>Ga0207416_1000240_pt1 | contig 100917 bp, 94 predicted proteins | sample PaiPotPPM11metaG_FD_184107 | JGI IMG/M metagenome (GOLD analysis project Ga0207416, IMG submission 184107) | Iron sulfur acid spring bacterial and archeal communities from Banff, Canada, to study Microbial Dark Matter (Phase II) - Paint Pots PPM... ... | reverse complement strand
CGCAAAGCCCGCTTCCGCGCCCGCGCACGTTCAAGCGGCAACGTTTGGACGTGTGGCGCGGACAATGGTTGGATGCGCCTTTCGGCGCTCCGCCTCCCTTTTTTAGGGAGGTTTTTGGCAATGGCTTTGGCAAAGCTCGGGCGCAAACAAAAACGCGTCGCGAGAACGGATTTCACTTGTTCACCTCTCCCCGCCGTGCGGGGAGAGGTCGAGGGAGCGCAGCGACCGAGGGTGAGGGGGCCTCTCCACGATTCTGAGCGTTGAGACACGAGCGGCGGCGTTGCGGACAGTCGCACTAACCTCAGCCCAGCGGCGAGGCCCCCTCATCCCGACCTTCTCCCCGCGCGCGGGGAGAAGGAGGAGCACGCGCCGCGAGAACGATTTCACTTGTTCACCTCTCCCCGCGTGCGGGGAGAGGTCGAGTGAGCGTAGCGAACGATGGTGAGGGGGCGCTGCCGCGATTCTGAGCGTTCTGGATCGAGCGTCGGCGTTACAGATAGTCCCACGATTCTCAGCCCAGCGGCGAGGCCCCCTCATCCCGACCTTCTCCCCGCGCGCGGGGAGAAGGAGGAGCACGCGCCGCGGGAACGATTTTCCATGTTTACCTCTGCCCGCGCGCGGGGAGAGGTCAAGCGAACGAGGGTGAGGGTGAGGGGGCCTCTCCGCGATTCTGAGCGTTCTGGATCGAGCGGCGGCGTTGCAGACGGTCGCGCGTATCTCAGCCCAGCGGCGGGGCCCCTCATCCCGACCTTCTCCCCGCACGCGGGGAGAAGGAGGGGAGCGAGCGGAGACGCCGGAGACTTTACCGCGCCTGCTGGCCGCGCAGCCGGGGATGGCCGATGCCGAGCGGCTTGGCGTCGAGGAGCACGATGGCGAGCCGCGCCGGTTCGGTGCCGCGATTGACCAAGGCGTGATTGGTGCCGCGCTGGATCATGACGTCGCCGGCGCGGAGTTTGACCGTCGAGTCGTCCATGTCCATGTCGATCTCGCCGGAGAGCACCGCGATGTAATCGATGGTTTCGGTGCGATGCATTTCCGAAGCGATGCCGGGGGCGAATTCCATGACGATGAAGCGCGAGCCGTTCTTCGGCGGCGCGGTGCCGAGAGTGCGCGCGCCCATGTCCTCGACGTCCTCGCCGACCGCGATATCGGCCGGCATCGCGTCGGTGCACCACATCAGCGTCGAGGCGACGCCCGCGCGCGGAGTTTTGGTGTTGGCGGCCGGTCCTTCGCGTATGACCTTGGCGACGTTGTTGCCGCCGTGCCCGGTGACGACGCGGCGGATCGGTTTGTGAGCCATGAGTACATCCCACTCTGTTGCGTGGAGTTAAGCCTGCTTGGCGGGCGCGCGCTTGAGGTCGATGAATTCGATGACGTTGCCGTCGGGATCGCGAATATAGGCGCTGCGGCCGACGAACACGCCCGTTTGCCGATCTTCTTGTTTGAAAATCTCGATGCCTTTGGCCGGCAGGTTTTTGAGCGTCTCCTCGTATGTCTGCGGCGACACGCGGAATGCCGAATGAATCTCGTGCCTGTTGCCGGCGTTGAGAGCGATCGGATTCTCGCAGTATGTGAGATTGAAAAAATCGCTGCCGGCGCGCAGGAAGACGATGCGCTCGGTGCGGCCGACTTTCTCAAAGCCGAGGTTCTCGGTGTAGAATTTTTCCGCGCGGTCGAGGTTTTTGACGGGAATGGTGAAGTGGAGAACGCCTTCGGTCTTAAGCATGAGGGTTTCCTTCGTGCACGGCCTTGCGCGAGCGCGCAAGCGCGGCCGCACGCGCCGCGGCCGCGCCAATGACGATAGCACGATTTGACTTGTTAAATCGCCGAGCCGTCGGCGACTTGGCGTACGCGGCCGGCCGGCCAATCGCGCCAGGCGCGTCGCATCGGCACGAGCGGCGACCGCCGCTCCGCTTTGCGGCCCTTCAGGTAGCCGAACCAATTTTCATAGATGGCGATTGCGGAGGAACGCCAGCCGCCGGCAAGGCCGGCTTCCAGGCGGCGCATGGGAAAATTGGCGAGGAGAGCGCCGCGCCGATCGGCGAGGGCGCGTTTGCGGAAGGCGTCGAGGGCCGCAATTTCCTCGGCATCGAAACAGCCCTGCGGCGCTTGCGGATAATGCTCGCGCTCGCCGCGCAGAAAGCGGCCGATGTCGCGGCGATATTCGCCAAGCAGCGTGCCGGCCTCGTATTCCGGATGGCCCTGGAGGAAGAGGTGAAAACTCCGCTCCTGGCGGGCGAACATATCGACGCCGGCTGCGGCCGAGCGCGTGAGAATGCGATAGCCGGCCGATTTCAGCGCCCGCTCCGGCAAATCGTTGCAGCGGGAATGCGGAATGCGCATCGGCAGCGACACGTCCCTCGTCATCGGGTCTGCGCCGGCCGACGCGCAAGCGAATACGCCGGAGAGCTTTTCGGAAAACGCGCGGCGTTCGATGCCGTCGGATTGCAGCACCGCGGCGTGCGCCGCCAGACACGACCAGATCGTCGAAGCGGTGTGCTCGCGCGCCCAATCGATCGCTTGCGCGAGCGCGCCCCAATACGGCTCATCCTTCAGGTTTTTCGACTTTGGCTCGGTGCCGGTCACGATCAGGCCGTCGAGGCGGGTGTCCCACAGTTCGCCGATGTCGCGATAGCGTCCGGCCATTTTCCGCCGCGCCGCATCGCTGCGCGGGACTTCGGGGATGCAGATCAGCAACAGGCGGACGACGGTATGACGCGTGCTGGCGCGAAGGAGATCGGTGAACTGCCGCTCGGTCGCCGCGAGCGCCGCGTCGGGCATGTTGTTGATCAATCCGACGGTGACGCAATTTGCCGCTTGAACTTCGCTTTCCGAGCCGGATTGCGCGGTATCCAGAAGGAGCGGCATCGGATCTATTCTCCGCGCAAAGCAGGCCTACTCGGCCGCGAGCAGCGGCGAGCGCCGCGTCTCCGCCGCCGCGAGCGCCTGGTCGAGGTCGGCGATGATGTCGTCGATGTGCTCAATGCCGATGGACAGCCGGATCGTCTCGGGCTTCACGCCGGCCTTTTCCTGCTCCTGCGCCGACATTTGCCGGTGCGTCGTCGAGGCCGGATGGCAGGCGAGCGACTTGGCGTCGCCGAGGTTGACCAGCCGCTTGAACAGCTTGAGCGCATCGTAGAATCGCTTGCCCGCATCGAGCCCGCCTTCGATGCCGAAGGTCATGAGCGAACAGGCGCGTCCGCCGAAGTATTTTTGCGCCAGCGCGTTGTAAGGATTGTCGGCAAAGCCGGCGTAATTGACCCAGGCGACGCGCCGGTCCTGCCGCAAAAATTCGGCGACGCGGCGGCCGTTCTCCACATGGCGCTCGACGCGGAGCGCCACCGTCTCGATGCCTTGGAGCAACAGGAACGACGAGAGCGGCGAGATCACGGCGCCTGTGGTGCGCTGATAGACGCTGCGGCAGCGCGCGATATAGGCGGTTTCGCCGAAATGCTCGGTGTAGATCAAGCCGTGATAGGACGCGTCCGGCGTGTTGAACATGGCAAAACGCCGCGCGTGCGCCTTCCACGGAAAGCGGCCGCTGTCGACGATGGCGCCGCCGAGCGTGGTGCCGTGCCCGCCCATGAATTTGGTCAGCGAATGCACGACGATGTCGGCGCCGTATTCGATCGGGCGCAGCATGACCGGCGTCGCCACGGTGTTGTCGACGACGAGCGGAATGCCGTGCTTGGCGCCGAGCGCCGCCAGCGCCTCGATGTCGCAAATGTTTCCGGCCGGATTGCCGACGCTCTCGCAAAAGATGGCGCGCGTGTTGTCGTCGATCAGCTTTTCGATCGCTTGCGGCCCGTCCGACCCGGCAAAGCGGACGGAAATCCCCTGCCCCGGCAGGACGTGCGCGAACAGCGTATAGGTCGTTCCATAAAGCTGCGGAACCGAAACGATGTTGCTGCCCATCTCGGCGAGGTTGAGCACCGCATAGTTGAGCGCCGCCTGTCCCGTGCTCACGCACAGCGCCTCGAGCCCGCCCTCGAGCGCGGCGACGCGGCGTTCGAGCACCTCGGTGGTCGGATTGCTGATGCGGCTATAGCGGTAGCCCGCGGCCTCGAGATTGAACAAGGCGGCGCCGTGATCGGCGCTGTCGAACTCGTAGGCCACGGTCTGATAAATCGGCACCGCGACGGACTTGGTCGTCGGGTCCGTTTCGTAGCCGCCGTGGATGGCAATTGTTTCGCGTCTCATGCTTCCCCGCCGCGTGTTGGCAACGCGCGCGATTGTAAGCAGTTTCGGTTTCTTATCCGTGGCGATCGAGGCAAACAACGCGAGAGGGGCGAATTCGAGGGAATAACCTTAATTGTTTGCCATGCGGCCAAGCACTGGCGTCGAGTTGGACTGCGCGGCGCGCGCTGCCGAAAAAACGATTCGAATTTTATCTAATGTTGAAGCGAAAGATTCACGTTGTTGGGGTATCGTCGAGCATGGCCCTTCTCGAAACCGAACGACCGGCGCGGCAGATCGGCGGCAAGGAGAGCGCGCTGCGCGACTGGGTGCGCGCGCTCGAAGCGACCGCGCCGATCGTCCGCAACCCGCAGCGGCTGTTGCTGGACGTCATCGAGGAGCTTGCCGCGTCGCGCGGCGAGGCCCCCGCGCTCTTGACGGCGCGCGAGCGCCTGACCTATCGCGCGCTTGCCGAGCGCGCCAATCGCTACGCGCGCTGGGCGCTCGATCAGGGCCTCGGCAAGGGCGAAACCGTGGCACTCCTGATGCCGAACCGCCCCGAATACATGGCGATCTGGCTCGGCATCGCCGCCGTCGGCGGAGTCGTCGCGCTCCTCAACACCAATCTGCGCGGTCCGGCGCTCGCCCATTGCGTCGACATCGCAGCGCCCAGGCACCTCATCGTCGCCGCGGACTGTTTCGAGAAATATCGGTCCGCAATCGCGCATCTTGCCGCCCGGCCGCAAGTCTGGTCGCACGGCGGCGGCGGCGAATTTTTGCACATCGATCGCAAGATCGAGCGCTATTGCCCCAAAAGCCTGTCAGCCTCGGAGCGCCGCGGCGTCGCCATCGGCGATCGGGCGCTTTTAATCTACACCTCCGGCACGACCGGCCTGCCGAAAGCCGCCAATGTCAGCCATCGTCGGCTGCTGCAATGGAGTTTCTGGTTCGCCGGGCTGATGAACACCGGCCCCGACGACCGCATGTACGATTGCCTGCCGATGTATCACTCGATCGGCGGCGTGGTGGCGACCGGCGCGGTGCTGGTCAACGGCGGATCGGTGGCGATCCGCGACAGATTTTCCGCGCAGAATTTCTGGCAGGAAATCTGCGAGTTCGATTGCACGCTGTTCCAATATATCGGCGAGCTGTGCCGCTATCTCGCGAACGCGCCGGAGCATCCGCGCGAGCGCGAGCACCGGCTGCGACTGGCTTGCGGCAACGGGCTAAACGCCGACGTGTGGCGGCGATTTCAGCAACGATTTCGCATTCCCAGAGTTTTGGAGTTTTATGCGGCCACCGAGGGCAACGTCTCGCTCTACAATGTCGAGGGCAAAATCGGCGCCATCGGCCGCGTTCCTTCCTTCCTGACGCATCGCTTCCCGCTGGCTTTGGTGCAATTCGATCGCGCGGCGGGCGAACCGGCGCGCGATGCGGACGGCTTTTGCATCCGCTGCGCGACCGACGAAGTCGGCGAGGCGATCGGCCGCATTGGCGGCGGTTCGGCGCAATCCGGCGGCGCGTTCGAGGGCTATACCGGCAAGAAGGAATCGGAGCGCAAGATCCTGCGCGACGCGTTCGCGCGCGGCGACGCCTGGTACCGCACCGGCGATCTCATGCGCAAGGACGCGAACGGCTTTTTCTATTTCGTCGACCGCATCGGCGACACGTTTCGCTGGAAGGGCGAGAACGTGGCGGCTGCGGAAGTCGCCGAGGCCATCGCCGCATTTCCCGCCGTCACCGAGGCGGCCGTGTACGGCGTCGCCGTGCCCGGAACCGAGGGCGCGGCCGGCATGGCCACGCTCGCGGTCGACGGAGCGGTGGATTTTTCCGAGCTGCGCAGGCATCTCGCGCGCCTTCTGCCGGCCTACGCGCGGCCGCTGTTCTTGCGCATCAAGGACCGCATCGAGGTCACGGCGACTTTCAAGCACAAGAAGAACGAACTTCAACGCGAGGGTTACGATCCCGCAGCGACGGAGGATGCGATCTATTTCGACGATCCGGGCCAGCAGGCTTTCGTCCGGCTCGATGCCGCGCTCTACCGGCGCATTCAGGCGGGCGCCATCCGCCTTTAAGCCTGCGGCCGCGCCGCTGCCGGCGAGTCACTCCGCGGCTTCGGCCTTGACGGCGTCGCGCGGCGTGAAGCGATCGCCTTCCGGAGTCATTTCAAGATGGCGGCGGTGAAGCCCGACGAGCGTCGAGCGATGGCCGATGGATACGATCGTGGTCTTGGGCAGCCGCCGCGCCAGTACCGCGTAAAGCTCGGCCTCCAGCTCCTCCTCGACCGCGGAGGTCGATTCGTCGAGCAAGAGCCAGTCGGGCCGCAGCAGAAGCGCGCGGACCAGCGCCAGGCGCTGCTGCTCGCCGCTCGAAAGCCGCTGCGACCACACCTCCTCGCGGTCGAGCTCGCCGACGAGATCGCCGAGACGGGCATCGACCAGCGCGGCGCGGATATCCTCGTCCCGATAAGTTCCAGGCACCGCCGGATAGGTGACGGCGGACCGCAGCGTGCCGATCGGAATATAAGGCTTCGCCGGAAGTACCATGACTTGCAGGCCCTGCGGCTTACCGATGCGGCCTTCGCCATACGGCCAGATGCCGGAAATGGCGCGGAACAGCGTCGATTTGCCGGAGCCCGAGGGGCCGGAAAGAACGACGCTTTCGCCACCCCTAAGATCGAGATGTTTGGTCTCGACGATGTGCCTGCCGTCCGGCAGGACGAGATCCACGTCGTCGAGGTCGATCGCCGCGGAGCCGGCGGGAGCGGCAACGCGCGCCGGGCCGGCGTCGGTGAGCGTCTGCGCCCGGTCGATGGCCGCATCGAACGAGTTGAGACGATCGACCACCGATTTGAAGCCGGCAAGGTAGGTGTAATAATTGACGAAGAATGTCAGCGAGCCGGACACCTGCGCGAATGCGCCGGCCGTCTGCGTCATCGTGCCGAGCTCGATCTTGCGGGCGAAGTAGAACGGCGCGGTGAAGATGAAGGGGATGATCGGCGAGAGCTGGCCGAAGGTTTGCGTAAACGCGGTCACCCGCATCCGCCGAAAGATCACTGCGAGGTAATTGGCGATGAGAGCCGCGAAACGTCCCCCGAGTATGTTTTTCTCCGCGTTTTCGCCGTCCAGCAGCGCGACCTGTTCGGTATATTCTCGCAAGCGCGCGAGCGAGAAGCGGAAGTCGGCTTCCATGTGCTGGCGCTGAAAATAGAGGCGGATCAGCGGGCGTCCGATCAGATGCGTGATCAGCGTGCCCGAGGCCGCGTAGATCAGGGCGACCCAGAACAGAAAACCGGGCAGGACGATGTCGGTGCCGGGCAATGTGAACGATTCCGACAGGCTCCACAGCACGATGGAGAACGAGACGAGGGTGGTGATCGTCGAGATCAACAGGATCGAAAAATCGTACAGACCGTAGGCGGCATTGGAGCCGTCGGAGCCGCCGTTGATGAAACGAAAAATGTCTTCGGAAATGCGCTGATCGGGGTTGTCGGTCTGGCCGGCGACCAGGCTGATGCGGTAATGATTGTGGCGGGCGAGCCAGCGCGAAACGAAATGATCCGTCAGCCAAGTACGCCAGCGGATCACCAGCATCGACTGGACGAAGAATTCGACGACTGTCATTGCCACGTAAATGAAGGCGTAGGGCGTAAAGACGAGCAGGAGTTGCTCCCAGAACACCGCCTCATTGCGGTTTTGAATGGCATCGAACCACGCGCGATTGAAGAAATTCAACCGCACGATGATGGCGACCTCGGCCTGATTGATGACGACGAGAAAAACGACCATCGCCACCGCGATGCGCCGCTCCAGCGCCGTGTAGGCGGGGAACGGCCAGATGCGGGCGCGAGCGGTTTCGCCGGCATTAAAGTAGCGGTCGGCGATGCGCGTGATCTGTCCGACCGTCGGGATCTGCGCCACCGCGTAGACGAGAATCGAGAAGATCGCGACCGTGAGCGGCAGCGATTCCGGCGGCAGGTCCTGCGCAAAATAGCTCGGCCAAAGCCCGGCGCGCGCGGCCACCACGGCAAGCCCGAACACGACCGTTTCGGTCGAAAAGATGCCGACGAAAATCTTGAGGAAGCTCGATATCCCAGTCGAGCGGAAAGTCGTGACGGCGGAGATCAGGGCGACGACGCCGAGGAGCGCGGCGGGAACGTTCATTTGCAGCGCGGGCTGCACCAGCGCAGCAAGGCCGAACAGTGCAACGGCGACGCTCAATGGTTTCATGGGTTTTTTCCAAGTTTCGGGTGCTGGGACTTAAATTGCATGCTCTTGGGCGAACGGGTGCGGCGATTGATCTTGGCCGCATGAGTGGCTTCGAAACGCCGGCAATCTATCATAGGGCTTTGTGTCGCAGCGGCTTTACGTGCGACTTGATGGCGCGCTTTATGGCTGGATTGAGTTCTTAACGTGCGCTCTCCAGCGGCAACTCGTGGCGATGTCCAACATCGCCTACGCAAAGTCCGCCTCAGCCGCACCGGCTGCGTGGAGGTTCAGATGCGGGCAGGAGCACCGGCCGCCCAAAGGAACAAGAATTGACCGACGACATTGACGTTGCAGCGGCGCGGTCTTCGGACCGACCGCAGAACCCGACAACATGGAACTTCCTTCCAGCAGCTTGGAGGATCACATGAGAGCAAAACTTTTGGCCGGCGCTGCCGCGCTGGCGCTGACGGTCGGCACGGTGCTGGCGAGTGCAGGGCCGGCATCGGCGGCGCCGTGGGGCTGGCACCGCGGCTTCGGCTGGGGCGGCGCCGTGGCCGCGGGCGTGATTGGCGGAGCGTTGGCGGCGGCAACCTCGCCGCTCTGGGCGCCCGGCTATTACGATTACTATCCGGGTTACTACGACTACTATCCGGGTTACGCATATGCGCCGGGTTACGCATATGCGCCGGCCGTCACCTATGACTACGTAGCGCCGGGTGGCAATGTCGCGTGGTGCGAGGCCCATTTCCGCTCGTACAATCCGGCAACCGGCATGTATCTGGGTTACGACGGTCAGTATCATCCCTGCCCATAGTCTCCGTCAGGCGTCACGTACTGCGGGACCACGCCGCGAGGCGGCGGTCCCGCGCGCTTTTATGCGACTGCTTGCCGTAAGCGCGTCTACGCTGTGGCGCCGGCGTCGACGGTGAGGACCGTGCCGGAAATGCTGCGCGCGTTGTCGCCGAGCAAAAATTCGACGGCGTTGGCAACATCGTCCACGTCGGCGAGGCGGCGCAGCGCGCTGCGGCGGACCACACGCTGGCGCTCCTCGCCGGCGAGTCCATGCGTCATGTCGGTATCCAAAAAGCCTGGCGCGACGGCGTTGACGTTGATGCCGAGGCGGCCCACTTCGCGCGCCAGCGAGCGGGTAAAGCCGATCATCGAGGCCTTGGTGGCCGCATAGGCGGAAAGCCCGCTATAGCCGGTGAAGCCGATGATCGAGGCGACATTGACGATGCGGCCGATACCTTGCGACATCATCGAGCGCACTACGTATTTGGTGAGCACGATGGGAGAGAGCGTGTTAACCCGCACCAGCTCTTCGATCCGCGCATTGCCCATCATGGCGAGCGCGCCGTCGTGGCCGAGGGCGGCGTTGTTGACCAGGCCGTACAAGGGGCCGAACTCCTTACGCACGCTTTTCACCAGCTCGGGAATCTCGTCGATCTTGGCGAGATCGAAGGGCGCGAAGTGGAGCGGGGCGTGGTTGCCGCGCTCGGCTTCGGCGATCGCCTCCGCCAGCTGCTTGCTCTTGCCCCGGGCCACGCCGATCACGCAATAGCCGACCGCGCTCAGCTTGCGCGCGATGCCGAGGCCGAGCCCACGGCTCGCGCCGGTGACGAGAACATTGCGCAGGGCTCCGATTACGCGCTCGGTCATGGGTGTCGGCCTAGCTCAACTGCGCCGCGCCAGTTTGCCGGTCGCGGCGACCGCAAGTGCGGGAACAAAACTGATGGCAGCCGGCACTTTGTGGCGCGGCAGCGCGCCGCGGCAGAGTTTCAGAATCTCGTCCTTGACCTCCGACTCGTCTTTCGCGTGCTCGCATGCGGATTTCAAGACGACATCGGCGATCACGATGGCGCCGGTGAACGGGCTGCGTTTCGGCCGCACCAGCGACATCCGCACCTGCGGATGCCGATTGATCACGGCCTCGACCTCTTCCGGATGAACTTTTAGGCCGCCGATATTGATGATGCCGCCCTTGCGGCCGACAAAGAAATACCGATCGCCGCGCCGCTCCACCATGTCGCCGGTATCGACGAAGCCGTCGCCGTCGACGAGCGCAGCGCGCCGCGCCCCGATATAGCGGGACGCCGCGCCCGACGAACGGATGCGCAGCGAGCCGTCGACGATTTTCATCTCCACGCCGCCGCCCCCGCCTTCAAGGAACGCGGCCGGGAATCCGGCAAGCCCATCGTTGACGGCGAAGCCGACGCCCGCTTCGGTCGACGCATAGGCGTGACCGATGCCGGCGTGCGGAAACGCCGCGCGCAAACTGTCGAGGATCGCCTGGTCGGCGATTTCTCCGGAGAGGCGAACGTAGCGCGGCGAGATGCTACCGATTTCGGGCGACATCAGCGCGCGCCGCCAATGCGACGGCGTGCCCGAAAGGTGCGTCACTCCATGCTGCCCGAGCCGGAGAAGATGATCGGCGACCGGCTCGCCGGCGCTCGACAAGACGAGCGAAGCGCCGCCGAGGACTGCACGCAGTAGAATTTGCAGTCCGCCGTAGCGGCGAATGTCGTAGAACGTACCCCACACGACGGTCTCGGATGTCGGTCGCGGCGCGATCGCCGCGCCGAGACCAGCAAGGCTGTGCACCACCATCTTGGGCACGCCGGTCGTGCCGGAGGTCAGCAGCACCCATTCGGTGCGAATCCGTTCGGGCGGGCTTTGCTCGATCGGCACGATGTTCGGCGAACACACAATGCGGACGGGAACGCCAGACAAGACTTCCGGCGTCTCGCCGTCGATTGCGAGCGCATCGATTTCGGCGTCGGCGATCAGAGCGCCAAGATGCCCGCGATCGACATCCGGCGGCAAAATGGCGAGGCGGCGCGCGATCCCATCGAGCTCGATCAGCGCCAGAGCGCTCGTGAGCTGGCTTGCCGTCGCAATGAGAACCGAGCGGCCGGCCAGCTCGGCAAGGCCGCCGCGGAGGCTCGTTCCGCGAGTCAAATCGCCGACGCGCACGCGCGCCGCGCGATCGAAGAAGAATTGGTCCGCCGGCGCACTATTGATGTGACGGCGCAGCGATTGCGCTTCAGCGCGCGCCATTTTCATACGCCTCGACGAAGTCGGCGAGCGTGACCGGGAAATGAGCGTCTTCCGAGCTCGTGAACGGATCCGTTCCGAGCCGGTCCTCCAGACGGGCCACCAGCACGGCGATCCCGAGCGAATCGAGGCCGGAATCGAGGAGCGCAAGATCGTCGCGCAGCGGTGCCAGCGGCCGGCCCTGCTCGCGCGCGACCTGCGCCATCTGCTCCATTATGGTTAACTTTATCGACATTGTTGCGAACCCTACGCTTTGTTCATTTCGCCTCGGTATATTCGCGCAACACTTACGATCAAGTTCACGACACGATCGTGGTCAACGCGAATGGCTGCTCCCGTGCCGGCAATCCGCTGCCGCCAAATCACAGACGCCGACGTTGCGAGCGTCACGGCGTTGCTCACGCGCGGGTTTCCGAGCCGTCTCGAGCAATTCTGGCGGCGCGCACTGCAACAGCTCGGATCGCGCCAGCCGCCGTCGGGTCTGCCGCAATATGGTTACCTGCTGGAGAGCGGCGATGCGCCGGTCGGAGCGATCCTGCTGATCTGCTCGGAGATGCGTAGCGGCGATAAGCTTGTGAGACGATGCAATCTCTCCAGCTGGTATGTGGAACCGGCCTTTCGATCCTACGCACCGCTGCTCGTGTCCCGCGCGCTTTCGCACAAGGACGTGACGTATCTCAACATTTCGCCGGCGCGGCACACCCGGCCGATCATCGAAGCGCAAGGCTTCTCGCGCTATAGCGATGGCGTCTTCGTCGCCGTGCCGATGTTGAACGGATTGTTCGGCGCCTCCGGCGCGAAGGTGTTCGACGCGCAACGGCAGCCGACCGTCAGGTTCGAGTCGTTCGAACAGGAGATTCTTCAGCAACACGCGGCGCACGGCTGCACCAGCCTTTGGTGCGCCACGTCCGAGCGCGCCTACCCTTTCGTCTTCCGTCCTCGCCTTGCCAAGAACCTCATACCGTACACGCAGATGATTTATTGCCGGGAGATCGACGATTTCGTTCGCTATGCCGGACCGATCGGACGATTTCTCGCGCTGCGCGGCAACCCGTTCGTGATCCTCGATGCCGCCGGCCCGATACCCGGCCTGGTCGGCATGTTTCGCAGCGGCAGCATGCCGAAATATTTCAAAGGCCCGCAAAAGCCACGCCTCGGCGACCTCGCCTACACCGAATACGCGGTGATGGGTGTTTAGCCTTCCCTCCGCACAAGGAGGGGAGGTGAACCTCAAATCGTCAGCGACTTGCGCACGCCTGCCGGCCAACGCGACAGTTCGAGACCGTGGGTGGCAAACAGCGCCAGCGCCAGGCGATCGATGCCGAAGGCGACGCAGCCGGTATGCGCTATTTCGCCGGCAGCGGTGCGGATGTTCCAGGTCGTGCCGAAATGGTCGCGGTGATAGTTGAAGCTCATGCAAGCGGTCGGCTTGTCGGCGGAGTGCACGGGAACAAGCAACTCGAATTTCAGCTCCTGCTCGACTTGGCTAACCGCCATCAGCTTGCCGCCGCGGCCGAAGAACGGATCGCTGGCGCAGTCGATGCGCCAGCTTAGGCCCAATCGGCCGGCAAAACCTTCCGCCAGTTTCATCCAGCGCCGACGAAACGCGTCGATCTGAGCGGGCGTGCCGATGCAGACATATTCGCGCATGCGGAACGATTGCAGCCGGTCGAGCATTTTCGACGGCTCGCGCCGGAAGCAGTCGCAGGCGACGTCGAAGAGCAGCCCCTCCGCCGGCACTTGGCCGCGGCTCGCCGCCAGCGGATAGACCGGATAGCAGGCGGCAGGGCTGAGCACGAGATCGGCCGGCGTCAGCGCCGGCGTCCAATCCTGTCCGGCCTCGTGGCGGTCGACTGCCGCGCGAATCTCCGGCTCCTCGCCGCCAAGACAACTCACGCAACCGAGAAAGTGCGGAAAGCTCTTGAGATAGCCCGACTTCTCCACCTGCCGACGGCTCATCACCGGCGGAAACCGCAAGATTTCCGTGTTTGGGTCGCGGTATTCCGAGATCAGATCTGTAACGCCGTCGACCGCCTGCTCGAAGGCGGCGGTGCGCGCATAGACCCCGTCGATACCCGACGGAAGCAGCAGCGCCTCGGCGATGGAATCGAGGGTGCGCGTCGAGTTTACCGGTTGTTTGAATGCCACATTCATGGAAGGAACGCCTCCTGCTCTGTTCTTCGCCTGGCCTGTTTCTTTTCTCGCCGACTTCGTGCCGCGCGCTAATCGCGCAGCGATGCCGGCGTGCCGCTCAGCAAGGATGCAGCCGCGACGTTGGCGAGGATACGATCGTTGCTGATCATGATCGGCGACGACAGGATGTCGCGCAGATGGCGCCCCATGCTGAATTCGCTGTCGTTGCGGTAGCCCGCGAGCCCGCAGGCCTGCATCGCGCTCATCACGGTCGAAACCGCGAGTTCCGATGCATTCACCTTGAGCATGTTCATGCCGGTCTGGAAGTCGATCGACTCCAGCGCTGCCGCATCGGCCGAAGCCGCTTCGAAGCGGTGGAGCGCTGCGGCAATGAGGCTGCGCAGCGTCCGCAAGCTCGCGCTGGCGCGCGTCAAATGCGCGGCGCCGGGTGGCAGCGTGCCGCTTGAGCGATGCGCCGCCTTGCGCACGAAGGCCCGGGCGCGATCGACGGCGGCAGCCGCGATGCCCGCCCAGGCGCCGCTCCAGGCGAGGTGCGCAAACGGCATCATGGTGTGGCTGTGAATCTTTTCGTAGCTCACGGGCAGGATCTGCTCGCGCAAGCCGGATGCGACGAGCTTGAAACCCGCGCTGCAGGTGCCGCGCATGCCGAACGCGTCCCAGCCGTTCAGACGCTCGAGGGTATAATTCTCCTTGAGCAACGCGATCAGCACCTGATCCGAGCTAGCCGCGTCCGCGGAACGCCGTGCGGTGGTGACGATGCCGTCGGCCGCGTCCCCGTAGGAGATGACCGTCGCCTGGCGTTCGAGCGTGATCCGCGTGTCGCCGTCGACCGCCGCGGAACTGTTGCGCACGTCGCCGCCGGCCTGGCCCTCCGTGGTCGAGGACGCCAGCAGCAATTGCTCGGCGCATAGCCGGCGTAACAAGAGCTGATGCCAGGGGCTTCCGCGGCCGTGGCGAACGAGGCAAGCGACCTTGGTCTGGTGCATGGCGTAGATCATGGCCGTCGATGCGCATGCCCGGCCGAGCGCGTAGCAGACATCCACCACGTCCGCGGTGCCAACACCTTCGCCGCCAAGCCCGCGTGGCACGGCGAGGCCGAGGAGGCGCTCGGCGCGCGCGGCAGCGATCGCTTCTCTCGGGAATCGCGACTCGCTGTCCACCGCTGCCGCACAGGCCGCCGCGACCGCGGCGACCTTGTCGACGCGCGTGCGTAAATCCGCCGCGTCGGTTGCCTCCGCAACGCTTACAGCGAGCTGGACGCCGTGCACCGCATCGCGAACGCGAAGCTCCTTAGGGACGCCCTTGATCGTCGCAGTGCGGATATTCATGGATGCGCTCCCACGATGGAACCGGCTTCCTCGCAATCGGCCTCGACAGCGATCCGTGTCGCGCAAGAATTACATCAGAATCTCCAATTCATCGTGTCATTTGCCGGAAATTAGCGATGTTCTTTTCCGTCAAGGTTACCGATGGAAGCCGCATAATGTGAAAAATCGTGATGTCGGAGTCACCTCCGGTTAATGAGATAATGGCATCACTAAAGCGACTCCGCTCGCAACGGAATCCGGGGAGATTTATCGTGCTTGATCGCACCAATTCCGATGTGAGCGAACGCGTGGGCGCGCTTGTCCGGGCGCTGCTCGTAAAACGATCGATCGACCGGCCCGTCGGCTACAAGGACGATCTCGGCGAGAGCGGCCTGTCGTCGCTCGATCTCGTTAACCTCATGCTCGCCGTCGAGGCCGAATTCGATCTCAAAATCCCCGAGCTCGATATGCGGCCGGCGAATTTCCGCTCAATCGCGCGAATCGAGGCGCTGGTCGCGAGTTTGACGCGCGTGGCCGATCCGGTTGGCGGCCGATAAACCGCCGGGCTTGCCGCCCAGAGCGCGCCATGAGCGCCACTTCGTCACCGTCACAAAAAGGAAAAGCCCGGTTTGGGATGGCTCCCAAGCCGGGCATTGCCGCCACGCGACTTAACTACTGCCTGTTGTAGCCGTTCTGGTTCTTCACGACCTTTTGAGTATTGGCGGCGCTGCCGGTCTTCTGCGAGCTTTGCTGCGTGCCGCTGCCGCCGCTGGCTGCGGCGTTGCTGCTGGGGCTGCCGGCCGACTGGGCCATTGCCAATGAAGTGGCCCCGGCTAACAATGCGACCGCGCCACGGTTTTAAGAGTGGACATCGATTGTCTCCTGTTCGGACATACGCGGCGGCAAACGCCCCCATCCGAGCGGCAAGTTCGTCTACCTGGCGAATCGCGCTTCGTCGGTGACGGAGTTCCAGGGCAGGAACATATTTGCCGGCGGCGAAAACAGCGTTGCGGCGTTCTCGATCGATCAAGCAAGCGGCGAACCGAAACTGATACAAAACATCGACGGGCGCGGTATCCAGTTGCGCACCTTCGGCATCGATCCGACCGGCCGCATCTTGGTTGCAGCGAGCATCATGCCGCTGGCCATACGCGAGGGCAACGGCATCGGCACGCTGAGCGCAAGCCTTACGGTTTTCCGCATTGGCGCAGACGGCCGGCTCGAATTCGTACGCAAGTATGACGTCGAGACCGCCGATCGGCAGCAATTCTGGAGCGGTATGATCGCGCTGCCATGAGGGTCCGGGGCAGGCGCATCGCTTTATGCGTCGGCCGGTCGAGCCCCTTGGCGCCTTTCAACACCTCGCGCTACTGTAGTCGTTTAGCGGGGGAGACCGTCATGTGGCTTGCACGTAGGTGCGCGTTAGCAAGCGGTTGTCTGGCGATGGCGTTGGCATTAAGCGCGGCGCCCGCGCAGGCACGGCTGTCGCAAATCTGGCAGTGGTGCGTAAACCAAAACCATGTCTACACGCCGGATGTGCAAATCAAGGGGTGCACGTCCGTCATTCAGTCGGGCAAAGAGAGCAGGCAGAACCTGTCGATCGCGTACAACAACCGCGGCAACGGCTATCGCACCAAGGACGATAACGACAACGCCATCGCCAATTACAACGAGGCGATCCGGCTCGACCCCAATTATGCCTATCCGTACAACGGGCGCGGCAACGCCTATCGCGCCAAGGGCGACAACGATCGAGCCATGCAAGATTACAGCCGCTCGATCCAGATCGATCCCAAATACGCCTCCCCGTATAACGGCCGCGGCAATCTCTACCGCGACATGGGCGACAACGATCGCGCCATCGCCGATTACGACATGGCCATCAACCTCGATCCGCGGTACTCGCCCGCCTATAACGGCCGCGGCAACGCCTATAACGACAAGAAGGACTACGACCGCGCTATCGCCGACTACAGCCTGTCGATCCGGCTCGATCCCACATATTCGAGTCCGCATAACGGCCGCGGCAACGCCTACCGCGCCAAGGGCGACCTCGACAGCGCATTGGCCGACTATAACGAGGCGATCCGGCTCGATCCCAAAAGCCCGTTCCCCTATAACGGCCGCGGCAACGTTTATTTCGATCGCAAGGATTACGACACGGCAATCGCCGAGTACAATCAGGCGATCAAGGCCGATCCCAAATATGCCACTGGCTACAACAATCGCGGCCTCGCCTATAGCCGGAAAGGCGACTACGACCGCGCCATTGCCGACTACAATCTGGCGCTCAAATACGATCCCAAGTATGCCATAGCCTACGATAATCTCGGCGATGCCTATCGGGCCAAGAAGGACTACGACACGGCCATTACCGAATACAGCCAAGCGATCCGCCTCGATCCGAAATATGCAAGCGCCTACACCGACCGCGGTGACATCTACCGCCTCAAAGGCGATAACGACACCGCCATCGCCAACTACAACGAGGCGATCGAGATCGATCCGTCGAATACGTCGGCGATCAACAACCGTTCCACGGCGTACGAGAACAAGGGGCAGTACGACAAAGCGCTCGAAGGATACGATCGGCTCGTCCGCATGCAACCGAACAACGCCGACTGGTGGAATTACCGCTGCTGGGACCGCGCGATCATCGGCCAGCTGCAGGACGCCTTGACGGACTGCAACGAGTCGCTTCGGCTTAAGCCCGACGTACCAAACACGCTCGACAGCCGCGGGCTGGTCTATCTGAAGCTCGGCGAACTCGACAAGGCGTTGGCGGATTACAACGCGGTGCTCAAGCTCAACCCCGAGTTCGCGGGTTCGCTCTACGGCCGCGGCCTGGTTAAGCGGAAGAAGGGCGACGCCGCCGGCGCGGATGCCGACATCGCTGCCGCGAAAGCGCTGCGGCCCGACATCGAGAAAGAGTTTGCGAAATACGGAGTGACGTGAGCGGCCGCTGCCGCCGCGATCGCCGGACATCCGGCGTGTTCGGAGTCCAATGACGCTCATCATCAACAATGCCGATGTCGCCAGGGTCTTAACCATGGAAACCACGATGGCAGCGCTGGAGGAAGCTTATCTGGCGCTCGCGGCGCACGAGGCGGTGTGCCGTCCGCGCATCGACATTCGCATTCCGACCCGCGATCCAGCCAAAAACTATCAATGGGGCACGATGGAGGGAGGCTCGACGGCCGGCTATTTCGCCATTCGGATGAAATCCGACGTCGTTTATGAGACGCAGCATAACGGTTCGATCACGCAGGAAAAATATTGCACGCGGCCGGGCCTCTTTTGCGGGCTCATCTTGCTCACCTCCACGGAGACGGGCGAGCCGCTAGCCTTCATCAACGACGGCCATCTGCAGCATATGCGCGTCGGCGCCGACGGCGGCATCGGCGTCAAATATTTGGCCAAACAAGACGCCGAGGTGGTCGGCATGCTCGGCTCGGGCGGCATGGCGCGCGCCCACATGCGCGCGTTTACGCTGGTGCGCAACATCAAGAGGCTGCAGGTGTTCAGCCCGACGCGGGAGAACCGGGAGAAATTCGGCCGCGAAATGGCGCAGACCTACAACATCGAAGTCGCGGTCTGCGACCGGCCGCAGGACATCTATAAAGGCGCCGACATCGTCGCCGGCGTGACCGATTCGGCGGTGCCGGTGCTCGACGGCACGTTGCTGGAAAAGGGCGCGCATATCGTCAATATCGGCGGCAGCGGCACGCCCGACGAGGAAAGCCTGCGCCGGGTCGATGTTTATCTGCGCTTCGGCGACGCGCCGGCGCCGGTCGGCAAGCCCGAACTCGCCGTCGACGACGAGCATCTCGGTTACGAAGCAAGACCCGATCTGCGAAAATTCGGCGACGGCCGAAGCGGTCGCCGCCGTCATGGCAACGCGCTGCCGGACAAGCGCGTCACGCTGGCCGATCTTGCCACCGATAAGGTGAAAGGCCGCACCGATAGCGGGCAGATCACCTATTCGGAGCGCGGCAATCTGCAGGGTGCGCAATTCTTCGCCGTCGCCGGCAAGATCTTCGAAGCGGCCAAGCGCGCCGGCCTTGGCCGCGAAATTCCGACCGAGTGGTTTTTGCAGGACATCAGAGACTGATCGAGGCGAAGCGGGCGGCTGATTTACCCGCGATACGAAGGCGCAGACCAACTCACCGCCTCGCTGGAACGCGATCGCACGTCGGCAAGCGGAGGCGCCGCCGCCGGCTTGCCGCTCGTCGCGGTGCCGCGCCAGCGCGCGACGACAGTGGCAATCATTTGTTCATCGATTCCCTTCGCGCATTCGAGGTCGCCGCCCCACACCGCCTGGCTCTTCGGGATGCAGTTTTCCGGCAGCTCCTCGAAACGCAAGCGCATCACGGTCGGCACCCCGGCGCCGATCACCAGCGCTTCGCGCGTGCCGAGCGAGGGCAGGAAGGCAAGGAGCCGGCTCGCCGAATCGGATACTGCGGCGCGGACGATTCTCTGGTCGTCCTCATGTCCGAGCCGCATGGCGAACACGGTTGAGCACTGCGAGATCAGCGTGGGATCGAGCTGGTGCGGACGCTGGGTGACTAGGCCCAAGAAAACGCCGTGCTTGCGGCCTTCCTTGGCGATCCGCGAAAGCCCTTCCCGCGCCGCGCGGAAGCCCAGCGTGCGGTCGGCGTTGGCGTAATTGTGCGCTTCTTCGCAAACGATCAAGAGCGGACTTAAACCGTCGCTCCAGACGCCGAATTCGAATGCCAGCCGGAACAAAACGGACACGATCACTTCCATCGTCTCGGCCGGGAACCCGGCCAGCTGCACGATGGCCATCGGCCGCTCATCGTCTTTGAGCCGCAGGAGCTGGCACAATATTTCGACCATCGAGTCGTTTGCATCGCTGCCGTCGTCGAAGATGAACGAGTAACGGGGATTCTTGCGCACGGCATTGATGCGCATGAGCAGCCGCTGGTACTGCACCGCGAGGTCGCCGTTCTCGAGCTTGCCCATGCGGCTCTCGGCCGCCGCAATCACGTCTTCGACGCGATACGGCACCGGCGTATCCACCGTATACCGTCCGCCGCCGTCCGGCTGCGGGGCCCGATAGCTCGATCGAAGGGCGCTCCTCGCCCGCGCAAACTCGGTCTTCGCCAGCGGAATCAATTCCGCCAACAAGCTCACTTCATGATCGGCGCGCGTCCGCGAACCGAAGACGATTTGCACGATCTCGTCGAAATTGAACAGCCAGAACGGCAATTTCAGATTGGCGGGACTGAACACATGGGCGCGGCCGTCGAAGCAATCGGCGTATTCGTTGTGCGCATCGATGAGCAGGATGCGCAAGTCGCCGCGCGCCTGCATGATCTTGCGCAGGATGAGGGCGAGGCCGCTCGATTTTCCCGAGCCGGTACTGCCGACGATGGCAAAATGCTTGCGCACCGTTTCTTCGACGTCGACCGTGGCCGCAATCGAGGCGTTCTGCTGCAGGTGGCCGACCTCGATCGTGCTCGGACTGGCAAGGCCGAAAACGATCTGCAATTCGTCGGCGCCGATGCCGACAACAGCGCTGCCGATCTTCGGATAGGCCGCGATACCGGTCTGGAAGCGTTTTTCGCCGGACTTATCGGCGGCGATTTCGCCGAGCAAATCTATTCGTCCGGTCGCCTCCGGCCTGCGCTCACCGCTTGCAGACCTTTCGGCGGTAATATCGCAAAGCGTTCCAACGACCAGCGCGGCGCCGTTTCTGATCCCCACAAGGGATCCGACCGTGACCTCGAGGTCGCCATCGCCGACAGACGATGCAGCAGCCGTAAATTGTGCGATCACCTGCGAGCCGCTCACCGTGGTCACACGGCCCAGTGGTTCGATCGCCGGCATGGCAGGCTCGCTGTTCTGCGTTTGACAATGCCGCTCATTGCCGGATGCGAACGGATGAATGCGATCTGCGTTATGCATGATTGGACCTCTGCGCGTTTTCTTTGCGCGAAAAGGTCTAAAATTGCGATAAGGCTGACGCAAAAGTGCCGGGCAAGGCAGGCCCCGACCCGTGCCGGAGGCCGCAGGGTTAATAATCCTGTGCCGATATCAAACAATTTGATTCGAATGCGGCTTAACCGCCGCGTAGCGGGACCGGCTGTTCGTCGAGCATCGCCTGGATGGCGAGCCGCGTAGTCTCGGCGTCGAGACCGTGTTTACTCACGAGGTCCTGACAATCGGCCAGGATGGCGTCGGCGTCCTGCAGCATTTTCAGCCGCTTGAAGTCGTCGTCATGATGCAGCCCCATGCTGGCGCCGACGATCTCATACATGTTCACGATACGAAACGGCCAATCGCGTTCGTGCGCGCACAATTCGCGGTGATCGGAATGATAGACCGCGACGAGCGCATCGATGCCGGCCGCGGCCGCAGCCCTAAGCTCGTTTTCTTGCAACTCGCGCCGATAGTTTGGCAGCACGCGGATGTTATTGGCCTGCAATCCGACCGCCGGCTGATGCAAGTCCACAACCTCGATGCCCGGCACGGCGCGCAAAATTTCCTCGGCGGCCTCGACGACGCCGTGAATGCCGGGGTGCCGGTGCAGCGCGATGCGCATCGGCACGCGCTCGCGCAAGAACGGCCGCAGCCGGTCGAGGCGCGTGCGCAGGAACAAAGTGAACGGCGTCATTTCGAACGGCCTTACACCGCGCGTCTTTTCGAGCGACGGCAGCGTCATCTCGGTGAACTGCACGTGGCAGGAAGGGCACCACGACAGGACCTGTCCGGTCTTGCTTTGCGCCAGTTTGTCGAGCGTGTTTTCGGCAACGCGGCCGAAAGTTGCGAGGTCGCCGGTGCGCAATTGCTGCACGCCGCAGCAATGGGTCGGGCCGCCCATGACCTCATAGCCGATGCCGAGCGCATCCATGATGTCGAGCGCCAGCAGCGCGATGTGCGGCGTCTTCAGCACATTGCAGCCGGTGTAGAACACGAAATCGGGCCGCTCGTCAGAGGCGGGTCGCTTGGCGCCCTGCCCCAATCGCGCCAGCAGCGCGTCGTCGAGTTGCAGGCGCGAAATATGGTTTACGTCGCGCGCGACTTTACGAAAACCTTCGACACCGCCGCGGCGTTGTGTCGCCGCGTCGTCCTTGGTCCGCGCCATCGCCACCCGCGCCATGCCGAGCAGGAAACGCGGATTGACGCCGTAGTCGCAGGCCTTGATGCATTCGCCCGAGAGCAAGCAGCCGCTCGCCCATTTGCGCGCCGCCTCGTTGCCCGCGCCGAGCCGCAGGATGTCGATGATGCCGTCGATGACCTGGACCGGATTCTGCCGCTCTTCGGCGGTCAGCCCGGCAGGGCCGGTCGCCGGGCAGACCTCGACGCACTTGCCGCAACGGGTGCAGGCGTCGACCATTTCGTCGACGCGGGCTTGCAGGGCGGATTCGAATGTCTCGGGCATGGAGCGGATCAATTCGCGTGACGCCGATGGCGCAGAGTAGCGCCGACTCCGTCCCGATTGAAGGCCCTCCCGACACGATGTAAGACCGGGCGGCTTCATCGATGCCCGGTTATCCGCCGGGCAGCTTTACGAAAATCGGCCCGGCGTGGGTCCCACTCCTTCGGGAGAGGCTGAATTGCGAGGATGCGATGGGTGAATTCGCCATAGGTCAACCGGTTCCGCGTTTCGAGGACCCCCGGCTCGTCAAAGGCGGCGGGCGCTACGTCGCCGACATGGTGTTTCCCGGAATGGCGTTTGGCTATGTGCTGCGCTCGCCGCACGCGCACGCGCGCATCCGCTCGATCGACACCGCGAAGGCCAAGGCCGCACCCGGCGTGCTCGCTGTGTTGACCGGCGCCGATTACAAGAAAGCCGGTTTTGGCGATCTTCCCGTTCCCGGCGGGCTCAAGCGCCGCGACGGCGCTCCCGGCTATCGGCCGCGCTACCCGGCTTTGGTGGAGGACCGGGTGCGCATGATCGGCGACTACGTCGCCTTCGTCATCGCCGAGACCTATTACCAGGCGGTCGATGCGGCCGAGCTCATCGAGGTCGATTACGAGCCGCTGCCGGCCATCGTTTCCACCGGCGACGCCGTCAAACCCGGCGTGCCGCAGGTCTGGGACGACTGCCCGAACAACATCGGTTTCATCCAGGTCGAGGGCAACAAGGAGGCGACCGACGCCGCCTTTGCGCGCGCTGCCCACGTGGCTAAGCATCGCTTCGTCGTCAACCGGGTGACGGCTGCGACCATGGAGCCGCGCGGCTGCATCGGCCTGTTCGAGCCGACCGAAGGCCGCTACACCATTTACACCACCTTGCAGCGCACCAGCGTGTTTCAGACCGAGCTGTCGCAGCACGTCCTGAAAGTGCCCGACAGCAAAATTCGCGTCGTCTGTGGCGACATCGGCGGCAGCTTCGGCATGAAGTCCGCCGTCTATAATGAAGTCGCGCTGGTGCTGCTCGGCGCCAAGCTCACCGGGCGGCCGGTCAAATGGGTGGCGACGCGCTCGGAATCGTTCCTCTGCGACGCGCAGGCGCGCGACAACGTCACCGAGGCCGAGCTCGCGCTCGACAAGGATGGAAATTTTCTCGGCTTTCGGGCCAAGATCATCGCCGCCATCGGCGCCTACCTGCAGGTGGGCATGCCGGCCTTTACCGGCAATCTTGGCACGCTTGCCGGCGTCTACCGCACGCCCGCCTCGCATATCGACGTAACGGCCGTGTTCACGCACACGCAGCCGGTGCGGCCCTATCGCGGCAATGGCCGGCCGGAAGCCGGCTACGTGATCGAGCGCATGGTCGATCTTGCCGCCGACGAAACCGGCATCGATCCGGCGGAGCTGCGCCGGCGTAACACCATTCCGACGAATTCGCTGCCGTTCAAGACCAGCGTGACTTTCACCTACGATTGCGGCGAGTTCGAAAAGAACATGGATCTGGCGCTCGAGGCTGCCGACAAACGCGGTTTCGAGGCGCGGCGGGCGCAGTCGCGCCAACGCGGAAAACTGCGCGGGCTGGGTTTCTCCAACACGATCGAGCGCTCGGCCGCCGCCGGGCTCGAAGGCGCCGAGATCAGGTTCGACCGCACCGGCTCGGTGTCGATCTTTTCCGGCAGCATCAATCAGGGCCAGGGCCACGAAACCGCGTTCAAGCAGATCGTGTGCGATAAGCTGGGCCTCGATCCGAACGAGGTCACTTACATTCAGGGCGACACCGACCAAGTGTTTTTCGCCGAAGGCACCGGCGGCTCGCGCTCGGCGACTTTTTCCGGCTCGGCCTTCACCCTTGCCGCGGAGAAAATCGAGACCAAGGCCAAGGCGATAGCGGCGAATATGCTCAAGGTGGATGTCGCCGACATCAAGTTTGCCGACGGCGTTTTATCGAGCCAAAAGACCAATCAGACGCTGACCATCAAGGAGGTCGCCAAGGCGTCGATCGATCCGAAGAATTTGCCGGAAGGCATGGAAGTGGGTCTGATTTCCACGGCGATCTACCAGGGCAAGACGGCGAGCTATCCCAACGGCTGCCACGTCTGCGAGCTGGAAATCGACGAGGACACCGGCGAAGTCGAGATTTTGCACTACAACGTCGTCGACGACGTCGGCACCGTGATCAATCCGCTGCTGCTGCACGGCCAGGTCGACGGCGGCGTCGCCATGGGGGTCGGGCAGATTCTGATGGAGGACATCAAATTCGACGAACAGGGCCAAATCCTCACCGGCTCGTTCATGGACTACGCCATGCCGCGCGCGGGCGACCTCCCCGCCTTCCATGTCGACAGCAATCCGGTGCCGACCAAAACCAACCCGCTCGGCGTCAAGGGCGCCGGCGAAGCCGGCTGCGTCGGCGCCATGCCGGCGGTCGCCAATGCGCTGGTCGACGCGCTCTCGGTGCTCGGCATCAAGCACATCGAAATGCCGGCGACGCCGGCGGTGCTGTGGCGCGCGATTCACGCGGCGCGGGCGCAGGGTGCGTAGCGAGGCCGCACGCGCGGCGACCATCTTCACCCTCCCCCACGATAGTGGGGGAGGGGGACCATCCGGAGCGCGCAGCGCGAAGGATGGTGGAAGGGGCGCAGGCCGCGACGAATCTCTTTCGACGAAAGCGAAGCGCCGAATCACACGCCCCCTCCACCATCCTGCTGCGCAGGATGGTCCCCCTCCCCCGCTCCGCGGGGCGGACGACGTAGAATCCCGTTCTCGCAATGCTGAGTGAGCATCTTCGTGCGCGCCACACGCACCCTCCACCATCTTATTTGTCCGCTCCGGTCCGACCTCGCCGCCTTCGCTGCAAACAAAAAATCCGGTGCAAGGCCGCCGCCGCCGCGGCGCCCGCTTTGGCCGCGCACGCTTGCAGGATCGCGTCCGCTGGCGGCGGCTCGTGCAGAAACGGCAGTTGGTCGACGATCGCCCGGGGGATGCGCAAGTGGTCGGGATGGCGGTAACTGCACTTGAAGTCCGGCCGGCCGAAATTCGGATTCTTAAAGTCCGCCTGATAGGGCCGCGATCGGCAGCGCTCGTCGCCGTGGCAGGCGTGCGCGCGGCGGCAGGGTTTTTTGCCGCAGCTGCGCCACAATCCCAAGAGATCGGACTGCGCGCGCGCCGCCAGCAGGCAGCGCTGTTGCACGGAACGCTTAAGCCATTCCTCGCGGGTGAGCCGTCCCGGGTAGGTTCTCGCGCGCATAGCAAAATCTCCTTGATTGGCGCTGCCGCTCCTTCTCCCCGCGTGCGGGAGAAGGTGAAGAAAGAGTCCGCGTTCCCGCGGCGCGGTTGTCATTGCGAGGAGCGGTAGCGACGAAGCAAACCAGAACGGCCTTGCGGCCTCCGCAAGCGACCCTGGATTGCTTCGCTTCCGCTCGCAATGACGCGTTCTCGCGGCGCGTTTTTGTTGGCGCCCGAGGCATGGAGCAAGCTGTTCACGAACGGCCGCCTCTAAAAAAAAGGGAGGCGGAGCGCCGAAAGGCGCAGGTAGATTGCCGCGCCCGCGCAGCCAAGCGTCGCCGCCTGAATGCGTTTGTCGCGGCGCACGCCCCTTTGGGGAGACGCGCTCGCCTTCCGGCGCTCTACCGCGGCTCTTGCCAAAAACCTCGCGGCCTTGGCTCAGTCCGGTCCCGCGCTTCATGGAAGCGCCGACGGGAATGACCGTCCGCTCCCCGGGCAGCGAGCTCCTCGCAGACCGGCGTCGGGGCCGGCCGGGCGGGTTTCCGAACCGCCCGCGGACAAGGTTACGAGCCTCGTCCCGGGCGCCGCTCCCGCTCCGCTTCAGGGATCGTCTCGAGAAGCGCCCCAATGATTCGATGAGCAGGATGGATTTCTTGTACCCGAAAATAGGACGTATTGTCAAGAAAAAAGTGACCGGACGAGACGTAGCGTTTCGCCCCGGTTCTTGGCCGCGCGCAGAGGCCGGCAGCAGCCGCGATGTTGCGGAGGGTTCGCCCGCCGACTGCGCCGCAGAGGAGCTACTCGGAAGCTTCGGCGGATGAATGCGTGGGCACGTTTTGTGCGCTGGCGCAAATAGCGCAAGCCGATTATCTTTAACGCATGACCGAAGAGGCAAGACCAGTTGGCACCGTCAACGGCGTAGTCCCCCCGTGCCCTATCTGTGGAAACCGTACCTGGGGAAAGATAGTCCCCCCTGATCTAAAGCAGGGGGAAGCTTTCCAAGAGGCAGTGGTGGGAATTCGAGGAGAAAATCAGTTGATCGGGATGGCTGTGCATGATTTTGTATGCAACGTCTGCGGGTTCGTCCGTCAGCACGCAGTAGGAGTCTATAAGCCATGACTGATGCTATATTTCAAGGGTGGCTTAGTCTTTCGGACAAGCATGTGACTCTGGTCCGCGACGGTGTCTTTAAGATAGACGCGCAAATAGAATATGAGGCTGATTGCATACCAGATTGGGCGGCATTGGCCGTTGCCGTCGGATTGATATTGGCTCTTGGCGGTTTCATTTCGGCTTGGATCAATGATCGCTGGTGGCCAACAACGATTCTCGCCGTCGGACTGATTATCGCAGCTATAGGTATGCGCGCGGCGGAAAACGCCATCGACCAGAAAGCACAGTGGCATTCTATATAAATGGCTCGCGCTCCTCGTTCCTCACCAAATCTTACATGGCTTAAGGCGCTTATGCTGCCTGCGGCCAGAACTCATACGAGCCGAAAAATCACGGCAGGAGCAATTGTTGCCGCGGCAATCTCGGGCTTCCGTTTCGTACAGCCAATTGATGAGACAGCGAAAATATTCCGTTTTGTCTGCTTAGGAGGTGGAGTCTTCGGATTTGGCTGGTTTTTCGTCCTTTTGATTTTTCCTCCGCGAGCCTAAGCTTTTATTCTTGCGATGTTGAGGCGGGCTTTTCGCCACAACATCGACCGCCCGCTCAAAGCGGGACTAGGCGTCGGAATGCGGCACAGATGGGTTGAGCCTTGCGAAACCCATCATACGGCCCCTCGAATCGACGATGGGTTTCGCTCCCGCTCAACCCATCCTACGGGCTTGAGATTGACGGGCGACGCCTTGGCGGCGGCGGCGGCGGCCCCGCGAGGCGGGAAATGACGACGCGGCACGCGCCGCGGAGGGGACAAGTTCAGCGTTTTTCAAATTCGAATCATATTGGGTGGCGCACCAAAGGCCTGGATTGCTTCGGCGCTGCGCGCCTCGCAATGACGAGCCGCAGCCGTCATTGCGAGCCGGAGGCGAAGCAATCCAGGGCGGCGGGCAAATTGATCGGTTTCATGGAATCGATCTACTAGCCATTAAGGCTGCCCGGCCGCGCGGCGGGGAGAGGTGATTGTCAAACAACCGCGACGCACTGAATCTCGATCATCATTTCCGGCTGCGCGAACCCCGCGACAGTGATGGCGGCACTGGCCGGAAAATCCTTGCCGAAAATCTCGGTGCGCAGCTCGGTCATCCGCGTCGTGTAACGCGCGTCGATGAGAAAAACCGTCATGGTGACGAGATCGCTCAATTTCGCGCCGGCCTCGGCGAGCGTTTTTTCGATATTGCGAAACGTCTGCCGGCATTGCGCGTCGAAGTCGCCGGCCAGCGATTTGCCGGCGTCGTCCACCGCGCCGGCATGGCCGGCGACCCAGATGGTCTTGCCCGCGCTCTCGGTGATGACCGCGGGCGAGTAAGCGCGCTTTTGCTGCCAGATTCCGCGCACGAACGACTTTTCCATGGCTTCCCTCTCACCTTCTTGACCCGGCAATCCATGCTCCCTTCCGGATAGCAACGCGTCTGACTAGAGCGCAATCGTTTTATGATTTTTCTGGAAAACCAATTTCCATTTTTCCGGATCATGCTGTAGACGCGACATGAGCGAATGCGCACCATGGGCCGCCGTTCAAGCCCCATAGGCGCTAAATTAAGCTCCGTTTCCCGGATGCGGTGCAGCGCGAAGCGGTGCACCGCTGTTCCGGGATCGTGCCAAGCTCGGCGTCTGTAACGATCCCGGTTCTGCAGCGCACCACTCCGCTGCGCTCCGTATTGCGCTGCGCCCGGGAAACGCAGAAATGTTAGCGCGTGTGGGCTCAAGCCCGGCGGCGACGACACGGAGTAATTGTCGTATGGCAACGGCCGCGACCAACACCCTGCCGCTTGCCGGCCTTCGCGTGCTCGAATTCTGCCACGCCATCATGGGCCCGAGCGCGGGGCTCATTCTCGCCGATCTCGGCGCCGACGTGATCAAGGTCGAGCCGGTCGGCGGCGATTCGACCCGCCGCCTCCCCGGCTTTGCCGCGGGCTTTTTCGGCACCTTCAACCGCAACAAGCGCAGCATCGCCCTCGATCTCAAAGCCGACGACGGCCGCGCGCTCCTGCATCGGCTGGTCGCGACGGCCGACGTGACAATCGAAAACTACGCGCCCGGCACCATGGACCGGCTCGGCTGCGGCTACGCCGATTTTGCCAAGATCAACCCGCGGCTCGTCTACTGCGCGCTCAAAGGATTTCTCAGCGGCCCCTACGAGCATCGCCCGGCGCTCGACGAGGTCGTGCAATTCATGGCCGGCCTCGCCTACATGACCGGGCCGCCCGGCCAGCCGCTGCGCGCCGGCACGTCCGTAGTCGACATCATGGGCGGCGCCTTCGCGGTGATCGCCATCCAGGCCGCCTTGCGCGAGCGCGAGCGCACCGGGCGCGGGCAATCGGTCAAATCCGCTTTGTTCGAATCGACCGCGTTCCTGATGGCGCAGCACATGGCCGGTCAGGCGTTGACCGGCCGCGCGCCGCCGCCGATGCCGGCGCGCGAAGGCGCCTGGGCGATCTACGAGCCGTTCGCCACTTCGGACAACGAACAAATCTTCGTCGGGCTCACCAGCGACCGGCAGTGGCGCCGCTTCTGCGAGCATTTCGCGCGCCAGGACCTGTTGCAAAATCCGGCCTACAAGACCAACGAGGACCGCGTGCGCGAGCGCCCGACGCTGTTGCCGGTCGTGGCCGCAATCGTGGCGCGGCACACGCGCAAGGAGCTTGCCGACTTGTTCGACCACATCGATATTCCGTTCTCGCCGGTCGCCAGGCCCGGCGACCTGTTCGACGATCCGCAGCTCAATGCCGGGGGCCGCATGCTTGAAATCGATTTTGCCGGCGGGATTTCCGCAAAGATTCCGCGGCTACCGGTCGAGATTGGCGATCACGATCTCGGGCTATCTCGCCAACCCCCCGCGATCGGCGAGCATACAGCTGAAATCCTGGCGGAGCTTGGGCTCGCCAATTCGGAAATCGACGCGCTCTGTCGGCGCGGGATCGTTGCGGTGATGGCCGCGAGCTGAACGCGCGAGACAATAGAGAACACCATGAGCGATCTCCCCGCATCCATCCACGTCAATGAGGAAGGGCCGCGCGAGGGTTTTCAGTTCGAGAAGGGCTTGATTCCGACCGCGCGAAAAATCGGGCTGATCGACGTGCTCTCGCAGACCGGCCTCGACCACATTCAGATCGTCTCCTTCGTCAATCCGAATCTGGTGCCGGGCATGGCCGACGCCGACGAGGTCGTGGACGGAATTGCACCGCGGCCGGGCATCGAGTACACGGCATTGTGGCTCAATGAGAAAGGCTTCGAGCGCGCGCTCAAGCACGACAATCGGCTCGCATTGACCGGCACGATCCAGCTCTGCACGTCGGAAAAATTTCTAAAGCGCAACCAGAACCGCACGCTGGAGCAACAACTCGCCGGCCAGCACGCTATCGTCGAACTGTATAAGGCGCACGGCGTGCCGGTCGAGCGCGGCAGCGTCATGGCGGCGTTCGGCTGTAATTTCGAAGGCGATATCCCGATTGCGCGAGTAGTTTCGCTCGTTAGCCAAATCCTCGATGTGGCGGCCGCACACGGTGTCACGCTGCGCTATGTCACGCTCGCCGACACGATGGCCTGGGCGACGCCGTTGTCGATCAAGCGCGTCGTCGGGAGCTTGCGCGAACGCTGGCCCGATCTCGACATCGCGCTGCACCTGCACGACACGCGCGGCATGGCGATCGCCAATGCGTATGCCGGCCTGGAAATGGGCGTGACGCGTTTCGATTCTTCCGTGGCCGGCCTGGGCGGCTGCCCGTTCGCCGGCCATAGCGGCGCGGCCGGCAACGTGTGCACGGAGGACCTCGTGTTTTTGTGCCACGAAATGGGCATCGAGACCGGCATCGATCTCGACGCGCTGATCGAATGCGCCCGCCTCGCCGAGGACGTCGTCGGCCATCCGCTGCCCGGCTCGGTGATGAAGGGCGGCACCCTGCAAAAGTATCGGGTGTAGGGTGGGTTGAGGGGAGCGAAACCCACCGTGCAGCGTCACGGTTTGTCGATGGGTTTCGCTGGCGCTCAACCCATCCTACGCCTCGTCCAAAATCTTCCAAATACCGTTGGTCGTCACCACGAGGCGCGTGCCGACGAACATCTTGGCCTGCATGAAGACGAGCGAGCGGGTCGCGCGCGCGACCTCGGGATGGGCTTCGACGAAATCGCCGAGGCGAACGGCGCCGATGAACTGAATGTTGAGCTCGATCGTGGCGTGGCGCTTGCCGCCGGTCGCGACCCGCGCCGTCATCGCCATGGCCTGATCGGCCAGCGTCATCAGCATGCCGCCGTGCAGATTGCCGGCGCGGTTGAGGTGTTTCGGCGCGACCACGAAGCCGAAACCCGGCCGTTCGCAGTTTTCGCGTTTCCAGATCGGGCCGACAAGATCCCCAAATGCAGTGTGATTGACGATTTCCTCCCAGCCGTGCGCTGCCGGATCGAAGGCTTCGCCTGGCGTCATTGTCGGCTTGTCGTTCATGCATTCACCTGGACGGGGCTTTTGCGCCGCGCGGCGAGGTGCCGGCCGATATCGGGAATAAGCTTCACCGCATTGGCGCCCGCGGCCAGCGCGCGGCCGTTGGCGCCGAGCGCACGTATTGCCTGGACATAGGCGGCGACCTCGCCGGGCTCGCGCACGGCTTGCGGATAGTCGGTGGCAAAGACGAGCTGCGAGAAGGCCAACTCCTGCATGCCGAACTTCACCCAATCGGCGCCCCGTTCGGCCGCGTGATCCGGACCGGCCCAGCCGGCAACATCGTAGAACAACCGACGATCGAGATATTGCTCGAACGGCTTTGCCGGCCGGCGGCCGTGACGCGCGATCGCCGCGGTGCCCCATTTGTCGCGCTGCTGAAAGCCGCGGATGCGGCCAAGATAGCGGCCGATACCGCCGGCGAAATGCGAAAATTGAATACGCAAAGTCGGCAGCCCGTCGAGCAGCCCGGAATTGATCAGGCGCACTGCCGCGGTCATCAGCGAGAATTCCCAGCCGAGCATGCGGCCGAGGTCGTCGGCATCCATCCGGGCCCAACGGATAACGCGCGGGAGCGGATGGATGAACACGTAGAGGTCAAGATCGGCGCAAGCTTTCCAAAACGGACGCAACCCCTCGCAGTCGAGCGGCTGGTCCTGCAGTTCGGAGGCGATGACCGCGCCGGGAAAGCCAAGCTCGACGGCGCAGCGCTTCAATTCGGCCGCGGCTTCGGCGCCCTTGAGCGCCGGCACGTGCGCCAAGCCGATGAAGCGGCCGGGATGCGCCTTTTCCGCCTCATGCATGCGGTCGTTGATGGTCCGGCAGATCGCCAAATCGGGCTGATCGAAGCCCGATCCGCAGGAGAGCACGCCGGCGTCGATGCCGGCTGCATCCATGACGCCGATATGCGCGGGGAGGTCGGCAAGCAGCGGATTGAGCAAATAATGCGGATTGCCGTCGCGGTCGAGATCGACCGTGACTTTGCCGGCATCGCCCTTGAGCAGCTCCGGCGGCGTGTAATGTTGCTGGAAGTCGATGAGCATCTACGGATTACATGATCGCGAATTCATTATTGCGGCGGTCGGTCACCAGCATGGCGCCGGGATAGTGCGTGATGCAGAAATCCGGCTTCACGGCCATGATCACCGACTGCGGCGTCACCCCGCAGGCCCAGAATACCGGGATTTCGTCGTCGTGAATCGGCACCGCATCGCCCCAATCGGGCTTGGAGATATCTTTGATGCCAATCGATTCCGGCTTGCCGAGATGCACGGGAGCGCCGTGGACGGAAGGAAATCGCGTCGTGATCTGCACGGCGCGGATGGCGTGTGCAGGCTTCATCGGCCGCATGGAAACGACCAGCGGGCCGTGGAACGAGCCGGCCGGCACCGTTTCAATCGATGTGCGGTACATCGGCACGGTGCAATTGCAGGTAAAGTGACGCAGCTCGATGCCGTCTTCGATCAAGGCCTGTTCGAAGGAAAATGAACACCCGATGGCAAAGGTGACGAGATCATCGCGCCACCAGCGCATCAGGTTTTTTGGCTCTTCGATGAGCGCGCCTCCGCGCCAGACCCGGTAGCGCGGCAGGTCGGTGCGGATATCGAGGTCTTCGCCCAATGCGGGCAGGCGCCAGTCGCCCGACGCCGAGACGCCGATGAGGGGGCACGGCTTGGGATTGAGCTGGCAGAAGCGCAAAAAGTCCTCGGCAAGGTCTTTCGGCAGGATGGCGAGATTGGCCTGCACGAATCCGGGCGCTAGGCCCGAAGTCGGCCCGGCATGCTCCCCGCGCCTGATCGTCAGCCGCGCCGCGACGCCGGTCTGCGGCCCGGCAGCATGATCTTGAGGGTGTTCTCGTAGCATAGTGGCGGTAGCCATGGCGCGCTCCCTTTCAGTCCAGCTGAGAAGCTTGCCGCCCATTTTATCATCGATCTCCGGCGGCAAGATACGGCTGCCGCGACGATCTTACGCGTGGCGGCACGATGGCATTGCGGGCAACGGCGATGCGAATTTGGTTGAAACTGCCCTCAAGATCGCGTTTGCTAAAGCATCCGTTGCTCGCCAAGAGCCCGTTAAGGGCCGCAGCCGGCGCCTGCCAATTCGTGCAGGCGTGAGCCTTTCGACAGGTATACAGGTATGTGGAATCCAGAGGGAGACTTGCCATGACTGAAAAGTGGAAAGACGAGAAGTGGGCCGAGGACATCTGGTACCGCGGCAAGGTCACGCGCCGCCGCGTCGTCGGGTGGGGCGGCGGTGCGATCGGCGCCATGATGCTGGTGCCGGCGCCGTGGCGCGCCGCGTTTGGCGCCGCCAAGCCTTACAAGATCGGCTCGGAGCAGCCGCTCTCGGGTATCGGCGCGATCGGCGGCAAGACGGCAGTGGTCGGTTTGCAGATGGCTGCCGACCGCATCAACAAGAACGGCGGCATCAATGGCCGTCCGGTCGAGTTGGATATCGTGGACGACCAGAGTTCGCCCGCGGTCGCTCGGCAAAAGACCGAGAAGATGGTGCAGGAGGACGGGATCGACGCCCACGTGGGCGGCTTCCTCTCCAACATCTGCCTCGCCTGCATGCCGGTCTGGGAGCACGCGAAGATCGTCAACATGATCAGCGTGTGCCTCGACACGACGCTGACCACGTCCGCATGCAACCGCGTAAGCTTCCGCGTCCACGATTACGCGCCCGCGCAAGCACTCGCTTTCGGTCCGTTGCTCGCCAAGATGGGCAAGAAGTGGCACATCGCTTATGCGGATTATTCCTGGGGCCAGTCGACGCGCGACGCTTATGCCGCCGCGATCAAGCAGCACGGCGGCGACGTGGTCGGCACCACCGGCATTCCGCTCGGCACCGCCGACATGACGCCGTTCCTGTCGAAGATTTCCGGCAACTTCGACGGGCTGTTCGGCATCTTCTTCGGCAAGGACGGCGTGACCATCGGCACTCAGGCCTACGATCTCGGTCTGACCAAGAAGTACAAATGGGCCGGTGACGGCGCCATTTGCGAATCCACCAACATGCCGGCGCTTGGAAAGAAGATAAACGGCTTCGTCGGCATCAACCGTTACATCCCGGTTTTCCAGGGCCCGCTCAACACGCCCTACCTCCACGCCTTCTTCGACGAGGCCAAGAAACGGTTGCTCAAAGTCGATCCGTCCGGGCCGCTGCCCGACCGCTATGTGCAGTCGAACTACGAGGCGCTGAACGCCTTGAAGCAAGCCATGGAGGCGGCGAAGTTCGAGAGCCGAGCAGACACGCCGAAGCTGATCGACGCGCTCGAGGGTATGGAAATGAAGGAAGGCTACGACTTCCCGCAAGGCGACAAGACCCTGCGCAAGGCCGACCATCAGGCGTTCCTGCGCGAGTTCCTGTTTGAGATCGAAAACGACGACTATAAGCTTCTCGAGACGGTGCCGAAGGACGCAACCATCGTCCCACCAGCCTGCACGTTCTCTGCGTAAGTGCGCGCTGAAGCTTCGATCGAGGCGGGCTCCCCGGCCAATGGCCGGGGAGCAGCTTCGTCGCCTCTTCTCAAGACCGAGTCGTTGTCCGTCCGTTTTGGCGGCCTTGCTGCGCTTTCCGAGGTCAATTTCGAGGTTGGCCGCGATGAGATTCGCGCCGTCATCGGGCCCAATGGCGCGGGCAAAAGCACGTTCTTCAATTGCCTGACCGGCGTGCTGCGGCCGACCAGCGGCCGCGTCATCTTCAACGGCGAGGACATCACCGGACTGCGTTCCAACTTGATCTCGCAAAAGGGTATCGCCCGCTCCTACCAGATCACCAATATCCTGCCCAACGCCACCGCGCAGGAAAACGTACGGATCGCCGCGCAGTCGCGCCGGCACGCCTGGAACATGGTCTCGCACCACAGCGCCTTCGCCGACATCAACGGCAGAGCCGAAGCCGCGCTGCAATCGGTCGGCTTGCTCGGGAAGGCCCATGAGCTGGCCGCCAATCTGTCGCACGGCGAGCAGCGCAACCTCGAAATCGGCATTGCGCTCGCAACCGCGCCGCAACTTCTCTGCCTGGACGAACCGACCGCCGGCATGAGCGCGGCCGAAACCAACGAAACCAAGGAGCTGATCCGCCGCATCGCCAAGGACCTCACCATCCTGATTGTCGAGCACGACATGGAGGTGGTGATGGAGCTTTGCGACCGCATCACCGTGCTGCACTACGGCCAGATTCTCGCCGAGGGGACGCCGGACGAAATTCAGGAGAATCCGACGGTGCTGGAGGTCTATCTCAAGACATGAGCGCCGCAGCCGAAAGCGCCGAGCCGCTCGTGCGGGTCGAGGACGTGCACACCCATTACGGCAAGAGCCACATCTTGCATGGCGTCTCGCTCCAGGTCGGCGCCGGCGAGGTCGTCGGGCTCCTCGGCCGCAACGGCGTCGGCAAGAGCACCACGCTGAAGACGATCATGGGCCTCGTGCAGCCGAGCCACGGCACCGTGCGGTTCGGCGGCAACGCGGTTACCGGCCTGCCGCCGCACAAGCTGGCGCGGATGGGGATCGGCTACGTGCCGGAAGACCGCCGCATCTTCCGCCTGCTCACCGTCATGGAGAACCTGCGCACCGGCCTCGACCGCAACGGGGTCAGCGAAGAAAAGCGCAAGACCCTGCTGGACAAAGTGTTCACCTATTTTCCGGTACTGGCGGAGCGGCGCGGCCAAGCCGGCGGCACGCTGTCGGGGGGTGAGCAGCAAATGCTCGCCATCGCCCGCGCGATGATGCTGGAGCCGAGGATCATCCTGCTCGACGAGCCGACCGAAGGCCTGATGCCGCGCATGGTCTCGCAAATCCGGCAAATCATCGAAGTGCTGCACGGCGAGGGTGTCGCCATCCTTCTGGTCGAGCAGAACGTGCCGTTGACGCTGCAAGCGAGCCAACGCGTCTACATCATGGAGAAGGGCAGCGTGCGCCACCATTGCGCCGCATCCGAAATCGGCGTGAACGACGCGGTCATCAAGCAATACCTGGGAGTGTAAACGGTGGGCGCAGTCGGCCATTTGTTCCAATCCATTCCCATCGATCTTTTGATCATTCAGACGGTGAACGGCATCGTCACCGGCATGATCCTGGCGCTGGTCGCCTCCGGCCTCACGCTGATTTTCGGCATCATGGACGTGGTGAATTTCGCCCACGGAGAGCTGTTCATGCTCGGCGCCTATATGGGGGTGATCGCGTTTGCCACCACCGGAAATTTCTGGCTGGCGCTCGCGCTGTCCGCGCTCATCATCGGCATTTTCGGCGCCGCGCTGCAGATCGTGACGTTGCGGCCGCTGATCGGCCGCGATCCGTTGAATACGATTCTTGCCACCTTCGGCATATCGCTGGTGCTGCAGAATTACGCTCTATGGCAGTTCGGCCCGGTCGCGCGCAAGATTTCCGAACCGATCAGCGCGGAGTTCACCCTGTTCTATCTGCAATATCCCTGGTATCGAATCGTGATCGCGCTGCTGTCGGCGGCCATCATCGGCAGTCTTTGGCTGTTCCTCAAATTCAGCAAATTCGGCGTCTGGATTCGCGCAACCACGCAAGACCGCGTGATGGCTCAGGCCATGGGCATTCCGGTGCCGCGGGTCTACACCGGGGTATTCGCGCTCGGCGCCGCCATGGCGGCTGCGAGCGGCGTGCTCTTCGCCCCATTCGGCGGTGTCGATTACAGCATGGGACTGCAGTGGGTGCTGGAAGCCTTCATCGTCGTGGTGGTCGGCGGCATGGGCAATCTCGTCGGTTCGATCGTCGCCGCCATCTTCATCAGCCTGCTTGAGGCCTATGCCGCGGTGTGGCTGGATCCTTCGCAGGCGGTGATCGTTTCGTTCGTCGTGCTGATCCTCACATTGTTGTTCCGTCCCACCGGCTTGTTCGCGACACCGAAATGACCGCCGCTCCGCTCGATAAGCCGATGACGCTCAACAAACTTAAGCTGAGCCACACCGCCGTCTATTGGATCGGTTTTTCCGTGGTGATGGCGCTGTTGATCGTGGCGCCGCTGGTGCTGCCCGCATTCTGGGGCGGTTTCCTCACTGAAATCCTGATCTGGGGACTATTGGCGATGTCGTCCGATCTGTTGATCGGCTATACCGGCATGGTCTCGTTCGGCCACTCCGCCTTCTTCGGCCTCGGCATGTATGGCGCGGCAGCGGCGCTGTTGGTCGTGAGCCCGCCCAATTTGTGGCTGGCGATTCTGTTCGGGCTTGGCGGCGCCGCCGGCGCGGCTTTGTTCGTCGCCTATTTTTCCACCCGGCTGCGCGACATCTATTTCGCCATCACCACTCTGATCTTCAGCCAGATTTTCTACGTCATCATCTTCACCTGGACCGCCGTCACCGGCGGCGAGAACGGTCTGATCTTCGGCCGGCCGCATTTTACCATCCCGCTTGTCGTTAACGTGCCTTTCAATTCCAGGACGATGCATTGGTTCGTGCTTGCGGTGGTAACGGGGTCTTATCTGATCTTGCGACGGGTCACTCAGTCGCCGTTCGGCATGGTGTTGCAATCGATCCGCGAAAACGAAGCCCGCACCCGCGCGATCGGCTACCCGGTCGAGCGTTACAAGATCGTCTCGGTCATGCTGTCCGGCCTGTTTGCCGGGCTTGCCGGCGTGCTCTACGCCATCCAGAAGGAATTCGCCGCACCCGATTTCGTCTACTTTCTGACTTCGGGCGACACCGTGATCTACAACGTCATGGGCGGCATCGGCACGCTGGTCGGGCCGATCGTCGGCGCCGGCTTTTTCCAGCTCATGCGCCAATTGCTGTCGGAGTGGTTCGGCGATCAATTCCCCTATCTGATCCCGCTCGGCTTAATCTTCATCGCCATGATCATTTTCCTGCCGCAGGGGCTGCTTGGCTTCGCGCGGCGATGGCTTAATCGGTAAGGCCCCGGCCTAACCCTTGGAAGAATCCCTGCCCAAAAACGCGCTGAGCGCGGCGACGTCTTTCTTATCCGTCTCGTAATCCTCGGCGATGCGCTCGTAGAAATGCGCGGCGCCTTCGTAGAGTTCGTGCGCGGTCGGGTCCTCGCCGACGAAGCCGGCGATTTCGTGCATCTCGGCGACCCAGCGATAAGCCTTCGGCGGCATAGCGGACAATGCGCGCTTAAACCAAGCCAGCATTTCCTTCTGGCTCGATTGCAGCTCGTTGAACAGTTCGTCGGCGGAGCCGGCGCGCGAAGCCGCAAGCATCATCGCAGCGCCGATCGCCTGCGTACCCTTGGTAATGCCCGCATAGGACATTTTCAGCGCCGAGGCCGCACTCATCGCACCGTCGAGCACGCGAACGTCGAGACCGTATTGGCGCAACGTTGCGAAGCGCGGCGCCGCCGCGCCGGAGGCATAGAAGCGCGGACTTCCTCCCACCCTACCCTCGCCCGCGTGCGGGGGAGGGTTAGGGAGGGGGGTCGGCGGCGAGCCGATGATCCCGGCATCGACGAACGCACATCCCGTCGGGGCAATCGTGGTGGCGACGCGCTCGACGGTTAGCGGATTGATCGCATTGCAATCGACATAAATCGGCTTCGAATTGCTGGCTTTGAGCGCCGGCGCGAAACGCTCGGCGAGCGACACCGCATCGCCCGGCGGCAGGATCGAAAGAATGAAATCGGTAGCCGCGATTTCCTCATCGCTCGCCGAGACCATGCCGGCCGCGCCGGCGCGCGCCGCCGTCTCCCGGCTGCGGCCGTTGAGCGATGTGAACACTTTCAGCCCGTTATCCGCGAGCCTTTTTCCAACCGCCGCACCCATCATTCCGGGTGCGATCACTGCGACGACGGGAGTCATGGCTGCCTCGCTTTCGAAACGAGGCACAACATACCAGTTCGCGATCGGTAGATACCAGCCGCTCGCGGGCGCAACAGTTCAAGCGGTTTCGCAGGGCTTCGCCGCGGCGCTGCTCTGCAAGCGCCGCCGCAGCGCCGGTGTGCGACCGTCGGCGCCCGGCTGGTAGTACACGCTGTAGCGGGCCAAAACTTCGGCGAAAACGCGCGCGTCGGCGGGTTTTTTTACCTCGAAGGAGTCGAAGCCGGCGCGCACGAGAAAGTGAAACTGATCGCGCAACACGTCGCCGGTGGCGCGCAGCGTGCCGCGAAAGCCGTAAGTCTCGCGCAACAGGCGCGCCTGGCTGTAAGCGCGGCCGTCGCGGAATTTCGGAAAAACAAGCGCAATGAGGGCGAGGTGGCCGAGCCAGGGTCGGAGTTCCGCCACGCGCCGGTCGTTCGGCCACAACACGCCGAGCGAACCGTCGCGGCGGACGAGCTCATCGGCGCGCGCGAGAAAAAGCTCCGCCGGCACGATCGCCGGCACGCGCTCCGGCATCGGCCCGTCGGCGACCAGAACATAGCGATCTTCGACGATGCGGCCGTTTTCAACGAGCGGCATAGACGCGCTCCTTGAACGGCTCGATGCCGGTTCGCTTGACCGTTTCGATGAACGGCTCGTCCGGCCGCTCGCGCAGCTCCAGGTAGGCGGCGGCAATGTCCTCGACGACATCGGCCACTTGCGCATAAGGCACCGCCGGGCCGATCAGCGCGCCGAGCTTGGCATCTTCGTCAGCCTTGCCGCCCAGCGTGATCTGATAAAACTCTTCGCCGTTCTTCTCGACGCCGAGAATACCGATGTGCCCCACATGGTGGTGGCCGCAGGCGTTGATGCAGCCGGAAATATTGATGTGCAGCCGGCCGAGATCGCGCTGCAGTCCGGGCTTGCGGAAGCGCCGTGCGATCTCCTGCGCGATCGGAATGGAGCGCGCGTTGGCGAGGCTGCAGTAATCGAGGCCGGGGCAGGAGACGATATCGGAGACAAGCCCGACATTCGGCGTGGCGACGCCGATCGCCTGCAGCGCACGCCACAAGTCCGGCAGATCGCGCTGCGCGACGTGCGGTAGCGCGAGGTTCTGCTCGTGACCGACGCGGATTTCGCCGAACGAGTAGCGGTCGGCGAGATCGGCGATCGCATCCATCTGCGCCGCGGTGGCGTCGCCCGGCGTGCCGCCTTCGGGTTTGAGCGACAGCGTGACGATCGCGTAGCCCGGCATTTTGTGATTGGCGACGGCATTGCCGACCCAGGCGTCGAAACGGCCGTCGGCGCGGCGCGCCTCGCCGAGCTGCGGCGGGCTGTCGTCGAGCCGCTCGTAGCGCGGATAAACGAAACGCCCGGCGATTTCGGCGGCGCCGGCCGGATCGAGCGCCAGCGCGCCGTCCTTGATGCTTCGCCATTCGGTTTCGACTTCCTTGGCAAAAGCCTCGGCGCCAAGCTCGTGGACCAAAATCTTGATGCGGGCCTTCCACAAATTGTCTTGGCGCCGGCCGAACTGGTTATAGGTGCGCAACACCGCCTCGACATAGCTCAGCACGTCGCGCTTTGGCAGGAATGGCTCGATGGTCTTGGCAAGGAACGGCGTCCTGCCGAGCCCGCCCCCGACCATGACCTCGAAGCCGGTTTCGCCGGCGCCGTCGCGATGAAGCCGCAGCGCGAGATCGTGGATGCGCAGCGCCGCGCGATCGTGGATCGAGGCGCCAACTGCGATCTTGAACTTGCGCGGCATGAAGGAAAATTCGGGATGCAACGTCACGTGCTGGCGGATCAGCTCGGCCCAAATACGCGGATCCTCGATCTCGTCGGGCGCGACGCCGGCCCATTGATCGGTCGTGATGTTGCGCACGTTGTTGCCGCTCGTCTGCATGCCATGCATGCCGGCGCCGGCAAGCTCCGCCATGGCGTCGGGCAGTTGTTCGAGCTTGATCCAGTGAAACTGAATGTTCTGCCGCGTGGTGAAATGCCCGTAGCCGCGATCGTAACGGCGCGCGACACGCGCCAGCATGCGCAATTGTCCGGACGACAGCGTTCCGTAGGGGATGGCGATGCGCAACATGTAGGCATGAAGCTGCAGATAAACGCCATTCATCAGCCGCAGCGGCTTGAACTCTTCCTCGGAGAGTTCGCCCGAGAGGCGGCGCGCGACCTGATCGCGAAACTCAGCGACCCGCTCGGCGACCAGCGTGCGGTCGAATGCATCGTAGACGTACATGGGCGCTCTAACTTCGATGTTCGAGCATGGTCTTTCGCGAAAGCGGCATTCCCCGTTCGGGATCGTGCTCTAGGCCGAGCGTCGTCGGCAGTTCGATCGTGGGTCCGCCCAGCCGAATAAGCTCGCGCAAATTTCCCGGCTGCACTCGTGTAGGAGCCGACCGCCCGAAGGTCGTCGGCAACGGCGTCCTCGATCAGTTCCCGGGCAATAGCGGCATCGGTCGTCACCGCCGCGTCGGCGAGATCGGTGCTCCAGCCGCCGTCGGCGCGGCGATACACCACGGCGCCATCGCCGACGCGGTTTGCGGTCACCACCACCGGCCCGGCGATTCTGATTTTTTGGTCGAGCGGCGACGTCATTGAGGCCTCGGCAAGAAGAGCGGAAAGCCGGTCGAGGCCGCCAAGGCGGCATCGCCAGCACTAAGAATGATCTTCTATATATGATGGATTTTCCGCCGGCAAATAGCCGAATATTCTACCAAAATGCCGAAGCGGGCTGGCACAATAGCGCCGAAAGGGGTACCAAACGGAACGGATGTACTGCGGAAGGCGAGACCCGTTAACCGGCCGGCTCGAAGGCGAAGCTCGTACCCTTGCGCACCACGTAACCAAATCCCGGAGCGTTGACGTGCGCGCCGGCGATGGCGAGATGCTCGCTCGCTGCCATATCGAGAATGCGCTTACGCGACTTGATTGCGAGCTCCTTGTCGAGATCGTAGGTCAGAGCCGTATCCGGATGCGAGATTTGGATCGCCGACAAGTGCACGACGTCGCCGAACGCCATAAAGCCGCCGCTGCCCGCGGCAAGCAGCCAGCAAGTGTGGCCCGGCGTGTGACCGGGCGCCAGCACCGGTGTAAAACCTAAAAACTCCTCGCCGTCGCGCACCCGCCGGATGCGATCGAGATAGGGCTTCAGGTTGATCTTCGTGCGCGCCCGATTGCCTTTCACCCGGTCCCCGTCGTTGGCGACGTCGGGCCGCATCCAGAAATCCGCTTCCGTCTGGTGCACCACGATCTCGGCGTTCGGATAATGCGGTTTGCCGGAATCGTCGACCAGGCCATTGGCGTGATCGGGATGCAGGTGCGTCATTACGATATGGGTGACGGCGGCCGGATCGATGCCGGCGCCGCGTAAATTTACCGGCAATTTGCCGAGCGTAGGCTGCATGGTATTGCCGGCGCCGGCATCGATGAGAACGATTTTGCCGTCGCGGCGGATGAGAAAGTTGTTCACCGGGATATAGAGCGAGCCGTCCTGGGTTCCGCCGACCAAGCTCTCGGCTTGCGCCCGATCCATGCCGATGACGAGGTCGAGCGAGGTTTTGAGGATGCCGTCGCTCAGCCCCTGCACTTCGACATTGCCCACCCGCATGCTCGGCGGCGCCATATCAAAACCCTTCTCTCGCGAGCGCAACCATGCAACCAGCGGAGATGACGACAGCGACCGCGAGCGCCACGAACGGAATAATGAACGCGCCGTGGGAAAGCGCCAGCATGTAGCCGATCATAACCGGAGAAAACGCGCCGAACATTTGCGTGACGAAGGCGCGCACGCCCTGTGACTTGGCCATGTCGGCGGTACCGACAACGCTATGCATGAGCATCTCGGCGCCGGAGATTCCTACCTGCTGTGCGCACAGCGCGCAGATCATCAGCACCACGCTCCAGGTCGCGCTCGGCGCCAGCGCCGCCGCGATCAAAAAGACCGCCGCGAACGCCCAGCCGAGACCGGCGAATGGTGCGCGGCGGAACACGCGATCCGACACGCGGCCGAGCACGAGGATAGTCACAACGGCAAAGCCGTAAATGACGAAAGTGAGATAGCCCGACGTGCCGAACGTGAAGTGCCGCGCGGAACGCAGATAGGTCGGCAGCCATCCCGACCAGCCCCAGAAGAAGATCGCATTGGCCGAAATCGCGATGGTCATCAGCCAGAAGCGATGGTTGCGCCAGACGCTATCCACGGTCTTCAAAATGCGCCCCGGCGCATCGTCGTTGTTCTCGATCGCGCCGGCGCGCACCAGATCAGCCTCGGCCGGATTGACCGCCGGGTGCTGCTCCGGCTTGTCGCGCACCAGGAACCACATCATCGGGATCGGCAGGATCAGTGCGAGAATGCCCATCGCAAAAAATTGCCCGCGCCATCCCACATACAAAATCAGACTGGTGACGATGAGACCGGTCAGCATTGGCCCGATCATTGTGCCGATCCACCAATAGGAGGTTGCCTTGCCGCGCTCGCGCAACGCGAACCAGTTGGCGACCAATGCGAGCGTGATCGGATAGCAGATCGCCTCGCCGGCGCCCAAGGCAACGCGCGAAGCGAGCAGCATGCCGTAGCTGTGCGATAGGCCGGCCCAAAAGCAGGTCAGCGCCCAGATGATGAGGCCCACGATCGTGGTATAGCGGGGCCCGTAGCGCGTTACCGCCCAGCCCCAAGCCGGCGCCGCGAGGCCGTAGGCGATGAACAGGCCGCCGACCAGCCAGCCGAGCAGCTTGGTCTGTCCGGCAAGCTGCATCTCGTTGAGGAATCGCGGATTGGCGATGACGATCGCGATGTTGCTCTTGTCGAACATGGACACGATCCAGAGGATCAAGAGCGAGGGAGCAATGTAGGTCCAGCGCACCCGGCTGGCGGCGGCAAGAACGGCGGCCTCGCCGCGGACGACACCCTGCGGAGCCGTGATGGCCATGGGAACCTCCCCTTAAGCGAAGCGCAGTTTTGCTTTTCCGTGCGCCAACGCCGGGATGACCGGCGCCGTAGCGTTTGGCGCGATCGCTGATGACAAAATCTTGCCTGCGCATGAGAACTTGTCAACAATGGCGACCAGGCACGAGCAATCGGGGCCGGCACAAAAGGCAGCCGCGCCGGCTATCTGGGCGCGCTCGCCGCCTGGACCGGCTTCACCCTGCCCTCGGCGATCGCGCTCGTTCTGTTCGGCTATGGCGTCGCCTCGCTCGGCAATGCGCTGCACAGCGGCTGGCGCCATGGGCTGATGGTCGCCGCGGTGGCGGTTGTGGCGGCGGCGGTGCTGATGATGATGATGATGCGCTCGCCCCCGACCGCGAGCGCGCCACCTTGGCTGCCGTAGCAGCCGTGGTATCGCCGCTTGGGCACTAAGCCAATCGGCCCGCCCGTCATATTCCATCCAATATTACGGTCTGCGCTGCACCGGGGTGTGTCGACATTACGCACTTCTTCAAGCCCCGTAATATCTGCTAGGATATAACGGGGCTGCGCGCATAGGAGAGAGGAAGATGCTTGCTAACCATGGATTTGCACGATTAACGCCGCCGCAGGGACGCAACGCGGCAGGCGCGCCGAAACCGCGGCAGCGGCGCTCTGGCGGCGGCCTTCCGTTGCCCGCCGCCGGACTCCTCGCCGCCGCTCTTTCGCTGTTACCAATCCAGGCTGCGTCTGCCGCGGGCACCGTCAATGTCCTTTACGCCGGGTCGCTGGTAAACCTGATGGAACACGGGATCGGGCCGGCCTTCGACAAAGCCACGGGCAACCGGTTCCAGGGCTATGCCGGCGGCTCGGTCGCGCTCGCCAACCAGATCAAGGGCAAGCTTCGCAAGGGCGATGTGTTCATCAGCGCCGTTCCCAAAGTGAACGCCACCCTGATGGGAGCCGCGAATGGCGATTGGGTGAGCTGGTATATTGCGTTTGCCCAATCTCCCTTGGTGATCGGCTACAATGCGTCGGGCAAATTTGCCGCCGATTTCAAGACCAAGCCGTGGTATCAGGTGCTCGCCGAACCGGGGATCAAGATCGGCCGCACGGATCCCAAGCTCGACCCCAAGGGCGCGCTCACTCTGACGCTGATGAAAGAGGCGGAAGCGTTCTACAACAGCCCCGGCCTGTCGCAGAAGGTGCTTGGCGCGCCCGACAATCCGGCGCAGGTCCTGCCGGAGGAGACGCTGGTCGGGCGGCTGCAGTCGGGTCAGCTCGATGTGGGCTTCTTCTATTCGACCGAAACCGCGGACGCCAAGATACCGGCGATCAGATTGCCGCCCGCTATTACGCCCAAGGCGGTCTACACCGTCACCATACTGCACGACGCGCCCAATCCTTCCGGCTCCGACCGGTTCGTTGCGTTTCTGCTTGGGAGCGACGGGCAGAACCTGCTAAAGGAGCACGGGCTCACTCTGCAAAAAATGGATGTCTCGGGAGCCGCGAACGCCGTGCCGCAAGACATCAAATCGATCGTCGATAAGGCCAAGTGACGCGCCAAGTGACGCTCCAAGTGACGCGCCGCATTCCAGCGCCGCTGCCCTGGCTTGCGGGACTGCTTGCGATCTATCTGATCGCCCCGCTGGTCGCGGGCGCGCAGCAGGCCGGTCTTGCCGATTGGAATTCGGTGGATACGGCCGCGCTTCTTCGCGCCTGCGCCGTTTCGATTGCGAGCGCCACGCTGGCGACATTCCTCATCGCGCTGGGCGGCGTTCCTCTCGGCTATCTGCTGGCGCGGCTGGGGGGCCGATCCATGGCGACGCTCGGCTTTCTCGTTCAGCTGCCGCTCGCCTTGCCGCCGCTCGCCAGCGGCATCCTGCTCCTGTTCCTGGTCGGCTACAGCTCGCCGATCGGCCGCCTCACCTCCGGCGCGTTGACGGACTCCTTCGCCGGCATCGTCGTCGCCGAGGTTTTCGTTGCTGCGCCGTTTCTGATCATTGCGGCGCGTTCGGCGTTCGCTTCGATTGATCCGGTCCTCGAAGACGTCGCCGCAACGCTCGGCCGCGGACCGCTCTATGTGTTCTTGCGCGTGAGCGTTCCGATCGCGTGGCCGGCCATATTGTCCGGACTGTTGCTGGCCTGGCTGCGCGCCTTCGGCGAATTCGGCGCCACCGTGATGGTGGCCTACCATCCCTATTCGCTGCCGGTCTACACCTACGTCGCCTTCGGCGCGCAGGGACTTCCGGCAATGCTGCCGGTGCTGGTGCCCGCTCTCGTACTCGCTCTGGCGATCATGCTGCTGAGCGGCCTGGCCGGCGCGCGCGCGCAAGGACGACGCTTCGCAGTTTCGGCGCTGGAAGACCTGCCAAGTGCTGTACCTGAACCTCCGGCGCGGCGGGCTGCGACGGCCGGCGCGATCGATTTGGCGCTGAAGCTCGAAAGGCAGCTCGGCAGCTTCCGCCTCGACGTCGAATGGTCGCCGCAACGGCGCCGCCTTGCCATTCTCGGTCCCTCGGGATCGGGAAAGTCGCTGACGCTCAAGATCATCGCCGGCATCGAATCCTGCGATCGCGGGACCATCATGGTCGACGGCAAAAATATTTCCGCGCTCGAACCGGCGGCGCGGGCGTTCGCCTATGTCCCGCAAAACTATGGCCTGTTTCCGCATCTCACGGTGAACGAGCAGCTACGGTTTCCGCTCGCCTCCGATCCCGCTCTGGCCAAGCTTTGGCTTGAGCGCCTCGGCCTTGGCGGCCTCGAACAGCGGCGGCCGGACGCGCTCTCGCTCGGTCAGCAACAACGGGTGGCGCTGGCGCGCGCGCTGGTCCGGCCTGCACGGCTGTTGCTGCTCGACGAACCCTTCTCGGCACTCGACGCGCCGCTTCGCGCGAACCTGCGGCAGGAGATGCTGGCGCTGCAAAGCGAGTTTGGCGCCACGACAATTCTCGTCACTCACGATCCGGCGGAAGCCGCGCTTCTCGCCGACGAACTGCTCGTGCTGGAAGGCGGCCGAGTGCTCCAATCGGGTCCAACCGAGCGGCTGTTCGCGCGCCCGGCCAACGAGTTGGCGGCTCGTCTCCTCGGCGCCGAATTTGTCGCCGAAGGCATCGCCGCCGATCCGGCCAACATCGCGATCGGCGCCGACACGCTGCTCAAGGTCGCCGGACCGGCGCTAAGGCCGGGATCGCGCGTGGGCTGGAGCGTTCCATCGGCGCGCGTTCGAATGAGCGAACAGGGGCGCTACGAGGGTCAAATAGAGACCATTGTGGCCGTCGGTATCGGACGTCAGCTCGCGATTCGCTTCGGCAACGCGCGGATTCACGCGCTGGCCGGCTATGCCGGCCATCCCCGCGCTAGCGCTTGCCGCTTCGATATCGATCCTGATTCAGTGCGGGTTTGGCTTTTGCAATAGGCGCGCTTTAGCGGCGCGGTCGTCCGATGTATCGTCCCGCCGATACCCCGGAGGCGGACCGTGACCCACACCAAATTGACCTTGCGCGTGGATTTCGGTTCTAGACGATCGATCGGCCCGGGGAAAATTCGCCTGCTCGAAGAAATCGGCCGCGGCGGTTCGATTTCGCAGGCTGGCCGGAGCTTAGGCATGTCCTACCGGCGCGCGTGGCTCCTGATCGACGACTTGAATCGCTCGTTTCGTCACGCCGTAGTGCGCGCCAAGTCGGGCGGGTCGCAGGGTGGCGGGGCAGCGCTCACCGAATTCGGCGCCGGACTGGTGCGCGACTATCGCGCCATCGAGACGGCGGCTGCGGCCGCCGCCAAATCGCGATTACGCCGTCTCGAGGCCGCATTGCGAATGTCAAGGCGGCCAATTTCCACCCAGCTCGCCAAAAAGACCTCGATCCGCGGGGGCAAGCGGTAGCAACGCCCTGCCGACGGATCGGAGCACGCCATGCGCTCCGGATCGACTCAACCGGAAAAATGTCCGGTCGCGATCGCCGCCACTTCGGCGACATCCTCGGGCGGCGCGTTGCCGCGCCAGACCACGTGCATGTCGGGGCGGATGAGGATGAGATCGTAGCCGTAGATTTCGCGCGCGACGCGGTCCGGCACATCGAGCACCGTCACCGGCGCGCCGCGCGAGCGGATCGCCTTTTCCAGGCCGCTCGCGTCGGCCTTGGTGCGGCCGAGCTTGAGGATCGCATAGCCGTCGGGAATGCGATCCTGCATCGGCGTGCCGTCGTCGCGCCAGACGTGCGGCAGCCGCGCACCGGGCCAAGTGGTCGGCCGGTACTCGCGGAACAGATGTTCGGGACCGCCGGGTACGTTGCAGATGACGGGCGAGTCGACGTAGCGATAGCCGAGCTCGGCGCCGATCATCTCGTTGCTCTTGCGTTGCTCGATATCGGCCATGGCGGCCAGCACATAGCGGGTCTGTTCGCCCGCCGGCGTGTTGTCGCGAATATTCGGGCGCCACAGCGAGCGCCACTTGCGCCGGCCGAGCGTCGCGTACCGCGACGCGCCGACGTTGCGCTCGCCGACCTGCCGGCGCTCGACCTCGTAGGATTTCAGCAGATTCGGGCCGCCCCAGCCGCGCAGCGTCGCAGCGAGCTTCCACGACAGATCGATGGCGTCGGCGACGCCGGAATTCATGCCGAGCCCGCCGGTCGGGATGACGAGATGCACGGCGTCGCCGGCGAGGAACACGCGATCCCTTCCGTAACGCTCGGCGAGCAAAAGATTCTGCCGCCACGGATCGCAGGACAGCATCTCGTACTCGATCGGAACGCCGACCGTCCGCTCGAACGTGGCGTTCATTTCCTCGTCGGTCTCGACCGTCGAATGCAGCGTCCAATGCCTGGTCGAATCCTGCATGATGAGCTGCGTCGCCTTGTCGTCGGCGACGTGATAGTGGCGGCCCTTGCCGGGACCGTTGCCGATCGGCAGCAGCTCGAAAAGCGCGTCGCAGCGGTAGAGCGCCTGCCGCAGACCGAGCATGTTGCCTTCGCCGGAAAGCTCGATGCCAAGTTCCTTGCGGACCGTACTCGTGCCGCCGTCGCAGCCGACAAGGTAGGCGGCGCGCAAATCCCGCGTGCCGCCGTCGCTCAGGCGCACGCGTGCGGTAACTCCGGCGCCGTCCTGATGAAACGACAGAAATTCGCAGCCGAAGCGGACGCTGACGGAAACGATCGTCTCGGCCACCGATTTCAACAGCGGTTCGAGAGTATATTGCGAGATGAGCTGGTAGGGCTCGAGCGGCATGCTGCCGTCGTTGGTCGCGCGCGTTTCCGCCGAGGCCTGCGCAACGCAGGGATAGGCAAGCCGCAAGAGCGGCGGCTCGTTGAGGGCGAGAACGATATAGACGTCCATCGGACAATCGGGCCGCAGGCCGGCGGCGCGAATTTGCCGCGACAGCCCCATGCGGCGATAGATTTCCATGGTGCGCGCGTTGATGCGCTCCATTTTCGGCAAAAAAGCCGGGCGTTCCTTTTGCTCGATGAGGATGGAGCGCACGCCGCGCCGGCCGAGATCGATGGCGAGCGTAAGCCCGGTAGGTCCGCCGCCCACGATCAGAACTTCGCAATCCATCTTGCTTCCAATATTCTCGTTCTCGTCACCGCCAGGCGCTGCGGCCGCCGCGCCCTTTCACTTGCCAGGCAGGTGGGATTGCAACTCCGGGAAGGGCTGGTAGGCGGCATCGCCGCACTGCTGCGGCGTGGCATCGATATATTGCGCCGGGGCGCCGCCCAAATAGATCACGACTTTGGACTTCTGCCGATTGTGCCCGTTGAGCTGCACGCAAACGACATAGTGCGGGTTTGGGCTGTTCGCGACCGGCTTGAGCGCCGGAGGAGCGATCAGGGCGTTGTGGAAGTCGGCGCGGTCGGTTAGCTGCGTTGAGAGCAAAGCCGCGATCTGTTGCCGGTAGTTCGATGGATAGAGGTTCGGATCGACGGTCACCGCAGACTGCTGACGCTTCGGCCCTCCGAACATGCCGCCGAGGCCACCGCTGCAGCCGGCGAGCGCGAGCGCCGCCAGCAGCACGGCCGTGGTTGCGCGGGCGATATTCATGGCGATTTGCATCCGCATTGTTGAGCGCGACAATATAGCACTGGATCATTCCTCCGGCGCGGGCCCGCACCAGCCGGGCAGATAGTCGGCGTCCATGCTCTTGGCCAATTCCAGCGCCTTTTCGACCGCGCGTTCGAAGTCGCCCTCGACCGTCCTGCGCTTGACGCGGCGGCGCAGGAAATCCGCCCAGAGAAATTCGGAAAACGGCGTCGTGTCCTTGGCGAAGCCGCCGGCGCGGCGCAATTCTCCGGCAAGCGAGCGGAACGGATCGTCCATCATGCCGGTGACCGCCTTGGGAATGTCCTTATAGTGCCGGCGGCGGCCGCTGGCGTCGAACGGATGCATCCAGTTGCGATTGTCCATAACGATCCAGAAAGCATCGCCGTCAAGCTTGCTGAGATTGGCGACGATCGTCACGGCCACGTCCTCGATGCCTTCGTCATGCAACGCCCGCGCGAGATGATGACGATCAATGACGTAGTGCCGCCGCTTCGGACCGAGGATCACCGGAATCACGTGCTTGCCGAGGAATTCTTCGCCCTTTTTGGTTGCGGTGTCGCGCCAATGCTTGCGCTTGGCCATGACCTCGCGCATGCCAAGCGTAATCTGCGTCGGACGAAGATCGGCGATGGCGATTGTCGTCAGCAAAGGCTCGCGGATCATGTTGGGCTCCTCAAACAACTATTTCGATTTGATCCCTTCGGTGGGGTGCCTGCAAGCGGGTGCGGCGGCGGCGCGGAGCAAGAAGATTCGTTCTCGCGACGGCGTTCTTCATCCTCCCCCATGCAAACGGGGGGACCACCCTGCGCAGCAGGGTGGTGGAAGGGGCGCGGGCCGCAATGAAATTCTTTCGGCGAAAGTGAAGCGTCGAGTCAGACGCCCCCTCCACCACCCTTCGCTCGCTTCGCGAGCTACGGGTGGTCCCCCTCCCCCGCCTTCGCGGGGGCGGATGAGTGATCTCGTTCTCGCGGCGCGATTTTATTGCGCCCGAGCTTTGTCAAACGGCGAAATGTAGGGTGGGTTAGCGCCGGAGGCGCGTAACCCACCATTTGTGTTCGTGGGTTTCGCTTCGCTCAACCCACCTTACGAAGCTACGAAAGAAAAAAGGGAGGCGAAACGCCGGCAGACGCAGTGTTTTTCATGTCCGCACCAGCGGGTGCGGGACGCGCCACGGAAAGGGCGGCTCGCGCCGCCCTCCGCTGCGGGCGCGCTCGCCTGCCGGCGTTCCACCGCGGTTCTTGCCAGAGGGACTATTCATCCCCAAGGCTCAGCTTCAGGCCAGGCTTCCTGGGACGCGGCCGGAGCGCTCGATCCTGTAAGCCCGCCCCAACCGGGGGGCGGAGACCTTGCGCAGTTGCTACGGGCGTTACCCGCCCCGCACCTGTCCCAGTCCAGCGAAGCACCTCGCGCGCCGGTCCTAGTGCCGGCAGGCTGATGCCCGAAGCCGCCCGGGAGCGGAGCTGATGAGGCCCCGCCCGCGGGCACCGCACTCGCCCCTGCCGGCCGGCATCACCGGCCGGCGTCCCTTAAGCGGGCGAGATTCGATTCGCACGGAGAATGTAACGGAAGAGGAGACGGATGTCAAGGGAATTAGTCCTAGTCACTATAGCCGCGTCTACAGCTTTGCGGAAATCCCCGGAGTGACCGGCCGATGTCGTTCGGATAAGCGAGATATTTCGCTATGTAATGGAAGAGGAGACGGCATTTCAAGGAAAAGGTCGCAATAGCAGAGACGAATCGAATGAATCTGCCATTGGCAGCAGAATCCCTGTGAATGTTCTTATTTTGTTCTTGCGTGCAAAACATGTGGTCGCTATCCTCCAATGCCCTCGCGTTCGGCTTCCGAATCTCGCAAGGGTAGTTGCGTGCCGAAATCGATGCCGAAAAATCCGGAAAATTCCCGACCCGAACGGGTCGCAGCCGAGTCGCCTGACATCCGCTCGGAGCTGCGCGAGCAATTGCGCGCGCTTATCCCGGAGGCCTTCGCCGAAGGCAAGCTCGACGCCGGCAAGCTGAAGGCGCTGCTGGGCGAGAACGGCGACGCCGGCCCCGAACGCTACAGCTTCTCGTGGGCCGGCAAGCGCGACGCCATCGCCATGCTGCAACTGCCGACGCGCGCGACGCTCGTTCCCGACTGTGACAAGAGCGTCAATTTCGACGAAGCCCAGCACGTTTTCATCGAGGGCGAGAACCTGGAAGTGCTGAAGGTCCTCTACCGCTCCTATTTCGGGCGCGTGAAGATGATCTACATCGACCCGCCCTACAACACCGGCAACGATTTCATCTATCCGGACGACTTCGCCGATCCGCTTGACCACTATCTGCGCATCACCGGGCAGAAGAATGGGAACGGCGACTACACCACTTCGCAGGTGGATAGGAACGGCCGCATCCACTCGGCATGGCTGAGCATGATGTATCCGCGCTTGGCGCTCGCGCGGCAGTTTTTGCGGGAGGATGGCGTCATTTTTGTCAGTATCGATGATCGTGAGGTGCACAATCTCCGAATGTTGATGAACGAGGTTTTTGGTGACGAGTGTTTTGCTGCGCAGATCGCTGTGGTGAATAATCTTAAAGGGAGAAACGACCGTACGTATGTTGCAACTGCTCACGAACATCTTCTGATGTATGCGCGAGCAAACTTCGAATCTTTGGGTTTGCCACTCACAAGTAAGCAAATCGGTGAATACAAAGAGGAGGATAAGGAGGGCGCCCGCTATCAATGGCGCGATCTTAGGAAACGAGGCGGTGCAGACACGCGATTGCGCCGGCCAAAGTTATACTTTCCGATTTACGCCGATCCAAAAAGCGGGCAATGCTCGCTTGCGCAGAGTGCCAAATTCTCCCAAGAAATTTTTCCGACGAAGAGTGATGGGGTTGACGGCTGCTGGAGATGGGGCACTAACAAAGTCAAAATGAACTTGTCGATCCTGCGAGCGACTCAGGTTGAGAGTAAGGAGCGATGGAATGTTAGTTATCGCGTTTTTCTTGAGCCAAATGGAAAGATGCGTGTATCCAAGCCGAAGTCTTTATGGATCGGACCGGAATTTTCGACTGACGCGGCGACAAAATCGCTCAAAGCCGTCGTTCCCGGAGTGAATAATTTTACGCCCAAGCCCGTCGATCTTATGAAGGCGATCGTCGTCCAGTCCGTGGATGAAGACGAGATATGCATGGATTTTTTTGCAGGCTCGTGCACTTTCGCGCAGGCAGTTGTCGAGTTGACCAAGGAAGATGGCGTTGGCAGGCGCTTTATCACTGTTCAATTTCCAGAACGACTCGCGGAAAAGCCTGTCGGAAGCGAGCTAGTTACGATTGCCGATATAGGGCGGCATCGCATTGCAAGAGCCATCGAGCTTTTTGACAGTCAGAAAAGCATGGGAGGAAAACCGGGTGGTAACGGAGTTGGCGTTCGATCGTTTTCTCTCGCGACTTCGAATTTTCGCGGTTGGAAAGGGGTCGCAGAAAAAGATGCGGACGCCGTAGCCACGCAAATCGAAGCCTTCGCGGACTCCCTCGTCCCAGGCTGGAAACCTGAGAACGTGATTTGGGAAGTGGCGTTGCGCGAAGGCTACAGCCTCACATCGCGCATCGAGAAAATGCCCAGCAGCGGCAAGCGGACATTCTGGCGCGTCACCGATCCAGACCGCGAACAGTCCTTCGTCATCTGCCTCGACGATGCGCTGACGTTGGAAGCGGTGCGAGCGCTCAAGCTCAAAAAAGACTCGCTGTTCGTCTGCCGCGATGCGGCGCTCGACGACACGCTGTCGGCAAATCTGGCGCTGCAATGCCGGCTGAAGGTGTTGTGACGCAAGCGCGGCTTCCGCCCCCGCGAAGCGGGGGACGGGGACCGCCCCGAAGGGGCGGTGGAAGGGGCGCGGGCGGTGCCGCGCGCACAGCTATTGGGTGCATCGCAGGGCTCATGCGTTTGTTAGAAACAGCAAGACGAGAATCGCTTTACCGGGGAGCCCCCTCCACCACCCTGCGCTCGCTTCGCGAGCTTCGGGCGGTCCCCGTCCCCCGCTGCGCGGGGGCGGATATACGGTAGTCGGCACCATGGAATTCAAGTTCGACGCCACACAGGACTATCAGCTCGACGCCATCGCGGCGGCGGGCGGGCTGTTCGAGGGTCAACCCAACGTGCCGAGCCAACTCGTTGTGCCCAAGGGCGCGTCGTTCCAGGCCATCGCCAACCGGCTCGAACTCGACGAAGGCGCGATTCTCGCCAACTTGAACAAGGTTCAAAAAGAGCGAGGCATCGAGCCGGACGCCAAATTGGAAACGATCGAATCCGAGATAGACACCGTATCAGGCCTAAAGTCCGCGCGGTTTCCGAATTTCTCCGTCGAAATGGAGACTGGAACCGGCAAGACCTACGTCTATCTGCGCACGGCGCACGAATTGTTCCGCAGTTTTGGGCTGCGCAAATTCATCGTCGTGGTGCCGTCCATCGCGGTGCGCGAGGGCGTGCTCAAGACCCTGAGCATCACGGACAAGCATTTGAAGGCGCTTTACGGCAATCCGCCCTACCGCTTCAGCGTCTACGACTCGGCGAACCTTTCGCAGGTGCGCACCTTCGCGCTCTCGGACGGACTGGAATTGATGGTGATGACCATCGATGCCTTCGCCCGCGCCGAGAACGTCATCAAGGCCGCGACCGACCGCCTGCAGGGCGAGAAGCCGATCCATCTGATCCAGGCGGTGCGGCCGGTGCTGATCCTCGACGAGCCGCAGAACATGGAAAGCGAGAACCGGGTGCGCGCGCTCGCCGCGCTCGATCCTCTATTCGCGCTGCGCTATAGCGCTACTCACCGCAATCCCTACAACACGATCTATCGCCTCACGCCATTCGACGCCTACCGGCAGGGCTTGGTGAAGCGGATCGAGGTCGCCTCCGTGGTCGAAGAGGACAACGCCAACCTGCCGTTTATCCGCATCGATGACATCATCACCAAGAAGCGCACCCTTACCGCGCGCCTCGCCGTCCATAAACTGATGAAGACGGGTGCGATCAAAGAAGCCGTGCTGACCATCAAGCCGGGCGACGATCTGGAGGAAAAGACCGAACGGGCCGACTATCAGGGCTTCGTCGTCGATGAGATCAACTGGGGCGCGAGCTTCGTCCGCTTCACCAACAACGTCGAAATCAAAAAGGGCGGTGCGGTCGGAACAGAGAAGGCGGCAATTTTCGAGGCGCAAATCCGCTCTACGATCGAGGAGCATTTCCAGCGGCAAGTCCGCTTGCGAGATCGGGGCATCAAGGTGCTGTCGCTGTTTTTCATCGACAAGGTCGACAACTTCGTCAGGGACGATGGTGTCATCCGCACGCTCTACATCAAGTCGTTCAACGAGCTGAAGGCGAAATATCCGGAATGGCGGACGGCCGACCCGATGGCGGTGCAGGCGCACTACTTCGCCAGCAGGACGCGAAAGTCGGGCGAAATAGAATTCCAGGAGAGCACCGGCCGTTCCAAGGAGGACGAGGCCGCGTTCGACCTCATCATGCGCGAGAAGGAGAAATTGCTATCGTTCGACGAGCCAGTTTCCTTCATCTTCTCACATTCGGCTTTGCGCGAGGGCTGGGACAATCCCAACGTGTTCCAGATTTGCACCATGCGCGAAGTCGGCTCCGAGACTGAGCGCCGCCAGCAGGTTGGGCGCGGCATCCGGCTGCCAGTCGATCAATCCGGCGATCGGGTGCGCGACGAGGCCGTCACCGTGCTCACCGTGGTCGCGAGCGAGAGTTACCAGCGCTTCGTGGAAGGACTGCAAAGCGAGATCGAACGCGAATACGGCAAGGAGGGTGTGCCGCCACCACCGCCGGACAAGCGCAAGCGCAGCAAAATCAAGCTGCGCAAGAACTACATGCTGCGGCCGGAATTCAAGGCGTTGTGGGAGAAGATCAAGCACAAGACGCAATATGCCGTGAAGGTCGACACCGAGAAGCTGATTGCAGACGTCGTGCCGGAACTCGACAAGGCGGACATTCGCAAGCCGCGCGTCGCCATCATCAAGGTCGGACTGCGCCTACAGTCTTCGCAAGATATATTCGAGCCGATCGTGCAAAGCGGCGCCAAGACCGCGATCGATCTCGCCGGGCGCTATCCGTTGCCCAACCTCGTCGAGATCATGGAAAACCTGATGGAGAACACTTCGCCGCCGATGCGGCTGTCGCGCCGTACGCTGCTCGAAATTTTCCGCCGCAGCAAAATCCGCGATGCCGCCCTCGACAGTCCGCATGAATTCGCGACCGTGGCGGTCCGCATCACCAAGGCCAAACTCGCCGACCAGCTTGTCGACGGTATCAAATACGAGAAAATCGACGAGTGGTACGATCAGACGCTGTTCAAAGAGGAAATCGAAAACGTCTGGCGCGACTACCTAGTGCCGAGCACGGAAATTGGCGGCGTCGGCGGCACGCACCTTTATGATGGTGTACAGTTTGAATCCGAGGTCGAAAAGGCGTTCGCACAGGCCCTCGAAATGCGCAGGGACGTGAAGCTGTACATCAAGCTGCCGTCTTGGTTTACGGTGACGACGCCGATCGGTGAGTACAATCCCGATTGGGCGATCGTGATGGAGGATCCGCACGGCGGCGCGGACCGGCTCTACCTTGTCCGCGAGACCAAGGACACACTCGATCTCAATAAGCTGCGGCCCGATGAGAAGCGTAAAATTCTATGCGGCCAAAGTCACTTCCGCGGCGCGCTCGAAGTCAATTACAAGCTGGTGACTGATGCGGCGCAGCTGCCTGAGGGCGGCGTATGACCTCTCCCCGCCAAGGCGATCCTTTCGAAGAAGACGCCCAGCCCGACCTGTTCGGCACTGAGCCCGTGCCCGCCTACCGCCCCGATCCGGACAAGGTTCGGCGGCGGCTTGAAAAAATCCTCGCGAGGCGCGCGCGGCGCAGAAATTGCCGTGGGAAGCGACGACGGTCTCGCTCTACCGCACCATCTTTCCGCAAATGGCCAATTGGCTGCCGGAAGAGGAAGGCGCGCAATTGCGCTTCGAATTCGAGACGGAGTTGGCACGGCTCAAAGCGGCGTAAAGTGTCTCGTCGATGCGAGCCAACGGGTCCGGCCCGAAGTGGCCGGCCCGATGAAAGGCTCCGCGAAGCAATACAGCAACAACGGTTCAGCGTGGATTGCTTCGTCGCTTACGCTCCTCGCAACGACGGCGCTAGTGCGCCAACGGATTCGGCCGCACCTGGATGTGAACCACGATGGGTCGCATGCCCTTGCCGCCTTCCTTGAGCCAGGGCGTGCGGTCGCCTTCGGCCGACCACAGACCCCTGCCCTTCCAGCCGGCCTTCGGGGCGTCGATGCGGGCATCGAGTCCCTTGGCGTAGAAGCCGATCGGGTACGGAACGCGCAGCACGATCATCTTGCCGTCGACGAGCGCGTCGTAGCCGTCGTTTTCGTTGCCCGTGGAGATCGGCACGTCTTTGCCGAGACCGACGGCGTTGTGCTGGTCGACCCAGGTGTAGTGGCTCGCCTCGGCGCTGTTGTCGCCGATGCCGGCAAATCCCGGTCCGGGATATTTGTAGAACGTCCAGCCCTCCGGGCATTGATCGCCGGTCGCCTGCGGTCCGTTGAGCGGCCCCTTGCACTTCGAGCGGTCGAAGCTGCCGAGGTGGCCGCTCGCCAGCGACACCCACACCACGCCCTTGGAATCGATATCGCCGCCGCGCACGCCGAAACCCGGCTTGGGAACGGCGTAGAATTCGGACAGCTTGGTCTTGGGATCGAAGCGCACGATGCCGTTGCGTCCGGCGAAGACGTCGGTGGTGAACCAGACCGATCCGTCGACCGGATCCGGCATCACCGCGTAGGTGCCGGATCCGGCGATCGTCATGTCCTTGTTAGGATCGCGCGGCTGGCCCGGCTTGGTATAGGCGGTGAGCTTGCCGATACCCGCGGTGTCGAGCACGAACGGCGCCCAGCCCTGCGCTTTTTCGGCGTCGCCGGTCTGATCGAACACCTTGGTGTCGAACCAGCCGGCCAGATTGCCGCCGCCGCTGGTCCACAACGTGGCGTCCTTGTCGAAGCCAAACTGCAGGTGATGGGTGCCGAAGCAGGTGTCGATGAAGGTGAACTTGCCGGTCTTCGGCTCGAACATCGCCAGTTGCCGTTCGTTTTTGTCGATCGGGAACGCCTTGGCATAGGGATTATCCGAGCCCTTGCGGCAGAACACCGGCGTGCCGGGCGCATGATTGGTGGCGGTCAGCCAGAGCCTGTCTTTGGCATCGAACATGTCGTTGTGATTGTTGACCTGGGAATCCCAAATCTGCTGCATGCCCCAATAGGCCGACGCCGCAACCGGCTCGGCGGCGGCGGCATGTCCGGGTCCGAGCGCCGCGGGCACGCTCGAATCCACCGGCGGGGTGATCGTGCCGACTTGCCCGGTCCTCGGATCAAGCACCGGCAGGCGGTTGGTCGAATATTCGGTCGAGCCGTAAAGTTTGCCGTAGGCGTTGACCGTCGGATCGACCTTGTCGGAAGAGATCAGGTCGTGCAGGTATTTGTCGTCGCTGCTCCAGTCCCAGGTGGTCACCACGATATTGCGCTCGATGCCGGTCGGCCGCGGCGGCGTGCCGGCCGGCAATTCGCCGTTGGCGATGCGGTCGGTCCAATCGGCGAAATATTTGAGCGGCACGTTGTTAAATTTGGCCAGCGCATTGATCATCAGCGGGGCCGCTTGACCCGCCTGGATGCGCCGCGCCCAGGCCTGTTCGCCGGTCTTGAACGTGCCGAAGGCGGCGGGAATGGTGCGGGTGGCGAGCTGGCCCATCTGATGGCAGCCGACGCACTGTTGATTCTTGATCGCCGTGAGCCAATCGGCCTGCGTGACGTTGCCGGGAATGTCGCTTTTGCCGCCGAAATCGCTCGCCGGCGGTATTTTCAGCATCGAATACCAGTAGATCGCCGGATAATACTGCGCCGCGGCGGCGGCGTTCGGCGCCGGAACGGCGGTGAGATCGAGGTGCCTGCCGGGAACGGCCTCGACTTTGAGCGAGTCGATCAGTCCATAGCCGCGGACCCAGACCTCGTATTTGGCCTTCGGCAGATCGGGCACTACGTAACGGCCGCGGTCGTCGGTGACGACCATCTTGGCGTAGCGCGTCGGCAAATCGCGGGTTTCGGCGATCACCCAGACGCCGGCTTCAGGTCCGTGGGGTCCCCTGACCACGCCGCCGATATCGTCTCGGTCGATGGCGACGCTCTGGGCGCTGACCCGCGCCGGCGTTACCGCCAGGAACGCGGCGATGGCGATCGCCGCAACGCTCGAACACAAGACGCGCTTCATGTGATCCTCCCACGGACGCGGCGCGTTCTCTCGGCGCGCGCGGTCGTTATTAGGAAATCTACCGCGCGCGTGCCGCCGCGAGCATCGCGGCGATGCAGCGATGCAGCGCTTGACAATTAATGCGATGAACCGTTGACGGCGCTGCTCAGCTTGTCGAACAGGCCGGCGATATCCTTGCGGATTGTCGAAAGCTTCGTGAATTGGTCCGCGAGGCTCGAGACGCGGTCTTCAAGTTCCCGCTTCGCATCCGCGAATACTTTTACCCGCGCGGCGAGGTCACCCTCCTCGCCTCCTTCGATGCGGCGGATTTTTACGACGAGCTTTTCGCGGATATCCTCCAGTTCCCCGGTGAGCTTCACCACGCCGGTTTCGCCGGATTCGAGCGGGACCAGGCGCGATTGCAGCTCGCCGAGCCTCGTCTTCAATTGTCCGAATACGACTACGTGGCGTTCGATGTCATCGAATTGACTTTGCGTCCGCTCGATGAATCGCGACAGTTCGTCGACGCGGGCATCAACGTCGGACGCTCCGTCCCCGGTCCTGGCGATCGAGAGCGTATTGAGCGCGCGGTCGAAGGCGGCGAAGAGCCCGGCGATATCCTTCCGCAGCGCGCCGAGCTGGCAAAATTGCGCATTCAGATGCGAAATGCCGTCATCGAGCCTCTTCCTATCGTCGGCCAGTTTCTGCACGCGATCGGAAAGGGCGCCCTCGGGCATGCGCTCGAGAGACTCGATATTCGCGGCGAGCCGGTCGCGCTCTTCGCCGAGCTGCCTGACGCGGCTCGTAATGCCGTCCTCCTCGGCCGCGAACGGGGCCAGACGCGTGCGCAGCTCCGCACATACCTCGTTCAACGTCGCAATCGTTTTCGACGCCTGCTCGATCTGATCGCAGCGGAAATTGCTTTGCCTGACGAATTCGGCGAGGTTTTTCAGCCGAAGCTCGAGAGCGGTACCGTCGTCGCCGCTGGCGACCTCGGCAAGCGCCCGCTCGATGTCGCTCTGGCGGCTGTCAAGCTCCGCGAAAAGCCGCTCGATCGATCGTCTTGTATCGAGCACCGGAGCGAGTCGATCCTTCAGCGTCTGCTGCTGGGCGCGAATGGCGCCAACGCGCGATTCGAGATCGACCGTCTCGTTGCGACTCTGCTGAATCTGGGCGAAACGCTCCGCCTCTGTGATCCGCCGCTGCAGTGCGGCGATGGCGTCTTCGGGATCGCTCTGCGTGAGATGCTGCACGTCGGCTTCGGCCTCGACCTGCACCTTGGCCAGGTCCTTCACGCGCCCCCGCGCACCGTCCAGGCGCAGTTCGAGCGCCGAGGCGGCTTGGCGCTGGCGGGCGAGCCTGTCCCATAGCCACAGCGCAAACGGCAACATGACGAGCGGCACGAGCACGACAACGGCCCATGCGATCTTGTGCAGCAGCGGTTCGGATCGGTAGGCGGCGATCAACGCGGCCATTTCCGGCCCCTGAGTCAGGACCACGAACGCGACCGCCAGCACGAATAGCACTACGGAAACGCCGACAAATCTACCCATCGGAACGCTTCACCCACCCAACGAGACGCTTAAGCCCGTTTGGTACGACAGGAATGGGCGGCGCACAAGTGGATGCCGCGCGTGACAATTAAGGCGAAGACCGATAAGGGGCTTTTGCGGGCTCTCGTCGGCGCCAAGCCATTCAGGAGGGCGGGTCATGATCGCGCTTCGGCGCGCCGGAACGGCACTCATCCTCATCGTCGCAATCGCCCTTTTCGCCGACGGACACTCGGCGCGGAGCGAGGAGCACGGCCCCCAAGCGGCGAAGCCGACGCCGGCCGCTTGTCGGCGTTCGGGCTTCCGCGTGGTGGTCGACGTCGGCCATACCGTCGAGGTGCCCGGTGCGATCAGCGCGCGCGGCGTCCCCGAATACGCGTTCAATTTGGCCCTTGCCCGGGACGTCAAACGGGCGCTTGTCGATGCGGGCTTCGAGACGACCGTTTTGTCAATCACGAGCGAAGCGCCGCCGCTAGGCCTGTTCGAACGGGCGTTCCGCGCCAACAAGATGGCGGCCGATCTTTTCATCTCCATTCATCACGATTCGGTGCCCGACCCTCTGCTGCAGACGTGGTACTACGACGGACAGCAGAATCGCTTCAACGACAGCTTCCCCGGCTATGCGATTTTCATTTCGAGTGAAAACGCCGACCGCGCCGGCAGCCTGACGTTCGGCAGGCTTTTGGGCGAACAGCTGCAAGCGCGCGGGATTAGATACACGTCCCATTACACACTGGCGTCGATGCGAACTCGCCGGCGCCAGCTCGTCGACGCCGATGCCGGCGTCTACCGGTACGACCAATTGGTCGTGCTGAAGGAAACACGCATGCCTGCGGTGCTGCTCGAAGCCGGCTCGATCGTCAACCGGCAGGAGGAGCTGGCATTGGCGAGTCCCGAACGGCGTGCACTGGAAAGCGCGGCGATCGCGGCAGCGGTCGAGGATTTTTGCGCCGCCCGTGCGAGCCGGCGCGGGGAACGGCTGGCGAGGCGGCGGTCCACGCCGACCGCGGCAGGGCGGCCGCGCCGGGTCAACGCCGCCCGCTTCGCTCGCTGAAGGCTCGCGCCCGAAAGCCGCGGCGCAACGGCGCCGGCCGAATAAGCTCATGCGGTGGCGAGAGTCTGGCTGCGCCGAAATGCGAGCGTGCCGATAATCATGAAATTGATCATGCTGACGCCCACACCCGCCGCAAAGGCGGGAGCGTAATAGCCAAAGTAATCGTACAAAACGCCGCCGATCCAGCCGCCGGTCGCCATCCCGGCGCCGCTGAACAAAAGCAGTGTTGGAATTCGCCAATAGGCTTCGCCGACGGGAAAGAGTTCACGCGAGGCCAGAATGTTGGCGGGAACAAGGCCGCTGAAGCCGAATCCGAAGGCGGCCGAGACCGTGAACAAGCCGAATTCGTTCTGGGTGAGCAGAAACGCCGCCAGGCCGACGGTCTGGCATGCCGATCCCACCAGCATCGTGTAGAGGCCGCCGAGGCGATCGGAGAGAACCCCCCACACCTGGCGGCTGAGGAACGCCGTTCCCAGCAAGACCGACAACATCGCCGCGCCGTGAGCAGGGCTGATGCCGATATCGCTGCAGAAGGCGACGAGATGCGCTTGCGGCAGGGACATCGGCACGCAGCAGGTGAAGATCGCGCAGGCCTGGAGCGCGAACACAAGGTTGGGCGGCCAACCCATGATGGTTGTGACGCCGCGCGCGGCGCTCGTGCGCAAGACGCGATGCGGACTCTCCGGCGGCGGTCCCAAGACGATGGCGGCGGCCGGCACGATAATAAGGAATTCCAATACCGCGTAGTACAGCATTGTGTGCCGCCATCCCGCATAGACGATCGCGCGCTCGAAAATCGAAGGCCAGATCGCACCCGCGAGAAAACTGCCGCTGGAAATCAGCGCCAGCGCCGAACCGCGCCGCCGGTCGAACCAACGGCTGACATAGATGTAAAACGGCGCATTGATCCCGCCGAGGCCGAGCACGCCGATGAACAGGCCGTGGCCGACAAAGAGCGGCACCGATGGACCGAGCGTCGATAGGGCGAGCGTCATCGGCGGCGATCATCGTCGCGCCGCCGATGACGGTCCAGCGTACGCCGACCCGCTCCGCGATGCGGCCCATGAGGATGCCGCCAACGCCGGACCCCAGCCAGACAAGCGCGCCGGCGAAAGCCGGAATCGAACGTTCGCCGTCGACCTCGGCGGCGATGTTCTTGAGCGCGACCACCGTGATCCACGGCGCGCCGAACGCAACCGCCATGATCGCGAGCGCGACGGTGGCGACGATCCACGATCTCTGCGTCTCGACCGATGGCAGCGATGACGAGTTCAGCATGTCTTTCGCGTTGCCGGCGCGCCCGGCAGGGCTCGTGGATCGGAGCGACGGTATAGCAGCCGGCGCGCGCCGAGGCCCAGAAAAAATCAATTCGATCGGGAATAAAGCCTGCCATTGGCCGATCTCGTCCGCGAAGCCGCCTTGGCTTTCATGGGAGACAGGCAATGAGCGAATTCGATCGCGACGACGGTATCAGCCGGCGAAAAATCCTCGAATGCATGACTTGGGTCGGCACCGGCGTGCTGTGGAGCGTGTCCGGCGGCGTTCCCCACTCGCTGGGCATTATCGATGAGGCGGTGGCGCAGGAAGCGCACGGGCTGACATTTCTTCAGATCAGCGACAGCCATATCGGTTTCCACCTGCCGCCCAATCCGAATGCGCTTGGCACGCTCGAAGCGGCCATAGCCAAGGTCAATGCACTGCCGAAAAAGCCGGCCTTCATGATCCATACCGGCGATATCAGCCACTTATCGCTGGCATCGCAGTTCGACGACGCCGACAAGGTCATCGCCCAGACCAAGCTCGACGTTCACTATGTCCCCGGCGAGCATGACTTCGTCGATCGGGAGCAGAAACTTTTCCTCGAGCGCTACGGCCGCGGCACCAAGGGCGCCGGCTGGTACAGCTTCGACGCCAACGGCGTGCATTTCATCGGCTTGGTCAACGTTCACGATCTCAAGGCGGGCGGGCTCGGCAATCTCGGCCAAGACCAGATCGAATGGCTCGAAGCCGACGTGAAGGGGCGCTCTGCGTCCACGCCCATCGTAGTGTTTGCCCACATCCCGCTCTGGACCGTCTATCCGAACTGGGGTTGGGGCACCGACGATGGCGCACAGGCGCTTTCCTACCTCAAGCGCTTCGGCTCGGTGACGGTGCTCAACGGTCACATCCATCAGGTGATGCAGAAGGTCGAAGGCAACGTCACTTTTCACACCGCCCGCTCGACCGCCTTCCCGCAACCGGCACCGGGCACGGCGCCTTCGCCCGGACCGATGAAGGAGGTCGCCGCCGACAAGCTGCGCACCATGCTTGGCATCGCCAACGTCACGTTCAAGCAGAACGAACGGCGTCTCGCCATCATCGACACACCGCTTCAAGGCTAAGGAAATTGCCATGTCCATCTCAAACACAATGCGCAGCGCGCTCGTCGCGGCGGCACTCGGTGCGGCAACCGCGACCATGCTGGCCGCGGCCGTGCTGCCCGGCTGGGCGCACAATGCGGCGTCGGCGAGCGCCGTGTCGATCGACAACTTCACCTTCACGCCGCAAACGTTGACGGTGAAGGCCGGCACGACGGTCACCTGGACCAACAAAGACGATATTCCGCACGGCCTCGGCTGGACGAACAATACCTTCACCAGATCGAAAGCCATGGACACGGACGACAGCGTTTCGTTCACGTTCGCCAAGCCGGGCACTTACCAGTACTTCTGCTACATCCATCCGCACATGACCGGCACGATCGTGGTAGAAGCGGCAACGGGCAGCAACGCTGCACAGTGATGCTCGATCAATTGCTGCCGCAAGCGTCGGTGGCATCTTGGACGGCCGAGCGCGATACGACGATGACAGGTGACGCTCATGTTGAGCAGGACAGAGCGCGGCGCTTCCGCGAGGCAGCGCTGCCCCATGTCGACGACGTCTTCACGCTGGCGCGTTACCTCATGCGCAATGCCGCGGACGCCGAGGACGCGGCGCAGGAATGTTATGTGCGCGCACTGCATCACTTCGACAGCTATCGCGGGCCGGCGATGAAACCCTGGTTACTGACGATATTAAGAAACGTGTGTAACGCCGAGTTTGCCCGCCGTAACAAACAGGAATCCCCAGCCGATCGCTCCGAGGAAGAATCGACGGGAGAAGAAGTGGCGATGTGGCAGGAGCCGCAAGCGTCGCCGGAAACCGAGCTGCTGCGCGAGCAGAACGGCGAGACGATCCGTCGGCTCGTCACTGCGCTGCCGCAGCCGTTCCGCGAGGCCATCGTGCTGCGCGAGATGAACGACCTATCCTACGACGAGATCGCCCGAGTCGCCGGCGTGCCCGTCGGAACGGTCATGTCTCGCCTTGCCCGCGCACGCTCGATGTTGCGTTCGGCATGGAACGCCGCCGAAGGAGCCGTGCCGTGAATTGCGCTGAATGCGAAGTCCTGCTGCATGCGCTCATTGACGGCGAACTCGATGCCGGCCATGCGCGCGACGTAGAGAGGCACGTGGCGGCTTGTCCGGCTTGTGCCCGGAAGCTCGAGGCTTTCCGCGCGATGCGCACGGCGATGGCGAGGGCCAATCTGAAGGAATCCGCTCCGGCCCATCTGCGCAGCCGCATCGAAGCGGCGCTGCCATTGCCCGCCGCGCGCGTCATTACTCCGCGCATGTTCTTTCAACCCTCCCGGCGAATGTTCTTCGCCGGATTTGCCGCCGGCGCAGGGCTGTCGGCTGCGCTTGCCGCCAGCTTGGTTCTTAGCGTCTTCCACAACGATCAGGAAAAGACGATCGCCGATGAAGTCGTTTCGGCGCACATACGTTCGTTGCAGGCCGGACACCTGATGGACGTGGAAACAAGCGACCGGCACACCGTCAAACCCTGGTTCGACGGCAAGGTCGACGTCGCGCCGCCGGTCATCGACCTGACGGCCGAGGGCTTCACGCTCCTTGGCGGCCGGCTCGATTACATCGACGGCGAGCCGGTCGCTTCGGTCGTATATCGCCGCCGAAAACACATCATCAATTTGTTTGTCGCCCAGCGATTGGGCGCCGAGCACGCTTTCGTGACGGCCAGAACGGTCCAAGGCTACAATGTCCGCCATTGGTCGAACCAAGGACTCGACTTCTGGGCCGTCAGCGATCTGGATCCGGAAGAACTCGGTGAGTTTGTCCGGAAAATCTCGGCTGCCCTGCACCCGGGCGGTCCGTCCTGACTGGCCTCCGACGCCATTACCGGCTAATAACGCGACGAGTTCATTACCTGCGGCATTCGCGGCCCGCCGGGTATTGCGAAACGTGCCGGCACGTCAGACGTTTAATAATGAGTCATGGATCAACGCGTTACCAACGAACGTCGCGACGATTCCGCGCAGAGCCGAGAAGCGAACCCCGCCGTCGGCGACGCCGAGAAAGATTCGCCGTGGCTCACGCGTTTGCGCGAGCATCGCGCAGTGGTGCTGGCGATAACGGCGGCTTGCATTTTCGTGCTTGTGGGGATCGTGGTCTGGTGGGTCAGCGCCGGCGGTTATGTATCGACCGATGACGCTTTCATCGACGCCCGCACGGTCACCGTCAGTTCCCAAATCAATGCACAGGTGGTCGACGTGCCGGTGACGGACAACCAACTCGTCAAGGCCGGGACCGTGCTGGTGACGCTCGACAAAAGCGACTACCGGGCGCAGGTCGATCAGGACAAGGCGCAGGTCGACCAGTCGCAGGCTAATATCGCCAATATCGACGCGCAGATCGGCGCACAGCGGGCACGGATCGATCAAGCCAACAAGCAGGCGGCGCAGGCGCAGGCCGCGCTCACCTTTGCGCAGCAGCAAAACGAGCGTTACCAGGGGCTGGCGAAGAGCGGCTCGGTCACCGTCGAGCAGGCGCAGCAATACAAATCCAATTTCCTTCAGGCGCAAGCGAGCTTTGAAGCGGCACAGGCCAACGCCGTGGCGACGGCAAAGCAGCTTCCGGTGCTGCAGAGTCAAAGGCTGCAGGCGCAAGCGCAGCTGGAGCAGATGCGCGCCACGCAGGAACAGGCCCGGATCAATCTGTCGCGCACGGAAATCACCGCGCCGGTCGACGGCTTCGTGACCGATCTGACCGCCGCGAAGGGCGAATATGCCGCGGCCGGTCAGGCGCTGATGATGTTCGTGCCGCGCAACGTGTGGGTGACGGCCAATTTCAAGGAGACGGAACTTAAATCGGTCCGACCCGGTGCGCCGGTCAGCATCGCGGTCGACGCCTATCCCGGTCGACAATTCAAAGGCCATGTCGCCAGCGTCCAGGCTGGTAGCGGCACCGCCTTCAGCCTGTTGCCGGCCGAGAACGCAACCGGCAATTACGTCAAGATCGTGCAGCGCGTGCCGGTCAAGATCGTGTTCGATAAGCAGCCCGACGTGCTGCTCGGGCCCGGCATGTCGGTCGTACCGACGGTAAAGGTGCGATGAGCGAGCGGAGCATCTCCGGCGGCTGGAATCCGAGCCGATCGGCCGCCGGCGACCGCAACCCGTGGCTCATCGCCGTCGTCGTCTCCATCGCCACTTTCATGGTCGTTCTCGACACCGCGATCGCGAACGTGTCGCTGCGTTATATCGCCGGCAGCTTCGGCGCCAGCATCGACGAGAGCACATGGATCGTCACCACTTATCTGATCGCCAATGCCATCGTCCTGCCGGTGAGCGGCTGGCTTTCGAATGTCCTCGGACGCAAGCGCTTCTACATGATTTGCGTGGCGCTGTTCACGGGAAGCTCCTTTCTCTGCGGGTTGGCGCCCAGCCTCAACGCATTGCTCGTGTTCCGCATCCTGCAAGGGCTCGGCGGCGGCGGCATGCCGACCAGCGAACAGGCGATTCTGGCGGACACGTTCCCGCCGTGGAAACGCGCGCAAGCGTTCGCGCTTTATGGAATCGCGGTGATCGTGGCGCCCACCGTCGGACCCGCGCTCGGCGGCTGGATCACGGACACTTACAGCTGGCACTGGATTTTTTTCATCAATGTGCCGATCGGGCTGGCTTCGCTCGCGCTGGTCAAATGGCTGGTGGTCGAACCCGAAACGCTCGAGCGTGAGCGCCGCCAGCGACTGGCCGGCGGGCTGCACGTCGACTGGATCGGCTTTGCGCTCATCGCGCTTAGCTTCGGCTGTCTCGAATGGGTGCTCGACCGGGGCCAGGAGGACGATTGGTTCAGGTCCAATGTGATCGTCGCCTTCGCCACGATCGCCGCCGCCTCGTTCATATTCTTTATCGTTTGGGAGCTCACCGACAAGGACCCGGTCGTCGATATTCGACTGCTTTTCCGGCGGCAGTTCGGTATGTCGTTCCTGATCATGATGACGGTGGGCGCCATTCTGTTCGGCTCGACCCAGATCATGCCGCAGCTGTTACAGACCGGCTTTCCCTACACGGCCGAACTCTCGGGTCTCGCGATCATGCCGGGCGGACTGGCGATGTTGGTCGCGATGCCCATCGCCGGCCAAGTGACGGGCCTCATGCAACCGAAGTATTGGATCGCGCTCGGTCTCGGCGCGATCGCGCTGGCGATGTGGCACTCGACGACGCTCGTTCCCGATGCGAGTTTCGGCTATTTCGCAATGATCCGCGTCTATCAGACGATCGGGTTGCCCTTCCTGTTCATTCCGATCAACACCATCGCCTATGACGGCCTGCCCGCGGACAAAACCAATCAGGGCTCCGCGCTCATCAACGTCGCCCGCAATTTGGGAGGAAGCGTCGGCGTCTCGCTAGCCAACACCGAACTTCTGCAACGCAGCCAGTTTCATCAGGCGCGGCTCGTCGGCAATTTGGTCCCCTCGTCGCCGGAGTTTCAATCCACCCTGAAACACGTCACGCAATACTTTGCGCAGCGGGGCGCGCCGCCAACGAGCGCCCAATCCCACGCGTTTGCATACATCGGCCAACTCGTCAGCGGACAGGCCTCGCTGATGGCCTATATCGATGTGTTCCACACTTGGGCGATTTTTGCCGCACTCCTCGTTCCGATCGTGCTGCTGCTGATACGACGCGTGTCCGGCGGCGGACGAGCAACGGCGATGCATTGAAAGCTCGCTCGATTTTGGGCAATAACGAACCGGACGGCCGCCCGAAGAGGGAATCGGAAAAAATGTGCCAGGCTCGCGCGATCGGCCGCATCGCCACGCTTTTCGCAATTCTCCTCGGCGCTTCGATGGCGGGAGCGGCGCCGAAGCCGGTTAGGGTCAATGTCCTCATGATCGACTACAGCTTCGAACCCGATCGCCTGACCTTTCAACATGGCGTTTACTACCGGCTGCACCTGGAAAATCACGGCAAGGAAACGCACGAATTCACCGCTCCGACCTTTTTCGCCACTGCCGAGATCGCCAATCCCGACGTGCTGAACCGCGAGCGCACCGAGGTGCTGATGCAGCCGGGCGACAAGAAGGACGTCTTCCTTACGCCCCACAAGCCCGGCACCTACGATCTGCGCTGCGCCGATCACGATTGGTACGGCATGGTGGGCGGCATTACGGTCAAATAGTAATACGACTGCGTCACAAACCAAGTGGAGCCCCAGTTTGTGCGCGGAATTCCGCTAAAATCGGCCATCGCCACCTTTTCTTGAGAGCCGCGTCATTGCTGGCTTTCAGGAATTTGTGACGTAGTCGTATTAGCCGAAGGCGTAATCCGCCGCCTCTCAGCGATCGCATGGCGGATTATGCTCCGCTAATCCGCCCTACGGGCTGGTCGCGGGACTTGGGGGCAACGAATGGCGCACCCCACTCTGCCGCTCTCCATTGCAAATGTTGGTGGCCGGCCGGGAGGGATTCTTAGAGGAGGCCACTCCTGCCACTCTCCGGCCGGCCTGACCCCGGAGACCCAGGAGATGCGGCAAACCCAGGACTCTCCCCAGGGAGTTCGACCCTGTTGGGACGAGAGGTAAACTGGATTCCGAAATTGAATGAGACGCAACAAAATTCGATGGACGGTATGCGTGATGATTGTGGATTATGGGGACAATTGGGGGATTGCCGCCTCAGGTCAGGAATTCGACGCCGATGCTTTGTGACGATTGCCAGACCAGCCGGCATCGCCGGGCAGTGTTCTCAGGGAAATGCAGCGTAAATCTTACCGGGATGTCCTTGAGGACGGTGACCGACACCCGCGCTCCGGTCGCGGATAGATCGCTCAGCATCCCGGCAATCGAGGGAGACCCATCGTCGAAATCCAGCCTGACGGGGTAAGCTTTGGGTTCGCGCGTGCTTTTGCGCTGTGCGACAGCTCTGCGAGAAAAGCGCTGCGAGGCCATGGGGCCGTGTTCCCGAGGCGGCAATGCTAGATGGAAGCATGATGGAGGACCGTGGTTAGCAAATGATAAACAGAAACTGTTGCCTCCCATTCTGTGTCCTGCTCCATGGCGGGAAATGTCGCAGATCATGCAATCGCGGTGCGGCGAGCCATTACCAAAGTCCATCCGGGCTCAATCGTGCAGCGGCTCGCCAGCCGCTTTCCTCAGCTTCCAATGACCGTGCCGGGAACGCAGGATCGTCATGGAATGTCGTCCCATACGCGGCCTCGGCTCTTCCTTAGCTAGCCTGTCGAGGGTTCAGGGGCAAACCGAGGCCGCGGCTGGATGCTCAGACGGATGTAGCCCAGCGCGCGAACGATATGAGCATTACATTGCCCGGTTACTAACAGCTATGCACCGGCTCGCGGAGGGTGGTGGGGACAATTGCGTGGATTACGGAGATATCCGTCATTGGCGCGTCATCGAACCATGGCGTTATCTACGAACGGCCCTCTATGATCCGTGTCATTGTCATTTGCCCCTTCTTGCCTCACCCGTCGTTACGGGTGGGGCTTCTTTCGTTGCCACCGCAAGGTGATGTTACGTGGGCTGCGGTCAATCAGCCACTCGGCGAGCGCGACCGTGCGAGTATGCGCGAACAAAAGCTGTGCGCAAGTGCTTTGCTGAGTTGACACCTAGGGGAGAATCACAACGCGTCGGCTGGGAGGACGGGTCAGTAGGCTGTGTTTGCTTCGGTCCCGGTCGTTCATGCCTTGATCGGGACCTTTTTGTCACAAAGACAGGAGGGGCATCATGCACATGCGCGCACCAAATCTTGGAGTCTTCATCCTCGCAGCGATTCTGGCCATCATCGGCGTGGTGGAACATCTGGGAGTTCCCCTCCCGATCCCCGCCATCTCGCTCTCCATCCCCGGGCTCTCATTCCTTAACCTCTCAACTTCTGGCGTTCTCAGCTTTTTGACGACGAACGCCTTCTGGATCGTGTTTCTAGGATGGGTGCTGTTGACGGTAGGAACAGCGCTGCCGAAACGCAGGTCATCTCGTCAGTCTCACCTCGAAGAAGTAATCTCTCACTCCGGCCGTGTGTAGGATTGGCATTTTTGCTGAGAGGAGAGTGGCGTCAGCGAACTCCGGGTTAGCCTTTCTTGCCGTCGCTCGCAGAGCCGTGGTCCTTGATAACGGTCACGGATGCCGCGGGGGCGAGGCTGGCAGATTCTTGCATGGCGCGCGGCACCCGGAATACCACTTTGCAAAAAAGCATCCAATCTTAAAAAATTAGAATGACGCTTCAATTGGCGCTCGGACACGAAAAGCTGCTCCGCGCAATTGGGCCAAGCGATCCGGATGCGGGAATTCGACATATCGCAGACTCACAACGCTAGGCGCGATGCAGCGGTGCACGCAATCATCTTTTTGCGACAGACATGTGGAAAAAGTAGAACGGTTGGGAGTCCCCGGTGACTCTGAGTCTGCCTGCCGCCCGGTCTGGCTCGGGAATCTCGTTGGGGAAGAACTGAACGTACTTCGCTCCATCCGACAGCGGCGCCGCGTCGATTGGAATCGCTATGGGTCAGTTCGGTCCAGGATGAGGTAGGCGACCAACATGCCCGCTGACGCATACCCGAGCCACTGCGGATGGTCGCAAAGATCGGGTGCTTGGACACACAGGTCGGTTGCCCAGCCGACGCCGTGACCGTTGAGGTTTGCGGCGAGAATGAATGCGCCCGTGGCGACCACGAGGACAGCCAAGAGCCAAAATGCCAGCGTTGACATGGCCGACCTGTTGCGGCGACCGCGGCAGCCTCGACCTCCGGCTACGCGTAAACTCAGACGATCGAGGCCGCGCTTACCCCAACACCAACCATTACCCGAGGTACTCAAGCAGCGAGGTCCGGGACTCAACGGCGAGTCAATAGCCAAATGACCGAGCCATGTTGTATTCTGTGGATATCTGAGGCACCGATGCGCGAAATGAGGTGGCTGCATCTCCCGGCACGTCGTCTCCATTCGTCGTGATGCACAGCAATCGGGTTGCGTCGAGGATTGAATCACGACAGCAAAAGGGAAAGAGCCGCGGAAATCGTAATGGGCACGAAAGCCCCGATCCCATCGGCAGACACGTCGCGAGCCGCATGGGGATGTACCAGGACAGGAAAAAGCGTAAGCTTGGGTCGGCTGAGGGGCTTTCCCAATAGGGGAGTTCCGAGATGTGTGACTACAGCCTCCACAACGTCAAGTCGCGGCCTGCGAGGGTTGGCGACAAGCTTACTACGCGCGACTTTGGCACGGGCACGCGAGGGTTCGCGGCATCGGAAGATGCGGGCGTGGCGGTTTGCGTCTTGCCGGGAACGGAGTTGGCCCTTGCCGGCGAGGTCAAGTGCGCACCCACCAGTCTGTTGAGTTGGCGCGGCACAGTGATCAATCACAAGACGGCGATCTTTCGCCAAATCAACAAAGAAAAGGTGGCGGCCCATCACGATGCGCTGGAATTTCCGGACGGCCAGATCGTGCTCCTGACGTTCCTGCGTGAGGGTCAAAAGGCTACGGTTCTTCAGTTGCCGGCGGAGCCAAAGACTGCCGTTGAGTCTGCGGCCCAGCGGCGGGCAGCCTACGTGGGCTGACCCTCAGCACCAAAAGTCATCTCGGTGGCCACCCTGCTCGCGGGTGGCCACTTTGGCCTGATAGGCTCGTAGTCTGGAAGAGGCAGGGGGCCGCGCGCAGTCATAATCGTGGTTCACTTTGACTGTCCCGCGGCGTACTCGTTGTCCTGTCCGTTGCTGACGGCTAGTGTAGCGTGATCGCAGTTTAAGGCGGATTGGAACGGTGGTGGTCGGAGTGGCGTTCGATGCCCGGAGATCGTATCCGCATCTCCTGTCCTCGGTGCGGGGAGGATATCTGGCTGTATCGGCGTAAAGCGATGCAGTTCGATTTTCAGGTCGGGTGCCCACACTGCAAAACCATCTTGCATACGTTTGATCTTATGAAGAAGCAAAGGCGATTGGAGAAGCAGGCTGAGAAGCTTCATCGTCGAGAACAATCAAACAAAAACAGCAATGGTTTCCGATGAGTCGAGCGAGCAACGCGCGCTCGTTTTCCTGGGACCGTGACTGCGAGCCGCAATCGGTTCGACCGGTGTCTGTGGCGGAGGGAGACGGCTAGGCATGGTAGGATAAACTGTCCCGCTTTGGATTCTTTTCGGGACAGTTATGTGTCCGGCACGTAGGAAATGCCGAGCTAAAACTGCCCGCCGGCGGGAGCGGCCAAACACTGTAAACGGGACAGCAAGTAGGGCGGAATAGCCGGTCGACGACATTGTGGCAGCCGGCGATCGCCTGCGCCGCAGGCAGGTCGCTGAACAACCTGCCCCATGAAGCGGCAGCTTGGGCTTCCCCGCCGAGCACCCCCCTCGGCATCGGCAGATTGCCCATTGGCCGGGTCACGACCGTCCGTCGCCGTGAAATGGGCGCCCAGCGGCCTTGCGACCGCGCTTCTGCGCCGAAATGTCTTTTATCCATCCGCGACGGCACCATTCTTGCTTAGAGTCGTTGTCGGAGGGGGCTGTGGGGTTGTGCATCGGAAGACCTGGGAAGTGCAGACCTGGGAAGAAAGGAGTCGCCAATGTGTGACTTTAGCCTTCAAAGCGTACGGTCGCGGCCGGCGAAAGTCGGTGACAAGCTCGTAACACGTGACTTCGGGACGGGAACACGCGGGTTCGCCGCCTCCGACGACCGTGGATTGGCGGTATGCGTCCTGCCCGGAACGGAGCTGGCCTTCGCCGGCGACGTTACGTGCCTGCCGGCCGGCCTTCTGGGCTGGAAGACCAAGACGATCGACCACCAAACCGCCATCTTTCGTCAAGTCAACAAGGACAAGTTGGCCGCGCATCACGACGCGCTCGAATTTCCCGATGGGCGCATCGTGCTGCTGACGCTGCTGCGCGAAGGACAGGCGGCAACCGTGCTGCAATTGCCGGCGCAGCCGACAAGCGTGGAACAGGCGCGCGAACGGGAACGCGTCGGTTTCATCGGCTGACGCGCACCCGCTCGCACGGAGCAACAAAGCCGGCCGCCTTTACGGGTGGCCGGCGTCTTTTTTTGAGAAGTCCTGTATCTTTGAGAAGCGCCAGGGTAATGCTCAAGGCGGCGCGACTTGGGCATTGCCGACTTGAATCTCTCGATGAGCTTGGCAGACCCTTCCCTACAGAGAGAACGAACGAGCCGATATCCCTTGGCCTGACGGCGCGGATACCACCGCCCCTACGAGCCATAGCGGTCCCGCGCGCGCTTGGCGCTATTTGGCTGCGGCCAGCATGACGAGAGAAGCTGCATTGCTGCTTTTCAACTCAGTCCCTGTCACCGTAAGCACAATCTGCCGGATCAGCTTCATGTGCGCCCAAGCTCGGATCGAAACGGAATAGCGTAGAGCAATAGGGGCAGACGATCTCACTGGCATCGCCCATATTGAGGTAGATGTGTGGGTGATCTTGCGGCGGCTTAGCCCCAATGCACTTAAACTCGCGGCAGCCAACGCGGACGATCGGCACCCCAATTTCATTGTGAAACTTCGGATGATTTTGCATCCGCTGCGCGCGGCTTAGGCGCCCGATCGATGACGCAAAGTGCCGTGCATGGGTCGCCGAGCGAGGGCTCGATCAGCGCTCGGTGAGCGGCTCCCTTTTCGCATGATCCGGTTGCCGTAAAACGTACCCCTAGCGACACGTCCATCGGCAGTTTCTCCCGCCACGGGAGAGGGCTGGAAGCTAATGCACCGGCTGGTGTACTGGCGTTTCGATCGCGGCGATGCGGTTCTTGACCGCCTTCTGCACCTTCTCGAAGGCGCGCACCTCGATCTGGCGCACGCGCTCGCGCGATACACCGAACTCGTCGGCTAGCTCCGCGAGCGTGATCGGATCTTCGGCCAGGCGCCGGCCCTCGAAGATGCGCCGGTCGCGCCCGTTGAGCACACGAAGCACATCGGACAGCGCCTTGCGGCGGTTAGCAAACTCGTCGCTCGCGGCGAGCGTCGTTTCCTGGTTCGGGGATTCGTCCACCAGCCAGTCCTGCCGCACGCCGGAATCGCCGTCCTCGCGGATGGTGTCGTTGAGCGAGGCGTCGCCGCCGAGCCGGCGGTTCATGTCGATCACGTCCTGCTCGGTGACGCCGACGCGCTTGGCGATGAATTTGACCTGGTCCGGGCGCATGTCGCCCTCGTCGAGCGCAAAAATCTTGCTCTTGGCCTCGCGCAGGTGGAAGAACAATTTCCTCTGGTTGGCCGTGGTGCCCATCTTCACCAGCGACCAGGAACGCAGGATGTATTGCTGGATGGCCGCCTTGATCCACCATACGGCGTAGGTGGCGAGCCGGAAGCCCTTCTCGGGCTCGAAGCGTTCGACCGCTTGCATCAGGCCGACATGGCCTTCCGAGATCACGTCGGCGATCGGCAGACCGTAGCCCCGATAGTCCCTGGCGATCTTGACGACGAAGCGCAAATGGCTGGTGACGAGCTTGTGCGCCGCGTCGCGGTCACCGTGCTCACGCCAGCGCTTGGCCAGCATGTGTTCTTCCTGCGGTTCCAGCATCGGAAACCGGCGGATTTCTTCGAGATAATGAGTAAGGCCGGATTCAGCCGTAAGGACCGGCAAAGTGGCGGCGCGGACCATGTTCAGCGCCCTCCAACTAGTTTCGAAACGAAATTATCAGCATCCGACCAGTTGTCAAGTTAATTTCGAAACACTATTATGTGTTGAAGAGGCGATCATGTCAGCGCGCGAAACGGCGGAACTCCTGCTGCTGGTGGGGCGGCTCGTGCAAGCCGACGGCTATGAGGGCGAACTCAGCCCCGCCCAATGGATGGCGCTCCGCTTCTTCGCCCGCGCCAACTCGCTCTCCCGGACCCCGTCGGCATTCGCGCCCCGTCGGCATTCGCGGAATTTCAAGCGACGACCCGTGGCACCGCATCACAAGCCATCAAGGCGCTTGAGGCAGGTGGGTACTTGGTCCGACAGCGATCCCAGGCGGATGGGCGAAGCGTTACTCTCCGCTTGACGGACAAAGGTCATGAAGTGGTTGCGCGCGATCCGTTCGAAGTTCTGGTGCGCGCCGTGGACTCGCTCGACGCGCAAGAGCAAACCGCGATGCGCGAGGCCCTGCACCACGTGCTGACCACCATAGCTGCGAGTGGAGCGCATCGGCACTTCGGTGTTTGCCAGGACTGCGCGTACCTCGGTGGAGAAATGCACCGCGACTTGGCGAGCGCGAGTCGGTTGACCCTCGAATGCCTACTGTTCGGCGTACCGATCGAGCCGGACGACGCTGGTCTCCTCTGCGTCCATTTTCAGCCAAAGAGCGAGCACCGCGAGGACGGACATCGCGAATGAGTTCACAACTGCGATCTACTGAAAGGATGCTAAATTGACCTATGTCGTTAATGAGAGCTGCATTCGCTGCAAAACCATGGATTGCGTCGAGGTGTGCCCCGTGGACTGTTTCTACGAGGGCGAGAACATGCTCGTGATCCACCCGGACGAATGCATCGATTGCGGGGTCTGCGAGCCGGAATGCCCGGTTGACGCGATCAAGCCGGACACCGAGCCGGGGCTTGAGAAATGGCTGTCGCTGAATGCCGAATACGCGAAAATCTGGCCAAATATTACGCTCAAAAAAGCGCTCCCGCTCGACTCTAAGGAGTGGGAGGGGAAGCCGGACAAACTCCAATACTTCTCACCAAATCCCGGCGCGGGTGATTGAGGCGGACAGCGCCCGCGCCGTATCGGTGCCGGCCCCGAGATCGGCCCAACTGATCCAACCGGCGACGGTTGACACGAGGGGCAAGCAACATGACCAAAGCTCTTGCTAGCAAAACCTGTACTCCCTGTCGCGGGGGAATACCTCCGCTCACGCGCGAGCAAGCTGAGCTCTTTCATGCACAGGCCCCAGACTGGCAACTGTCGGAGGAAGCTCACCGCATCGAGCGGAGCTTCAGATTTCGCAATTTCCGGGAGGCGCTTACTTTTGTTCAGGAGATTGGTGAACTCGCGGAAGCTGAAGGCCATCATCCGAATATCAACTTCGGTTGGGGCAATGCAACGGTCTCTCTGCAGACCAAGAAGATCAAGGGACTGCATGAGAACGACTTCATCATGGCCACCAAAATCGACCGCATATTCGCTCGCACGGCCGCGGCGTGAACGAGTTCTGCTTGTCCTGCAACTTGCACCGCTTTTTCGGTGCCGAGCGCGTTCTTCGATGCGCAGCAGACTGGTGCTGCGATGCGATAGTGCGCCTCGCGGCGTACCGCCACAAGATCGCCACAGAAGTTTGATGTGTTTCAAGCAGGAGGACAACCATCCCGGCTGTTCGCAGCACAGGAGTACCTTCTATGTGCGATTACAGTCTGCACCGCGTCGCATCACGACCTGCGAAAGTGGGCGACAAGCTCGTGACGCGTGACTTCGGGACGGGAACACGCGGATTCGCCGCCTCCGACGACCGTGGATTGGCGGTATGCGTCCTGCCCGGAACGGAGCTGGCCTTCGCCGGCGACGTTGCGTGCCTGCCGGCCGGCCTTCTGGGCTGGAAGACCAAGACGATCGACCACCAAACCGCCATCTTCCGCCAAGTCAACAAGGACAAGTTGGCCGCGCATCACGACGCGCTCGAATTTCCCGATGGGCGCATCGTGCTGCTGACGCTGCTGTGCGAAGGACAGGCGGCAACCGTGCTGCAATTGCCGGCGCAGCCGACGACCGCGAAAGAGGCGCGCGAGCAGGAACGCGTCGGTTTCGTCGGCTGAACTGCGTTTCCTCGCCCGCAGCAACAAAAAGCCGGCCGCCAGCACTGGCGGCCGGTGCTTTTTTTCCAGGCGCCCGGGCTATTCGTTTGGCGGCTGTGGGAATGGACCATAGCCACGTCCGGGCTGGCCTTTCCTGCAATCCGTTCAAACCTCATCTCAGCAACGTATCGACTTTAAAGTCGGCAATGGGCCGCTTCGGCCCGCCTTTACCGGCAAATCGACGCCAAGCGCAAAATTTGGTTTCGTGCCGGCGCCTTCACGGGGCTCCAGTGCATTGCTTGCCAGCCGCCTTTGAACGATCGTCGGACCGATCGGCCGGCGCGCATCAACTCATCGCCGCGGGCCACGGCCGACCGCCTCCCGGCAGTGAGCGGTGGCGCCCACCCTCGATGCGCCTAATATACGCCGTTGCCGAACGCGTTGAAGGGCGTCCCATGGAAGGAACAGCCATGCGGCGCCCGCGTTTCGTCGCAATGCCCTCGGAGCAGCGCCAGCGCACTGCTCCGAGCGCATTTTTCGTGGTGCATCGAACCCGCATGCAAGGCAGACTGGCGGAATCGACGTTTGCAAGCGGGCAAGGACATTGAGAAGAACGTTGCGACGGAAAGTCCGCCAAAAAGCCGGCCGACAGACGCCGGCGACGAATTCTGCGCAATAGATCGTCCACCAAGCACCGCTCAATGAACCAGACCGTCGATCAGTCGGCCGAAGATCGCTCCTCCATTGAATCGGCGGCGCAGGCAGTCGAGCCGGGGGCCGGCGACGACAAGACGCAATCGCCACGAACGCTGTTCCTGACCGTCTTTCCCTCGATCATGCTGCCGATGTTTCTGGCGGTCGCGGACCAGACCATCGTCGCCACGGCGCTGCCCACCATCGCGTCGAATTTGGGAGAGATCCAGCGCGCGTCCTGGGTCGTAGTGTCCTATTTGATCGCCAACACCATCGCGGCGCCGGTCTATGGACGGCTCGGCGACACCTTTGGCCGGCGCTCGATGATGACCCTGGCGCTGGCGATCTTCATGGTCGGGTCGGTCCTGTGCGCGCTCTCGCCCAATATCGAATGGCTGACGGCGTTTCGCGTGCTGCAGGGATTTGGCGGCGGCGGCCTGATGACGCTATCGCAAGCGCTGATCGGCGAAACCGTCCCGCCGCGCGAGCGCGGCCGATATCAGGGCTATCTTGCCGGCGTATCGGTCAGTTCCAGCACGTTCGGTCCGGTCGCCGGCGGCTATCTGACCGAAGCGTTCGGTTGGCAATCGATCTTCTGGGTCAACCTACCCCTCGGCCTCGCCGCCGTACTGCTGGTATCGCGCCTTCAATCGCGTCCGGCCGATCGCCGCCGCACGACATTCGATATTCCGGGCCTGGTATTGTTCATCATGTTCGTGAGCCCGGTCATCCTGGCGCTCGAGCAATTGCAGCGCATGCAATCGAGCACCGTGCCGATGGCGCTCGGCCTTTTGGCGTTTGGAATTATTTCGCTCGTGGTCCTTCTTTGGCAGGAGCGGCACAGCACGTCGCCGCTCATACCCCCTCGCCTGTTCAAGGAACCCTCGATCTGGCGGAGCGACGGCTTGGCGGCCTGCCACGGCGCCGCGCTGGTTTCGTTGATCACGTTCCTGCCGATTTATCTGCGCGCAGTGCGCGGCGCGTCGCCGGCCGAAACCGGCCTGATGCTGTTGCCGCTCACATTCGGAATCGGGCTCGGTTCATTGGTCACCGGTCAGATCGTGACGAGAACGGGCCGCACGGCGGTGTTCCCGTCCTACGGACTGCCGGCGGCGACGCTCGGCTTGCTCTTTCTGGCCTTTTGGACGCCGCATTTGTCAGTTGCCGAGCTGCCGTGGGCGTGGGGCGCCATTGCGCTCTGTATGGGCACCGTGATGGGCGTGGTCCAGCTCACCGTGCAGGCCGTCGCCGGGCCGCGGCGACTGGGTACCGGCGCGGCCATGGTGCAGTTCTCGCGCTCGGTCGGCGCCGCGTTCGGCACGGCGCTGGTCGCCGCGATATTGTTCGCAATTCTGGCAGGCAGCGACCGCGAAACGGCGCACCTGTTCGGCACCATTATCGAGCAGGGGCCGGACGCGATTGCGACGCTCGCCCCCGCCCGTCAAGCAATCGTGCAAGCCGAGATCGGCGGCGCTTTCCGCGCCGCCTTCATCACCATTGCGGCATTTACCGGAATCGGCGCCCTGCTGGCGTGGACGCTGCCGATGCGCCGCGTCTAACGGTTCGGCATCGATACTGTTGCGGCGCGAAAGAGTACGCGGCAGACTGGTAATTGGCAGTCGGGAGGCCGCTATGATCGTCGATGCTCAGGTTCATCTCTGGAAAGCGAACACCCCGGATCGGCCGTGGCTGCCGAACCGCGTCGCTCAGCTGCCGGAGCCGTTCACGATCGAAAAGCTGGTACCGATGATGGACGAAGCCGGCGTCGATCGCGCCGTCATTGTGCCGCCGTCGTGGGAGGGCGATCGCAACGATTATGCGCTCGAAGCCGTCCGCAGGTTTCCGACGCGGTTTGCGGTCATGGGACGCATCCCGCTCACCGAGCCGAAAACGGCGGCGCAGTTTCCGGATTGGAAGAAACAGCCCGGCATGCTGGGGATCAGGGTGACGTTTCACCCTGCGCAGTGGGTCTGGCTCACCGACGGTACGGCCGATTGGTTCTGGCCGGCGGCGGAAAAATTCGGCCTTCCGGTCATGTTCTATGGCGCGCCGATGTCGCACTTCGTGCGCATCGCCGAACGCCACCCGCAGCTTCCGCTGATCGCCGACCACCTCGGCGTCACCGGCGACATCGCCAAATCGGGTAAATTGCCAGAGGCAGTCGGCGAAACCGCGTCGCTCGCCAAATACCCGAACGTCTCGGTCAAATTGTCGACGACGCCGTTCTATTCGTCGGAATCCTATCCGTTCCGCGACATGACCCCTCACATCCGTCGCTTGTTCGATGCATTCGGCCCGCGCCGCTGCTATTGGGGTACGGACCTGACCAATTCATTCAACAAAGCCACTTATCGGCAGCGCGTCACCCATTTCACCGAAACGCTGGATTTTTTGTCCGAGGAGGACAAGCGCTGGGTCATGGGCGACGCGATCCGCGCGCGGCTGGGATGGCCCTAATACTCCCGCATGACGAAAATTCTGTTGACCCGCCACGGCCACGTCGAAGGCATCAAACCCGAGCGCTTTCGCGGCCGCGAACCGCTTCAGCTCACCGAACGCGGGCGCAGGGAGGCCACAGCCATTGCCGAACGCATCGCCGGCGCTTGGCGGCCAAGCAAGATCTATACGAGCCCGATGGGCCGCTGCGTCGCCACCGGCGCGGCTATCGCCAGCGCCTGCGGTGTCGCCGCCGAAGTGTGCGACGATCTCAACGACATCGACTATGGCGCTTGGCAATTCAAAACTTTCGCGCACGCGAAGGAGGACGATCCGTCGCTGTTCGCCGCCTGGTTTGCCACGCCGCACCTGGTCCGCTTTCCCAACGGCGAATCGCTGCAGGACCTTGCGGCGCGCAGCGCCAATGCGCTGCGTTTTGTTCTTGCCCGTCATAGCGACGACACGATCGTGCTCGTCGGCCATGACAGCGTGAACCGCGTATTGCTGCTGCAATTTCTCGATTTGCCGCTGTCGGCCTATCGCCGTGTCGCGCAAGACCCTTGCTGCCTCAACGAAATCGACATCCACGGCGAGAAAATTTGTATCGTGCGGCTTAACGAAACGCGTCACCTCGATGCGATAGCAGCGCGCGAATAATGCCGATGCCGCATTCGCAAGGATTGGCCTGAGCACGATGGTCTTCGTCGGTCGTTCGGTTCCGCGGCTTGAAGATCCGCCGCTCGTCACGGGGCGCGGCTTATTCGCCGCCGATATCGATTTTGCCCATCAATTGCATATGCGCGTCGTGCGCTCCGCTCACGCGCACGGGCGCATCGCAGCCATCGCCACGGGCGCCGCGCGCGCCGCGCCGGGCGTTGTCGCGGTGTGGACGGCGGCCGACGTGGCCGCCATTCCGCCGATCGATTTTCGCCTCACGCGCATCGAAGGGCTCGATCCATACCGCCAGCCGATCCTGGCCAAGGAGCGCGTGCGCTACGTCGGCGAGCCTGTCGCGGTGGTGTTCGCCTCAGACCCTTACCTCGCCGAGGACGCGGCCGACCTGATGAGGGTCGAGGTTGAAGAATTGCCCGTACTGCTCACCGCCGACGCGCCTCCCGGTGCGTTCGACAAAGACTACCCAACCGAAGTCGCTTGCGTGCGCAAGCGTTTTGGCGATGTCGATGCGGCGTTCGCGGCCGCTCATGCGGTGGTCGCGCTCGAACTCGCCATCGGCCGCCACAGCGGCGTGCCGATGGAAACGCGCGGCGCCATTGCGCGCGAAGCACGCGGCATCCTCGAATTGCACGGGGCCGCCAAGGTGCCGCACTGGAATCGCGACAGCCTGGCGCGCATGCTCGGCCGCGCGCCATCCTCCGTGCACCTGCATGAGGGCCACGTCGGCGGCGGCTTCGGAGTGCGCGGCGAGCTATACCCCGAGGATGTTCTCGTCTGCCTCGGCGCGCTGCGGCTAAAGCGCCCGGTGAAATGGATCGAGGACCGGCGCGAGCATCTGCTCGCAACCAATCATTCCCGCCAGCAGCTTTTTCGCGTTCGCGCCGCCGTCGATGCGCAAGGCCGCCTGCTCGCCATCGACGGGGAATTTTTGCACGACCAGGGCGCCTACGTGCGCACCCATGCGGCGACCGTGCCCGATCTCACCGCCGCCATGCTGCCCGGCCCTTACCGTCTCGGCGCCTATCGCATGGTCGGCCGCATCCGGCTGACCAACAAGACGCCGGGCGGCACCTATCGCGCTCCCGGGCGCTACGAGAGCAGCTTCGTGCGCGAGCGGCTGATGGACGCCGTCGCGGCCAGGCTCAAAGCCGATCCGGTCGAAATCCGCCGCCGCAATCTCATCGCGCCAAGCGAGATGCCGTATCGGCGCACGCTCGATACGCTCGGCACCGAATTGACTTACGATTCCGGCGACTACGCCGGGCTGCTCGACAAGTCGCTTAACGCCATCGGCTGGAAGGCACTGCGGGAAAGTCTGCGCCGCCGCCGCGCCGGCGGCGAAGCGGTCGGCGCGGGGCTGGCCATGTTCGTGGAAAAAAGTGGACTTGGGCCGTTCGACGGCGTGCGCGCGACGATCGATGAAAGCGACGAAGTCGAAATCGTGACCGGCGCGGCTTCGGTCGGCCAGGGCATGGAGACCGCGATTGCCCAGATTTGCGCCGACGCGCTCGGCGTCGATTATCGGCGTGTGCGCGTGGTGCACGGGCAAACCGACCGCATCGCTTTCGGCATGGGCGCGTTTGCGTCCCGCGTGACGGTGATGACCGGAGAGGCCACACGGATCGCGGCCGGCAAACTGCGCGTCAAAGCGATCGCCGCCGCGGCCTCGCTGCTGCAGAGCGCCCCCGAAGCGCTCGACGTGATCGACGGCAGGGTCGTGAGCAGGAAAGCCGCGCACGGACCCTCGGTCAGTCTCGGCGAGGTCGCGCGTGCGCTCGCCCCTGCTTCGAAGATTCTGGAGGAAACGAATCCTGGCCTTTCCGCCGAGGGCTGGTTCGAGCAGACGCACATGGCCTATCCGTATGGCGTTCATATCGCCGTGGTGCGCGTCGACCGCGAGACCGGCGCGGTCGCGGTCGAGCGCTATCTCGTCGCTTATGACATCGGCAAAGCAATCAACCCGATGCTGGTCGAAGGCCAGATTTCAGGCGGCGTGGCCCAGGGGCTCGGAGGCGCGCTGTTTGAAGAGTTTCTCTACGACGCCCGCGGCGAGCCGCTCTGCGTCAGCTTCGCCGATTACCTGATGCCGACGGCGCGCGAGATTCCGGCGATTGAGACGTTGCTCACCGAGGACGCTCCGAGCCCGCTCAATCCGCTCGGGCTGAAAGGTGCCGGCGAAGGCGGCGCCAATCCGGTCGGCGCGGTCATCGCTTCGGCGATCGACGACGCGCTCGGCATGCCCGGCGCAGTGACGCGGCTGCCGGTCACGCCGCAGCGGTTGCGCGAACTGCTCAAACGACACAGTTCGCCCTCGCCCGGCCATCCCGCAGCGTTGCTCGTCACGCCGGCGGCCTATGGGCGAGCCAGCGGCCGGCCTCCGCGGCGGCAAACAGATCGGCGAGCGCGGCGTTGAAGGCGGCCGGTTCCTCGCTGGTGATGTTGTGCCCCGAGCGCGGCACCACGAGCAGCGCCGCCGTCGGGGCCGTGCGCTTTAGAAACACGCTGCCGTCGAGGCAGGATTCGTCCTCGTCGCCGACGACGATCAGAAGCGGCACCGAAAATTTCTTCAAATCGGCTTCCATGTCCCAAAAGGTCGGACGCCTAGCCTGCAGCATCGACATGGTCAGCGCGTGACCCTGCGGCGAATGCTCCGACAGCATTTGGATGAACTCGGCGTAGCCGCGCGGGTCCTTGAATTTTTGCGGATGCCGCATCGCGCCGTCCCCATAGATGGCGGCGGATTCGGCCATGGGTTTTTCGCTGAACATCTTGGCGTTTTCCAACGCCACTTTCCGCATGCCCTCGCGCGCCGCCGCATCGGGCAACGAGCCCCAGCCGCAGCCGGCCGCCGTGATCGAGATGCAACGCTGCGGATGACGGATGCCGACATGCAGCGCCGTGTAGGCGCCCATGGAATGGCCGACCACATGCGCCCTGTCGATGCCGAGCCCATCCATCACCGCGATCGCGTCGCCGCGCGCGATGTCCTGCCCGTAGCGCGCCGGATCGCTCGGCACGTCCGAGGGCGGATAGCCGCGCTGACTATAGGTGACGCAGCGATGCGAGCGGGAGAAATGCCGCATCTGCGGCTCCCAGGTGCGGTAGTCACCGGCGAACTCGTGCACGAACACGACCGGCGTGCCGATGCCGGCCTCTTCGTAATAAAGGCTCGTGCCGTCGGCGGTCTTGATCTTAGGCATGGGGGACTCCCTCGCTCAGCTTTTATGGATCGCGCGCGCCGCATCGCCCAGCGCTTCCACCGGCGCATCGCCGGCGTCGAAGATCGCCAGCACGCGGCACGGGCAGGACTCGAGACCCTCATAGCGCCAGGGAAACGCGCCGACGATGCAGCGCTTGCCGAGCACGCTTTCCAGGTCGCCGCCCAGATTCTCGGCGTGCAGCAGCCCCTCCTGAAACGCGTAATTATGAAACGGGAACACGTCCTGGCGGACTTTTCGTCCCGAGCGTTTGTGCACGTATTCGAACGTGCCGAAATACTCGGCCGGCTTCTTACCCATGACCTCTTCGAACTCGCGCGCGATGTCGGGGCGCATATTACGGATCGACGTATTCATCGGATGGTCGCAGGAGCCGGTATCCATGCCGAACCATTTGATCTTCTTTTCCAGCATCCATTCGAGCGTGGCGAGCGTCGGTCCCGGGATGGTAGCAGAAATAGCGCACCAGGTCCTGCCGGCTTTGGCCTTCGTAATATTGATGCCAGCCGGTGTGCAGGATGAGGATGTCGCCGGAGCGGATATCCGCGCCGGCATTTTCGATCGTCTGCGGCGTGATCGCCGACCAATCCGTCACCTGTGGCGACAGATCGACGACGACACCGTGGTTGACCAAAAAGTCGAGCGGCAGCGAGGCCATGTCGCCGGCGCGGCCGTCGGTGGCGTGCATGGCGCCGTCGAAATGCGTGCCGGCGTGCAGCGAGGTCTCGATGCGCTGCGCGACGATGCCCTGCGTCTGCAAATTTTGCGCGTAGTACATTTTGTTGCCGGCGTAGCCGACCCAGCCGGGCGTGTGAATGCTCATGGTGTGGGAGAGATCGACGATCTTCATGAGGACGGCCTCGTTATGCCGGCTGCAGGGAGGGCGCGAGCTCGATCTCGCAGAGCTGCGTCACCGGCTCGGGGAGTCCGGCACCGGCCGCATCGTAGCCGACAGCCCGTAGAATTCCGCTAGCGGGGCACATCGCAGCCGCCAGCCGCGTATAGGGATTGAGCACCGGCTGGCGCACCCAGTCGAACCGGCGCTCGGCCAAGGAGCCCGGCCAATTGGCCAGCGCCTCGCGACGGGCCCGGCTATAGGCGGCGGCGTCGGCGAACGAACTGTTGAGGAAACGGCGGGTGCCGATCCGCCCCTCCCAGCGCGGCCGCTCCGGCACCCAGTCGTTGGCGGCACAGGTGTTGACCTCACGCGTGACAAAGCCGGTCGCGGTCCGCTCGATCACGCAGCGTTCGCCGGCCGCGCAACCGACAAGCGTAAAAATGACCGGGCGCGCGACCGGCGTCGTTTCCAGCATCCGGCGCGCGGCGCCGTACTCGTCGCAGACCTCGAAGGTGTAACGCAGAAGCTGATCCGGCGGCATGCGGCCGATACAGCCCCAGCTCGCGAACATATTCACCGCGAAGTCATAGGGCCGCAGCCAGGGATGAAGAGTGTGGCGGCGCATCGGCGCCTGGTTGATGCAGGCGGCAAAACGAAACGGCGCCATCGCGGTCAGCGCGCCCACATAGCCCGGCCAAGCGATGCTGAAAAAATCCCCGGAATTACCGCGCATCTGCGCCACTTCGGCGTGGCGGCCGAGACCGCTGAACGGCCAATCCAACGTTCGTATTAGCCACGGCACGCCGTCCTCTTCGCGCGCCAACGACGTGCAGGCCCATTGATACGACGCGTTGAGCAGCCACACGCCGGAAAAGTCGAGGATCTCGGCAATCCGCGCGATCTCCGGCAGATACGGCGAGCGCGACCGTTTCAGCCAACGCAGCGCCACCCAATCGAGGACCGGCAGGGCCGGCAATACCGCGCGCGGGAAAAACGCAAGGCATGCGTCGCGCAACGCGCGCGCCTGCGGCGCGCTTTGCTGCGCGTGAAGCGGCGGGCCGCCGTCGCGGATATCAATGACCGGGATGGCCGGCGCCGGCGTTTTCATGAGTAACCGCGGCATGAGCGATCGAGCCATTTCGATCGAGACTCGACATTGTGGTCGCAAGCATGGCGCCGGATTTAGCGGTCGCGGAGCTTGTCCATCAATACCTTATCCTGCCCGCCGTCGATCTCGATCATGGTTCCGTTGACGAAGAAGGCGAGATCGGAGGCGAGGTAGGTCACCAGATTTGCCACCTCCTCGCTCTCGGCGATGCGGCCGAGCGGGATGCTCGACGGGGCGAGCTTGTCGGCTTCCTCGAAGCTCATTTTCATGTCGCGCGCCATCGCCTTCACCAGACCCGTCCAACGCTCGGTCCGCACCGGACCGGGATTGACGCAAACGAAGCTGATATTGTCTTTTCCGTACTGGCTCGCAAGCGACAGCGTCAGGTTTTGCCCCGCCGCATTCGCGGCGCCGGGCGCGATTTCCCAATAAGAGACCTTCACCCCATCGTTGCCGATGAGGTTCACCACGCGGCCCTTCTTCTGCTTCTGCATGATGGGCAGAACGTGTTTCATGCAACGCACGTAGCCCATGAACTTCAGCTGCAGCGCGCGCGCCCAATCCTCCTCGCTCAAATGCTCGATGACGCCGCCTGGCGCCGATCCGGCGTTGTTGACGAGAATGTCGATCCGCCCCAACGCCGCGTGCGCCTTTTCGACGAAATTCTCCGCATCCGCCGCCTTGGTCAGGTCGGCGGCGATGGGAACAATCTGACGGTTGGTCGCCCTGGAGATTTCAGCGGCGGTCGCTTCCAGCGGCTCCTTGCGCCGCGCGCAGATGGCAACGTCGACGCCTTCGCGCGCGAATGCCCAGGTGATCGCTTTGCCGATGCCCTCGCTTCCTCCGGTGACGATCGCTTTCTTGCCCGTCATCTTCAAATCCATTGCCGTCTTCCTTTCGTGACGCGGGGCCTTGTGGCCGGCAAGCAAGCCGAAATGACCTCGGTCCACAAGAAAAATACCCTTGTCGTTCGTATGTCGCTTCTTTTGTCTCTCAAGTCCACGTCGACGAAACCGATAAGACCTATCCGGCAAAGGTCGCACGCTTCGGCGGCCGCGTCGATCCCACCAGCCAATCGATCAAGGTGTCGATTTAGTGGTGGGCCCGGGAGGACTCGAACCTCCAACCAAGCGGTTATGAGCCGCTGGCTCTGACCATTGAGCTACGGGCCCGTCCGGCCGCGCGGTGTGCAAGCGGACGCGATGGCGGACGATATTATACGGTTGCGAGACCGTCATTGCGAGCGATGCTCCTGCGCTCGCTACGCGAGCGCAGGAGGGTCGCTCCTCGCAATGACGATTATCCCCGCCGGCTCAACAAAAACACCGCCTGTTCGCCGAACAGATTCCAGAACCACCACGGCATTTTCAGCCGCATCTGCCGGCCCCAGGCGTTGAGCGCCACCGCCTGGTCCATCTTGGCGCCAACGGCGAGGCAGAGCTGGCGGAAGTCCTTGATGCTGCAGAAGTGGATGTTGGGCGTCTCGTACCAGGCGTAAGGCAAATTGTCGGTGCGCGGCATGTGTCCGCCGAGGAGGATTTGCAGGCGGATGTTCCAATGGCCGAAATTGGGGAACGACACGATGCCGCGGCGGCCGATGCGCAGCATGTGCTCGAGCACCGCGCGCGGCTGCCGCGTCGCCTGCAGCGTCTGCGACAGGATGACGAAATCGAACGCGTCGTCGGGATAATCGGCGAGATCGGTGTCGGCGTCGCCCTGGATCACGGCCAGGCCCTTGGCGACGCACTCGTTCACGCCCTCGCGCGACAGCTCGATGCCACGGCCGTCAACGCCGCGAGTTTCCAACAGCCGCAGCAGCTCGCCGTCGCCGCAGCCGACGTCAAGGACGCGCGCGCCGCGCTCCACCATGTCGGCGACGACGAGCAAATCGACGCGGGAACCGCCCGGCCCGCGCGCGGCCTCGGCCATGGTGAGATCGTATTTAAGTCGCGAGAGCATCATTAACCTTTCGCTGCGGGCAGGCCGCGCGCCTTGGCGGCGCCTTCCAGAAAACCGCTCACGATGGCGAACAATTCCGGCTCGTCGAGCAGGAAGGCATCGTGGCCTTTATCCGTCGTGATTTCGGCAAAGGAGACGCGCGCGCCGGCGGCATTGAGCGCACGCACGATGGCGCGCGATTCCGCAGTCGGAAACAGCCAATCGCTGGTAAACGAAATAACGCAGAACCGCGTCGGCGCGCCGCGAAAGGCATTCGCCACCACGCCGTCATAGTCGGCGGCGAGATCGAAATAATCCATGGCGCGGGTCAGATAAAGATACGAATTGGCGTCGAAGCGCTCGACGAAAGTGATGCCCTGGTAGCGCAGGTATGACTCGACCTGGAAGTCGGCATCGAACGAGAACGTCGGATTTTCGCGATCCTGAAAGCGGCGGCCGAACTTGCGGTGCAGCGCCGCGTCGGAAAGATATGTGATATGCGCGCCCATGCGCGCGACCGCCAGGCCGCGCCGCGGGTTGGTGCCTTCGGCAAAATAGCGCCCGCCGCGCCAATCCGGATCGGCCATCACCGCCTGGCGGCCGACCTCGTGAAAGGCGATGTTTTGCGCCGAATGCCGCGTCGACGCGGCGATGGGCAACGCCGCGAACACGCGCTGTGGATAGCTCGCCGCCCATTGCAGCACCTGCATGCCGCCCATCGAGCCGCCGGCCACCGCAAACAGCGATTCGATGCCGAGATAATCGAGCAGCATCGCCTGTGCGCGCACCATGTCGCGCACGGTGATGACGGGAAAGTCCAGCCCCCATGGCATGCCGGTCGCCGGATTGGTCGAGGCCGGGCCCGACGAGCCCATGCAGCCGCCGACCACATTGGGGCAGATGACGAAATAGCGCTCGGTGTCGATCGGCCGGCCGCGGCCGACCATGGTCTCCCACCATCCCGCCTTTCCGGTCACCGGATGCGTATTGACCACGTGCTGATCGCCGGTGAGCGCGTGGCAGACGAGAACGGCATTGCTGCGCTCGGCGTTGAGCACGCCGTAGGTGTGGTAGGCGATCTGCAGCGGGGCGAAATCGACGCCGGCATCGAGGTGCAGCGGGTTGTTCGAGCCAAAGCGCACGACAAGCGAATGCGGTTGGTCGGCTTCGCGCCTGCGGTCGGCAAGATCGAGCGTGGTCGTGGTGTCGGCCATATCGCTTCCCGGAAGCGACGCTTCCTTGGTTCATAAGCCGCGATGGCGGTCAAAACGGCGTAAATAGGCCCGTCGCGCGCCGAGTCAACGTTTTCTTTGCTTTCGGGTTTGCCGGCACCTATCAATTAAGCCCATTGCCTGGCCCTTGCCACGCCGAAGCGGCTTCGGCCCGGCAGGCCGGAGAGCCCATGCCGAAACGACCGCTGCAGAAGGAAATTTCGCTCGCCGATTTGCGGCGTGAACTCGACCGCATCGACGCGGCGATGCACGCGCTATTGATCGAGCGCGGCGAGACCATCGACCGCCTGATCGCGGTGAAAAAGACGCAGGAAACCGGCTCCGCTTTCCGCCCCGCCCGCGAGGCCGAGATGATGCGCCGCCTGGTCGAACGCCACCACGGCAGCCTGCCGCTCGACACGGTCGAGAGCATCTGGCGCGTCATCATCTCGACTTTCACTTACGTACAGGCGCCATTCTCGGTCCATGCCGATCTCTCCGCCGGCGACGCGTCGATGCGCGATACCGCGCGCTTCCATTTCGGCTTCACCGTGCCGTTCGTGCCGCATATGGGGGCGGCGAGCGTCGTCGAAGCAGTCACCGAATCGAAGGGCGATCTCGGCCTTGTCCCCGCCTTCGCCGTCGCCGGCGTCGGTCCCTGGTGGGCGGCGCTCGAATTCAATACCGCGCCGAAGATCATCGCGCGGTTGCCGTTTGTCGAACGTCCGGATCATCCGGCCGCCATGCCGGTCTTCGTGTTTTCGCGCGCCGCCGCCGACGCCATGGTGACCGAGACCGAAGTCTGGAGCATGCGGGTGTCCGGCTGGCGCGCGCCGTCGGCCGGCGCCGTGGCGACGACCGCCGAGGTGATTGCGGTGCCCGATCGGGCGTTCGACGGCGCGGCGCTCCTGGTCTCGGTGCCGCGCGGCGGCATCGATGCCGTCAGCAAAGCCCTGGTCGGCATCGGCGCCTCGATCCGTTCGGCAGCCCTCGTCGGCAGTCACGCGACCCGCTATACGGTGCCGCACAACCGTAATCATCCTCCCCCGCTTGCAGGGGAGGTGGCGAGCGAAGCGAGCCGGTAGGGGCCATCGGCTTGCTCGGAGCAAGCCGGCCCCCTCCACCGCCCTTGCGGGCGGTCCCCCTCCCCCGCACTTCGTGCGGGGGCGGATGAAAGAAGGAACGAATGACCGCGATGCGTCCCCAGCCCCGGCGCGGCGTGCTCGATATCGCGCCCTACGTGCCCGGCAAGAGCAAGGCGCCGGGCGTGGCCAAAGTGTTCAAGCTGTCGTCGAACGAGACGCCGCTCGGGCCGAGCCCGCGCGCGATCGAAGCTTACAATTCCATTGCCGAGCATCTGCACGATTATCCCGACGGCTCCGCCAGCGACCTGCGCGAAGCGATCGGGCGTGCGTTCGGGCTCGATCCCGACCGTATCGTCTGCGGCGCCGGTTCCGACGATCTGTTGCATCTGCTCGCCTACGCCTATCTCACCGACGGCGATGAGGCGATCCACACCACGCATGGCTTTCTGATCTATCCGATCGTCACGCTCGGCACCGGCGCGCGGCCGATTGCCGTCCCGGAAACCGACTACACCGCCGACGTCGACGCCATCCTCAAGGCGGTGACGAGCAAGACCAAAATGGTCTTCCTCGCCAACCCGAATAACCCGACCGGCACCGCCCTCTCGTTCGACGAGGTCAAACGCCTGCACCGCGGTCTGCCGCCGCACGTGCTGCTGGCGCTCGATGCCGCCTATGCCGAATATGTGCGGCGCAACGACTACGAGGCCGGCATCGAGCTGGTGGCGACCTCCGACAACGTCGTCATGTGCCGCACGTTCTCGAAAATTCATGGGCTGGCGAACTTGCGGCTCGGCTGGATGTTCGCCCCGGCCCACATCGCCGATGCCGTCAACCGTATCCGCGGCCCGTTCAATGTCAGCGGCGCCGCAATCGCCGCCGGCGTCGCGGCAATCGAGGACGTCGACCACCAGGAACGCTCGCGCCAGCACAACACGCGCTGGCTCGCCTGGCTGACGGAGGAAATCGGCAAGCTCGGTCTGAAAGTGACGCCGAGCGTAGCCAATTTCGTGCTGATCCATTTTCCGCAAACCAAGGGCCGCACCGCCTCGGACGCCGACGCCTTCCTCACCGCGCGCGGGCTGATCCTGCGCTACGTCGCTGCCTACAAGCTGCCGAACGCGCTGCGCCTGAGCGTCGGCACCGAGGAGGCCAATCGTCTCGTGGTCGCGGCGCTTGAGGAATTTTTAGCACAGTCATGATGACGGGTAACGATCGTCATTGCGAGCGGAGCGAAGCAATCCAGGCTAAAGATCTGGATTGCTTCGTCGCTGCGCTCCTCGCAATGACGTGAAAGGTCATGTCGTGATTTCATCGACTCCGCTGTTCAATCGCCTTTCACTGATCGGCGTGGGCCTCATCGGCTCCTCGATTGCGCGGGCCGCGCGCGCGCAAGGCGCGGTGCGCGAGATCGTGGCAAGCGCGCGTTCGGCCGCGACGCGGCGGCGCGTCGCCGAACTGGGGCTCGCCGATCGGGTGGTCGAAACCAACGCCGCCGCAATTGCCGGCGCCGACCTCGTCATTGTCTGTGCTCCGGTCGGGGTGTGCGGTGAAATTGCCAAGGAGATCGCTCCGTATCTTAAGCCGGGCGCGGTTGTTTCCGATGTGGGCTCGGTGAAGGCGGCAATCGTGCGCGACATGGCTCCGCACATCCCCCCGGGCGTGCACTTCGTCCCGGCCCATCCTGTGGCCGGAACCGAGCATTCCGGCCCGGACGCCGGCTTCGCCGAGCTGTTCGTCGGCCGCTGGTGCATTCTGACGCCGCCGGTTGAAGCCGACCCTGCCGCCGTCGAACGGCTCGCCGCGTTCTGGCGGGCGCTCGGCGCCAACGTCGAATCGATGCCCGCCGAGCATCACGATCTGGTGCTGGCCATCACCAGCCATCTGCCGCATCTGATCGCCTATACCATCGTCGGCACCGCCGACGAGCTTGCCGAAGTGACCCGCTCCGAGGTGCTCAAATTCTCCGCCGGCGGTTTTCGCGATTTCACCCGCATCGCCGCCTCCGACCCCACCATGTGGCGCGACGTGTTCCTTGCCAACAAGGACGCGGTTCTGGAAATGCTCGGCACCTTCAACGAGGACCTGTCGCAATTGACGCGGGCCATCCGCCGCGGCGACGGCGAGGCCTTGTTCGCCCATTTCGCACGCACCCGCGCAATCCGCCGCGGCATCGTGGAGATCGGGCAGGATTCGCCGGCACCCGATTTCGGCCGTTTGCATTCCGAGCTGCCGGCCGAACCGCTGCCGCGGCCCTACGCGGCGGCAGGCGATGACTGAAACTGTGTCTCGGGCGTCGCGTGAGTGCCCGTCTCCTTAAACTCGACGTTGGCGCATCATGGCAACACGCACCGAACCGTGTTAGATGGAGTGACGAATAACACTTCTTTCCCCACGGTGATGGCTCTTCAGGTCACATCGCCTGAAATCTACGCGAGGTACCATGCTGAACGCCAAAGCTTTGCTGGAGAAAATTCAAGCACTGCCCGCCGAGCGAATCGTCGAGATCGAAGATTTTGTCGAGTTCATCGCTGCCCGGGAACAAGAGCGATCGCTGACCCGCGCCGCTACGGAGACGAGCAAACCTGCGTTCGCCGCAATCTGGGACAACCCGGATGACAACGTCTACGACGCGTTGTGAATGCCATGCCATTCGAATTCGGCGACGTCGTGCTGGTGCCGTTCCCTTTTACTGATCAGATGGCATCCAAAAAGCGTCCCGCCGTGATCGTCAGCAATTTGGCCTATAATCAGGCCAGGCCCGACGTCGTTTTGATGGCTGTCACCAGCCAGTTCCGTCCGAGCCCCTCCCTCGGAGAAGTCTGGATCGCTCAATGGCAGGCCGCCGGTCTACTCAAGCCGTCTGCCATAAAGCCGGTTTTTGCGACCCTCGAACAACGCCTGATCATTCGCCAACTCGGCAAGCTCGCCGCCGCCGACCACGCCGCCCTCAAGAGGATGATCACCGAGACACTCGGGTAAGGGCGCCGACGTTCAACGAGGACCTGTCGCAATGGCCTCACCCGCGCGCCTTCACCGTCAGCGCTTCCTTCACGGCGCCGCGCAGCGCCGCCAGCGAGAACGGCTTGGCAATCACATCGTGGACGAGGGCATCGAGGCCCTGGGCGCGCTCGCGTTGATCGGCGTAGCCGGTCATCAGCAGGACGGTGAGATCGGGAAAGTCGCGCGCGGCGGCGAGCGAAAGCGCGATGCCGTCCATGATCGGCATACGGACATCGGCGAGCAGGAGGTCGAAGCGTCCCTGCTCGCGGGCGAGCACGTCGAGCGCCTCGCTGCCGTCGCGCGCGGTCTCGACCTCATGACCGTCGATCGCCAAAGCGCGCGCGCACATCGCCCCTAACGCTTCCTCGTCTTCGGCGATGAGAATGCGCGCCATGGCCGTCAACGCGTTTCCGCGACAACGTCGCGGCGGTTGAGGAAGCGCACCAGAACGCCGCGGGTCTCGGGCGGCGGAGCGGCGAGCCGGGTGCGAAAGGCGACCGCTTGATACGGCGACAATCTGGCGCGCGGCGGCGCGGCGGTCCATGAATAGATTTCCTGCTTGGCGGCGTTGCGCACCGCGAGCTTCAGGCGCGGTACGTCGACCGCGGCGCCGGTGTCGTTGACGATGCTGCCTTGCACTACAAGGATCGGGACCCCCTCGTGCGCTTCCGTGCCCGTTGCGACATCGTCAAATGAAAGCCCGCGCAGGTTCACTGCGAGCCCAATTGCGGCGTAGAACGAGGCGGTTTGCGGCAAGACGCGCACGATATCTTTGCGCCAGCAGACCAGAATGGCATCGACGACGAGCAGGACGAGGATAATCGTCCGCAGGCGCGACGGCGGCCAAAGCTGCGGCCGGCGCTTGGCGCCGCGCCGGGAGCGTCTCGCCGCAAACGTCTCGACGTCCTCAGGCGGCGCGCTCGCGTGCCCAGCGCCATGATCGGCATCGACATCGATCGGCGCGCGGCCTGCATCGAGATCGACGGGCGCGATGGGCGGGGATTCCATCGCGACGGCATCGCCCGGCTCCATGTGGGAATCCACGCTCCAGGGCGTTTCGGGATCGAGGCCAGCGGCGACCGCTTCGAACGATCGGTCGGTCGGCCGTCCATCCGGCGAAGGAGCGAGCCACTCGGTTTGCCTTGCAGCCTCGGCGTACGCCTCTGCGGTTTCGACTTCCTCGTCGGCGACAGAGCCTATCGGAACTTCCGGCGAGCCGTGCTCGGGGGCGAGCGCCGCGGCCGCCGCGACCAGCTTCTCGGGCCGGCTCAGGTCCGCCCGCCACACCGCGCGGCAGCGCACGCACCGCACTTGCCGGCCGTTCGGCTGCAGGCTTGCCGGCTCGACATCATAGGATGTAGCGCAGGACGGGCAGACGATGAGCATCGGCGAATCAGGAGCGCGGCGGCTTTACGGACGAGCCTAGCTTCCGATCCGTTAACGAACTGGAAACCACGGCATTGCGGCAACCCGGCCCAGCCCGCGTAATGTTAAGGTTTGCGGCGAAGGCGAATCAGGCGGCTGACCAGGCAGTTGACTAGGCGGACTTGCCCCGCGCGGCATGAGGTCTTTTGGAGGGACCGCGTGATCCTCTTCGAAAATGTCGGCTTGCGCTATGGGATTGGCTCGGAGGTACTGCGCGACCTCACCTTTCGCATCGACAGCCATTCCTTCCAGTTCCTCACCGGGCCCTCCGGCGCCGGCAAGACCTCGCTGCTGCGCTTACTGTTCCTGTCGCTGCGGCCGACGCGCGGCCTGATCACCATGTTCGACCAGGATACCGCGACGCTGAGCAAGGACGGCCGCGCCACGCTGCGCCGCCGGATCGGCATCGTCTTTCAGGACTTCCGGCTCCTCGACCACATGACCACCTACGAGAACGTGGCGCTGCCGCTGCGCGTGCTCGGCAAGGACGAGACCGAATATCGGGCCGAGGTCGTCGAGCTCCTACAATGGGTAGGCCTCGGCGAGCGGATCGACGCCTTGCCCGCAATCCTCTCCGGCGGCGAGAAGCAGCGCGCGGCCATAGCCCGCGCCGTGATCGCCCGTCCGCAGCTCTTGCTGGCCGATGAGCCGACCGGCAACGTCGATCCCAATCTTGGCCAGCGCCTGCTGCGCCTGTTCATCGAGCTCAACAAGTCGGGAACCTCGATCGTCATCGCCACTCACGATATCGCCCTGATGGACGAATACGACGCACGGCGACTGGTCCTGCATGAAGGACGGCTGCATGTCTACGACTGAGCCGATCGAGGGGCGGATCGGGGTCCCGGCGGAGCCATGGGACGATCTCGAAGGAGCGTCGTTGCGCTCGCAGGGGCCGCACATCGCGACCGCGATCGTGCCGAAAAGCTCGATCGCCGGACGCTCGCTCGCTGCGGTCGTCGCCATCATGACCTTTCTCGCCGCGCTGACCGCCGGAGCGGTGATGATGGTGGTGAGCGCCGCAAGCGATTGGCGCTCCGATGTCGGCCGCGAGGTCACGATCCAGGTCCGGCCCGTCACCGGGCGGGATATCGAGGCCGATGTGCGCAAGGCGGTCGAACTCACGCGCGCCGCGCCCGGCATTGCCGGCGTGCGCGCCTACACCAAGGAGGAGTCAGCGCGCCTGGTCGAGCCCTGGCTCGGCAATGGCCTCAACCTCGACGAGCTGCCGATCCCGCGCATGATCGTGGTCAAGCTTTGGTCCGGTGCACCGCCGGATTTCACGGCATTGCGCAGCGCGCTTGCGGCGCAGGTCCCGAGCGCCAGCCTCGACGATCATCGCCGTTGGATCGATCGCATGCGCACCATGGCAGGGGCGGCGGCCGCCGGCGGTCTTGCGATTCTCGCGCTGGTACTTGCCGTCACCGTGCTTTCGGTTACTTTCGCGACGCGCGGCGCCATGGCGACTAACCGGCCGATCGTCGAGGTGCTGCACTATGTCGGCGCCACCGATGGCTTTGTCGCCAGCCAGTTTCAACGCCATTTCCTCATCCTCGGCTTTAAGGGGGGCGCGATCGGCGGGGGAGCCGCAATCGTCCTGTTCGGCATCTTGCAAGCGATGAACGCCTGGCTCACGGGGACCGCAGGCGGCGACGAGGCCGAGGCTCTGTTCGGCACCTTTTCCATCGGAGCCATCGGCTATTTGGCCATCCTGGGGCAGATCGTCCTGATGGCATTGGTGACGGCGCTGGCCTCGCGTCACACCGTCAACCGCACCCTGGAGACCATCGATTGAACGGCGGCGCCTCATGAACCTGCTCTACCAACCGACGCGGGAATTTAAGGCTATGATGACGGCGATTGGGACGCCTATGGCAGCCCGAACCAATTATGACGCGGGAGACGCGCGCGGCGATGGTCAGCCTTAAGACCGCAGTGCGCACGCGGCGCCTCAAGTGGGTCGCCGTCCGGCTGGCTGCACTCGGCGCGGCCGCCCTCGTCGTCGGTTTTGCAGGCTTTGTCTGGCTGCTGCCGAGCAAGCAAGTCGCGCTCACCCGCGACGCCGACGGGATCGTGGTGCTTACCGGCGGCACCTCGCGCGTCACCGATGCGCTCGAACTGCTCGCCGCCCATCGCGGCAAGCGCCTGCTGATCAGCGGAGTCAATCCCGGCACGACCACAGCGGACATCGCTCATGAAGTTCCCAATTACGGCCGGCTGTTCGCCTCCCGTGTGGATCTCGACTATTCGGCCATCAATACGCTCGGCAATGCGGTGCAGACCCGGCTGTGGGCGTCGAAGCACGGCTTCCATTCGCTGATCGTCGTCACCTCGAACTATCACATGCCGCGCGCACTCGCCGAGCTAGGCCACCAGTTGCCGGACATCGCGCTTATTCCGTACCCTGTTCTCTCCGATCGTCTGCGCACCGAACCGTGGTGGTCAAACGGCGATACGACGAGAGTCGTCGTATCGGAATACCTCAAATTCCTTTTCGCCGAACTGCGCATGCGCTTTGAGCCCGCGCCGGCGCAGAGCGGCAACCGCGTCTCCGACGCGCGCCGATTGTGAGGCCGCCTGTATCGGCGCGCCGGCCCGCAATTCAGCCCAGAAGCGGCAATGGATGCTCAGTGTCTCGATCGCCTGCCCTCCTCGCCCGTTCGCTGCTGTTTAATCTGCTGTTCTATGTGAACTTGATCGTTCACACGATCGTGGCGCTGCCGACGCTGGCGCTGCCGAATCCGGTGCAGCGCGCGTTCATTCGCTCCTATGCGCGCACCAGTCTTTGGCTGTTGCGAATAGTCTGCGGCACGACGGTGGAGTGGCGCGGGCTTGCGAAGATTCCTCAAGGAGCGTGCATCGTTGCCTGCAAGCATCAATCGTTGTGGGAGACATTCGCGCTCTACGCCATCTTTGACGACCCGACCTACATCCTCAAGCGCGAACTGATGTGGATTCCGCTGTTCGGTTGGCAGATGTGGAAGGCCGGGCTCATTCCGGTCGACCGCCGCGCCGGATTGGCGGCACTGTCGCGGATGACCGCGCGGGCGCGCAGACAACTCGAACGCGACCGCCAAGTGGTGATCTTTCCGGAAGGCACGCGGCGCCCGCCGGGCGCCGAGCCTGCCTACAAGCCGGGAGTCGCGCATCTCTACGCCAAGGCCGGCGTCGCTTGCGTGCCGCTCGCGCTCAATTCCGGACTGTTCTGGCCGCGCCGTTCGCTGATACGCTTTCCCGGCACCGTTCTGGTCGAAGTGCTCGATCCGATCGCGCCGGGCCTCGATGCGCGCACTTTCCTCACGCGCTTGCAAAATGTTCTGGAGGAGGCGAGCGCGCGATTGATCGAGGAATCGGGAACCAGGGAACAGGGAACGGGGATCAGCCATCGGGAAACTGAACGCTGAGTCCCAATTCCCGATTTCCAATCCCTGTTTCCCGATTCCCGGAGATCCGCTCCGCGACCAGATGCAGCTCGGTCTCGCGATAGCCGAGCGCCTCCAAAGCCCGAACCGCCTCAAGTACATAGCCGCGATTGGGACCGGATTGGCCGTGGCCCTGCCGCACATAGTGCACGCGCTCGGCGAGCGACAGCCGCCCGGCATATTGCACGTGGCCGCGGTCGACAATGTAGCAGAGCGCCCTCACCTGCCGCCGCGTCGCGTCTTCCAGCTCGATCCGCCGCATCGTTTCTCGATAGACGGCGGTAACCTGCTCGCGGGCGCGCAAGTACGCGATGGTTTTCGCACGCGCCGCAGCGGCGACCCGATAGGCAATGCCCCGGCACATGCCGCCGCGATCGAGCCCCAGCACCAGGCCGGGCCGCTCCGGGGTCCCGCGATGGACGAACGAATAGACGCAGAGCGCGCGGTGCAGGCCGTTGAGCCGCGCCGGGACGCGTTCGAGCACGTCGAATCCGGGCCTCCACATCAGCGAGCCGTAGCCGAACACCCACAGCTCGCCGGTTTCGTGCTCGTCGATTGGCGCCATCGTCCTCGTTGACTCGCAACAGTATCGGTGGAGCATGATCTTTTCGGAAAACCGGCGTCCACTTTTCCGGATCATGCTCCGGTTCCGCTCGCCTAGCAGGCCGACCGGGACGGCACAATGGCGTGCAAAGGGTCTTGGAAACGCCGTACTCGACAGGCGAAAAGACACAATGGCAGGCGAATCCCCGCTCGGTATGATACGAGCAGACCGCCAGCGCATGGCGCGGCGTGCCGGCGCGGCCCCTCCGGCGGGCGCTTCCGGCCGACGCTGGCGGCTGTGGCCGATCCTTGGCCCGATAGGCATTGTCGTCGTGCTGGCGGGCGGATGGTGCGGGCTGTGGTATTACGCCGACTCGGTCGCCGACCGCACGCTTGCCGGATGGGTGGAGCGGGAAGCCGCCGCCGGCAGAGACTATACCTGCGGCTCGCAGGGCATTTCCGGATTTCCCTTCCGTATCCAGGCGCGCTGCGTCGAGGTCACCGCCGCGCTCAAGTCTACTCAACCGCCGTTTGCGGCGGCGGCGAAAGAGATCGCATTCACCGCACAGGTCTACCATCCGACCTTGCTGGTCGGCGAAGTCACCGGTCCGCTCACGGTTGCGTCGCCGGGCCAACCGCCAAGCTTTGTCGCCACTTGGTCGCTCGCGCGGATGAGCGTGAGCGGGATGCCGCCCAACCCCGACGCCGTTTCGATCGCCATCGAGCGGCCGCACCTCGATCGCGGCGCCGGCGCCAACGCAGCGACCTTGTTCGCGGCAGACAATGCCGACTTTCAGGCCCGCATCGTCGGCGGCTCGGCCGACGATCGTCCGGTGATCGATGCGGTCTTGCATTTTACATCGGCCACGGCGCCGACAGTGCATCCGCTGCTCGCGGAACCGATGCAGGGCGACATCGAAGTCGTACTCCGCGGTTTCAAAGACTTGTCCCCCAAGCCGTTCGCCGAGCGTTTCCGCGAGATGCAAGCGGCCAACGGGAATATCGAGATCAAGTCGCTGCGCATCGAGCGAGCGGATGCGATCGTCATTGGCGCCGGCACGCTCACCGTGAACGAGCGCGGCAGGCTCGACGGCGTCATTCGTGTCGCCGTCTACGGAATCGAGAACATCGTGCCGCAATTGGGCATCGACAAATTGATCGGCCGGGGCATCGACCGGCTCGGCGGCGCGAGTGGCCGCTCCAGCCAAGGGCTTTCCGCGCTTGACCGGCTGATGCCCGGGCTGAGCGGGGTCGTAAGCGCGGGCGCCAACGCCAGCGCCATCGACGATTTGAAAAAGATGGGCCAGCCGACCGAGATCGACCAAAAGCCCGCTATCGTCCTGCCGCTGCGCTTTTCCGACGGCTCTGTTTATCTCGGCATGATCCGCCTCGGCGAGGTACCGCCGCTGTTTTAACGCGATCATTGCTCGCGACTCCCTCTCCTCGCGCGCGGGGAGAGGTGAAATAAAAATTCGTTCTCGCGATGCACATGCATCCGAGTTTTGCAAACGAACGGCACGAATCTTTTGCCTCCAAACAAAAAGGGAGGCGGAGCGCCGACAGGCGCAACCA
>Ga0207416_1000239_pt1 | contig 100961 bp, 64 predicted proteins | sample PaiPotPPM11metaG_FD_184107 | JGI IMG/M metagenome (GOLD analysis project Ga0207416, IMG submission 184107) | Iron sulfur acid spring bacterial and archeal communities from Banff, Canada, to study Microbial Dark Matter (Phase II) - Paint Pots PPM... ... | reverse complement strand
GGGTAGGGGTAGAGGGTGAGGGGCTCGGGCGGTGGGCGGTGCGAACCTCCCCGCGCCAACAACTAACAACAAGCCACATTACTCATGGCCCCTCGGCCCTCGGCTTTCGCCTCTCCCCCTCCCCTGTTTTTCTTCCTCCCGTACTCCCGTCCTCCCTTCCTCCCTGTCTTCGCGTTCCCCCCAGCCCCCGCCGCCCGGTGACTCGATGCGAATGCGATCACCCGCGGCAAGCGGCAGCGTGCACTTGGCCGGCAGCAACCGCCGCGGCGCATCACGGGGCTGCACGAAATTCATGCCGGGCTGACCGGCCGCACCTCCGGCCAAGCCCCACGGCCCGCGCTTGCGACGCTCGGTGATCAGGCTCAGGACCACCGGGGTCAACGCTTCCAGCTCACGAACCAGCCCTTCGCCGCCGGAGAAGCGCCCTTCACCACCTGAGCCCGGGCGAAGCGAGTAGGTCCGCACCCGCACCGGATAGTAGGACTCCAACACTTCGATCGGGGTGTTGAGGGAGTTGGTCATATGGGTATGGACGCCGGAGACGCCGTTCGCGCCGGGTCGCGCGCCCATGCCGCCCGCCATGGTCTCGTAGTAGGTGAACGGGACGCGGCGGCCGTCCACGCCGCCAAAGCTGAGATTGTTCATGGTTCCCGAACTGGCCGCCGGGATGCGTGCCGGCAGTGCGGGAGCGAGCGCCCGCATCAGGACGTCCACGATCCGTTGCGAGGTCTCGACGTTACCGCCGGCCACGGCGGCCGGGGGACGGGCGTCCACCACCGAGGCCGCCGGAGTGCGCACCTCAACATCGCGCATCAAACCGGCACAGGCTGCGATCTCCTCCGTGACCAGGCAGCGCATGACGTAGTAGACGGCGGAAAACGTGATGGCGCGGACCGCGTTCAGGCTGCCGCTCATCTGCGGCGCGCTGCCGGCGAAATCCACGGCCACCCGGGCATGCCCTACTCGAGAGTGCCGGCCGCGCGGTCGCATGGTGATGCGCACCGCAATGCGGATGTCGTCGCCATTTTCGGATTCCAGAAAGTCCTCGGCGCTGTACTCGCCGGGTGGAATCTGGTCCAGCGTGTGGGACACCATGCGCGCCGCATAGTCGTTCAAATGGCGCATGTAGGCGCGGATCTCGCGCAGACCGTAGCGCTGGACCAAGGCGGCGAGGCGGGTGGCCCCAGTCCGGCAGGCGCCAATCTGGGCAGTGAGGTCGCCCTCACGCTCGGCGGGTGTCCGCACGTTGGCCAGCAGCAAGGCCATCACGTCGCGTACCAGTGCTCCGCCCGCCACCAGCTTGATCGGCGGCAGGCGGATGCCCTCCTGATAGATCTCGCTGGCGTTCCCCATGGAACCTGGAAAGGTGCCGCCGACGTCCGCATGATGCGCCCGCGCCGCCACGAAAAACGCCGGCACCCGAAGCGGCGCGATAAAGACCGGCATCACCAGCGTGATGTCCGGTAAGTGGGTGCCCCCGGCAAAGGGATCGTTCAGCAGGGCCACGTCACCCGGCTCAAAGCGCAGTGCCGCCAGCGCAGCCGCCACTGACATGGGCATGGAGCCGAGATGCACCGGCATGTGATCACCCATGGCGATCACCGCGCCCGCGTGGTCAAAGACGGCGCAAGAGTAGTCACGGCGCTCCTTGATATTGGGCGAGAACGCCGACCGGCGCAGCGCCGCTCCCATTTCCTCGGCGATGGAATGGAAAAGGTGCTGGTAGATGGCCAGCCGGACGGCATCAGGCGATGGCGGCATAAACGTCAGTAAGCACTACTCCACATTTTTCAGAATCATATTTCCCACCGCGTCAATGCGCCCGCGCCAACCCGGCGGCAGGAAGGTCGAGGCACTGTACTCGCTGATCAGAGCAGGGCCGTCGAACGCGGCTCCCGCCGCCAGGCGACCGCGTTCGTACACCGCCGCTGTTGTCGTGCGGCGCTGCCAGATTACGGCGCGGCGCTCCTGCGCGCGCGCCGCGTGGGACCGCACATGGGAACGCGGAAAATCCGGAGCGGGCGTCAGGCCTCGGGCCCGCACCCGGATGCCCGCGAGCTCGAGTGGACGGGCCGCATCAGCATAGCCGTAGCGCTGCTGGTGCGAGGAGTGGAACGCGACCAGGAAGGCCAGGGGGCGACGGGGATCCCACGGCAGTTCCAGCTCGAAACCTTGGCCGACATAGCGCACGGCGACGGTGCGCTCCAACTGCATCCGACGGCGAGAGAAGCCTTCCCGGCTCATGGCGGCTGCGGCTTCGCGATCCAAGCGCCGGAATTCCTCCTGCAGGCGGGAACGCATCCCCGCGACGGAAGCGGGCCAGAGCAGCGAGCACGAAAAATCGCGCACCACGTCGCTCAACAAGATGCCGAGGGCGGAGAGCGCTCCCGGATGGATGGGGATCAGCACGCTCCGCAACTGCAGCGCGGTCGCCAACTCGCAGGCATGCAGGCCGCCGGCGCCCCCGAAGGCGACCAGGGTGAAATCGCGGGGGTCAATTCCTCTCTCGATCGAGATGAGGCGGAGCGCCCGTTCCATGGCGGCGTTGGCCACGGCAACGATGCCCGCGGCCAGCTCACCGGGCGTCTCGCGCCGGCGGAGACGGCGCAACCAGGCCGCCACTTCGCGCTTGGTGCGCGCGGCGTCCAGTGTCCAGTGACCGCCCAAAAAGCGCGCGGGATCGAGACGTCCCAGCAGGATATGGGCATCGGTGACGGTCGGCTGCTCACCGCCGCGTCCGTAGGCAATGGGTCCGGGATCGGCACCGGCGGATTCCGGACCGACACGCAGCGCACCGGCAGCGTCAAAGCGTGCCAGGGAGCCGCCACCGCTGCCCACGGTGTGGATGTCGAGCATCGGCAACTGCAGCGGCAGGCCGGTGACCTGCGCCTCGTGCGCCATGCCGGGCTGGCCCGCGATCAGGGCCACGTCGGTGGACGTGCCACCCATGTCGAAGCTGAGCACCCGGCGGACGCCGGAGAGAGCGGCGACGGTGTGAGCGCCGATCACGCCTCCGGCCGGACCGGAGAGCACGGTACGCACCGGTTCACGCGCTGCTGTGGCGGCTCCGATCATGCCGCCACTCGACTGCATCACCCGCAACGTCGTAGGCAGGACACCGGGCAACGCTCCCAGACCTGCCGACAGCCGATCCAGATACTGCGCCATCCGTGGTTGCAAATAGGCGTTGACCACCACGGTCGAGGTGCGTTCAAACTCGCGGATCTCGGGCACCAGGGCATGCGAGGCGGTGACGGGCGCCACCGTCGCCAGTGCTTCCGCCAGTTGCCGTTCGTGCTGCGGCGCTCGGAAGGCGAACAGGAGACATAAAGCGATGGAGTCCGGATTGAGGGCGCGCACGGCGCGGACCACGCGCTCGATCTCGCCCTGCTGCAAGGGCTCGATGATGCCGCCATCGGCGGCGACGCGCTCCGCCACACCCAGCCGCCGCTGCGTGGGCACCAGGGGCGGAGGCGGGCTCCAGGCGAGGTCGTAGAGTCGCGCCCGCTGCTGCCGTCCGATGACCAGAATGTCCTCGAATCCGGCTGTCGTGAGCAGCACGACGCGCCCTCCCTTGCGTTCCAGCAGGGCGTTGGTGCCCACCGTGGTGCCGTGCCGTACTTCCAGCGGGGCGCGGGAGTCGCCACGAATCTGCGCCACGCCCTGCAGGATGGCTGTGGCCGGATCGTCCGGCGTGGAGAGCAGCTTCAAAACCCCGAGCTTGCCGCGATCGAGAAAAACACAGTCGGTAAAGGTCCCGCCGGTATCGACCGCGATACGCAGGGTGGGGACGACGGGGTGGAGGCGGCGGGAGCGCGGCATGGGCGGGGAGTCCGCTACAGCTTTTCGGGCAGGTTCATGTCGAACTGCACAGCCGGCTGGATCAGGGCCAGCAGTGGCCGGCTCACCTCCTCGGCCGTCAACAACCCGGTCTCGGTCCACTGATCGGCACGCCCCGCGCTGACCTGCGCCGGAATCGGTGCCATGGGGGCGTGGTTCACACGCACCACGGCCAAACCCTTCTTCGCCGCCGAGACGGTGAACCCGTTGAGGCGATGCGTGAGGAAGTGGACGGCATCCTGCTGCGATGCAAACGGGCCAAGATCCCAATGTTCGCAGGCAGCCGCTTCAAATTCGAGGAAGTGATCCCCGGAACGGCCGTGGACGCTGTAACGGCTGTAGGCGTGCGGCTCGTTGACGATGGTCAGCTCGACGCTGGCGTGCTCCGTGGGAATGGCAAGGCTCATCGCGGCGGCGGCGGCGCGGGAGCTCACCCAGGAACGCAAGAACAGCACGCCCGCCTCGCCCCCATGACGGACGTAGATGCGGTAGTTAACCTGGCGGAAACCGCTCAACACGTAGGGGAAAGCCGCCCCGGCTTCAAGCGCGACGGTGGCGGTGAACGCGCGCGGCCCATCCGGGGTGTCGCGCAGATCAAGTTCCAGACCCTCGGGCAGCAGGGCCACCAGACGTTCGGGGGGCACGGCGTGGATCACGAACAGCAGGTTGCGTAACTTAAGTCCTATGGCCATCAGTCATTCCCGCGCCTCCATTAATTCATGAGGACGCGCCGTGCGCAAGCCGCGCGCCGATGCATTCGACGCCGACCCGATCGCTCCAACAAAGTGTCGTGCGCCTCATCCCTTTCCACTTTCCACTTTCCACTGACTACGGGCGGCCCCGATCGCATCGAGTGGCCACTGCGCATAGGCCTCGATGTCGCAGGCGGCAAACTGTCGTACTTGGAAGTAGGGAAAGGCGGCGGTTGCGATCATGGCGGCGTTGTCGGTGCAGAGCACCGGGGCGGGAATGAAGAGCGGTAGGCCGACGCGGTGTGCTGCCGCACCGAGGGTCTGGCGTAACTGCCGGTTGGCCGCCACCCCGCCGGTGACCCACAGGCTGGCGGCCGCGCCCGCCTCGGCGGCCGCGAGAGCCTTCTCGGTCAGATCGCCGACCACGGCATGTTGAAAGCTGGCGATGAGATCGAGCGTCGTGGCGTCACAGGTACGGCGGCGATCGTCCAGGGTCGGCTTCGGCAGTACGGCGAGCGCCGCCCGGCGCTCCGCGATGCCCGCCGCCATGTCGTGCGTCTGCACGTAGCGCAACACGGCGGTCTTGATGCCGCTGAACGAGAAATCGCCGGGACGACCCTTGATGCGCGGGCGGGTAAAAGGCACGGCGTCGGGGCGTCCGAAGGCGGCCAACTGGTCGAGGATGGGGCCGCCGGGATATCCCAGGGCCAGCAGCTTCGCCACCTTGTCGTAGGCCTCGCCGGCGGCGTCGTCGCGCGTTTGTCCGAGCGTCGTGTAGCGATAGCGACGGCCGTCTTCCGCGCGTTCCACGCGGTAAAGATGGGTATGACCGCCCGAAACGACCAGCACCACCGCGGGAAGCGGCGGGTCGGGACGCCCGTTGCGTCGCTCCTCGAGCAGAACAGCGTGGATATGCCCCTCGAGGTGATTGACGGCGATCAGCGGACAATTCAGCATCCAAGTCAGGCTCTTGGCGTAGGTCAGACCGACCAGCAGCGCACCCACCAGGCCCGGCCCCTCCGTCACCGCGATGGCATCGAGGTCGGCAAGCGTCAGCTGCGCCGTTTCCAGGGCCTGCCGCACCACGGGCACGATGCCGCGCAGGTGCTCGCGACTGGCAAGTTCCGGAACCACGCCGCCATAGAGCTGGTGGACGGGAATCTGCGACAACACGACGTTCGAGAGCAGCAACGCCCCGTCGACCACCACCGCCGCGGCCGTCTCGTCGCACGAGGTCTCGATGCCCAGAATGCGCACCGCGCGCCCTGCACTGCCGTTCAACCCATCCATGCCTTCAGTTTAGACGCCCTGGGTAGAAAGCGGCGCTCCGCCGTTTCCGCCTGTCACCTTCAGCGGGCTATAATCGCCCCCTGCGCATGCACGCCATCCCCTATTTTGCGATCTTGGGAGTGGTGCTGGGTCTGTCGCTGCTGGCCCTGCTCGGGGTGGCGGCGCATGGTTACCGGCAGTTGCGCCGGCGAGTGCATGCGGCCCGCCAAGGTGCCCCATCGGACGCGCCCCGTCCCCCAACCGCCTGAGACCCATGCCCATGCCTACCAGTCATCACGCGCGGGAGGAAGCGCGCGTCCGCGAAGCCAACCGGCACTTTTACCAGGCGGCGGAAGCCCTCAGCCTGGAGGAGATGGAGGCCGTATGGATGCAGGGCCCAAACTGCCGTTGCGTCCACCCCGGCTGGCCGATGGTCACCGGCTGGTCAGCGGTGCGCGAGAGTTGGCGGCAGATCTTTGAGAACACCCGCGAACTCAATATCGCGCTGGAGCAGGTCAACGTCTCCATCGAGGGCGGTGTCGCTTGGGTGAGCTGCATCGAGCACGTGCGCAGCGTCGGGGAGAGCCGCATGGACCACGCCGTGGTCTGCACCTCGAACCTCTTCGTGCTCAGCGAGGACGAGTGGAAGATCGTGCTCCACCATGCCTCGCCGGTGCCCGAGCCCGACGGCCCCGCCAACAGCCAGAGCGTGCACTAAGGGTGAGCGGTTGTCGGTTGTCAGTTGTCGGTCGCCGCGTTCAACCGACAACCGACAACTGATAACCGTTTAGAACACCAGCTTCAGTCCCAACTGAATCTGCCGTGGGAAACCCGTGTCGCCGGTCCATAGGTTGCCGGGGAAGAACGACCCGAAGTTGGAATCGTTGGGGTTGGTGTTGTAGCGCGCGGTGGGCATGGTGTAGTGGTTCAACACGTTGAAGGCCTCGACGCGGGCCTGCAGGTGCATGCGCTCGTTGATGGCCACCGACTTGTTGAGCGAGGCGTCCATGGTGACGGTGGGGTACATGCGGATCTGGCCGCTGCGGAAGGGGAGTTCGCCGGGAGCGTAGCTGGGCAGCTCCAGCCAAGGGTAGGTGGAGGTATCGGCGCCGCAGCCGGCGGCCACACTGAAGGGTTGGGCGGTGATGCTGCCGTCGTCGTGCATGACGGCGACGCAGGGGCTCCAGCCCTGCACCTTGGCGCTATGGAAGTTGGGGTGGAGGCGGGGGTCGCCGCGCAGCCGGACGTTGCCGGGCAGGTTGGCGGGCTCGCCGGAAGCGGCGTTGAAGAATGTGGTCAACTCCCAGCCGCCAATGGCGCGTTCGCTCCAGCCGCTGGCGCCGCCGGCGAAGTGGTGTCCGTGGCCGAAGGGCAGCGGGTAGATGGTGGTGAGCTTGAAGACGTGCGGCTTGTCGAGAAAGTACAGGCCCTGCTGCTGGATGCCGCGGTAGGGGTCGAGGTAGCCCCACCGCTCCATGAACTTGGAGAACGTGTAGTCGGCCAGCAGGTTGATGCCGTTGCGCATGCGCAGCTTGTAGTTGACCTGCAGCGAGTTGTACCAGGTGTGGCCGCTGTTGTCGCCAAGGCGGGTCAGGTTGCCGGCAAATTGCGGGAACGGCCGGTTGAGCTGGAAACGCGACAGGGTGGAAGCGCTGTAAAAGCTGGTGCCGAAGAAGGGTTGGAGCCCTTGGAAGGGGTTGGCTACCTGGGCGTTGCAGTAGTTGGGACTGCCACCCTCAAGCGGGTCACACTGCTTGCGGAAGTCGAGGCCGGGAATGTTGTAGTCGCGCTGCGTCTGCTGGTTGCGACCCCGGCTGCCGACGTAGCTCACATCGAGCGAGGCGGAGCTCTTTAACGCCATCTGGAAGCCAAAGGAGAACTGATCCACGGACGGCGTTTTGAAGGTGGGGTCGAACCAGTTGAAGTTGCGGCCCACGAAGGTATCGAGCCCGGCACTGGCGCCGGAAGGCACCAGGATGCCGCTGGGGTAGGGGTTGGAGAGCAGGTTGGTGACCGGGGTGCGACCGCCGTCGAGGCTGGAGACCAGCGGCGTGGAGGTGCTGTAGCCGGTGGTCTGCATCCAGTCGTTGCCCGGGTTCATGTAGTAACGGCCATAGCCGCCGCGCATAATCAGCCGCGGGGTGAGTTGGAAGGCGGCCCCGATGCGGGGCTGAATGTTGCCCATGCGGGTGGCGGAACTTTTGTCCGGGTTGCCGCCGGTGTGGGTGAATGTCAAGCCTCCTTTCAGGTTGGCGTACTGCGGGAACTTGCCGGCGTTGACCAGGGCGTCGAGCGGGCTGGCGGCATTGGGATCGAAACGGTAGTTGAGGCGGTGATACTTCTCGTCCGGCGCCAAATTAAAGTCCCAGCGCACCCCGAGGTTGAGCGTGAGGCGCGGCTTCACCTTCCAGTCGTCCTGTACGAAGGGCGCGTAGTACCACTGCCGGAACATCGGAAACAGCGGGTAGTCGGAGTTGCCCTCGGAGGGAATGCCGAGCAGGAAGCTGGCGATGGCGTTGCCGCTGTTGGGGTCGGAGCGGTTCCACACCTTCTGCGTAAAGTCGGTGTGGGAGACAAAGCGCCAGATGTTGCCGGTGTTGTTGAGGATGTACTGGATGCGGCGGATGTCGACCCCGGCATGCAGTGAGTGGTTGCCGGAGATCTTGCTGACGTTGGGGAACAGGTTGTAATTATTGGTGATGTTGACGCCTTTGTAGCGTCCCAGGTAGCTGTAGCCCTGGAAGTTATAGTTGCCGAAGAACTTGCCGCCGGGAAGTTGGTTGACGGTGGCGGCGGGGAAGCCCAGCGAGGTGAGGTCGAAGCCGAGATCGCCGGCGCCGTAGCCCTGCTCGATGAAGCGGTTGAACGAGAGGCGCACGTTGGCGCTGAAGGTGGGCGAGTAGGCCCCCACCCAGTCGGCGACGAAGGCCCAGTTCAGGCGCTGGAAAGGCTGCTGCCCGCCTTGTCCCGGACCCTTGAAGACGCCGTTGTCGTTGCGGTCCTCGGTGCGGCTGTTCTGCGCGTAGCGGAAGAACATCTTGTGCACGTCGCCGATGTTCTGGTCGACCTTGGCGATCAGGTTGTAGAACTTGTCGCGCGCGAAGTAGCCGGGCAGCGAGTAGTCCAACTGGCTGTAGGCCTGGCCCGGGGTGGTGGTGTTGGGCTGCGGGAAGTATCCGAGGATCTTCAGCGCGATGGGGTTGATCATCGAGGCCGGAATCTGGTTGCCGGGGAAAGGCTTGCGCACCGGGTTGCCGCTGGCGTCGGAGGTGGTGTCGTAGGGGTTGTAGATGGTGATGGGCTTGCCGTTGGCGTCGACCAGCTTGCTGAAGTCGCCCTTGAGGAACTCCGGCTCGGGGACCGAAAGCTTGAGCGGGGTGGGCGTGCCCTCGCGGTAGTTCTCGATGCTGAACAGGTAGAAGGTTTTGTTACGGCCGTCGTAGCCGGGCAGGCGGACCGGGCCCTCAAGCTGGACGCCGTACTGGTCGAGGTAGTGGTTGGTGCGCGGCGCGCCGGTGGCGTTGTTCTGGAAAGTATTGGAGTCCAGCCATTTGCGTCGCGCAAACTCCCAGGCGGACCCGTGCAGGGTATTGCCGCCCGTCTTCAGCACCACGTTCATGATGCCGCCGCCGGTATGGCCGTACTGCGCATCGTAGGTGTTGGTCTGCATGCGGAATTCCTGCACCGCATCGACGATGGGGACGTAGGCGACGTTGTTGCCGCCGGCCTGGCCGTTGTTGGGGGCGCCGTCCAGCAGGAACTCGTTGTTGGACTGGCGGCCGCCGTTGATGGACCACTGGGCGATGGCGCCGTTGTCAAAGGGGCGCTGCCAGATGGAGGCGCCGCGGAAGGTGACGCCCGACATCATGGCGCCCAGCATGAAGGGATTGCGGGAGTTGAGCGGCAGCTCGGCGACATGCTGCTGGTCGACCACCCCGCCGCGACTGGCCGTGTCGGGCTCGAGCAGCGGCACGTCGGCGGAGACGGTGACCACTTGGGTGCTCGCGCCGATCTCCAGGGCGATGGGCAGGGTGGCGGTCTGCGCGACGTTCAGCGTGATGCCTTGCCGCTCGTAGCGCTTGAAGCCGGGATGCTCGATGCTGATCGAGTAAGCCCCGGGGCGGAGAAAGTGAATGGTGTAATCGCCCTGCTCGTTGGTGGTGGCGGAGGCGACTTCATTGGTGGCGACGTTGCGGGCCTGGACGATGGCGCCCGGCACGGCGGCTTTTTGTGGGTCGGTGACCCGGCCGGTGAGGGTGGCACGAAACTCCTGACCCAGCGCGACCAAGGTGAGCAGGGAGAGAACGGCGGCGCAGCGCAGCAGATCCCGGAACATAGTGACATCCTCCAGCGCACTCGAAGCTGAAACCGCTTGCACCCGGCGCGGGCGCACCCCAACGCCGTGAAAGCGGTTTCACAAGGGCTGCAATATACTCGCCCAGTGAGCCGGCGTCAAGTGACTTGGATCCTCGGCTGGGCACTGGTAGCGATGGGCGCCGCCGGGCCGCCGCCGCCACCCCGTTCCAGCGGGCTGGGCGGCGATGAAGCGGCCGCCCACGGCCTCGCTTTTACGTTGCGCAACGGTTCCACCGCCGCCAAACACCAAGTCGAGACCATGGCCGGTGGGGTGGCCGTCCTGGACTACGACCAGGACGGCTATCCCGACCTGTTTTTCACCAACGGCGCTTCCCTGCCGACACTGACCAAAACCGACGCCAGCTACGGGAACCGTCTCTATCACAATCGCGGCGATGGCACCTTCGAGGACGTCACCGCGCGGGCGGGGCTGGCCGGCGTCGGATTCGCCATCGGGGCGGCGGTGGGCGACTACGACAACGACGGCTATCCCGATTTGTTCGTGGCCGGCGTCAACCGCAACTTCCTCTTTCACAACCGCGGCGACGGCACCTTTGAAGACGTCACCGCCGCCGCCGGTCTGGCGCAACCGGATGGGGCGCGCTGGGCGGTCGGCGGTGGCTGGTTCGACTATGACCGCGATGGCCGCTTGGACCTCTTCGTCGTGGATTACGTCGTCTGGGATCCGGCATCCGAGCCGGACTGCGAGGCGCCGGCCGGGGGCGGGCGGACCTACTGCCATCCCCGCTTCTACCAGGGCACTGCCAACCGGCTGTATCACAACGAAGGCGCGGGGAAGTTCCGCGACGTCTCCGTTACTTCCGGAATCGCCGCTCATGTCGGCAAAGGGATGGCGGTCGCCTTCGCCGACCTCGACGGCGATGGCTGGCCCGACGTCGTGGTCACTAACGACACCGAGCCGAACTGGCTGTTCCACAATCGCGGCGACGGGACTTTTACCGAGATCGGCGAGCCCGCCGGGGTGGCCTACAACGACGACGGCCTGGCGCTTTCGTCCATGGGAGTCGACGCGCGCGACATCCTCAACCATGGCCGCCCGGACATTTTCATGACGGCGCTGACCAACGAGAGCTTCCCGCTGTATCGCAATCTGGGTCGGGGCATGTTCGAGGACGTCACCAATGGCAGCGGATTACGGCCGCTGACCGTGGCCTTCAGCGGCTGGTCGACCGGCGCCATGGATTTCGACAACGCCGGCCACAAGGACCTGTTTGTTGCGGCGGGCGACGTGCAGGACAACACCGCGCATTACAGCGACCGGCATTCGCGGCAGCAATGCCTCTGGCTGCGCCAGACCGTGACAGGCAAATTTGAGGCGATGCCCTTGGGACCGCGGGGCCAGTTTCGCGGCGCTGCCTTTGCCGACTTCAACCGCGACGGCGCGCTGGATGTGGTCGTGACGCGCCTGAACCAGCCGGCGGTGCTGTTCATGGGGCATCCGCCCCCGGGCAACCACTGGCTGCAACTCAAGCTGGTGGGAACGTCGAGCAACCGCGACGCCATCGGGGCCGAGTTGCACCTGACCGCACCGGGAGGCGAGCAGTGGAACCAGGTGACCACGGCGGTGGGTTACGCGTCATCCAGCGACGTGGAAGTGCACTTCGGCCTGGGTCGGGATCACGAGGCGACACGGCTCGACATTCGCTGGCCGAGCGGCATCCGGCAGCGCTTGGAGCACATCAAGGCCGACCAGCGGCTCGTCGTGCGCGAGCCTTGGCCAGCACACGCTGCATCGCCACATCGGCTGGCGCCAGAGCCACGGCCTGTGTCAGCGCCGTAACGGCTGCGTCGAGCTGGCCGGATTCGAGATAGGCGCGTCCAAGCTCGAACTGGGCGGCAGCACTGTCGGGATCAGCCGCCAGCGCGGTCCGCAGGACGGCGATGGCCTCTGCGTCTCGTCCGAGCCGGACGAGGAAACGGCCGTAGGCAAGGCTGTGCCTGCCCGGAGCGCGCGCAAACGCCTGACGATACAGCGTCATGGCCGTCCCGAGCCGGCCGAGCGCCTCAGCCGACTCCGCCAGCGCTTCCTCCACGCGGGCCGGATCGGGATCGGAGGAGCGCAAGCGCTGCAACACATCCCAAGCGGCCTGATAGCGATCCAACGCGTAGAGGGCGCGCGCGCGAAAGAAGCAGGCATCCGGCTCGGCGGGATCGAGAAGGCACGCACGGGCAAACGCCTCGGCCGCGAGTGGGTAACTCGCCCGCGCGGCTTGGGCGGCGCCGAGCGCCTTCCACCAATGGGCGTTGTCGGGTTGGGCCACCACGGCACGACTCAGCGCCGCGGCGGCCTCGCCGTAACGATGTGCAGCAAAGGCCTTCGCGCCCGCAGCGAAGTCGCCCGCCCCCGGCGCCGCCGTCTGCAGCATCGCTGCCAGCAACACGACCAGCATGCTCTCTTATACCGGGAAAGAGTGGAAAGTGAAGAGCGGAAAGTGAAAAGGAAAAACTAGTGTGCCTTCGTGCCTTTCCACTTTTCACTTTGCACTTTCCACTAATTGCTTTTCACTGGTTCCACCCTCACCGCTTCAACAGCACCGCGCCGCCCCAGGAGACGAGCAGCAGAAAGCCGACGTAGCCGTTAACGCTGAAGAAAGCGGCGTTCAGGCGCGAGAGGTCATGCGGCTTGACCAGCGTGTGCTCATAGCCGATCAGCAGTGCAGCGAGAACCAATCCCACGACCGCCAGCGGTCCGAGGTGACTAAGCCGGAGCAGCCAGACGAGCAGGGCCAACATCGCCACGTGGCATCCCAGCGCCACGCGCAATGCATTGGCGATGCCCACGCGCTTGGGTAGGGAGTAAAGGCCGCTCTGTTGCCGATCAAATTCATAGTCCTGACAGGCATAGAGCACATCGAAGCCCGCCACCCAAAGCGTCACCGCGGCGGTGAGCAACAGAATGCGTGGCGCCAGGCTGCCGCGCACCGCAATCCATGCGGCGGCGGGGGCGATGCCCAGGGCCAGGCCCAACACGATGTGGGAGAGCCAGGTCAGGCGCTTGGTGTAGGAATAAAAGCAGATCCACGCCAACGCTACGGGAGCGAGCGCCAGCGCCAAGGGATTCAGCCGCCATGCCGCAAAGAGAAAGATCAGCGCGCTGGCCACGAGAAACATGACGGCGAAACGCACCGAGAGCAGCCCGGCGGGCAGGGCGCGTTTGCTGGTGCGCGGGTTCTGGGCGTCAATATCGCGGTCCACGAGGCGGTTGAAGGTCATGGCCACGTTGCGGGCCCCGACCATGGCCACCACGATCCAGAAGATCTGGCGCCCGGTTGGTAAACCGTCGGCGGCCAATACCGCCCCCAACAGCGCAAACGGCAGCGCAAAGATCGAGTGCTCGAACTTGATCATCTCGAGCGTGGTGCGCGTGCTGCCTAGGACGGTCATACAGAAAGTGACGCAGGTTGGGTGGGAAGTGAGAAGTGGAAAGTGAAAAGTGGAAAGTGGAAAGGCGCTGCTCTCTCACCTGTCGCATTCGTCCCGCCGCAGCGCCTCATCACTTTCCACTTTTCACTTTCCACTTGTGGGCCTTGGCCATATCCCGGCCCGACATCTGCGGCGGTTCAGGAAGTTCGAAGAGGCTGAGCAGCGTCGGGGCGATGTCACGCAGCGAGCCGTCGGGGTGCAACGTGGGTGGGGCGGTTCCGGTGGGAACGTCGCGGACCAGGATGAAGGGTACGGGGTTGGTGGTATGAGCGGTGTGCGGACCGCCGGTGGCGGGGTCGATCATTTGCTCGGCGTTGCCGTGGTCGGCGGTGACCAGCATGGCGCCGCCGCGGTGTAACAAGGCGCGGTAGATCTCTCCCAAACCGGCATCCACCGCCTCCACCCCTTTGACCGTCGGTCCGATCTGACCGGAGTGGCCCACCATGTCGGCGTTGGCGAAGTTGACCACGATCAGATCGAAGGCCGGGTCTTCGATGGCCTGCACCACGCGGGCGGCAATGCCGGCGGCGGACATCTCGGGTTTGAGATCGTAGGTGGCGACCTTTTGCGAGGGGATGAGCGCGCGGTCTTCGCCGGGAAACGGCTGCTCCACCCCGCCATTGAAGAAGTAGGTCACGTGGGCGTATTTCTCGGTCTCCGCCACGCGCAGGTTGCGCATCCCGTGATCGCCCATCACCTTGGCCAGGATGTTGTCGAGGGATTCGGGGGCGATCACCGTCGGCAGATGGAACGTCTTGTCATACTGTGTCATGCAGACGTAGTGCAGGTGCTTGGGGCCCTGCGCGGCGGGCAGGGTGCTTTCCAGCGCGGTGTCGGGTTCGCCGGCGCGGGTGAGGGCGCGCGTCATCTGGCGGGCGCGATCGGCGCGATAGTTAAAGAAGACGCAGCTGTCTTCATCGCGAATCGTGGCCACCGGCTTGCCGCCCTCGGTGACGACGGTGGGGATGAAGAACTCGTCGGTAACGCCGCGTTGATAAGACTCGCTCATGGCGGCCAGAGGATCGGCCGTGACCGGTCCGGTTCCCTTGACGATGGCATCGTAGGCGAGTTGGATGCGTTCCCAGCGCCGATCACGATCCATGGCGTAATAGCGGCCGCTCAGTGAGGCCAGCTTGCCGACGCCGTATTCGCGGAACTTCCGCTGCAGCTGCTGTAGATAGTCCTTGCCGGAGTTGGGCATCGTGTCGCGGCCGTCCATGAAGGCATGAACGAAGACGCGCTCCACCCCCTCCTGGCGCGCCAGGCGCAGCAGGGCAAAAAGATGCTGGATATGGGAGTGAACACCGCCGTCCGAGAGCAGGCCGAGCAGGTGCAATTGGCGGCCGCGCGCGTGTCGCAGCGCCGCAAGCAGCGTCGGGTTGCGGTCAATTTCACCGTTCTCAATCATCAGGTCGATGCGCGTCACATCCATGGTGACGACGCGGCCGGCGCCGATGTTGAGATGACCGACCTCGCTGTTGCCCATCTGTCCCGGCGGCAGGCCGACGGCCCGGCCGGAGGTCTGGATGAGGGTGTTCGGGTAACGGGCCAGCAGGCCGTCATAGACCGGCTTGTGCGCCAGCGCAATGGCATTGCCCGGACCGGGCGGGGCGAACCCCCAGCCATCGAGAATGGTGAGCACAACAGGGCGCGACAGGGTCGGACGTGACATAGGGTGAATGGCGTGTGGGCTCGGGATCCTTGCGCGGGCGCCGCCGCCCGCGGGGCGGGTGCGCAACCGGCGCGCCTTCAGGCGCGCAGGGCGGCGGCGCCGGGAAACTTGGCGCGATTGCCCAGTTCCTCTTCAATGCGCAGCAACTGGTTGTATTTGGCGATGCGGTCGGTGCGGCTGGCCGAGCCGGTCTTGATCTGCCCGGCATTGGTGGCCACCGCCAGGTCGGCGATGAAGGTGTCCTCGGTCTCGCCGGAGCGGTGCGAGATCACCGCGGTGTAGCCGTTCTGCTTCGCGAGGCGGATGGCGTCCAACGTTTCCGTGACGGTGCCAATCTGGTTGACCTTGATCAGGATCGAGTTCGCAGTGTGCGTGTCAATGCCGCGCTGCAGACGCTTGGAGTTGGTGACGAACAGGTCGTCGCCCACGAGTTGCACGGTCTTGCCCACGGCATCGGTGAGCAGCTTCCAGCCCGCCCAGTCGTCCTCCGCCAGGCCGTCCTCAAGCGAGACGATGGGGTACTGCCGGGTCCAGCCCTCCCAGTAAGCGGCCATCTCGGCCGAGCTCAAGCTGCGCTTGTCGGACTTCTTGAAGACGTAGTTCTTGCCGTCATAAAACTCGCTGCTGGCCGGGTCGAGGGCGATGGCAATCTGCTTGCCGGGCGCGTAGCCGGCCTTCTGGATGGCTTCGAGCACCACCTCCATGGCTTCCTCGTTGCTCTTGCAACTGGGTGCAAACCCGCCTTCGTCACCCACCGCGGTAATGTAGCCGCGCTTCTTGAGGATGCCCTTGAGCGTGTGGAAGACCTCAACGCCCCAACGCAGCGCCTCGCTGAAACGCGCCGCGCCTACCGGCATCACCATGAACTCCTGGAAATCCACGTTGTTGTCGGCGTGGGCTCCGCCATTCAGGATGTTCATCATCGGCACGGGTAGCGTCACCGCCTGCTCGCCGCCCAGCGAGAGGTAGAGGGGGAGATTGCGCTCGGCCGCCGTCGCGCGCGCGGTGGCCATGGAAACCGCCAGCAACGCGTTGGCGCCGAGACGGCTCTTATTTTCGGTGCCATCGAGAGCAATCAACTTGTGGTCAATGCCGGCCTGATCGGCGGCGTCGGCGCCGGCAAGGGCTTTCGCGATCTCGCCGTTGACGTTCGCCACCGCCCCGGTGACGCCTTTGCCGACGTAACGCGCCTTGTCGTTGTCGCGCAACTCCACCGCTTCATGTTCGCCGGTCGAAGCGCCGCTCGGCACCGCGGCACGCCCGCGCGCCCCGGACTGAAGTACCACATCGGCCTCGACCGTCGGGTTCCCGCGTGAATCCAGGATCTCCCGGCCTTTGACTGCTGCAATCTGCCCCATACGTGAGTTGCTCGCTTCCTTTTGCCTTGAAAATACAGGTTGCATTATAACGGACAGGTCGGTTGCCGGTGATGGGTTGTTGGATGTCGGCGCGCGCCGAGAACGCAACCCGCAACCGTCCGCACTTCACGCCGCCTCATTGGGACAGCGACGGTTGCAAGTCACGGATAGCCGCTTCCACCATGGCCGGGGTGATCGCGTCGAGACAACAGCCGGGGTGATCGCGGCGCGGACAGTGGCGTTGTTCACAGTAGCTACAGGGTTGCGCGACTGCGAGACTCCGATGTCCCGGCTCCGTGTAGCCCCAGATACGCGGGTTGACTGGGCCGAACAGCGCCAACGTCGGGGTGCCGAGGGCGCGGGCGAGGTGAACAACTCCGGTATCGGGCGCCACCACCAGGCGCGCCCGCGCCAGAATGCCGGCCAGCGCCGGCACGGAGGTGCGGCCGGCGAGGTTCCAGACTGCGCGGCCGCTGCGGCGCAGCACTCGCTCCAAGGCCGCACACTGGTGCGCCTCCAGCGCAGTACCGGTCACCACGCAGATTTCGGCACCACAACGGTGTTGCGCCGCCAACCGCTCCCAGTGCGGCCACGCCTTGCTGGGTTGCCCCGCGCCGGGATGCAACACGACAAAGTTGCACACGTGCGGGGGCAGCAACGCCTCCGCCGCCTCGCGGCAGAGCTGGGTGAGCGGCAACCGCGCCACGGGATCGGCGCCAATGATCGGGCCCGCCCTGGCCACGAGTTGCAGATGCTGCTGCGCAATCGGCAGGTCGGGACGGTACTCGGCCACGCGTGAGAGGAGAAAGCCGCCGCCGCGTACCGGGTAGCCGACCGCGTGACGGGCGAGGACGCGGGCGCAGGCGAGGTTGCGCGGGTCGCCGAGAAAATCGAAGGCCACATCAAAATGCTGCGCCCAGCGCAACAGGTTGCGCGCATTCCGCAAGCTCGGCCCTTGCCATGGCGGCACGAGCCCGACCACGTCATCGGCGACCCCGGCATCCCGCAGCCACGCGACGAACTCAGGTCTGACGACGAGAGTAATCTGCGCCGTCGGCCACGCTGCGCGGACTGCTGCCAGCGCGGGCAAGGTCACCACGACGTCACCCAGGCGCTCCCAGCGCAGCAGGAGGATGCGCTGCAACTCGGCTGGGAGCGCGCGCGGTCTTGTCATCCGCGCTCCCAGCCAGTCCACGCCGCTGATCGCCGTCCGCAGCCAAGGGCGGCGCAGATGGTACGAGGACGCAGTCACAGGCGACCCGGACGCGGGCGCGCCGGCCGCATGGACGAGTTGGAGCGTGCACCCGAGGCGTGGGGGGCGGTCGCAGGTTCACCGGTCGCAACACCGCCGCTCATCCAGAGTGCGAGGGCGTCAGGGACGGGCGCCAGGCGGCCGCCGTCCTCCACAAACAACGTGGTACAGCCGGGACAGACCCACCGCCCGGCTCGCTTCCGCGCCAGGCGCTGCGTGCAGCCGCAGATCCAAGCGGTCCGCCGCGCCGGATTCCCCATGACCAACGCATGGGGCGCGACATTGTGGGTGACGACGGCGCCGGCAGCGACAAAGGCGAACCGTCCCACGCGCCGGCCGCAGAGGATGGTGGCATGTGCACCCAAGGTGGCCCCGCGCTCCACCTGAGTGGCCGACAGGGACTCCGGGGCAACACGCTGAAAGGCGCGCGGGCGGGGGTCGTTAGTGAAGCTGACGTCAGGGCCGACAAAGACATCGTCCTCCAATGTCACGCCGTGCCATAGCGCGACCCCATTCTTCAGCGTGACACGGTCGCCGACGCGCACGCCGGACTCCACGAAGCAGTGATCGCCGAGGTTGCATTCGGCGCCGATCATGGCGCCATTCAGAAGGTGTGCGAAGGCCCAGACGCGCGTGTCGTTGCCCACGCAGCGCGACTCCGTCAGGGCACAGGGATGCGCCCAGTAGCGGGTGGGCTGCCCCTGTGGGCTCTGCCCAATGCGGGGCTGCAGCGCACACGAGTATTCCGAGGTGACAGGTTTACTCACTCTCTCCTCCCGGCGACAGAGGGACTGGCACCGGCGGTGCCACGAACCCTTCCGAAATGCTGAAGGCGGCAGAAAAGCAGGGGGAGCTGTTGATGGGGATGGTGATGCCGCGCTGCAACCAGCCCGTGGGACAGACCGATTGAACGTGCCGCCGCGCCGTGCGTCCGAGGGCACCGTTGCATGCCCGCTGGAGGCGCTCCAAGGTGCGGATCACCTCCAGCCCCAGCGCCCCGTCGGAGAGGGGTGTGGTCCCCGACTGGATGGCGCCCAGGAAGTCATCCACTTCGGCCTGCAGGGGTTCGACGCCCGCCAAATGCGGAATCACGATTTCACCCGGCAGGGCGCCGCGGTGCAGCGCATTGGCGTCGAGATCCGGACAGGGCGGGGGGTCCGCGGGAAAGAGGCGGAGCTTGTCAAACTGCCGCAGGTCGTCGAAGAGCAGGCGCTTGCGGCTTCCCACCAGTTCCATGCTGCGCTGCTTGCAGGGGGCGAGCCGGCTGACTTCGAGCTGCACCAGGATGTTGTCCGGAAAGCACAGGTGGATCAAGGCCACCTCCGGCGCATCGAGAGCGGTCCGTCCGCGCGCCATCACCTGCATCTCAACCGGAGCGGCGCGCAACCAGAAGTGCAGAATCGCCACGTCATGCACCGCAAGATCCCAGAGCACGTTGGCGTCGGATCGATACCCGGCCGGATTCAATCGGCCGGAACGGATGTAGCACAGGCGTCCCATCCGCCCGCTGCGTAACTCCTGCCCGATGAACTGCACGGCGGGGCTGTAGAGATAGGTATGTCCAACCGCGAGAACACGTCGGCAGCGCTGTGCGCAGTCGAGCAGGGCGCGTGCCTCGGAGACGTTGCAGCACAACGGCTTCTCGACCAGCACGTGCCGCCCGCGCCGCAGCGCCTCAAGGGCCAGAGGCGCATGGGTGGCCATGGGAGTGGCCAGCACCACGGCATCCACTGCGGCGATCATCTCCCCGTAGGCCTCGAAGCGGGCCAAGTCAGGACAGTCGCGCCCCAGTTGCTGCAAGCGCGCGGGGTCGCAGTCGCAGACAGCGACGAGTTGTCCGCGGGAGGAGCGGCGCAGGGCGCGCAGCAGATTGGGACCCCAGTAACCGTAACCGGCAAGGCCGACGCGCAGCCGCGGCAGGACGTCTCGCATCATCGCTCCTCCCATCCTCGGACGCCCCACTGCGCGATGCTCAGCGGCGTACGAACCAGAATCGCCAGATCGCTGCGCCAGGAAAGACGGGCAAGGTACGCCAGATCGAGCCGCGTTTTGTGGCGCGTGCTCTCCAGGGACCGGCAGTAACCGAGATGCAACTGCGCCCAACCGGTCAGACCCGGCCGCACTTGATGGCGCTGCTCGTAGGCGGGGATCCTGCGCCGGAAGATGGCGACGAACAAGGGACGCTCCGGGCGCGGCCCCACCAGTGCCATCTCGCCGCGCAGCACGTTCCAGAGTTGCGGCAATTCGTCCACGTGCCACGCACGCAGGAGATGGCCGCCGGGAACGACGCGCCGGTCCCGCCACTCGGCGAAGCGGGCGCAGCCCTCGCCTTCGGCATCCCGGCGCATGGTGCGCAACTTCCACATGCGAAACGGCCGTCCCGCCTCGCCCACCCGCCATTGCCGTAGCAACACCGGCCCGGACGACATGCATCTCACCCAGCCGGCCGCGAGCGCCAGCACCGGCAGCGCGATCAACAAGCCCACGCAGGCCAGGAAAGCGTCGAGCCTCGCCTTGCCCCGTCGCAGGTACCACGAGGTCGGCAAAACCAGTGGTGCGACGTGGGCGCGCGGAGCGCGCGCGAGCCCGGCGGGGTGGTGCGACAGAACGGAGGCGTGACTCACGGCGACACCGCCTGCAGGTCTGACCAGGCCGCCGCCGCAGGTGCCGGCGGCATGCGCTGCGTTTCCTGCTCAGCCAGCCGCGGCAGCAATTGACAGAGCCCCCTCCACGCCTGCTCCACGGGGAGAGCCGTCATGCAGGTCGCGTGGCGGCAGGTATACGCACGTCCGCGGAGCGCCTCGCGCGGATCGTAGCAGGGCGAGCAGGCGACGGTACTTTGCGCTACCGCCCCGTGTCCCGTCATCTGGATCAGCGACCCGCGGGTCGGACCATAGAGTCCCAGAGCCGGCGTGTCGAGCGCGGCAGCGAGGTGAACCGGCGCCGAATCGTTGCCCACCAGCCCGTCGGCGCGCGCAATGACCGCCGCGCTTTGCCGCAGGGTCCAGTTCCCGGCCGCGGGCAGCACGCGCACGCCGGGCGCGGCGGCCATGGCCGCCGCATCGGGTTGATCGCCCGCCCCGCCTACCACGACCACACGCGCTCCTGCTTGCGTCAGCCGCCGGGCGATCTCGACGAAGTACGGCAGCGGCCAGCGGCGGTTCGGCATTGCGGCCCAGGCATTCGCGGCGCCGCCCGGCGCCAGCACCACGCGCAGTGCGGGGTCCCTTCCCAGCGCCGCCCAGGTGCGATCTGCAAACGACAATTCGCTTGAGGTGAGATCAAGCCGCGGCCGGAGCGGGCCGGGCTCGATACCGGCGGCGCGCAAGAGCGCGGCCAATCGTTCCAGACGATGGTGCGCTATTTCAAACGGGACGGCGCGGGTCAACCAGCGATTCCCGGGACTTCCAAACCCGACCACGTGCCGGACGCCGGCCACGCGGGCCAGGCGCGCCAACCACGGGCTGCGATGCAAAATCAGGACCTTGCCGCGGCGTTCCCGGCAGAATCGCAACCAGAGCCGGGTAACGCCGGTGGCTTGCGACCACCCCGTCCCTCCGCCCAACATGGCTGCCGGGATGCTGGAGATGTCGTCGATATCGGGGTTGTGCTCGAGTATCGGCCAGCACTCACCCGACGTCAGCACGCTGATGTACGCGTGGGGTCGGGCCACGCGCAGGGCGCGGAGCAGGCCGGTGGCTTGCAGCACGTCGCCGATCGCCGCCAACTTGATCACCAGATAGCGCTCGCGGGCGGAGGAGACGTCAGAGAGCATGGCGCACCTCCGGAACGATCGAGGCCTGGGCCCAAGGTGCATGGCCGCCAGTCAAATTTCTGCGCCTCGTCTGCGGGTGCGGCTCGCCAGTAGCTGACTCGGCGGGTGTCCAGGCGGAGAGCACGATCAGCAGGAGCGCCAACAGACGGGCGTTGTAGAACAGCTCGACTGTCAAACTCGCCGCCAGCAGTCCCCATACGCCGGCCCGCAGCCCCTCGCGAACCGCCGTTTCCGCTGGAAGTGCGGTGCGCGTGGGGCGAAGGCCGCGCAACGTGACCATCCAGATGCGGCAGAAGAGGAACAGACCGATGGGCCCCAACTCATCCAGGATGGTCAGTCCCATGTTCTGCGCGCCCGAGAATCCGGGATCGGCGCTATGAAAGGGCTCCACCTCCCCGGCAAAGGCGCGGCCCCCCAGCGCGGGAACGCCGAGATATAGGGTGTGTCCAAAACCCTGCCCGAGCAGCGGGTAGGCGAGAAACTGGTGCCAGCCCTCCTGCATGCTGCGCAGCCGTCGAAAGGTGCCGTCGTCGGGATGCAGTCGGGACGCCGGGCTCCCCACGAAGGTGCGCCATGCCGCCGCCGCGTGCTGCCATGGAGTAAGGGGGAGGGCGAGACCGAGCCCGATCGCGCATAGAACGCCCAGCAGCAGGGGGCGCCATGCGCCGCGCAGGGCGTACGCCAGTAACACCACCCCAAAGCACAACATGCCGGCACGTGAGGCGGTGCATAGAAGCGCGCCACCGAGCAGGGTGCCGATGCCGGCCAGCCCGAGACGGAAACGCCGCGCGAGCTGGGGAAGGGCGAGCAGGCTGAGGGTCGGCGCCAGACTGAAAGCCAGCAGGCTGCCGAACATGTTGGCGTCGTAAAAAGTACCAGTGGCGCGGGCGGCAAAGGTGTCGCCACCTCGCGCCAGCGGGCTGAACACCGGCAGCGCGCCATGGCGCTGGGCGAGAGCCAACCCGGCATTCACCGCCAACCCGCTGAGCAGCACCACCAGCGACTTCCAGCGTCCCGCCGGAGTCTGGAACGCCGCGGCCGAAACCGCCGCCGCGATCACATATCCGCCGAGTTTTGCCAAGTGTCCTAGTACGGTGGCCCACGCCTGCCCGCTCCAGGCGTGCATGGCGGCGAGCGGTACCAGGCTGAGGGCCGCCCAGCCGAGAAAGAGCAGCCAACTCTTACAGGGGGGCGCCAGGGTCGGCCGGCGCCAGGGCGTCGGCCGGCATTGACAGCCCAGCAGGATGCACGCCCAGAGTGCGGGCAGCAGGAAATTCGAGAGCGTCAAACCGTGCGACCACGGCAGACGCAGGCCCAGCGTTTGCTCGGTCTCGAACTCCGGGACCAGCAATAGTCCGAGAAGCGCCAGCGCGGGAGCCGCATCGGGGATCATGGCAGCGGCCCCGATCACACCGGCCGCAGTCAACACGCCGACGGCCCACCACCCGCTTCCGGTCACCAGTTGGGCCGCGAGCGCCAGAGTTGCGCCGCCGCCGAGCAGGACGGGCGGTAACCACCCGGCCGCCTCTGGCGGAGCAGGTCGTGGCCACGCACTCATCGCGGAAGCTTGCGGCAATGCGCTCATGGGTGGACCTCGCCGGTCAGATCAGGAGGACGCTCGACCGTCAGGGACGTGCGCGCCGCGGCGCGCATCGCGGCAACGGTGGTTCCGCGCAGCCTGCCGGCTGCGCGCGCCGCGGGCATGACGGCTTCATAGGCGGCCAGATGCTCCTGCGCGGTGCGCCCCCAGTCGAGTTGCGAAACGCGAGCCTGGCCACGACGCGCCCACTCTGCTCGCAGGTCGGGCCGTTCGAGTAGCTGGCGCAGCGCCGCGGCCACATCCACGGGATGGTGAGGAGCGGGGACGAGGCAGGCGGCGCCCGCCGCCGTTTCTTCCAGCGCCGTGTTGGCGTAGCTCAGCACCGGGGTACCGCAGGCCATGGCCTCCAACATCGGCAGTCCGTAGCCGGCATACAACTCCGGGAACACAAACAGGCTGGCCGCGCTATAGAGTGCCGGCAGCAGGTTGTGGCGGACATAGCCCAGCAGGTGGACGCGCCCCCCCAACCCCAGTTGCGCCACGGTGCTCCGCACCCGCTGACCGGTGCCCGCCACGCTGGCGCGGCCGACCAGAACCAGATCGTGCGGCACATGCGGAGCCACGATCGAAAAGGCGCGCAGCAGCCCCAGCCAGTCCTTGCGCGGCTCGCAGGCGCCCAGGGCCAGCACAAAGTGTTGCGGCAGGTGAAGATGCCAACGGAGCTGCTGCTGCACCGTGGCGCTGACCGGCTGAAAGTCGCGCCGGGGCGGATACGGCACAAGGCGCACGCTCCGCTCTGGCAGCCCCAGTAAAGCCAGCACGCGCGCCTGCGTGAAGCGTGACGGGGTGAGGATCAGGTCGGCATGGCGGGCGCTCCACGGGATCCACTGCGACCAGTAGGCCCGCGACGGTCCGGCAGGCAGCAACTCGGGACGATCCACCAGGCAGAGATCGTGGAGCGTGAGCACGCGGGCCGCTCGTCCCCACGTCCCGGCGCTGAAGCCGGGGGCGTGCAGGACGTCGAGCCGCTGCCGGCGCGCCTGCCAGGCCAGCCCGACCTGTTCCCGCATCACCGCCAGCGGCGCGGGCAGATGGTACGTGCCGCCCCAGCGCAGGGGCACGATGGCGTGCGGCGAAGCGGCTTCCTGCAGGGACAAAGCCAGGCCGGCGGCGTAGGCGCCGATGCCAGTGACTTCGCCCAGGGTGGATTGCAGATCGAGTCCGATTCGCATGATCAAGCTCCTCACGGTTGTCGGTTGTCGGCAACAAAACGCCGGCCCGTCGCACCCCGGCGGTTGCCGCCGAACATTGAAGCGCAGCTGCGCCGAGGCGAAGCTGCGCCGCCCGCAACGCGGGCGGTTTGGGGGACAGGCAAGAGTGCCTGTCCGGCACGGCGAGCTGTGTGCCCTATCCTTCATGACCGAACTCGCGTTCGCGCAATTTGAGGTAACGCACCACGTCGTAGAGGCCGCCCAACCCGAGATAGATCCAGCCGGCAGCGCCGTCGCGATCAGCGCGCTGGCGGAACAGCCGCTGGGCGGCATGACCGCAGGTGACCGTGGCCAGGCGCCGCCAGCGAAAACGCTCTCCCGCGGCGGCCATGCGCTCCGCTTCCCACGTGGTGTAGCGATTGAATTTGGCAAAGTAACTCTCCATGTCGGGATAGCTCAGGTGCAGCAGGGGCGTGGCGAGCCGGCCGCACTTCCCGTTCACGCGCAAGCGGGCGTGCACCGGTTGCGACTCAAAGCGGGCCTGGCCGCGCCGGAACAGGCGCGGCGCGTTGTAGTCCGGGAAGTTGCCGCCGTGCCGCAGCCAGCGGCCCAACACCCGGTTGGCGCGGGGCATCATGAAGGCGGCGTGACGAGGCGGAGCGGCAAGGACGCCGCGGATCTCCTCCGCCAACGCCGCCGACACGCGCTCGTCCGCATCCACGATCAGCACCCAGTCCGCCCGCGCCTGCGCGATGCCGAAGTTCATCTGGTGCGCGGCACAGTCGAAGTGGCGCAGGAAGATGCGGCGCGTAAACGCGGCGGCGGTGACGAGGGTGGCGTCAACGCTGTACCCGTCCACGACGATCATCTCGTCCACCAGGCCGCGCAGCGACGCGAGGCAGTCGTGCAATCGCGCCGCCTCGTTCTGCACGATCGTCACCGAGGCGAGACGAGGGCGTCCGTCGCTCGGCGGTATGACGCCGGACGTCCTCATGCCGCCTCCCGCAGCGCCGCAGCCCACAGCGCGAACGTGCGGGGCTGCAGCAGGCGCAGGGCGCCGCCGTAGAGCACGAGGACGCAGGCGAGGGCGGCGGGCAAGGCAGCCGCCCCCCGCGCGTGGACAACCTGCGACGCCAGCAGTCCGCCCAGCGCCGCGAGGCCGGCCGCCGTCAAACTTGTCCACCCCAGTCGGACCAGGTCGAGCGCGAGGCGGCGATGGAGCAGCCCGAGGAGGAGAGACGCGCCCAGCAGAAAGGCCACATCGTGCGCCGCCGCCAGACCGGCCACGCCCCAGCGCGGCGCCCAGACAAAATCCAGCGTGGCGTTGCTGAAGCCGACCACGCACGCCGTCAGCAGTCGCGGCATCTGTTCCTGGCGGGCGTGAAAAACGAAGAGCAGGTAATAGAGCAACGCATCCAATCCCAATCCCAACGCCAAGATGCGGAGGGCGTGGGCGACGGCGACGACACCGTCCGCGCCGAGGCGTCCACGGGCGTAGACCAAGGTCGCCACGGGCAGCGCGAACAACGCCAGGAAGACCGCGACCGGCGCCAAGGCGGAGATCAGCACTTGCAGGTCCGTCTCCGCCTGCCGCGCCAGCAGACGCGGCGCGGCGCCCTCGGCCATGAGGCGCGACCAGCGGGAAAATCGCACCCAGGTAAATGGCGCCACGCCGAGGTTGAAGAAGAACTGCAGAAGGCGACCCGCATAGTCGTAGGCCGCGATGGCGCCACTCCCCAGCGCCGCGCCAGCGCGCCGGTCGGCGAGCGGAACCGCGTGCAGAATCAAGGTCCCCAGCAGCAGCATCGCAGCGGCGTGACGCAGCCGTCTGCCGGTGGCGGGAACACCGGCGACGACCGGATTCGCGCTGTGTGGACGTCGTTCGGCGCGCAGCACCACCCACGCCAGCAGCAGCGTGGCCGCGGCATTGCCCAGCGTGATGCCCAGCGCCGCCGCGCGTGCCTGCGCGGCGGTCGACCCGCCATGCCGCCACAAGGCGAACAGGACACCAAAGGCCGCCACGCTGCCGGCCAGGGGAACCGCGGCGAGGCGTCCGTGGGCCTGGCAGAGGGCTCCCAACCCAGTCATCGCGACCAGCAGGACAACGTTGACCGCCAGAATGCGTGCGAGCTCAACCGCGAGCGTTTGCGTGGAAGGGGCCAACCCGCGCGCCAGAAGATGGATGCAGCCCGGCGCGGCCAGCCCCAATAGAACGCTCAACAGCGCCAGCCCGGCCAAGGTCACCCGGCCCAAGGGCGCGGCGAGAACAGCGCGCAGACGCCACGGCCGCTGCATGGTGCGCGGCACGCACAGCGGCGCCATGGCTTCGCTCGCCACGCCGGCCACCAGGTTGGGTAGCGTCCAGGCCAGCACCAGCGCATCCTTGGCGCCCGCCGTTCCGAGGCAGGCCGCCAACGCGAGTTCCTTCCCCGCACCAAACGCCCGCCCCGCCCACGCGGCGGCCAGCACGCTCCAGGTGCGGCTCAACCGCGGTGAAGCCGCACCCGGCGTCTCAGCCGGTTGAACGCTGGAACTGGTGGCGGGAGTCGCCATGGTGTGTCAGGCGCAGGCGTGCCGCGCCATGCTCCTTTCCCGAACCGGCATGTCCGTTTGGTGGTTCCCGGGCGTCGCGCCATGCACAAGCAGTCCCAGACACGGGGTCTCGAGCGCGGCCAAGGTCGCCAACCCGTGCCGTACCGCCGCCCGCAGGACGCCGCCATCGGGAACCAGCAGTCCCGTGGCGACCTGCGCATCGAGCAGCGGCGTTGCCTGATCGAGCCCCGGCAGATCCAGCAGCACCCATTCAAAGCATTGCTGAAGTTGCAAGAGCCACTGCCGCAGCAGGTGGACCGGGACGCCGGAAAACGGTTCCGCGCTCAAGATGGGCAGGTGCCGCAGGTTGGGCGTCAGGGCGTCGGCCACCATTCGCGCCTCTGGATTGGCCGTCCCGGCCGAGTCCTTGCGGGCCGCCGTCACCAGAACCACCGAGTCGGAGAGCTCGGCCATTGCCCGCGCGAGGGCCAGCACCAGCATTGGTGCGTCGAGCGAAGCGACCAACGGCGTCAGTACGAGAATGTTGCGGCGTGCTAGGCGGCCGGCGACGTGAAGCTGTGCTGCCGTGTGCCGCCACGCACGCTCCTGGCGAGCGCAGGTCCCGGGATCCTCGGGCTCGAGTGAATTTGGAAGCCGGGCGAGGACCGGCCAGGACTCGCGCGCGCAGCTCTCCAGCCAGAAGCGCGGATCATGAACGTCATGCCACCAAGCGAGATAGGCGCCGAAACCCAAGCCGAGCAGTCCGCCCAACGCCAGATCGGCCAACGGCCGCGGCCGTTCGGGACGCAGCGGTGCCTGCGCCGGCTCGAGCACACGCACGCTCGGGGCCGCAGTCTGCGCCAGGACGCGCAGGTCGCTTTGCTGGCGCAATAACGTCGCGCCGAGCTGCCGCGCCACCTCCGCCTGCTGCGTCCAGCCGCTGCAGGCCGCAGCGGCGCGCGTGGCGGCGTTGAGCTCTTGCCGCTGGCGGCCGCTGGCCGACTGCAACTCTGCGACCAGCGCCTCCTGCACGCGCCGTTCCGCCTGCCGGCGCATGCTGAGTTCGAGCCGGTGCGCGGCCAAGCTGGCTGCGACACTGGCCAGTGCGGCGCGCGCACGCACCAGAATGGGCGCCTCGGAACCGTATTGCGTGGCGAGACGCCGCGTCTCGCTACGGAGCTCGGCCCCCCGCGTCTCCATCTCGGGCAGCGCGAGGTCCGGCGTGACGGCCTCGGGTTCGAGCGCGGCGGCGGTGGTACGGTCAAGGTCAATCGTGGCCTGCGTCCGCGCCTGCTCAACCTGTTCCAGCCGTGCCCGCGGGGCGGCGAGTTTCGCGTCGCCGCAATCCACGCCCCGGCGCGTCGCGAGTTCGGATTGCGCCTGCTGCGCCGTCCACAGCCGGCGATGCGCCTGCTGCAGCTCCGGGGCCAGCCGATCGGCGGCCGCAGTGGCGTCCTGCGCCGCCCGGCGGCGGGTCGCCTGTTGGTAGCGCGCCGCCAGTTGGACGAGCACCGCCTCGGCCAGTGCCGGATCGGAGGCGCTGAAACGCAGCTCGACCACGCGCGTGTCGCGCACTGGGTCGACTTCGAGATGGCGCAGCAGTTGTGCGGCCGAATCGGCGCCGGTAAACTCCCGCCGGCGCGACAGGGCGAGCCCGGTCGCCACTTCGTCCAGCAAACTTCGGCTCTGTAGTTGCCGCGCCATGGTCTCGCGCGCCTCGGTTGTATCGGGTCCCGTCGGCAACAATGGACTGCTCAATCCGGGGCCAGGCGGGGTGGTGAGTTCAAGGCTCATATGGGCGCGATAGACCGGCGGCAACGTGGCGATCGCCAACGCCACGCCCAGCTCGGCGGCCAGCAGGCTGCCGAACAACCAGCGCCGCTGCCGGTGCAGCCAGCGCCACCAGCTCCGGCAGGTCGGCCACGCGGGGGCTCCGCCCCCAGCGCTCCCGTCGGCCGATGTCTTTCCGTGACCGGGCTCTGACCGACATGTGACCCCTCGCCCAATCAGGTCGGGCGGCACCGGACCGCCTGCGGGAATGTCGCGGACGATTTCTTGGTTCGACGCCTGCGTTCTCGGCTCCACAGAAGCCGACTCGGCGGGTGCCTCAAATGGAGATTCCTTCACAATGCCGTCCACTTTGTCTCTCCACGCCCGCAGCCCCCGGGGCGCCACGGAATCTCGGTGATCAGTGAAAAACAATCAGGCCGGTGACGATCGTCGTGCCGGCTGCGAGCGCGGTTTCCAGACCGCGCAACAACGCGGTCCGGCCGACAGCGGAGGGCACATACAACAAGTCGTTCGGACGCAGCGCGACGTCCGCCACCGTGCCACGCAGCATGCCGCCGAGATCGAGGCGCTCAACCGTCCGCCGCCCGCCGACATCGGTGTGGACCAGGCGCGTGGCATGTTGCACCGCCCGCGCGTTCACGCCGCCCGCCATGCTCAGCGCTTGGAGTAACGTCAGGCCGCCGGCCGGCAGGGCGAACTGGCCCGGCTTGTGGACCTCACCACCCACATAGATCGCAGCCACGGGCATGACGCGCACCACGTCGTGGGGCGCCAATGACGGGTCCTCGGGCGTTCCGGCGCGGGTCAGCCCGACCAGAGCCAGGCGGCGCGTCGGGCCGTCGCCGTCGGGGGTAATGACCACTTCATCGCCGCTTTCCGCCAGCACGCCCCCGGCCATCGCCAACACCGAGAGCAGATCGTTCTGCCCGCGCAGCATGTAAATACCGGGATGGCGCACCGCGCCCAACACGGTGACCGGGTAGGCGGCATACTCGCGAACCAGAACCTCCACCGTGGGCTGCAACAGGTAGCGGCCGCGCAAGCATCCGGCGATGGCCTGCCGCGCTGCGTCCAGCGTCAGCCCCGCCAGCGAGAGGGCGCCGACCACGGGCAGCGGGAATTTCCCTGCCTCGTCGAGGCGCGCCGTGGTCGCCAATTCCGGGGCCTCGAAGACGTGCAACTCGAGCAGGTCGCCGGCCCCCAGGCGGTAGCCGGCCACAGCAGGTGCGTTGGCATCGGCGGAAGCTTGCCCCCAGCACGCCAGACTCAGCAGCGCGACCAGCACGCCCACCCATCGTCCCCGCAACTTGCATCTCTTCTTCGACTCACCCATGGCGCCTCCAGAGAACGACCCCGCACGACGGTGCGTGGCCTAGAAAACCCGACCGCGCCGAAACCGTCAATGTCCCCAGATGGGTGGATCGCAGCGCAACCTGGCACAGCGCCCCCTGCGCGATGGCCCTCGAAACGGGCGGCGGCGCGCGTCGGCGGAACTGTGGAAAACCGTCTTGTGGACGCACCCATTCAGGTTCCATGGAGCGCGCGCCCGACCGCCCATCGCCCGCCGTCTTCCGCCCACGTTCCACCCGGCTCGCCACCCCTTTGAGCGGGACCTTAAAGGGGAAGCGGCCCACGGCGCTCCGGTACACTGATTCCCATGCTGGCAATCGTCCATAAAGAGCTGCGCCCCGGAGCGGTGGCGCTGGAGGAAGTGGCGGCCCCCGCCGCGCCCGCCGCGGGCGAGGTGCGGTTGCGCGTGGGCGGCGTCTCGGTCTGCGGCAGCGACGTGCATCAGTACCGCAACTCGCAGAGTTGGCCGGTGCGCGTGCCCGTCATTCTCGGACACGAGTTCGGCGGCACGATTGCCGCGCTGGGCGCCGGGGTGACGGGGTTCAAGGAAGGCGACCGCGTGGTGAGCGAGACGGCGGCGCGCATCTGCGGCGGTTGCGTCTACTGCCGCAGCGGCGACTACAACCTCTGCCCCGAGCGTCTCGGCTTCGGCTACGGACTGAACGGCGCGATGGCGGAGTACGTCACGGTGCCGGCGCGCTGCCTGCACGCCATTCCGGCGCACGTGCCGTTCTGGCAGGCCGCCTTGACGGAACCCTGCTGCGTGGCCTACAACGCGGTCTGCGTGCGGGCCGAGATCCGCGCCGGAGACACGGTGGTGGTGCTGGGGCCGGGTCCGATCGGGCTGCTCTGCGTGCAGATGGCGCGCCTCGCGCCCTCGGGCACCCTGATCTGCGCCGGCATCGCCCGCGATGCCGCGCGGCTTGAGGTCGCGCGCACCCTGGGCGCAAACCAAGTCTGGAACCTCGAGGCCGGCGACGCCGCCGAACGCATGCGCGCCATCGGCGACGGCCTCGGCGCGCATGTGGTGATTGACGCCAGCGGCGCCTCCGCCGCCCTGCAGGCGGCTCTGCAACTCGTTCGCCCCAACGGCCAGATCATCAAGGTGGGCTGGGGGCCGCAGCCGCTGCAGTTCTCGCTCGACGCGCTGGTGCAGAAGGCGGTGACCTTGCGCGGCAGCTTCAGCCACAACTACCCCATCTGGGAGCGCGTCATCGCGCTCATGGCCGACGGACGACTGGATGTGACCCCGGTGGTCGGCAAGATCGCCGGGCTCGAGAGCTGGCAGGCGTGCTTCGATGGCATGCACAGCGGCGAGATCATCAAGGCCGTGCTCGAACCGGGGGGACGGACGTGACACGGACGCGTCGGGAAGCGGTGGGGAGTAAGGAGTAGGGGGTCAGGCAGAGGCCACCACCCCTGGGTCAATCATGGGCAAACTCACCGGACGCGTCGCGCTCGTGACCGGCTCCTCGCAAGGGATGGGTGAAGGCATCGCCCGCCGGCTGCACGCCGAAGGCGCGCGCGTGATGCTGCACGGTCTCGAGACCAAGGCCGGCGCGCAACTCGCCGCCGAACTGAGCGCGGTCGGCCCGGAGGCCGCCTTCACCTCCGGCAACCTCGCCGAGGAAGACGCCTGCCGCGCCCTGGTCGCGGCCACGCTGGCGCGCTTCGGCGGACTCGACGTGCTGGTCAACAGCGCCGGCGACACCAGCCGCGGCACCATTGACTCAACCACGGCAGAACTCTGGGACCGCATCTTCGCGGTCAACGTCCGCGCCCCATTCCTGCTGATCCAAGCCGCGCTGCCCAGCCTGCGCGGCAGTCCGCATCCCGCCATCGTCAACATCGGCTCCATCAACGCCTACATCGGGGAACCGAAGCTGATGGCCTACAGTGCTTCCAAGGGCGCGCTGATGACGCTTACCCGCAACCTGGCCTCGGAGCTGAATCGCGAGCGCATCCGCGTCAACCAGCTCAACGTCGGCTGGACGCTGACCGCGGGCGAGGACCACGCCAAGCGGGTGCTGGAAGGCAAACCCGACTGGCTGGAACAGGCCATCCGCACCCGGCCCTTCGGCCGCCTGCTCACCCCGGACGACGTCGCCCGCGCCGTGCTCTTCTTCGCCTGCGAGGACAGCGACACGATCACCGGCTCGGTCCTCGACTACGAGCAGTACCCGGTGGGCGCACCGCCGAACTGGTAAGGAAGGTTGTGGTTATTGGTTCTAATTCTCGCGCCGACCCTCACCATTCAACATCGTGTTAGCAATGTGTGAGTAAATGGGTGACGGTCATTGCCGACGCCGTCTCAGATGCTGTCCCAACGTCTGCGCAGAACGGCGCCCCTGAGCGAGGTGAACAGTTCGAGCGCCGCGCGGTTCACATCAATGATGTCCGAGAAATCGCGCTGCTGCCCCCGGATGCCCGAGGCGGAAAGCTTCGCCAACAGCGTTCCGGCATTGTCCAGCAACTCCCGATGAGCCGTGACCGTTTCATCGAATGTCGCCTTCTCGGCTGCCAGCACCTGTCCGCGCAGACAATTCAAGTAATGCCGGAAGGCCATCTGCTCGGAGAATCCGACGCTAGACGGTTGTGCGCCGCTGAACAGAACGCTGGCGTACCCACCATCCAGGTTCGCAGGCGCCGCTAGGCGGTCCAGCAGATTGAACCGGCGTGCGATGTCGAGGAACGGGATCTTGTACTCGGAGAGCGCCTGGGGGCAGTAATACCATGTCGCCCGCTGTTTCATTTCGTCTTCGTACTGAGCGACGAATTTTTCTTGAGGGAAAGACCTGACGTTCATCCATGTTCCAGATGCGATCGCATTTACTTTCGCAAGGCCCCCAATGACCATCTGGTGGTTACAGTAGCCTAATATGACCTTCGCGCCGTTCAGGCGCAGTCCGGCGGAGAGGTCGATGACGTTCGCGAGCCAGTTGGCATCATCGACTAGGTACTGGCCGTTCGGATGCTCGCACACCACGTAGAAGGCGGACGGTTTCCATTGCTCGCTCCTCTCCAAGAGGAGAGCGATTTGATCCTCGCGCGTCAGCACCTCCGATGATAGGGCGATTGTGGCGACAAGCGGACGGCCGTAATTGCGGGCGAGCGCTTCTTCGAGAACGGCCTCCTGCGTCACGAACCAGTCCTCGCTTAGCGTGGTTGGCGAAAGGAGCCCTGGCAGCACGAAGGCATCGGTTTCTAACCGTTCGTTTAGCTGGTTCAGCTCGTTAAGGAGCGCAGTGAGGGCCGGTCCTTGCCAGAACGTTCCTGTTTCGTAGTTATCGGGCCAATAGCTATGCGAACACAGGCGCTCGTGATCGGCGTGCGGAAGATAAAACTGGGGGTCGACCCAAACCCGCCCGCCCGACATGCCGCGTATTGAGCCGCCCAACCGGGCGAGTTGTTCTTCGGTGAGATCGCGCGGGCTCAGGATAACCGTGCCGCCTTGCCACTTCGTGATCAGAGCGCGGCAGTGCTCCATCATCCCGTAGCCAAATTGAAGGTAAAGTTCCATCATCCTGCTCCCAACATGTCGCACCCGCCGGAGTCGCTGCCGGCGCACAAACATCCCTGTGTGCAGGAACATTTCCATGCGCGCCTCAAATTCCAAATGTTGTGCATGTATCCCGCATCCAAGTAAAGGCCTCTTGCGCCGTACGGGGCCGCAAATCGCGCCTGTTTTGCGTCATCGCCGCGATCAAATCCCAAAGCTCGGCCCCTCCGGGAAACGCAAGAGCGAGCGGAGTGATCCGCTTATTCCGCTCTTGCTCCATGCGCCGAATGACTTCAATTTGATTGGCGGGCGGGAAAATGAAGGGGTGACAGCCGGCTATGGCCTCGTAGAGAGTAACACCCAGGGCGAACAGGTCGCTTCGAGCATCGATGTCCTGCTTCAAATTTCGTACCTGTTCGGTGGGGGCGTATCCGACGGTCGCTTTCCCCCATATGTTGGCCGTCGCCGTCAATGATGAAAGATTCAGGTGCCGGGCAATGCCGAAATCGATCAGCCAAAAATCTCCATTGTTGTCGCAGATGATATTTTCGGGCTTCACGTCACGATGAACAATGCGGGCATTCTCTGCGTCAACCAGCGCCTCCAGAATATGCAAGCCCATCCGCAGAAACTGTTGGGGCCGGAGCGCCCCACCACTTAGCATTTCGCGGACGTTCTGACCCAGAATGCGCCGCTCCTGCAGCCAAATGCAATCGCCTATTGGCGTAGCAATGTCTCCCTGCTCAAAAATGCGCGGCACGCGGACGGATCGCACCTGGGATACAGCCAGGATTTCACGCTGCGTTGCTTCCACATCCTGATCAGGGCGAATGATTTTCAACACAACGTCACCGGTCTGCGAATGCAGGGCGGACGCAACAAGTTTTTGGCCTCCCTTGCTCAGCAGAGCTACGTTTTGAAGGTCAGGGAATTGCGTTGCCAGCCACGCTATATCGATGTTCATTTTGCACCTGGGTCTTCTCCCGACCGGAAAAGCGCGCTCTCCACACCCATTCGTTAAAGAGCCATGAAGCGTAAGATCGAGGCACGGGCGCAGCCTCCGGCTCATGAACGACCCCTGCTTTTTGGGACCATAAGCCAACACCAAGCGCCGCTGCACGCACCATGAACCCTTCGTTGCGGGGAACGTGGGGAGTCAGGAGATAAGACAATGAGGCAAACCACGTATTGAGAAGGGCCTGCTGAAAGCCTCCGCGGATGTCTTCCATCTTCGCTTCAATGGCGATGATCCTTTGGACTGCAAAGGTGTTCTTCAAGGGGCGCGCCTTCCATATGCCGGAGCGAAAATGAATGACATCCGCGTCCAGCAATCGTTCCAGCCGAGACGTGGTATCCCGGCCGAACAAAGTCTTCAACGAGCATTGGGATGCCGGTCCGGCGTAGGACAAGTAATGCAGTATTCTGATGTCTCCTGCTTTCAACTTGAGGCGCTCCGGTCGCCAGTCCAGCGTCCTCCCTTCGCGCCACTGCACTACGACGAGGTCCGGATAGCCGGATTCGATCCGAGGCTCCTGGAAGATCGTCATGTGGCACCCGCGCGGGATGGTAACCGATGGATTATTCAGGAACCACTGGACGAGCTCGCTCTCCGGCCCGGTTCGCGGCTTGCGGAACGACACGCCGACACCGGCCGCGCTTGTATCGATCAGGGTCATGCCCGTAGGGGCTCCGTTGGAAATTCAGGACTCATTTTGTCATGCACTCAATGTTTCGCCGAACGCGCCTTATCAACCTGGATGTAGCCAAGATCCTTTAGCCGGTCCACAAGCGCCTGCATGCTGACGCCTCATTTTGGCCAGCGCGTGGAGCATATCGTCATCAAGCAGGTCTACGGACTCCTCATTCGCAAGGACTGCCTTTAGGGCGCAGTGGACGGGGCGCACGGAACTGCCTGAGAGCCTGCCGGAGATAGATTTTGTTTGCTAATGGAATCAACAGCTTGCGGTTTTGTCACCGTCCGTAAGTTGTTGAAAGTTCGTTCGAATTTCATTCACTCAGACAGGCTCCTGATTATGTACCGGTCTTTTTGAGGCTGCGACCCCGTCAAAAGGGGGGATGCGCCAAGGATGCCGTTCGGACAGAATAGTGTGTGTGCCGCGATTGAGGTGATGCTTATGCCCAACGTTGCCTACCACGTGACCCAGTGCGGGGTGGACCGGCGGCGAACGGCATGCCCCGCGAGCAACTCGGCGAAGGCGGCATTCGCCTCCGGGTTGGACGCTGACCGCGGGAGAAGACCACACAAGTGCGTTTTGGAAGGCAACCCCGGCTTGCTGGACCAAGCCGTCTGCACCCGCCCCTTCGGCCGCCTGCTCACCCCGGACGGCGTCGCCCGCGCTCGGTGCTCGACCACGAGCAGTACCCGGTGGGTGCACCGCCGAACTGGTAAGGAAGGTTGTTAGTTGTTGGTTGTTGGTCTGCGGACCACCGGCTGGCGCCGGTTCGTCTGCGCGGGCTCCGGGCGGCGTGGCGCCCGCCGTTGCAACGTCGAGACCCGCCGCCTGCGGCACCGTCCGCCGCAACAACCAACAACCAACAACCGTTCCTCTGCCGACAACCGTCAACCGTTGCCGAGTATTCTGTCTCCCATGCCCCCCTTTACCGGACGTCGCTCGGCGCGCGTCGCCGCCTTCCCGAAATGCTTCATGGACCAGCTCTGCGTCACGCACTCCATGACGCTCTTTGACTGGATCGAGATGGCCAAGGACCTCGGCGTCGGCGGCCTCGAGATGTATGCCGGCTTCTTTACCAGCTTCGACGAGAAGCATCTCGGCGAGGTGCGCGCGGCGCTGCAGCGCTCCGGTTTCTCCATGCCGATGTTCTGCTACTCGCCCGATTTCACCCATCCCGACCCGGCGCGGCGCGCGCGCGAGGTGGAACAGCAGAAGCAGATGATCGCGGTGACGGCATTCCTCGGCGGCTCGAGCTGCCGTGTGCTTTCCGGCCAGCGTCGTCCCGAGGTGGGGCTTGAGGAGGGTATCGGCTACGTCGTCGCGGCGATTGAAGAACTGCTGCCCGTCGCACAACAGCACCAGGTCGCCCTGGTCATGGAGAACCATTACAAGGACAACTACTGGACCTACCCCGAGTTCGCCCAGCAGCAGGACGTCTTCTGCGCCATCGTGGAACGCATCCGCTCGCCCTGGTTCGGGGTGCAGTTCGACCCCTCGAACGCCATCCTCGCCGGCGACGACCCGGTCGCGTTGCTGCGCCGCGTCAAGCAGCGCGTGCTCACCATGCACGCCAGCGATCGCTTCCTGCTGCCCGGGCACACGCTGGAGGAGTTGCGGACGGTCGAGAACCAGGCGGGTTACGCCGCCATCCTCTCGCACGGCGTGGTGGGCCGCGGTCTGAACGACTACGACGCCATCTTCAAGCTGCTGCAGGAGGTGGACTTCAACGGCTGGATCTCGATCGAGGACGGCATGAACGGTCTTGACGAGATCCGCGAGTCGGCGGAGTTTCTAAAGCGAAAAATTGCGCAGTATTTGAGCTAGGGTGAGTTGTCGGTTGTCGGCGAACATACAGTGGCATCGGCAATACGCTCAACGCTCAAGGCTCAACGCGCCCCGCTCAACACTCCCCGCTGCACGTTCCCCGTCCCGCTTCGCCCGCCCGGTGAGGTGGAAGTGCATTACCGGGGTGACGATGAGCGAGAGCACCATGGAGATCAGGATGCCGCCGATCACCCCGATGGCGAGCGGTTGCAGCATCTGCGAGCCGGCGCCCAGGGCGAGCGCGAGCGGCAGCATCCCGGCCACGGTTGCCATGGCGGTCATCACGATGGGCCGTAGCCGGCGCCGCCCGGCCTGTATCAGCGCCTCCCGTTCCGGCATGCCCTGAGCGCGGAACTTCTCTTCCGCATCGAGCAGCAGGATGCCGTTCTTGGCGACGATGCCGATCACCATGATCAGCCCCATGAACGAGGCGACGTTGAACGTCGTACCGGTCACCAGCAGGGCGAGGATGACGCCCGAGGTGGAGAGCAGGGCGGAGGTCAGGATCGCCGCCGGCGCCGCGAAGCTGCCGAACTCGAACAGCAGCACCGCGAACACCAGCACCACGGCCAGCGCCAGCACGACCACCAGGTCGTGGAACGACTTCTGTTGCTCTTCAAACGTGCCGCCGTAGGCGACGCGGATGGAAGCGGGCAGGTGCAGGTTGCTGACCGCCTGTTGCACATTGCGCACGCCGGTGCCGAGATCGAGTCCTTCGAGGCGGGCGGTCACGGCCACGTCGCGCTGCAGGTTCTCGCGGCGAATCTCGGTCTGCCCCGGCACCTCGCTGACCGTGGCAAGGGAGCCCAGCGTGGCGGTGTGACCGCTGCTGCTGGTGAGCAGCGTGTCGCGCAGGGCTTCGAACGTCAGCCGGTGTTCCGGGGGAAAGCGGACCCGGATGGTGTAAACGCGGTCGTTGACCACGAGCGGAGCGGCGGCCGGTACTCCGCCCAGCAGCGCCGCGGCGTCGGTCGCCACTTCCTCCGGCGTGAAGCCGGCGCGCGCCGCCACCGCCGGGTTGACCTGGAAGGTCACGGCCGGACCGCTGATGGTGTTTTCGATGCCGTTTAAAACGTCCACCACGCCGGGTAGTTTTTTGATCGCGTCCCCGACGCGCGGTGCCCACTGCTGCAGCAATGCGGCGTCGGGCGAGAAGAGCTTGACCTCGATCGGCTGCGGGGCGCTGCTCAGGTCGCCGATCATGTCCTGCAGCACCTCAATGAACTCCACGTTGAGCGCCGGCTCGGCTTTCAGGATCTGCGCCCGCAGGTCGGCCTCGACCTCATCGGTGGCGTCGGGGTGGTTGGGTTTGAGCTTGACCGAGATATCGCCGGTGTTGGCTTCGGTGACGGCGGCGAGTCCCAGCTGCAGCCCGGTGCGCCGTGAGGTGCTGGCCACATCGCGACTGGAACGCAGGATCTGCTCCACGTGGCGGATGACGCGGTCGGTCTCAGCCAGTGAGCTGCCGGCCGGCATGATGTAGTCAATGATGAAGCCCCCCTCATCCATGGCGGGCAGCAGGTCGCTACCGAGGGACCGGTAGCCGAGATAGGAGACGGCGATGAGCAGCAGGCTGCCGCCCAGAATCCACCGGCCATGCCGCAGGCCGAACTGCAGGGCGCGCTCGTAGCGCTGCACCACGCGGCGGAAGAAGGGGGAGACCGAAGCCTCCTCCGCGGCCAGCAAGGCGGCGGCATCCAGCACCACGGGCGCGTCCCCGTCGGCCGTCTTGTGACGCCGACCGATCAGCCGCAGGCTCAGCGCCGGCGTCCACGTCAAGGCGAGGAACAGCGAGGTCAGCAGTGCCACCGTCATGGTGACCGCCAGGGCGCGGAAAAAGGCGCCGGTGACCCCGGTCATCGAGATCAACGGGATGAAGACCACGACCGGCGTAATGGTCGAGCCCACCAGCGGCACCATGATTTCCGAGAGGGCGTTGCGGATGGCCAGCATCCGTGACTGCCCGACATCGAGGTGCAACACGATGTTCTCGACCACCACGATGGCGTCGTCGATCACCAGGCCGACCGCCGCCGCGAGGCCGCCCAAGGTCATCAAATTGAGGCTCTGCCCCATGACGCGTAAGGCGATCAGGGTGATGGCCACGGTGACCGGGATCACCAGTCCGGCTACGATCGAGGTGCCCCAGTCGCGCAGGAACAGCACCAGGATGATGGCGGCCAGCACCAGCCCGATGAGGATGGCGTCGCGTACGCTCTTGATGGAGGCGGCGACGATCTCGCTCTGGTCGTAGAAGGAGCGCAGGTCGACGCCGGGCGGCAGCGTCTTGCGCAACAGGGCGATCTCGGCGCGCACCTCCCGCGCCACCTCGACCGTGTTGCCGGTGGGTTGGCGGTTGATGTTCAACAGCACCGCCGGCTTGCCGTTGGCCGTCACCCGCGTGTAGACCGGCTTGACCGACGGCGAGACGATGGCCACATCGCCAACATGCACCGCGATGCCGGCCGGCGTGGTCTTGACCACGATGTTGGCGATCTCGGCGGGCGAGTGTACCTGGCCGCTGACCAGGCCGAGCACCAGCTGATGATTGCGCTCCAGCAGGCCGGGGGAGTCGATCAGGTTGGTGCGTTTCACCGCGTCCAGCAGATCGGTGACGGTGATGCCGGTCTGCAGCAACTTGGAAGGATCGGGGCTGATCTCGACCTCGGGTTCCTGGCCGCCCTGCACCACCACCGTAGCCACGCCATTGAGCCGGTTCAGGCGCGGCTTGAGGTCGTAGGTGGCCATCTCCCAGAGCTGCGTCTGCGGCACCGTGTCCGAGGTCAGGCTGAAGCCCAGGATGGGGAAACTGGCGAAGGTCAGGCGGTGCACATCCACCTTGGCCGCCGGCGGCAGCGTGGACTGCACGCGCGCCATGGCGGCGTTGACGCGCTGCAGGGTCTGGAACATGTCCACGTTCCAGTCGAAGAACAGGTCCACCTCGGCCTGGCCCCGGCTGGTGATGGAGCGCACTGTCCGTAGGCCGCGTACGCTGTTGACCGCCTCTTCGATCGGCCGCGTCACCGTGACCAGCATCTGGTCGATCGGGGTCACCCCGGTGTCCACGCCGATGACGATGCGCGGGAAGTCGACCTCGGGGAACACCGCCACCGGCGCGCTCAATGCCAGGTAGCCGCCCACCAACGCCAGGATGACGATCAGGAAAATGACCGACTTGGCGTGGCTGGCGATCCAGGGCGCGGCGGTCGAGTTTTCAGGGGGCGGGCGCATGGTGAGTGGGGCGATATGGACCGGCGATCACTGGATCTTGATTTGCGATTTGTCCGGCAAGCCGTAAGCTCCGACGCTGACAATGCGTTCCCCGGCGGTCAGGCCCTGCACCACCTGGGCATCGCCCGCGGAGCGGAATCCGATCTTGACCGGGCGCTCCTCGGCGATGGTGCGACCCTGGTCGGAGGCCACCACCATCACCGACGTCGCGCCTTCCGGCGTGGTCAGCACGGCCGATTCGGGAATGATCAGGGTGTCGGGCACGGTGGCGGCGGTGATCACCACTTGCACGCTGGAACCGGGGCGCAGCCGACCGCCCGGATTTGGCGCCTCGACCCAGACCTCGACGGTGGTGCTGTTGGGGTCGAGGGCCGGGCTGATGAGTGTCACCGTTCCAGAGACGTTCCCCGCCGCCGAACTCAGCGTGGCGGGGTTACCGCGCTGCAGCAGGGCGGCCTCGGTCTGCGGAATATGGGCGCGTGCCACCACGCGCGAGAGGTCCATGACGGTCATCAAGGGGGCGCTGGGGGTGGCCAGTTCGCCGGGATAGAGCGGCCGATCGGTGACCACGCCATCAATCGGGCTGCGCACCTCGGTATAACTCAAGGCGGCGGTGGTCCCCAGAAAGCGGCCGCGGGCCGCCTGCAACTGGCCCGCCGCGGATTTCAACGTGCTGGCCCGGCCCGTGGCCAGCAACGCCTTGAGATGCTGGTGCGCCTGCGCCGCCTGACTCTGGGCCTGCACCAGGAGGACGCGCGCCTGGTCCAGATCCTTGCGGGGCAGCGCTCCCTGCTTGAAGAGCGACTCGCGGCTGTTGAAAAGCTTCTCTTCCGCCTGCAGGTTCTGGTCGGCCACCTTGGCGGCGAAATCCGCCTTCTGCACGTCTTCCGGCAGCGTCGCGGTGGTGGTGGTCTGGTAGCTGGCCTGCGCCTGTTCCAGCGCGCCCTGGCTCTCGATCCGCGCCGCCTGCAGGTCGCGGTTTTCGAGGACCGCCAGCAGCTGGCCGCGCTGGACCGGGCTGCCACGCTGGACCAGGAAGCGCGCCACCGGCGCGCTGATCTTGGGCGTCAGGATCGCTTGATGCAGTGGGAACAACACCGCCTCGGTGCGCACGATATGCTGCAACGCGCCGCGGCGGACCACCGCCACCTGCACGGTGACCTCCGGCTGCGGCGCATCCGACTGCTTGTTGGAACAGCCGACCAGCAAGAGCCCCGTCAGGAGCCCGGCAGACGCGCGGAGAAGGTTGAGATGCAAGCGTTCCATAAGTGCGTCACGGGGTAGGCTGGTAGGTTCCGGTCAAGTTCTGCAAGCCGGCCAGCGCGAGACGATAGCGCGCTTCCCCGTTGACCAGAGCGTCGCGCGACAGGATCAAAGTATTTTGTGCGTCCACCACCTCCAGGGCGGTGGCATCTCCGGCCTGGTAGCGGAGGTTGGTCAGCCGCAGACTCTCGGTGGCCAGGGCGGCCGAGTCACGCAGGGTTGCCAGTTGCGCCACGGCGGTACGCGCTTCTGCATAAGCCGTCTGCACGTCGGCCAGCATCTGGCGCTGGACGGCGCTCAGCTCGATCTGTGCCTGGTGCCGACGTAGCCCCGCTTGACGCACCCGGCTGCGGGTGATGCCCCAGTTCCACAGCGGAACGCTCAGCGTGGCGGTGGCGGCGCTGCCCAAGTTGGGGATGCCGTTGCTGTGGAGGGCGAACTGGGTGGAGTCAATGCCGTAGAAATAGTCCAGCGAGACGGTCGGCAGGTAAGCGCTGCGCGCCAGGCTCACCCCGGCCTCGGCTTGCCGCACTGCGGCCAGGGCGGCGGCCAGCTCGGGGTTCCGGCGTTGTAGTGCCGCCTGCACCGCCGCCAAGCTCGGCAACGGCGGCACCTGGTCGAGATCGTCGCGCACCGTGAATTGGTCGTTGAAGTTCGGGAACAACAGCACCGCCAACACGAGACGGCTGCGCTCCGTCATGAGCGCAGCTTCCTGCACGGCACGCTCGCGGTCCTGCTGCTGCAGTTGCGCCTTGATGACATCGGCGTGAGCCACTTCGCCGCCGTTTTCCAGCTTGCGGCTAAGGTCGAAAAATTGGCCGGCGTCGGCGGCGGCGAGCACCGCGTTGTGCTCGCGTCGCTGCGCCGCCAGCAGACCGTAGTAGTCGGTCACCACGGTGGCCAGCAGGCCGCGGCGGGCGATCTCCAACTGGGCGGTGGTCAACGCCTCGGCCGCCCCGGTCTGGCCGAGGGTGGCGCGGCGCCGGCCGCCGGTGAACACCTCTTGATGGACCTGCGCCTGATCGAGGTACTCGTGCACGGCGTTGTTGGCGATGTAGCGGCCGGAGGGGGTGCCGTTGCCCTGCGTGTACAGCACCTGGGAGTTGTAATTCAGTGTGGGGAAAAAAGCGGCGCGCGCCTGGCTGCGATCTTCGTGCGCCAGTGCGCGCGCCGTCAGCGCCGCCTGAAATTGCGAGCTGTTAGCCTGTGCCCGCGCCAAGGCTTCCGAAAGGGTGATCTCCGGCAGGGCGACTGAAGGCGCTTGCGCCGCCAGCCGCAGTCCTGCCCCTGCCGCCAGAGCCGGCAGAATCAGGACGTTCAGAAGGTGCCACCGGAGTCGTTGCATGAGCAATCGCGGAGTTGGGGTCCACTGCACTACGGTCAGACGCCCGGCGCGGTTACGGTGTGGGTCTTAGCCTTTCTTATGATGCTTGTGATGAGCAGCGGCGGCGTCCTGCGCCGCTTCTTTGGCCTCGGCAGCGGGGTTCTCCACCGAATCTTCCACGATCTCGCCGGTGTGGGCGTCAACGTTCACCTCGTGCAGGTCGGTCGCGGTCTGGACATCGAACGAGTAAATCACCCGCCCTTTTTCCTTTTCCTTCTCGCCACTCTTGATGGTGCCCGGCTCCTTGGCCAAGGCCAACTTGCGCGCGGCGGCCATGGTCACGTGATGATGACCCGGCTTCTGGGCCAAGGCAGGCAGTGCGGCCAGCACGGCCAGCGCTGCCAGGCTGAGGACGGTGTTGCGTGTGGACTTCATGAATACCTCCAAAACAATCACGATCCCCTGCAGCATGACGAGTCCAAGCTTAAGCCAACCTTAACGACGACCGGGCGCCGCCTCAGCCGCGAATCAAGCGCCCACCGCCCACCTCTTCTGCCAGCGGCAGCGTCACGGTCAGCCCCGCCCCGCCCTCCGCCGGGCTGGCGGCGGTGATCGTGCCACCATAGGCTTCCACGACTGCCTTGGCTATGGCCAAACCGAGCCCATAGCCGCCGGTGGCACGTGCCCGCGAGGGGTCACCGCGGTAAAAGCGCTCAAACAGGTGCGGCATGTCCTCGTCCGTGATGCCGGCACCGTGATCGCGCACCGTCACCACCGCGTTCGTCCCTTCGGCGTGCAGCGCGAACTGCACGCAGGCCTCCGGCGGGCTGTGTTGGATGGCGTTCTCCAGAAGGTTGACCCACACCAGCTCGAGGTCGTCGCCGTCGGCTACCATGCACAGACGCGGCGCGGTGGCCAACTCCAAGACGACCTGCTTGGCTGCGGCCAGCGCGCGGACGCGGGCAACGGCCGCCTCGCAAGTGGCGGCGAGCTCGATTGGCAGCAGGCTTCGACTGCCGGCCACCCCCTGTCGCTCCAGGCGCGCGAGACGCAACATGCGCTGCAGCAGATTCTCCAGACGCGCGATGTCGGTCAGTGAGGTCTCGAGGCCGGTGCGATACTCCTCCGGCGGGCGCGGCTGGCGCAACAGGCCCTGCATGCCCGACTTCAGGACCGCCACCGGCGTCTTCAATTCATGCGCCGCGTTGCCGAGGAAGTCCTGCTGCTGGGTGAAGGCGCGTTCCAAGCCGGCCAGCATGGCCTCGATGGCGGCGATCAGGGGCTGCAGTTCGCGGACCGCACGCGCCGGCGGCGGCGGATGAAACTCCCAGTGGCGGGTGGAAATCGCCGTGGCGGCGCGGGTCAGGTCGCGCAGCGGCCACAGTCCACGGCGCACGCCCCAGAAGGCAAGGCCACCGGTGATCAAGAGCAGGAGCAGGCTGACCAGGCTCCAGTCGCGCCACAGTTCCGCCACCGCCGCCTGCATGCGCACCGTGGGCGCGGCATAGGACACCTGCAGACGCACCGCATGACCGGGCGGCACCTCCTCGGGATCGAGCACGGGAAGATTGGCGAGTACCAAGCCGCGATAGGGCGTGCCGTCGTGACTTAGAGTCCACGGCTTCTGCGTCGCACCCGCCGCCGGCGGCTGCAAGCCCTCCCATCCCGGGGAGCGCGCCACGAGTTCTCCCTGCGCGGTCCGGACCTCGTAGAAATCGGTATACGGCGGATCGGCTGCGGGCGGCACCAGCGCCGTTTCGAACTGCAGTCCCGGCCGGCTGTCCTCGCGGTAGTGCACCAGGGCGGCGATGCTCATGGCGCGGCCGCGCAGCGTCGCTTCGAAGGCAGCATTCAAAGCGCGGCGGGTGAGCGACATCCCGGCCCACGCCAAGCCCCAGGCCAGCAGCAACTGCGAAAGCAGCACGGCCGCCATGAGCCGCCCCCGCAGGGAATGCGTGCGCCACGCCGCCGGGACCGGCGATCTCCGCTCACCGCTCCTTGTCATGCTTCCTCATCGCCGGCGGGGGCGCGCAGAAGATAGCCCTGGCCGCGCATCGTATGGATCAATTTGGGAGCGCCGCCGGCATCAACCTTGCGGCGCAGGCCGGAAATGTAGACCTCGATCACGTTGCTGAACTTCTCCCAGTTGTAATCGTAAAGGTGTTCGAGCAGTTCGGTCTTCGAGACGACGGCGTTCGGGCGATGGGCCAGGTATTCGAGCACGCGGTACTCCATCGGCGTAAGCGGCAGCTCATGGCCGGCGCGGCGGGCGCGCTTCTGGAGGGTGTTGACCTGCAAGTCGGCGACCGCCAGCAGCGGCGTCGGCTGCCCCATGCCGCGGCGGATGAGGGCCTTGCTGCGCGCCAGCAGCTCTCCCAAATCGAAGGGCTTGGTGAGGTAGTCGTCGGCCCCGGCATTCAATAGCGCCACCACCGACTCTTTCTCGTCCCGCGCGGTAAGGATCAGAACCGGGGAGCGGCGTCCGGCAGAGCGCAGGCGGCGGATGACGCTCAACCCCGGCAGCTTGGGCAACATCAGGTCGAGCACGATCAGGTCATAAGGATTGGAGCCGGCCAGAAACAGTCCCTCCTCGCCGTCGTGCGCCACGTCCACGGCGTAGCCCTCGCCTTCGCGCAGGGCGCGGGCGATGTTTTCCGCCAGCCGCACTTCGTCCTCAATGATCAGCACCCGCACGTCGCCGATGGTACCGCGGCCGGGCCGGCCGCGGACGCCGGCGCGTGGAGTGGATCACCGCGGCCACGAAGGCGGAATGGACGAGTGCGTCGTCCGCCCTGGGTCCTCGCCCCGCGTCCCTCCTTACTTTCCCGCCTGCGGTCTCGACTCCAAGGGATCCGACTCGGCGAGTGACTCGAAATATGGTCTACTGCTGGCTGCGCCGCTCGGCGCACAGGAAGGATGGGGCTCATGCGAAGCGATTTTGGGGTGGGACGCAGAGATTTTCTCAAAGTAAGTGGGGCCTCCGCCGCGGCCTTGGGAGCAGCCGCCGGGTTGGGAACAGAAGCCGCGGCCGCGCCGCCACCGGCGTTGGAGGGTGTGCCGGGCGATACCAAGTACCCCAAGCTGGCCATCCGCACGCGCTACTCGCCGCAGCGCCTGGCCTTTGCCGCCAGCGCCGGCTACGAGGGCGTGGTCATCGCCATTGATCACAACTTCGACCCCGACACGCTCACCGACAGCGCCATTGACCAGGCTCTCGCCACCGCGCAACAGACGGGGGCGCGCATCATCAGCCTCGAGGCGATGGACAACCTCAACCATCTTGAGGTGGACCCCGTCAAGCGCAAGGCGATCCGGGCACGTTTCATCCGCTGCATGGAACTCGGCCATCGCCTCGGCTGCAAATTCGTCGGCACGCTCAGCGGCGGCATGGCCAACACCTCGCTCGACGACCAGATCAAGGCCTACGCCGAGGTGATCAACCAGGAGTACATGCCGGTCTGCGAAAAGCTCGATCTGCACATCGGGCACGAGAACTGGCCGGCGTTTCAGAACCACGCCAGCACGCCGGCGTCGTGGGCCAAGCTCTTCGCCCTGGTACCCAACCCGCGCTACGGGCTCGAGTTTGACCCCTCGCACCTGGTGCGCCAGTACATCAACCCGATTGCCGCCGCTTGGGACTACAAGGACCGTATCTACGCCGTGCACGCCAAGGACACGGAGATCATCGAACCGGTGCTGCAACAGGTCGGCATCCATGGCAGCGGCTGGTGGAATTACCGCATCCCGGGCCAAGGGCTGGTCAACTGGTCAGAGTTCATCAACGTGTTGCTGCACGCCAAGTTCAACGGCGGCATCGCCATCGAGCATGAGGATCCGTTCTGGGACGAGCCCAACGGCGACGCGGGGGCGGAACTGCTCCCCGCCCGTAAAGACGGGTTCATTCTCGCGGCACGCTACCTGCGGCAATATCTGCCGGCGCGTCTCGGCCCGCCCGCCGTGTAACGGTTCTCGGTTGTCAGTTGTCGGTTGTCGGTTGTCGGCAACGCACAAACGCAACACCTCACGTCCCGGGCGAAATCGTGGATGTTCCGGGCGGGAGCGCCCATTCGTCACATCCTCGGCTGGATGAAAATTCAACAACTAACCACCAAAAACCATCAACCAACAACCGCGTTCGCCGGCTTGCGGCCTACTGGCCGGCGTCCGCCCAGGAGCCCTCTGCATGTCGCGACTGATGTCTGCACTTTCCGGTTTCATCTGCGCCGCTTTTCTAGTGACCACCGTGCCGGCTCTGTTGCCCGCGCAGGTGGTGGAGACCATTCACGCCAACAAAGGCAACTGCTGTCCCACCATGGCTGCAGAGCAACTCGCCAGTGATCTGCAGGACTGGGCGCAACTGGGGCGCTACCACGAGGATGACGTGAACCTGCTGGCGGCGCCGGCGCCGGCCGGCCGGGTCGTCTTCATGGGGGATTCCATCACCGATGGCTGGAAACTCGCCGCCTCCTTTCCCGGCCAGCCTTATGTCGACCGCGGCATCAGCGGCCAGATCACCTCGCAGATGTTATTGCGCATGTTTCCCGATGTGATTGCGCTCCATCCCGCCGCCATGATCGTGCTGGCCGGCACCAACGACATCGCCGGCAACAACGGCCCGGAAACGCTGCAAATGATCGAGGACAACCTGCAGGCCATGACCGAGCTGGCGCAGGCCCACCACATCAAAGTGATCCTCTGCGCCCTGACGCCGATCAGCGACTACATGCCGTCGAAACAGAGCGCGCACCGTCCCCCGAGCGACATCCTGAAGCTGAACGCCTGGATCCGGCGTTATGCCGCGGCCAGCGGTGCCGGTTTCGCCGATTACTACAGCGCGCTGGTCGATGCCCAGGGCATGCTCAAGGACGGCTTCTCGCACGACGGGCTGCACCCCAACCCGGCGGGCTACGCCCTGCTCGCCCCGGTGGCCAGCCAGGCCATCGAGAAGGCGCTGGCCCCATAGAGCCTCGCGTTGGGCCCGGTCCTACCAGTCCGTCCCAGATCACCGACACGTCGCCTGGCACAGCTGGTGGCGCAACGATGACCACTTGCGGGCGTCGTGATGCTGCAGCTTCCCCCCGTCCTCATGCGGCTCGGCCCCACGGTTGCTTAGCCGGGCACGTGGCGGGAACCGCCTGTAGCAACGGCCGATTCGAAACGATTCGGGTCTGGCAAACACCGGCGCGATCAGGTACCGTGGCAAAGACATGGCTGTGGCATTGAAGGCGCGCCCCAAGCCCCCGACGCTGGTGATCGTGGGCGAGTTTTTCATTGATCTGGTGTTCTACGGACTGGAGACGATGCCGCGGCTGGGCGAGGAGGTACGCAGCACGGGGTACTTCGAGACGCCCGGGGGTGGGCTGGCGACGACGGCGCTGGCAGCGCAGAAGTTGGGTACGCCGACGGCGGCGATCGCGCGCGTGGGTGCCGACGCCGTCGCGCAGGACACGTGGCCGCAACTGGCCCGGGCGGGCATCGACACGAGTGCGTGCGAGGTGGTCGCGGGAATGGCGACGGCGCGGACGGCATGCATCGCCTACGCCGGGGACCGGATGATGGTGACCCACGACCCCATCCACCGCCAGCTCGACCGGCTGCTGCGGCGACCTGCGGCGCGACTGCTGCTGGCGGGGGCGCGGCACGTGCATCTCGCCTGTTCGCTGCGGCAGCCCGAGCGCTGGCTGCCCGCGGTACGCCGGTTGCGGGCGCGCGGGGTGACCCTTTCGGCGGATTTTGGCTGGAGCCCGGGGTTGAATTTGGCGGGGCTGGGGCCGTTGCTACAAGAGCTGCACTTCGTATTTCCCAACCAGCACGAGGCCCACGCCCTGACCGGGGCCCGCGCCGACGAGCGGGCACTGGCGCGGCTGGGTCGGCTGGTGCGACACCCCGTGATCAAGCAGGGGGCGCAGGGCAGCCTGATGCTGGCCGACGGCCGGCCGCTACACGCGCCGGCAGCGGGGCTGGGATCGGGCCGGACAATGGTCGACGCCACCGGGGCGGGCGATGCGTTCAACGGCGGCTTCCTGCACGCCTGGCTGCAGGGCTGGAGCTTCGCCGACTGCCTGCGGGCAGGCAACATTTGCGGCGCTGCGGCGGTGACCGCCGGCGGCGGTTCCGCCGGACTGCCCGACCGGCGCACATTTCTGGCCCGGATGGGCCAATCCTCAAGGATGCAACGATGAAAGTGACCCTGATCGGCGCCGCCGGCGTCCGCACGCCGCTGTTGATTCATGGGCTGGCCGAAGCCGCGGGCCAGCTCCCGCTGGAGGAAATCGCGCTGTACGACATTGACCAGGAGCGGCTGCGTCCGATCGGCCGGGTGGCGGCCGCCATGGCGCGCGAACGCGGCCTCACTGCGCGCTTGGTGACGGCGCGAACGGCGGCGGAAGCGGTGGACGGCGCGGAGGTGGTCATCAGCAGCATCCGCGTGGGCGGGATCGAGGCGCGGGTGCAGGATGAACAGATCGCCCTGGCGCATCACCTGGTGGGGCAGGAGACGGTTGGCGCGGGTGGGTTTGCCTGCGCCCTGCGCAACCTGACAGCGATGCTGGGCTATGCGCGCTTAATCGAGCAGCGGGCGCCGCGAGCGACCCTCATCAATTTCACCAACCCGGTGGGAATCGTCTCGCAGGGTCTGCTCAACCACACCGGCGTGCGGGTGCTGGGCGTGTGCGACACGCCCCTGGAAACGTTCGAGACCATCGCGCACGCGCTCGAGAGGGACCCGTTTACGCTGCGGTTCGAGTACTTTGGGCTCAACCATCTGGGCTGGGTGCGGGCGATCCGCACGGTCGAGGGCACCGACCTGATGCCGGCACTGCTGCGTTCGCCCGAGCGGTTGCGGCGATGCTACCGGCACGCGCTGTTTCCGCCCGAGTTCCTCATGGAGCTGGGGCTGCTGCCCACCGAGTACTTGTACTTCTACTACTTTCCCGAACGGGCGCGGGCGAACACCGAGCGGAGTGGGCAGTCGCGCGGCCAGTTGATCGCGGCCTTGAATCTGGGACTGTTTCAGACGCTGGCGCTGGCGCCGGAGCGCGAGCTGATCGCGGCCTACGAAAATTACCTGCGCGAACGCAACGCCAGCTACTTCAGCATCGAGGCGTCGGGCGGCGAGGCTCGCGACGATCGTCCGCTGTACTCGCAGTTTTCAGGCTACGAGCGGATTGCGATTCTGTTGCTGGCGGGGTTGTACTCGGACCAGGTGCGGATGATTCCGTTGACGGTGCGCAACCTTGTGGATGGAGGCCGGGCGATCGGCGAACTCGCGGCCGAGGATGCGGTCGAACTGCCCTGCGACGTGTCGCGGGCGGCGGTGCGGCCGCACGCGCCGGGGCCGATTCCCGCGCAGGCGCTGGAGCTGCTACTTCAAGTCAAGGAGTACGAGCGGGCAACGGCGGCGGCGGCGGCCGGGCATGACCGGCACCAGGCACGCCTGGCACTCGAGCGCAATCCGCTGGTGGGCGTGGCGGCGGCGGCCGGGGTGCTGGCGGATTACGAGCGCGCCTTCGGCACGCAGTTGGGTCTTCAGGCGGCGGCCCCGAGCGAGTCGAGCACGCGCCCGCTTTAGGCGCGGCTGACGCGCACGCTCCCGGCCGGGTCTGGCGGTATCACCGAAACTTGACGTCCTGCTCGACTGGCATCCAGCCATGGAACCGCCGGCGAGCAGGTCATCGAGGAAGGCGGACCCGGAGATGCAGCCTTCGACATTGGGGGCCAAGACGCCACGCACGACCGCCTCGCGGAAATCGCACGCGTGATTGCGCACGCAGGCGAGCACGAACGGTCGGGCGGCCGGCTCTCGGCAGGCGGCCGCCCGACAGGCAGACCGAGGATGGCTAGAAGTAGAACTTCAACGCCAGCTGCACCTCACGCGGGTCACCAACCGTGCTGGACACTACGCCGAAGGAGCCCAGCGAGCTGGGGCTGTAAAAAGCGCTCGGGTTGCCAAAATTGGCATGATTCAGGGCGTTAAAGAACTCGCCCCGCAACTGGAGCGACTTGCTCTCCGACAATCGGAAGCTCTTAAACAGGCTCAAATCCAAGTTCTCAAACCCCGGTCCATGCACGTTGCGCGGCGCGCAGGTGCCAAACTGGCCGCCGGCGGGCAGGGCAAACGACTTCGGGTTGATATAGAAGCCGCCACCGCCGGGAAGATAAGCGCTGGGATTCGTGGAGGCACCGGCAAAGGGATCGCCGATGCAATTGGGGCGGCTGGAATGAGCTGGTCCGGTGAAGCTCTTGTCGGGCGCGCCGATGGAGAAGGGGACTCCGGTTTGAAGCGTCAGGATGGCGTTGGCCTGCCAGCCACCCAGCCAGCGTCCGGCGGCGCCATTTTTCAGGAGCGCGCCGCCCTGACCGATGGGCAGCATCCAGGTCACATTACCCACCACGCGGTGGCGCACGTCGAAGATGGAGTTGCTCTTCTCCAGCCCGTACTGATAGGCGTTGGCGGGGGTGGAACCGCCACTGAGCTGATCGACGAAGTCGGCCAGGTTGTGACTCCACGTGTAGTTGGCATCCAAGCCCAGCCCATGGGACAGGCGGCGGCTGAAGATGACCTCGAGGGCGTTGTAATTGGTATTGCCGTCGTGGGTGGCCAATTCCAGGAAGGCATGTTGGCCGCTCCCGTTGGCCGACTGCTGGACGGTGTTCAAATTAGCGTAGGGGAAGGAAACGATGGGATTGCCGGCGGCATCGGTGCCTGTCACGAGTCCTTGGTTGCCGTTCCGCAGGCGCTGCATCTTGCGTCCCCAGTTGCCCACGGCCACGACGTCGAGCACCATGGTATTGCTCAGTTGCAGTTCCGGCCCGAAGCTGGCCTGTTCGACGTAGCTGGTTCGCTGGTTGGGGTCCTGGGCGCGAATCTGCAGCTTGGTCAGGTTGACCAGGGCGGGCGTGAACTGGGCGGCGGGAAAGCCGTTCTTCAACTGGAACACCGGGGTGGTGCTGCCCGGACCCTGGTTCAGGCTGCCATCGATGACGAACGGCGGGTTGAGGTCCAGCATGCTTTCCGACCCAATCCGGTCGAGGTGCTGGTAGAACACCCCGTAGCCGCCGCGCCAGACAAGGTGATCGGACATCTGGTAGCTGAAGCCGAAGCGCGGCGCGAAGTCGTTGCGGTCGGGGTGAATGGACGAGCGCTGGTACCAGCCGGAGGCGGTCGTCGGCACGGCGACGATCGCTCCGCCGTTGGCCGGGGAGAAGTTGGCGATGCTGTTGTCGTGGCTCAAGGTCGGCGCAAACAACTCGTAGCGCAGGCCGTAGTTGACCGTCAGGTGGGGTGCGACGCGCCAGCTGTCCTGGGCGAAGAAGGCATGGCCGGGATGATAGTTATGCGCCACCAGCGGCGTGGTGAACGCTGCCGTGCTGGCGTCGCCGAGCAGGAAATCGGCGACTCCGAAGCCATTGTTGCTGGTGTAAATACCGCTCGCCCCGACATTGCCCTGCAGATTTCTGATGTCCAAAAAGTTGTCCGTGGCGTCGTGGAACTCATAGCCAAACTCGTAGCTATGGTTGCCCCGCAGCAGGCTCAGCGTGTCGATCGCCTGCCAGACCTGCGACACTTGGAACTGGGGGCGCCAGGGCGCGGTTCCCAGCCGCACCACGCCGGCAATGTCGATCGGCGGCAGGCCGGCGGAGTTGGGCCCGGCGGGAATGCCGTTCAGGCCGTAGTTGGCCGCCAACGACTTGCCGAGTTGCACGCCGATCGGATCGCTGTGCGCGAAGACGCGGTTGAAGCCGAAACGCAACTGATTAAGCATCGTGGTCGACAGTGCGTCGTTCCAGGACAACGCCAGCGATTGGCTGTGGATGCGGTACTGGGTAGCGAAGTTGCCGTTACCGGCCACGAAGTTGGAGGTCCAGGGGGGGTCCTGGCGGTTGACGCGCTGGTAGCTATAGCGCCCGAAGACCTGGTTGGCGCTGTTCAATGTGTGGTCGATCCGCACGTCGGTGGAGTGGGTGTTATTGGGGACCGCGTACTGGAACTGATAGTTGGGGTTGCCCGTCCAGGCGCCCGCCACGCCCTGGTGCGCCACCTCGGCGGCGATATTGGGATCGGGGTACAGGGCGAGTAGTTTGGCGCCCACCGGGTCGATACATTGGGGCGCCAGCACGTTGCCCACCACGCAGCCCGTCTGGCCGGCGGCGGAGGCGGTGAGGATGTTTTTCAGCTCGGTGAAATTGCCCTGCTTCATCAACGGCGTGGGGACGACGCTGTTGATGGTCTGCGCCTTGCGGCTGATGAAGCCCTGGTAGTCGGCAAAAAAGAACGTGCGATCGTGGATGATCGGGCCGCCGAAGGTGCCGCCGAACTGGTTCTGGGAGAAGTGGCCGATCCCGGTGCCGTGGGCGTTGTTGAAGAAGGTGTTCGAGTCGAGTTTGTTGTTGCGCAGGAACTCGAAGACGTCGCCGTGAAACTGGTTGGTGCCCGACTTGATCGAGGCGTTGACCACGGCGCCGGCCGAGGTGCCGAACTCCGCCGAGTAGGTGCGCGTCTGCAGGCGGAACTCCTGCAGGGCGTCCGGCGGCGGCTGCACCGCCTGCACCGAGCCCTCCTGCAGGTTGGTGGAGCCGGAGTTGTTGTCCACGCCGTCGAGCGAAAAGTAGTTCTGCGTCTCCAGGTTGCCGTTGGAGCTGAAGCGGTCGGGTGTCTGATTGTTGCCTTGGGCGATGTTGTGCTGGACGCCGGCCGAGAGCAGCGCGAGGTCCGAGTAGCGTCGCCCGTTGAGGGGCAGATCGTTGATCTGCTGCGAGTTCACCACGCCGCCCACGTCCGCCGTCTGGGTCTGCAGCAGGGGCTGGGCGGCTACGACCTCGGCCTGCTGCTGCACGCTGCCCACCGGCAAGGTGAAGTCCACCGAGGGACGCGACTGCACGTGGATCTCCACGTTGTCGCTCACCCGGGCGGCAAAGCCCGGGGCGGAGGCCCGCACGGTGTATGTGCCCGGAATGAGCGCCAGCACCTGGTAGCTGCCGTCGCTGTTGGTCTGGCGGGTCGTGGACACGTTGGTGGCGCGGTTGGTGACCACGACGGTGGCGTTGGCGATGGCGGCGCCCGAGGCGTCGGTGACGTGACCGACGATGGCACCCTCGTCAATCTGGGCGGCGAGGCCGCCGGCCAGCACCAACGCCAGAGCGAGCCCGAAGGCGGTGCGCATCACGATTGACATCCGCACGCGTGGAGTTTTCCGCATGGTCGTATCCTCGGTAACGATCGTTGGTGACCTAGAAGTAATACTTCAGCGCGACCTGAATCTGCCGCGGGTCGGTGATGGTGTTGGAGATCTGGCCGAAGCCCTGCACGCCGGCAAAGTAGAAAGCGGACGGATTGGCGAAGTTGGGGTGGTTGAAGGCGTTGAAGAACTCGCCGCGTAACTCCACCCGCTGGCGCTCGGTGACGGAGAAGTTCTTGAACAGGCTGAAGTCCCAGTTCTGCAAACCGGGTCCGTGGATCAGGCGCGGGGCGCAGTTGCCAAACGTTCCAACTGCAGGCTGGGCGAACGCCGCCGGGTTGATGTAGAAGCCGTTGCCGCCGACCAGCGCCTGATGGGCGTTGGAGCTGGCGCCGCTGAACGGATTGCCGATGCAATTGGGGCGGGGATCCACCGCACCGTTGGGATCGGTCAGGCTCTGGTCGGGACCGTTCACGTCGAAAGGCGTGCCGGTCTGCAGGGTGACGATCAGGTTGGTCTGCCAGCCGCCGAGGAGGTTGGACGCCAAGCTACCCTGATTGAGCAGCTTGCGCCCGGGGCCGATGGGCAGGGCGTAAATCATGTTGGCGACGAGGCGGTGGCGCACGTCAAACGGCGAGTTGCTCTTCTCCAGATTGTAGGCGTAGGCGTTCTGGGGAAAGGCGCCGCCGGTCAGGTTGTCCACGTAGTTGGAAAACGCGTGGCTCCACGTGTAGTTGACGGCGTAGCCGAAGTTGCTGGTGAAGTTGCGGCGAAGCGAAGCCTGGAAGGCGTTGTAGCTGGTCGAGCCGTCGTTAGTGGCCAGCTCAAGAAAGGCATGCGCGCCGGCACCGCTCGCGGCGCTGATGGGGTTGTTGAGGTTGGCGTAAGGGAAGGTGATGATGGGGTTGCCGCTGCCGTCCGTGCCGGTCACCACGCCCTGATTGGCATCGCGCAGGCGGTTCATCTTGCGGCCCCAGTTACCCACGTAGGTCAGGTCAAGGACCATGTCGTGGCCGAGCTCGATCTCGGGACCGAAGCTGGCCTGCTCGACATAGCTGGTGCGCTGGTTGGGGTCCTGGGCGCGAATCTGCAGCTGGGGAAGGCTGTAGCTGGTGCTGTTGACGATCGCGGCGGGAAGGCCATTGCGCAATTGGAACACCGGCGTGCTGCTGCCGAACTGCTGGAAGCTGTTGGTGTTGACCAGGTATGGCGGGTTGAGCTGCGTGATCGCCTCGGAACCGATGCGCTGGGCATGCTGATAGAAGATGCCATAGCCGCCGCGGAACACCACCGAACGATAGGCGTGATAGCTGACGCCGAAGCGAGGGGCAAAGTTCTTGTCGTCGGGGTGGATGAGTGCCCGGTTGTACCAGCTTCCGTTGCTGGCCGTGAGGAGTCCGCCGCCGTTCGCGGGGCTGAAGTTGGCGGTCTGGTTCTGCCGGTTCAGGACCGGCGCGAACAGCTCATAGCGCAGCCCATAAATGAGGGTCAGGTTCGAGGTGGCGCGCCAGGTGTCCTGGCCATAGACGGCGTGGCCGGGCATGTAATTGTGAACCACCAACGGCGTGACGAACTGAACGCCGTCGATATTGCCGAGAAGGAAATCCGCCGCGCCGAAGCCGTTCTGGTTGGTGAAACTGCCGTTGGCGAAGAGCTGGCTCTGGGGGGCCTCGATGTCGAGGAAGTTATCGCCGGTTCGGTGATACTCGTAGCCCAGCTGAAAGCTGTGTGTGCCATGCAGGATGCTGAGCGAGTCGAGGCCCTGCCAGACCTGGGCCACCTGGAACTGCGGCCGCCACGGCGAAGAGCCCAGCCGCTGCAGGCCGCCAATGTTGATGGGCGGGATGCCGGCGCTGTTGGGGCCGTCGGGAATGCCTCGCAGGCCATATGCCGACGCCAGCGACTTGCCCAGCTTCAGGCCAATGGGATCACTGTGGGCATACTCGCGGCTGAAGCCGAAGTGGAACTGGTTGACCACGTGGGGCGAGAGCACATCCGTCCAGCCCAGTGCGAGTGATTGCCCGTGGATGTTGTACTGGGTGGCGAAGTTGCCGTTGCCGGCGATCGGGTTCGCGGTCCAAGCCGGATCCTGGCGGTTGACGTGGTAGTAGCTGTAACGGCCGTAGATCTGGCTGCTCGCGTTCAACGTGTGATCGATTCGGAAATCGGTGGAGTTGGTGTGGTTGGGGACGGCGGTCTGGAACTGGTAGTTGTTGTTGCCCGTCCACGAGCCGGGACCGCTGGGCAGGCCGGGAATATTGGGACTCGGAAAGAGGGCCAGCAGCTTGGCTCCGACCGGATCGAGGCAGTTGGGCTGGACGATGTTGCCGATGACGCAGCCGGTCTGACCGACGGCGGAGGAATCGTTGAGGGCGAAGGGCAGCTCGGTGAAGTTGCCCTGCTGCATCAGGGCCGTCGGCACGGTGGTTTTGACCGTTGTCGCCTGCGAACTGCGCAGGCCCTGGACGTCGGCGAAGAAGAACGTTCGATCGCGGACGATGGGACCGCCGATGGTGCCGCCGAACTGGTTCTGCTCGAAGTGCCCGTTGGGCAAGCCACCCGCGTTGTTGAAGAAGGTGTTGGCGTCCAATTTATTGTTGCGCAGGTACTCCCACACATCGCCGTGGAACTGGTTGCCGCCGGACTTGAGCGAGGTGTTGATGACCGCCCCGGCCGAGGTGCCGAACTCGGCGGTGTAGGTGCGGGTCTGGACGCGGAACTCCTGCAGCGCGTCGGGCGGCGGCTGGACGACCTGCACCGAGCCTTCCTGCAGGTTGGTCGAGCCGGAGTTGTTGTCGACGCCATCGAGCGAGAAATAGTTCTGCGTTTCGAGATTGCCGTCCACGTTGAAGCGGTCGGGAGCGGCATTGGCAGTCTCGGCGTTGGGCAGCTTGGAGACGCCGGGTTCGAGCAGGGCGAGATCGGCGTAGCGGCGTCCATTGAGCGGCAAATCGTTAATCTGCTTGCTGCCCACCACACCGCCCACATCGGCGCTCTGCGTCTGGAGCAGCGGTTCGGCGTTGGTGACCACCACCTGCTGCTGCACCTGGCCGACTTGGAGCTGGAAGTTGACCGCCGCCCGGCTCTGGACGTGGATGGGAACGTCTTCGACCACCGCGGTGGTGAAGCCGGCAGCGCTGGCTGCGACGCGGTAGTCACCCGGCGTCAGATTGATCACTTGGTATTGGCCGTCGGCGTTGGTTGGGCTGCTCACGACCACGCCGGTGGCGCGATTGGTGACGCCGACCTTGGCGCCGGGCACGGCCGCACCACTGGGGTCGGTAACGGCGCCGACGATGATGCCGCGGTCCACTTGGGCGGCGAGCGTGGCGGTCAACGCCAGCGCGAAAAGGGCACCAAAGCCGGCGCGGCGGGCGGTTCTGGCAATGACAAGGTTCCCCATAACAAGTCTTTCCTTCCCTGACGCGGCAGTCCACCACGACCGCAGTGCTCATCCTAACCTCTCCGCAACCAACGCGTGGGTCGCGGCGTCGAAGGTCGCACGGAGACGCCCGGCGGTTGGCGCGGTGGGGATCGTGCGGGTGAGCCGAGCGCCGGACCAGGCCGTGGCGGCGAGGACGGGACAACCGCCGGCCAGAACCGGCGGGCTGACGGCGGCACCGGCCGGCGTGACGGGAGCCACGCGCCGGTGTGGGATTGTCAGGGGCCGCCATGGTGCACCGTTCTCGAACCGATTCGGGCTCGAACCCACCGTCCGCTGCGCGGAACATAGGCCTCCCCGGCATGGAAGTCAAGCCCAAAGCGCGGCCCGCACGGGCTGTGAGCCCGGGGGCAACGCGTTCAGACGGGCGCGGGGTGGGGCCATAACCCGGTACCGTAACGTTTTGACATGTGAGTTGACAGGGGACCGGCAAGCGGGTAGGCTGGCCGCGTTCTCGCCTGTCGACCCAAGGGCTGTCGCCCGGACGAATATCCCTGCCGCCCGCTCTTTCGACCAGGTCTTCACGTTCAGGGAGCCGGTATGAACCTTTCCACTGTCCGTTTTGCGTGCGCGGCTGCGCTCGTCGCCGGCCTCGCCGCGGCGGCGCTACGGGCGCAGTCGCCGCGCGCGGTCTCGATCCACCAGCCGCTGGAAAGCGCCCGCCCGCTGGCGGTGGACCGGGGCGCAGCGGCGCTGGCCCAGAGCCTGCGCAAGCTGCAGACGCGGGCCAGCGTGCTCATGATCGTGGCCCATCCCGACGACGAGGACGGCGGGATGCTTGACTTCGAATCGCGCGGTCAGGGCGCGCGGGTGGCGCTGCTGACGCTCAACCGCGGCGAGGGCGGCGCCAACGTGATGTCGCCCGACTACTGGGATGCGCTGGGCCTGGTACGCACCGAGGAGCTGCTGCACGCGGGCCGCTACTACGGCGTGCAGCAGTACTGGACGCGAGTCACCGACTACGGCTTCTCCAAGACCAAAGCCGAGGCGCTCGCCAAGTGGGGCCACGACCAGGTGCTCGACGACGCCGTACGAGTGGTACGCATGACGCGGCCGCTGGTGGTGACGTCGGTCTTCATCGGCGGCACGACCGACGGCCACGGCAACCACCAAGTGGCCGGGCAGATGGCGCAGGAGGTGTTTGCCGCCGCCTGCGATCCGAATATGTTCCCCGATCAGATCAAGGCCGGGCTGCGCCCCTGGTGCCCGGCGAAGACTTACGGGCGGGTGCCGTTCTTCCTCGAGGCGGGTCGCATCTCGCCCAAGGGCATCTACGACTATGCCAGCCACGACTGGGCGCCGGCCGGGTACTTCAACTACATCACGCGGAAGTGGACGCCGGGCGCCATGGCGGTCACGGTGCGCATCCCGGAAGGCGACTACGATCCGGTGCTGGGCGAAAACTACGTGCAGATCTCGCGCCGCGGTCTCGGTTTCCAGAAATCGCAGAATGGTGGGACCGGCGTCCCCGATGCGGGCGCGGAGTCGAGCGCCTACCACCGCTTTGGCACGCGCGTGGGCGGGGCGGCGTCGGAGAGTTCATTCTTCGACGGCGTTGACACCTCGCTCGAGGGCATCGCCTCGCTCGCCGGCACGGACAACGACGGCTTCCTCAAGACGGGTCTCGGCCGCCTCAACGCCCTGGTCGAGCGGGCGGTGCGTGAGTACAACGCGGCGGCGCCGGGGGCGATCGCGCCGACGCTGGCGGCGGGGCTGAAGGCCACCGACGCGCTCATCGCCCAGGTCCTGGCCAGTTCGCTCGGCGCCGAGGGCAAATACGACGTCGAGCACGAACTGCGGGTCAAGCAAGCGCAGTTCAACGCCGCGCTGGTCAACGCCCTGGGCCTCTCGATGCAGGCGACCGTGGCGCCGGAGCGCCCGCCGACGGGGCTCTTCGCGCGCTTCATGGGCACGCCGCCGAGTTTCTCGACGGCCATTCCGGGACAGAAGTTCTGGGCCAACGTGCACCTGAACAACGCCAGCGCCGAGCCGGTCGATGTGACCGGGGTGACGCTGCAGGCGGCGGCGGGGCCAGCCTGGCCCACGACCCAGCTGACGCCGGCGCCCGCCAAGCTGGCGAATAACCAGCCCGCCGACGTCCGCTTCGCGGTCGAGGTGCCGGCGAACGCGCCGCTCACGCGGCCCTATTTCAGTCGCTCCTCGATCGAGCAGGCTAACTACACCATCAACGTGCCGAATGACCTGAATCGGCCGCTGGCCCCGTATCCGCTGGATGCCTGGGCGACGCTGCGCTACGACGGCGCGACGCTCCATCTGGGCGAGGTGCTGCAGACGGTCACGCGAGAGACCGGGCCGGGCCAGGTGCTCAACCCGCTGGTGGTGGCGCCGGCGATCTCGGTGGCGATTTCGCCGATCGCGGGGATCGTGCCGCTGCCGGGTTCGTTCCCGGTGAGCGCGGCGACCGGCGACGGGCGGCCGCGGACGGCAAGCGCTGAGATGCCCGCGGGCTCGTTCCCGCTGAGCGTCACGATTCACAGCAACGTCAAGGGCCCGGCCAAGGGCAGCGTGCAGCTCGAACTGCCCGCGGGCTGGACATCAAGCCCCACGACGGCCGCGTTCGCAACCTCGGCCGACGGCCAGGACCAGGTGCTGACCTTCGCGGTCACGCCGGCCCACCTCGCGGCCCAGCGCTACACGCTGACGGCTGTCGCCAGCTATGACGGTCAGGAGTACCGGCAGGGCTATCACACGGTCGGGTACCCCGGCCTGCGGCCCTACAACCTGTACCGCAACGCCACCTATGCGGTGACGGGGGTGAACGTGCAGGTGGCCCCCCACCTCAACGTGGGCTACATCATGGGCAGCGGCGACGACGTGCCGCAGTCGCTCGAGAACCTGGGCATCCACGTGCACTTCCTCAGCCCCGAGGACCTGGCCTCGGCCGATCTGAGCCGGTACAACGTCATCCTGCTGGGGGTGCGCACGTACGCGGTGCGGCCCGACCTGGTGAGCCACAACGGCCGGCTGCTCGAGTATGTGAAAAATGGCGGCGTGGTCGTGGTGCAGTACAACACGCCGGAGTTTGACCACAACTACGGCCCCTACCCCTACGTCATGGGCAACGACCCCGAGGAGGTCACCGACGAGACCTCGCCGATGATGATTCTCGAGCCCTCCAGCCCGGTGCTGAACTGGCCCAACCACATCACCACGCGCGACTTCGAGGGCTGGATCGAGGAGCGCGGCTCAAAATTCCTGCAGTCGTGGGATCCGCACTACCACGCGCTGCTGGAGACGCACGATCCGCATCAGCCGCCGCAGAAGGGCGGCCTGGTGTACGCGCGCTACGGCAAGGGGGTGTGGGTGTATGAGGCCTACGCCTTCTACCGGGAGCTTCCCGAGGGCGTGCCCGGCGCCTACCGGCTCTTCGCCAACCTCGTGAGCCTGCCGGGCAACTCCGCCTTCTTCCCTGCCCCGGGCTCGGGCGCGGGCGGGCGCTAGCGGCAACCTGATCCCGCGCCGCGGGACGGAACGCACGCCCGGTTGCACAAGGAACCGGGCGTGCGTTCTATATGCTGATGCTGGTGAAGACAGCAGCATGGATCGCGTTCGTGGGGCTGGCGTGCGCGCCCGGCGTGCGGGCGCAGCGTGGCGGCCTGGCGGCGGCCGACGTGGCGCGCTACGAGGCGGCGGTCGGGGCGATGCGCGCGGGCGCGCCGCGTCAGGCGGCGGTCGAGTTGCGCGCGCTGGCGCGGCGCTATCCGGCAAACTTCGCCGTGGCCGAGTCGCTCGGCCTCGCCGAGGGACGCACCGGCGACCGCGCCGCGGCCGAACGTTGGTTGAAGCGGGCGGCGGCGCTGCGGCCCGATCTGGCGCTGGCACACGACAATCTGGGCGTGGCGGAGATGGCGGCGGGCCACGTGCCGGAGGCTATCGAGGAATTTCAGGCGGCGGTGCGGGCGCAGCCGGACGATTTTGAGGGCTGGAACGACCTGGGTCAGGCGCTGGCCGGGCGCCGCGAGCTCCGGGCGGCGGTGGCCGCTTGGGAGCGGGCGTGGCGGCTGCGACCGACGTCGGCGGTGGGCTATAACCTCGCCCTTGCCCGGCACGAGCTGGGCGAGGACGCTGCCGCGGCCGCGGTGCTGGGTTCGGCACCCGCGTTCGCCGCCGATGCGGCGGCCCAGTCCTTGTGGGGCGACGTGGAGGAGGGCCTCGGCCGCTATCAGGCGGCGATCGGCCACTTGCAGCGGGCGCAGGCACTCGCGCCGAGCGAGGCGCATGTGTTCCGGCTGGGGCTCGAGTTGCTGCGCCACTGGACGCTCCCGCCCGCCCGGGCGGTACTGGAGGCGGGACGGCGCGACTATCCCGCGAGCGTGCGCATCGGCCTGGCGCTGGCGTTGACCGAGTACGGCGTCGGGGCCTCGGACGAGGCCCTGCCGCTGCTCGCCCAGGTGCTAGAGCAGGCGCCCGCACAACCCGGCCTGCTCGATTTCCTGGGCGCGGTCTGCGCCGGGACGAATGCGGGTACGGCGGCCTGCGGACGGCTGGTGACGTTCGCCGCCGCGCATCCCCACAACGGCGCGGCGGCGGCATACGCCGCCGCCGTCGCCATCGAGCGAATCGTCCGCGCCGGCGGCGCCGCTAACACCGCGGCGCTCGCCCCGGCCCACGCGCTGGTGCAGCGGGCGCTGGCGCTGGCGCCCCACCTCGCCGAGGCGCACCTGCAGGCCGGGCAGTTGGCGGCGGCGGAAGGGCGCTGGCCTGCGGCGGTGCGCCAGCTCGAATACGCGCACCAGCTACGGCCGGCCGACGACCGGATCGAGTTTCACCTCGCCCAGGCCTACGCCCGCAACGGCCAGGCGGCGCTGGCACAGGCCGCCCTGGCCCGGCACCAGGCCGCGCTGGCCCGCGAGCAGCACGCCTTCGATGAACGCTACGCCGCCATCCAGGCCTTCGTGGTGCAGCTGAAGTAACGCGGCACCGAAACGTTTCAGTCCGCGTTGCCAAGGCGGTTTCACCGTGACCCGGACGTGGTCGGTTGCTATACTCGGCTGCCGCGCTGGATGACCGCCATGGATCACCGCCATGCCTGACCGCGACGCTGCCCCCGCCGTGGACGCCGCCTCCGCGCGGCTGGTGCGGGGCATGGACCTACCCCAGGCCACCGCCACCAACATGCTCAACATGATCGGCATCGGGCCGTTCATCACGCTGGGCACGATCGTGGCCTACATGGGCGGACCGCAGGCGCTGCTCGGCTGGGTGCTGGGGGCGGTGTTGTCGATGTGCGACGGGCTGGTCTACGCCGAGCTGGGCGCGGCCATGCCCGACGCCGGCGGCGCGCTCGTCTATTTCCGCGAGGCCTTCAACCGGCGGAGCTGGGGCCAACTGATGTCGTTCCTGTTCCTCTGGCAGATGCTGTTCACCGCGCCGCTGGGCATGGCGGCAGCCTGCGTCGGGTTCGCCGACTATGTGCAGCCGCTGCTCGTCAGCCTGCCGGCGTTGCAGCGCTGGCTGGGCGTGGGCGCGCTCTCGCCGATCGCCCTGACCGCGATTGGCGCGGCGGTGTGCGCAGCGGCGACGCTGCTGCTCTACCGGCCCATCGCCAGCGTGGGCCGGCTCTCGATCGTGATTCTTGTCCTTGTGCTCGCAGCGATGGGCTGGGTGATCGTGGCCGGTCTGACGCATTTCTCCGCCGCCCGCGCGCTGGCGTTTCCGCCGCATGCGTTCGCGTTCTCGCGGCCGTTCTTCGCCGGCCTGGCCGGAGCGACGCTGTTCGCGCTCTACAATTTCGGCGGCTATAACAATGTCACCTTCCTCGGCGCGGAGGTGCGCAACCCCACGCGCAACATTCCGCGCGCGATCGTGCTCTCCATCGTGGTGGTGGGCGCGGTGTACCTGCTGATGACGGTAAGCATCCTGGGGGCGATCCCCTGGCGCGAGGCGGCGGCCTCGAAGTCGCTGGTGTCGGATTTCATTCACCGGCTTTACGGGCCTGGTGCGGCGGCGGCGATCACGGTGCTGATCCTCGTGGCCACGTTTGGCGGCATCTGCGCGCTCAGCCTGGGGTACTCGCGCATTCTTTACGCCGCCGGGGCGGAGGGACAGTTCTTCCGCGTCTTCGGGCGGGTGCACCCGAAGGGCCGCTTCCCCACCGTGGCGCTGGTGGCGATTAACGCGGCGGCAGCGGTGCTGTGCGGGTTTTCGGTCGAGCGGCTGATCCAGGCGCAGATGATCATCCAGATCGTCTTCCAGTTCATTCCGCAGATCGTGGCGCTGGAGGCGCTGCGCCGTTACCGCCCCGCCATCAGGCTGCCCTTCCGCATGTGGCTCTACCCCGTGCCCGCGCTCGTCGCGCTCGCCGGTTGGATCTACGTGGCACTGACCCCCGCGCAGTTACACTATGTGGGCGCCGCGCTGGTGCTGCTGGCGGCGGGTGTGACCGCGTTCCTGTTACGCTCGCGGCAACGGCGGGAGTGGCCGTTCGCCGCCGCCTCCCGGGCCTATGCCTCCGAAATCTGACCCGCCCGCCCGCCGCAACCCGGCCGCCCGCCGGCCGACCAAGCGGCACGCCACCATCCGCGATGTGGCCCGCGCGGTGGGCGCGTCGGTCTCGACCATCTCGGCGACGCTCAACGGCACGGATTACGTCAGCGCCGGGATGCGGGCGCGGATCAACAAGGCCATCGAGCGGCTCCAGTTCCGGCCCAACGATCTGGCCCGCAGCCTGCGCCTGCAGCGCACGCACACGCTGGCCATCGTGGTGCCCGACATCTCCAACAGCTTCTACGCCGAGATCATCCACGGCATCAAGGACTATGGCGCCGCGTTGAATTACACGCTGTTGATCGGCGACTCGCGCGAACGCTGGGCGGAGGAGTCGAACTACCTCGACCTGTTCCAGCGGCGGCGGGTGGACGGGGTCATCCGCGTGCCGGCGACCGACGACGCCGGCGGCCACGCGCACCGGCTGCTGGGCGATATTCCCGTGGTCTACGCCGATCGTTTTCCGCAGGCCAACGACGAGCAGATCGGCTGCGTCGGGGTGGACAACGTCAAGGCGGCCAACGACGCGGTGCGCTACCTGATCAGCCTCGGACACGAGCGCATCGCCATCATCGCCGGGCCGCTGACGGCACGCAGCTCGGCCGATCGCATCGAGGGTTACCGGCGGGCGCTCGCCGCGCAGCACCTGCCGCTGCGGCGCGACCGGATCCGCAGCGGCGTCTTCGACATGGTGGCGGCCACGCGCGAGGCGATCGAGCTGCTGGCGCGGCCCGACCGACCGACGGCGCTGTTCTGCGGCAGCAACATCACCACGCTGGGGGCGCTCGACGCCGTCCAGCAACTGGGCCTGCGCTGCCCGGAGGAGATCAGCCTGCTCGGCTTCGACGATTTCTCCTGGTCGACGCTGCTACGGCCGCGGCTGACCATGGTGCGGCAGCCGGCGCGCGAAATCGGCATGACCGCGGCGCGCGTGCTGATTGACCACATCGAGGAACGCACGCGGCAGGTCGCCGGCGAGCACCTGCTGCCGACGCAGTTGATGATCCGGAATTCGTGCGCACCGCCGCTGCAAAACGCGCCCGCCGCTGGACGACGCGGGCGCCGCGCCCCGGGAAGGCCGAGTTGAGAAGGGGCGGCCCGTACCCTGACCCGGCCTGGCAGAGCTTCCTTGCTGCCAACGGATCTGCGAGCACCTGATTCCACTAACGGTCGATGGCGGCGGCTTGGAGCGGCGGGATGCCTGAAAGGACAAAGAAGCCGCCGCCGATGCGCCCGTGTTGGCCGGGCGAACTGGGGGCCGCGCCGCTGCGCGGCTTGCGCTTCCCTCCAGCGCCCCGGCGCAGCGCCGGCCGCCGGCCCGGTCTGCGCGGCTACCAGTTCAGTTCGGGGGGAAAGTACTCTGCGATCAGCGTCTCGTAGTAGGGACGCAGGGCGCTCACGTCGGGCCGGGTTTCGGCCTTGGAGTACAGGTCGTAGCGGTTGAAGTCGCGTACCCAGGGCAGCATGGCGCGGTCGCGCTCGTTCAGCAACTGGTCATAAGCGCCCTCGCGGTGCCAAGCGTAGAACGAGTGGTAACGGATCATGTACTGCGCCGGTTCCGGCAGGTAGTCCTTCACCACGTGGAACAGGTACTCGTCGTGGCCCCAGGAGAGGTCGACCTGATGCAGGCCCCCACCGGCGGCGTAGACGCCCAACTCGCTCTGGTACTCGGGCACCGCGGTGTCGGGATTGGTGGCGAAGAACTCGGGGAAGACGATCTTGTCGGAGAAGGCGCAACCCACCGGGAAGGTGTCGCCCACCACCGCCCATTGCGGCTCCCCGAACAGGCACAGGATCTTCCCAAGATCGTGAATCAGGCCGGTGAGGATGAACCAGCGCGGGCGGCCGTCGCGCCGCATGGCTTCGCTGGTCTGCAGCAGGTGTTCGATCTGCGTGAGGCTGGTATCCGGGTCGCTGTCATCGACCAGGGTATTGAGAAACTCCATGGCCGGCCAAACGCCCATGCGGCGGCGCTGGAGGGGAAGGAACTCGCGCTTCTTGGCCTGCACGAAGGCCCGCGTCTGGTGGAGGTGATTGAGGCGGTAGAACTCCTTGACGCTGGCCCGCGCTTCCGCACGGTAGTCGCGGAAGGTGCCGACAGCCGGTTCAGCGGCCGGCGGTTCCGGGTACACGCCCTGCAGGAACTCGTCCCAGTGATCCAAGTCCTGCAGCGGGCCGGTGGTGGAAGTCGCAACGCGCATAACTCACCCCACGGACAGCATACCGCGAAAGCCGATCGGAGGGCGCAAGCGGCCAGCTTGGCCCGGAACGGCGGTTTGTGCCACACTGCGCTTGCAGACTTTCTGGGGAGACTTCATGGAATCACTTGTTCGGCGTGACTTTCTAAAGACGGCCGGGAGTGCAACCGCTCTCGGCGTGGCGGGTCTGACGGTGCCGGCCCGCGTGCTGGGCGCCAACGACCGGGTGCGCATCGCCATCATCGGCTTGCGGGGCCGGGGCCTGGACCACATCAAGGGCTACGCACCGCTGAAAAACGTCGAGATCGCGGCCTTATGCGATGTCGATGAAAACGTTTTAACGCGCCGCCTGGGCGACGCCGAGAAACTTACCGGCCACCGCCCCGCCGCCTTCGGCGACGTGCGCAAACTACTGGCCGACAAGTCCATCGACGCCATCTCCATCGCCACCCCCAACCACTGGCACTCCCTGATCGGCATCTGGGGCGCCCAGGCCGGCAAGGACATCTACTGCGAGAAGCCCTGCTGCCACAACTGGTGGGAAGGCAAACAACTGGTGGCGGCCGTCAAGAAGTACAAGGTCATGTGCCAACACGGCAGCCAGAGCCGCTCCGGCAAAGGCATCCGCGACGGCATCCAGGCCATGCGCGATGGCTTGATCGGTGACGTCTACCTGTCGCGCGCCCTGTGCTTCAAATGGCGCGACACCATCGGTCACCAGCCCGTCCAGCCGGTGCCGGCGGGCGTGAATTACGACCTATGGACCGGCCCCTCACCGCTCCATCCCTTCACCCTCAACCGCTTCCATTACAACTGGCATTGGTTCTGGGACACCGGCAATGGCGATCTCGGCAACCAGGCCATCCACGAACTCGACATCGCCCGCTGGGGCTTGGGCGTCGGGTTCCCCAATCGCGTGAGCGCCATGGGCGGCAAGTTCATGTTCCACGACGACCAGGAAACCCCCAACACGCTGACCGCGAGCTTCGAATTTGACCAGCCGGACGGTTCGCGCCGCATGTTGGAGGCCGAGGTGCGGCATTGGATCACCAACCCCGAAGCGGGAATCGGCACGGGCCTTTACCACGCCGGCGGCGTGCCGGCCGCAGGATTGGCTGCCACCCCGAGGAAGCATGACAAGCAGGCCACCCATCCCAAGCTGGGCCCGAGCGCCGGCGCCCACAACTGCATCGGCAACGAGTTCTACGGCTCCAAGGGCTACATCGGCATGGACGGCTACGACAGCTTCAAGAGCTGGCTGGGCCCCGACCAGACACCCGGACCGGAATCGCACGGTGGGGGCGATCACTTCCAAAACTTCATTGACGTGGTGCGCAGCCGGCGCTATCAGGATCTGCACTGCCCGATCGAGGAAGGCTTCCTCTCCTCGAGCCTCATCCATCTGGCCAACGCCTCCTACCGGCTGGGCCGCTCGCTGAACTTCAACCCCGAAACCCAGGCTGTGCTCAACGACTCGGAAGCCGAGGCGCTGCTGCATGGGACCTATCGCGCACCCTACGTCGTCCCGGACGAGGTGTAGCGGAAAAGTCGAGCGTGAAGTGTCAAGCGTGGAGCGTGCAAGAAACGCTCCACGCTGCCTTCTTCCCTCCCCACTTCCCGTCCTCCCACCACCCTCCGCGTTTCAGCGTTTCCGGGCCAGCAGCAGGGTGCGGTCGTCGTCGTACCCCAACTCGCCGCGAAAGCCGTCGCAGGCCTGCTGGATGCGATCCATGATCGCGTCCAGTTTCTCCTCGCGGTGCTCCAGCACCACGGCGCGCATGCGTTCCGGTCCAAACTCCTCGCCGGCATCATTGAAAAGCTCCGTCCAGCCGTCGGTGTAGATCACCACCAAGTCGCCGGGCTGCAACTCACACACGCCGATGCGGTATTCACTGTCGGGATCCATGCCGAGAAACACGCCCCCGACCGAAAGGTCTTCGGTCTTCCCATCGCCGCGCACGATGAAGGGCGGCGGGTGGGAGCAGTTGCCGTAAATGACGCGGCCCTCCGACTCGAACTCGCCGTAGAACAGCGAGACCAGATTGCGGATCTCGCCTTTTTCCGCCAGGCTGCGGTTCAGAAGCCGGAGCTTGTGCGTGACCTTGAAGGGCGTCTCGTTGACAACGCGAAGCGCGGCGTGCAGCCCGGTGGCCAGCACGGCCGCTTCGAAGCCGTGGCCTTTGGCGTCGGCCACGGCCAGGGCGGTCGAGGCGGAACTCAACGGAATGACCTGGTAGTAGTCACCGCCGACTTCCTCGGCCGGAATCGAGCGCCCAGCCACCTCATAGCCCGGTACGGTGGGCAGCGTCGCCGGCAGGAGGCTGAGCTGCTGATCCCGGGCCAGCGCAAGGATTTCGTTCAGACGTTCCTGCTGGTGATGGCGATCCACGAACAAACGGATCAGTTGACTGAGGACGCTGAGCGAGGCTTCGCGCTCCATGCCCTCATCGCCCGACATGGAGCGCGTCAGCAGGCCGAGAATGTGTTTCAGATCACGGCCAATCGGGATCAGGATGAGGTCGTACCAGAGCGCCTGTCCGTCCAACTGGCGCTTGAGGCCGCGCTGGATCCACCAGAGTTGTCCCTGAAGACGCCGTTGCAGAACACGGACGGAGTAGGAGCCGTCGAGTTCGGGCCAGATGGGCTCGCCGGCGGTGGCGCCGATCTCGTAGCGCGCCCCCACCGGCTGAAACTCAGCGACGGCCACCAGCCCGAGCTGAGCGGCGAACTGGCGGTGCACGCCCTCAAGCAGGGCGCGTGCAAACTGGCCGCGGCGCTCCGCCTTCGAAACCGTTTCAATCAGATCGAACAGTTGTCGTTCAAAAAAGACCCGCGCCATTCGCTCAATCGTACACTGCTGCGTGAAGCGGAAAGATGAGTGAGGAGTGACAAGTGATGAGTGAGGAGTGGAAAGTGGAAAGGGGATGCGCCAGGCTGTGGTTCTTCTGGTTGCGTTCGCCCCGTAGGGGCGTGGGCTGGTAGCCGGGGGCTTCGAGCACGCCGATGGATCGGCGCTGGCGGGTCGCGAGCGCGGTTTGCCCCCCGGCTACCGGGCGCCGCCCCCTACGGGCGTCGGCGCGCGTTCCGGCTCCGCCTGCAGCGCCGCGGTGGCTTCCGCGGTCCGCGCCCACAGCGCGGTGCGCAGGGCGGGGTGGCCTTCGAGGCAATCGGCCAGGTGCACCAGCAGGTCCGGATAGCGCTGCTGCGCGGCGGCAACCAGCGCGGGGATGTCGCGGTTCACGTGCAACCCGGCGGCGAGGAAATAGGGCACCACGATCAGACGTGTCACCCCGACGGCCACCGCTTCCGCCACGACGTCGTCGAAGCGCGGGGTGGCTGGTTCCAGATAGGCGGCGCGCACGAAGCGACCCCCGACGCCATATTCTTCCGCGAAGCGCTCGACGCTGGCATGCCAGGCCCGTTGGGAGGAGCCGTGCGCCAGAAAGACCACGCCCGGCAAGTCGGCTGGGGTGGGGTTGGCTGTCGGGTGGCCGGCATGCAACCACTGTTCCCGCAATCGCACCACGTCGCCGATCACGACGAGCGCCGGGGACTGAATACCGGATTCTGCGGTCCGGCTGACGATGTCGGACAGCGTTCCCGTCGTGATGCGCTGTTCCGGGGTTGTGCCCCGCTCGATGACCGCCACCGGCAGATGGCGTGCGGCGCCCCCGGCCAGCAACCGCCCGATGGTATCGGCCAAAGTGGCGAGACCCATGAAGATGACCAGCGTCTCGCCGGGAACACAGCGCAGTTCCGGCACCAGCTCGGCGGTGACGGCCGGGTGGCCGGTCACAAAGCGTACGCTGGCGGCGGTGCCGCGATGCGTCACGGGAATGCCGGCCGCCTCCGGAACGGCAATCCCGGCGCTGACGCCGGGAATCGCTTCCCAGGCAATCCCGGCGGCGGAGAGAAGCTGGGCTTCTTCCCCGCCGCGCCCAAACAGGAAGGGATCCCCACCCTTCAAGCGGACCACACACCAGCCTTGGGCGGCGCGCTCGATCATGAGCCGCACGATCTCGACCTGGGGCAGCGCATGCTCGTGGGCGCGCTTGCCGACGTAAATCCGTTCCGCCTCCGGGCCCGCAAAATCGAGCAGCCGGGCATGAAGCAACTCGTCGTAGAACACCGCGTCGGCACATTCCAGCAGACGGCGTCCCTTGAGGGTCAGCAGCTCGGGATCGCCCGGGCCGGCCCCCACCAGAAACACGGTGCCGCGCGATGGGACCGGTGCCGCCATCAGACCGCCACCTCCTCGCCGATGCGCACCAGTTGTCCGACCGGAAGAAGCGCGGGTGCTTCCGGCAACGACCCCAGCACCGCCTCCAGTTCCGCATTGGGAGTTCGCTGAACAAAGGCCCGGAAGCGTTCGTCCGGCAGCCGCCGCTCGGCGTAGAAACGCAGCAGCGCTTCCAAACGATCGGGCAGTTCGCGAGCGCGCACGCGGCCGAGGGTGCGTCGCGCCAGCGTGGGGTTCTGGCCAAGACCCCCGCCCAGAAATACGTCGTAGCCGTCCTCGGGAACGGTGGCGGTCTTCACCCGCGTGCCCTGCAGACCGATGTCCGCAATCCAGTGCTGGCCGCAGGAATTTGGGCAGCCGTTGAGGTTGATGCGGATCGGCTCGGGATACTCCGGCAAGCGCCGCTCCAGCTCCGCGACCAGCTCGGCGGCAAAATGCTTGGTCTCGACCACGGCCAGCTTACAGAACTCGCTGCCCGTGCAGGCGATCGTACCGCGGCGGAAACTGGAAGCGGCGACCGGCAGTCCCACCGCCGTAAGTTGCTTGGCCAGCCGGGCCACGTGAGCCTTTGGGACGTTGGGCAGGAGCAAGTTCTGCAACGCCGTGGTGCGCACCTGGTTGCCGGCCAGATCGCGCGCCAGCTCCGCCACGCGCTCCATCTGGTCGGCGGTCAGCCGCCCGCCGAGAACGCTGGCGCCGACGCTGAAGAGCCCTGCCTGGCGTTGCGGATTTGCACCGAGATGGTCGCGGAATCCATGCGCCGGTGGAGGGTCGGGAATGTGCGACTCCAGACGGTAGCCAAGATTGGCCTCCAACTCACTGCGCAGCCGGGCGGCGTCCCATCCGAATTTCATGAACAGGAACTTGAAGCGGGCTTGGGCGCGGTTCTGGCGCAATTCGGTCCGGTCGCGGAAAAGCCGGGCCAGGGCGCGTGCCACATCCACCACCTGATGGGGGCGCACCACGACCGGGATCGGCACCGCGAAATGAGGAGTCGTGGAGAGTCCGCCGCCCACCTGCAGTCCAAAGCCGATTTCCCCTTCGCGGCCGGGTTTCGGCTGCAACGCGGTGAACGCAACATCGTTGATCTCGGGCAACGGACACCAGTGGCGGCAACCGCTGGCGCAGATCTTGAACTTGCGCGGCAGGTTGTAGAACTCCGCATGGCTGATGAGTTCCCGGTTGATGGCCTCGACGAAGGGGCGCGCATCCACGATCTCGTCGGGATCGAAGCCGGCCAGCGGACAGCCGGTTACGTTGCGGGTGTCGTCGCCGCACGCGGCGCGAGTGGTGAGGCCGATGTCCCAGAGTTCATGGAAGATATCCGGGATGTCCTCCGCCTGGATCCAGTGCCACTGCAGGTTCTGCCGCACCGTCACATCGGCGACACCGCGCGCATAGCGCCGCGTCATGGAGGCCAGCGTGGCCAATTGATCGCCGGTCAGGTGGCCGTTGGGCAGCCGCAGGCGCAGCATGTAGTAGGGCGCGGAGCCGCCGAACACGCCCGCGCCGTCCCCCTGCGTATAGAGACCCCACCAGCGCAGCCGCATATCGCGATCGGCCGCACCCAGGGCGCCGGCACCGGCACGAAACAGGGGGAACAGGCGCGGCAACTCCTCCCACGGGTTCTGCTCCCCCTTGAGGCGCTCGTGGCGCTGCACCTTGCTTTCTTTGGGCGGCTGGCTGGCCGCGATCTGGATGTCTGACATGCTGGGCTCGTAAAAAAAATGCCGGCTCCGAAGGAGCCGGCGTGAGGCAGAGAGTCTGAAGATCGAAGGAGGAGAAACTCAGACCAAGGCACGGCACGACGGCGTCCCCAATTGAGGGCGACAACAACAAGCCGTGCATGCGAAGGTCATCAGCACTAGTCCATGATAGCTGCGCCGGTCGCAGCGGGAGGAATCAATCTACTGATGGCTGGCATCAGGAAAGCAGATTGACTCCGCAGCGGTGACGAGCGGCCGCCTATCCATCATGTTTTGAGTGACTTACCGAGCGGTCGCCACCCCATGTCGAGGCGGATGCGCGTGCTAGGATTTCTGCCAAGGAGCCTTGCCAGTGGATCTCATTCCCAGCCAAGCCGCGGTTCTGGACGTTCTGGAGACCACGGGTGCCTTGCGCCACGGGCATTTTCAGCACCCCAGCGGCACGCACTCCGATCTTTACCTCCAGGTGCCATTGGCCATGCGGCACTACACAGAGTCCAAAGCGCTGAGCGTGGGGCTGAGCCGTCTGTTGCGAGCTGACGACGAGGTGCGACGTTACCTCCCCAACGTCAGCGTGGTCGCTCCGGCAACCGGGGGGTTGCCGGTTGCCTATGGCATCTCCGAGGCGTTGCAAGCGGTCCAGACTTACTGGGCGGAAAAAGAAGAGGGCCGGCTGGTCTTTCGACAGTTCATGGAAACCCATGCCGGGGAGCGCGTCATTCTGGTGGACGACATCTTGCGCACGGGCAGCAAATTACATCAGCTTCAAGAGCTGGTCGAGGGTGCCGGGGCGCGCGTGCTCGCCATTGCGGTGCTCGTCCACCAACCCTTCGAGAACGCCGCGACGTTTCCCGGCATCCCGTTGCTCAAGCTGGCCACGCTGCAACCGCGCTACTGGCACGGCCACGAGTGTCCGCTCTGCGCCGCGAAGGTGCCGATAACGCAGGTCAGGGTCTGAAACGGCTCGCGGTTCACGGTTGTTAGATGTTGGTTTTTGGGTTTTTGAAGCACGCAGCGCTCGGGCTAGCGTCGCATCGACCCCCGCGCCACGGCACGCTTTCAACAACTAACAACCAAAATCCGAAAACGTTGTTCGTTGTTAGTTGTTTGAAGCGTGCTGTTGGACTCCGGCGGAGGGCACGCCCATCGTTCCCCGCGCGGCAATGCGCTTCAAACAACCAACAACCAAAAGCTAACCACCGTCCACCGCCCACGTTTCCTCCCTCACTTCGCCACGAAGCGCTCGCTCAGCTTGCCGGTGCGCTCCAACTTGCCCCAGTGGAACTCACCGCCCTTGAGCGCCTGCTTGAGGGTGCGGAACATGACCAGCGCCATGACGTGGCGGTACACGAGGCGCTGCAGCAACAAGCCGCCGATGAGCGTCCACTGTTCCTTGTGTTCGAGGGCAAAGGCCAGGAGCGAGCCCAGCATGTCGACCAGCATGAGCACCGAGAAAAAGAAAAGCAGCCGGTACAGGCTGTCCGGTGTCCAGCTTTGCGGATGCGAACGGTAGTTGAACCACTCCATGCCCAGGGCGAACAACAGCATGAAGTCGGTGACCGGACCGAGGAGTGGCAGGATGATCTGGAAGACGAGGATGTTGGGCAGGGCAAAGCGTCCGAGCGTGCCGCCGCGCCCAAACAGGTCGCGGTGCTTCCAGACCGTCTGCACCATGCCGTAGGACCAGCGAAAACGCTGTTTCATCAGCGCCTTGATGGTGACCGGCGCCTCAGTGTAGGCGAGGGCGCCGTCCTCGTACAGGATGCGGTAACCCTGACGGCGAATCAGGAAGGTCAAATCGGCGTCCTCGGCCGCGGTCTGCGCGTTGAAACCGCCGAGTTCGCGCACGACGGCGGTGCGCCAGCAGCCGATGGCGCCGGGCACCACCGTGATGCAGTTCAAGACATCGAGAGCGCGCCGCTCGAGGTTCTGGCTGGTGATGTACTCGCCCGCCTGGAACCAGGTCACGAGGTTGACGCGGTTGCCGACCTTGGCGTTGCCCGCCACCGCGCCCACCGCGGGATCGGAGAGGTGGGCGGCCAGCAAGCCGAGGGCGGTGGGAGCGATCGAGGTGTCGGCGTCAATGGTGACGAAAGCGATCTCTTGCACCAGCGCAATGCCGGCGTTGAGAGCGGTGGCCTTGCCGCCATTGCTGCGCCGCAGCACCATCACGCGCGGGTCAGCACCAAACTCCTGTTCGAGCACCGCGGCGGTACGGTCGGTGGAACCGTCGTCAATCACGATGATGCGAAAGTTGGGATAGGTGGAGGCCAGCACCGAACGTACCGTGGTGGCAATCACCGCCTCCTCGTTATAGGCCGGAATGAGAACCGACAAGGGCGGCGCATAACCGGGCACCGGCGGACGCCGCTGTCGCAGTTTCTGCCAAGTGGCGAGGACCCCGATGACCAGAACGCGGGCACTCATCAGGATGATGCCCAGCAGGAAGATCCAGATGATCGCCTGCTCGATCCAGCGCACCACCAGGAACACGGAGCCGGCCAGTCGCACCGCGAACTCGTCCCACGGCGCCAGGGCGGGCATGACCTGAGCGCGGCTCATGCCCAGCAGATCGGCAACGGAGACGAACTTGTAGCCGCGCAGACGAACTTTCTGGATGATCTCCGGCAGCGCCGCCACCGTGGCCGAGCGTACCCCTCCGCCATCGTGCAGCAGGATGATGTTGCCGGTCCCCAACTGATCGAGCACCCCGTTGACAATCTCATTCGTGCTGGTTCCCGGCTGCCAGTCGTGCGGGTCGAGGCTGTTACCGATGATGAGGTAGCCGAGATTCTGCACCGTCTCCAGGGGGCGCACCTCATCGTTGGTCTCCGGCGTGCTGTCCACGCCGTAGGGCGGGCGGAAGAGGATGGTCTTCACCCCGACGATACTTTCCAGCAGGCGCTCCGTGCTGTTGAGCTCCAATTCCAACTGCAGGTGCGAGATGTCGGAGAGGTCGGGGTGCAGGAAGGTGTGGTTGCCGATCTCGTCGCCCTGCTGGTACATGCGGGTGAGCAGATCGGGATGGCGCTCGGCGTTGGTCCCGATGACGAAGAAGGTGGCGGGGACGTTGTATTGCTTCAGGACATCGAGGATCTGCGGCGTCCAGCGCGGATCGGGGCCGTCATCGAACGTCAGGGCGACGGCGTGCGGCAGATCGCCGTACTGATCGATGCGGTAAGAGGAGGGGTAGCGCGAATAGCGCTCGGCGGTGATCAAGTCGCTGGCGGAATCGATCTGGATCTGGCGGATGCCCGGCTGCGGGGCGCTGGCGACGCGGATGATATCGCCCTTGCCCTCGAGGTCGATCTCATCGCCGGGAGCGGGCGTGCTCAACCCCTGCCGGACCGCCGCATCGTCGTTGAACTTGTCGAATACGCTCCAGAGCGAGCTGTCGGCCGCTCCCAGGCGCCAGACGGCGAACGAGTTGATGCCCAACTGCAGCGCGCCGCGCATCTGGTTGACCGCCGTGACCGCGTCGGTGAACCAGACATGATGAACATGATGGTTGTCGTCCTCGTAGTCGAACGTGGGGTTGAGCGAATCCGGGTCCAGATGCACGTCGGCGCCCGACTCTTGCGCCAACAGCAGCGCGTGCTGCACGCTGGTCTCCTGACCGTGCTGCTGGTCCGGCCAGTCATAGCCGTAGTTGGCGATCCCCAGCATGATCTTCTCGCGCGGGATTACCTGCAGGGCCGCCTGCAGGTTTTTCAGAAACCAATCCTGTGAAGCCAACGGGCCGGGAGGCGTGCTTGATTCGTGCTCGTCATAGTTCATCAGCAGCACGACGTCGGTCTGCGCGGCATAGGCCTTCAGGTCGTAATCGTCGTCGGCGACCGGCAGGGTGAGGTACATGCGAATGTGCTGCTGCTGCAGGATGGGGTGCAGCTCGGTCACAAAGGCGCGGTAGTCGGGCTGCGCGGCGGTGGGGATATTCTCGAAATCAATCACCACCCCGTGATAGTTCCCCTTTCCCAGCCAGGCCAGGAGCTGGGTCTCAAACGTCTGCCGGGCTTGTGGGTCGGCAAACATTCTGGCGGCCGCCTCGCCCTGCCAGGTGCTGCCGTCATAGTTGTTGACCAGGGGCACGATCTGCAGGTCGGGGTTGTCCAGCTTCTTCCACTTGGCGATGTTGGAGTCGGGGCGGCCATACTCGGCCTGCTGGTCGAAGGCGATATCAATGTGGCCATCGGCCGAGGAGGCATGCAGCCACTCGGCAAACAAGACGTCCATGTCGTGCATGTGCCGTCGCAGGCTGGAATAGGAGGAGGAGTCCCAGTTGACGTAAAACCCGGCGCGCACCGGCTGCGGCTGGCCGGGGATCCGCACCGGCTTGCGGACGTGCGGGTGCCGCACGGCATGCTGCAGCCGCGTCTTGTAGCGCTGGTACTTGACCGGAACCGCGTACGCGCTGCGCTCCACCGGCAGGATCATGGCGGGGAGCGACTCCTTGTGCACCATCTCAACGATAAAGATGGCCAGCAGCAGCAGCGCCACCACTGCGCTGACGTTCAGGATGCGCATGGCGCGCTTCCAACGGCGCCGGGCGGGATCGAAGAAAATGGGATTGTTGTCCATCCGGATCACGCACGGGCGAGTCGCCGTCGCGGTGGACGCCAGCGTCTTCCGTCCCCAAGCCTCTTGATCCAAGGTGCCTGAAAGGCCTGTCCGGACGCAAGCTGCCCGTAGCGGGTCCCCGCCGAGTCGGGGCTTTCTGCGGAGCATGCTGCGAAATTTTGTGGTCACCCTACCGTCGCATGCCGCGACACTTTAGAATCCGCACATGCTCTCTGCCGCTCCGGTTGACGGCGTTCGTGTCCCGGGGCTCCTCCGTTCCCATTGGCGCAGCCTGCTGTTGCTGACTCTCGCGGGAGTGGTCTTGCGGGTTATGTTCGTGCTGGTCTACCCCGGGGTGACCGACGACGGCGTGCTTTACCTCCAACTGGCCCGCAACCTCTTGACCACGCATCATTACTTGCGCTGGCTCAACGGCCACATGGTTCCCAGCACCGCCCGTCTGCCGGGCTATCCGCTGTTTCTGGCCGTGGTGCTGCGCTGTTTCGGGCGCGACAATCTGCTCGCCGTATGGCTGATACAGGTGGGACTGGATATCGGCACCGCAGCCGCAGCCGCGGCCCTGACACTTGTGCTGCTGGAGGCACAACCACAGGCACGCCGCCACCTTGCGGCGGTGCTGGCCTATGGAGGGGTGGCACTGTGTCCCTTTCTTGCCATGTATACGGCTGCGATTCTCTCCGAGACGCCGGCGGTGTTGTGTACGACGTTGGCGCTGCTCTTCGGCTGGCTGGCGCTCCAACGTGGCGCCTGGCGCTGGTGGTGGGGGGCAGGGTTGGCGCTGGCGGTAGGAATCCAGATGCGGCCTGATACGGGCCTTGTTCTGCTGGTGCTCGACGCGGCGGCCCTCACGTCCTGGGGGCGGCGCCGTCCGCAATCCCAGGCAGAGTCGCGACCCCGTCCGCGGTTGGCTGCGCTCCTGCTACTCAATTTGGTGTCCCTCCTGCCGGTGGCGCTGTGGACGGTCCGCAATGCCGTCGTGCTGCATGTCTTCCGCCCCCTCGTATCCAGCGATGCGGAGGAGGTGGGCGAGCCGACGCACGCCGGCTTGGCACGCTGGACTTGCACCTGGCTCTCCAGCTACCGCCAAGTGGAAGACTTTCTGAGCGACCTGCCGGCGAGCGGCGCCAATCTGGCCGCGCTGCCCCCTTGGGCCTTCGATTCGGCGCAGCAGCGCGCGGCGACGCAGGCGCTCCTCGACCGCTACGCCGCCAATCGCACCATGACACCCGAGCTGGACGCCGCCTTCATGCAGCTCGCGCAACAACGGATCCGCGCTCATCCCCTGCGCTATGCTCTGGTGCTGCCGCTGTTGCGCGCCCGCTCGCTCTGGCTCTCGCCGCGAGTCGAGTTCCTCCCCATCACCGACCAATGGTGGCCGCCGGGTTACTGGTTCGAGGATGATCCTCACGACTTCGGCTTCACCTTGGCGTACCTGGTGCTCAACGTCCTGTGGCTCGGCTTGGCGGCATGGGGCGTGTGGCACACGCCCATGCCAGGCAAAGCATGGCTGGTCGGGCTGGTGCTCACCCGCACCTTCGCCCTGTCGCTGTATCAGAGCTGCGAGCCACGCTACACGTTGGAACTCTACCCGCTGATCTTGATCTGGGCGGCCATGGCCCTTACCGTACGCATGGCACGCCTGCGTCCCGCGTCTCCTGTACAGTCGGACTGACCGAAGAAAAAGAACGCCATGCAACGTCGAACTTGGATCAAAACCGCAGGAACGGGGCTGGGTTGCGCCCTGATCGCCCGCACTAGCCTTTTTGGCGCCACGCCGGACTGGGACGTCGTGGTCTACGGCGCCACCGCCGGGGGCGTGGTCGCCGCCGTGGCGGCAGCGCGCCACGGGGCTCGTGTCGCGCTGCTGGAGCCCGGCACGCGTCTGGGGGGAATGGTTTCCGGTGGACTGGGGCACACCGATCACGGCCGTATCGAGACCATCGGCGGCCTGCCGCTGGAGTTTTTTCGGCGCGTCGGGCGTCACTACGATCAGCCGGTCGCCTGGGACTTCGAGCCCCACGTCGCAGAACAGGTCCTGCAGCAGATGGCGCGCGAGGCAGGAGTACGGGTCTTCCTCCGCCACCGCCTGCGCGAGTCGGGCGGTGTGGCCCGGCAGGGGACGGCGCTGAGCGCCTTGATCACCGAAAACGGAGCGCTCTTCTCCGCTCGCGTGTATGTAGATGCCAGCTATGAAGGCGACTTGCTGGAGCAGGCCGGCGTCTCCTATGCCTGGGGACGCGAGTCCAGCCGGACATACGGCGAGTCGTTCGCCGGCGTGCGCGGCGAGGACCACTACGGCCAGCACCGTTTCCTGGTGCCGGTGTCCGCGTTTGATGCGGCGGGTGTGTTGCTTCCCAACATCTCTCCGGAACCGCGCGGGCCGATCGGAGAGGGCGACTGGAAGGTGCAGGCGTACAACTTTCGCCTGTGCCTGACGCAGCGCCGCGAGAATCAGGCGCCATTTCCCAAGCCTGCCGATTACAACCCACGCAACTACGAGCTGCTGGCCCGGCTGATCGCTGCGCAGACCCGGAGTCTCGGGCGTCCGCCGCGGATGAACCAGTTGATGATCGTCTCGCCATTGCCCGGCGGGAAAACGGACATCAATAACCAGGGCGCGTTCTCCACCGATCACATCGGCGGCAGTTGGGACTACCCGACGGCGGGCTATCGCCGTCGCGCCGCGATCTGGCAGGAACACCACAACTACACCGCCGGCTTCTTCTGGTTTCTGCAGCACGACCCGCGGGTGCCGCCGCCGCTGCGCGATGAAGTGGCGGGGTGGGGCTTGGCGGCGGATGAGTTCACGGAGAGCGCGCACTGGCCGGCGCAGCTCTACGTCCGCGAGGCACGCCGCATGGTCAGCGACACCGTCTTCACCCAGCGCGATGCGGAAACCGACCTCCTCAAACCCGACGCTGTGGCGCTCGGCTCCTACAACATGGATTCCCATAACTCGCAACGCTACGTCCGTGAAGATGGCTCGGTGCAGAATGAGGGCGACACGCAGCTGCCGGTGACTCCATTTCAGATTCCCTACCGCATCCTGGTGCCGCGACGGCAGGAGTGCAGCAACCTGCTGGTGCCGGTCTGCCCCTCCGCCAGCCATGTGGCCAACGGTGGACTGCGTCTCGAGCCGGACTACATGAAGATGGGACAGGCGGCCGGCATCGCCGCGACCCTGGCCATAGCGCATCACTCCGCGGTGCAGGACGTCGACATCCGGGCACTGCAACAGGAGCTGCGCCGGCAACAGGTGGTGCTGGAATGGAACAATCCCCAGCACCTGAACCTGCACCCCGTCGCATAGGACGCCGCGTCCCGCGCTTTCCGAGTCAACGGGTGTTGGATTTTGGTTGTTGGTTGTTGGCGGCTGCCGACGTACCTCGAGATTCGAGACAGCCCCACCAGAATCCAACAACTAACAACCAAAATCCGGGCTCAGCGCGTTGTCGTCAGGCGCGCACCGCGCACCCAATCGAGGATGGTGCGGTACTGCCAGCTGGTCTCGTTGCCCGGCCAGCGCTGGCCGCCGTTGTGCGTGGCGAGGTAATCGGCCACGTTGCCGGCGCTGTCGGTGGGACGGGTGGGTTTGATCAGCATCAGGCTGTGCTGCGGATCGGCGATGTCGATGACGTGTTGCGCGTAGCGGAAGTTTTCGCGGCTATCGGCCTCCGCGAAAACGCCATTCGGTCCCGGTGGACGCAACCGGAAGATGGCGTGCGAGGCGTGGCACTCGACGCACGCCTTGCCGTCCGGTCCCGGCGTGGCCAGGATCGGCTCCACCTTGGTCACGAAGTAATCGAAGTCCACCAGCTTCTGGCTGGCGGCGCTGTGCAGTGCTTCGTCCAGCGTTTTGCCGGCCAGAACACCGCTGGCAATGGCCTGCAGGCGGGGATTGCTCTCATCCCGCAGCGTCCGCACCGCGGCCAGAAAGGTCGCGTCACGTTCGATGCCGGGAGCGTGGCGCAACAGGTCGAGCGCCGCCGAGCGTACGGTGGGGTTCGGGTCGCGCACGCCCAGCACGACGGCTTGGCGCACCACGGGCTGCTGCAGATAATGCGGGTCCTGGTAGGACGTCCTGTCCTGTCCGAAGTAATTGTTGTCCTGCGAGCGCGCCCCGCCCGAGGTGCGCTGGTAGCGCTTCAAGAACACGGGGTTGGAGACTTCCTCGATCAACACGCCGCGCGTCGCGCTCGACAGGCGGGCGAAGGCCTCGGTCAGAGCCTGCGCCGTCTCCCCGCGCGGGTCGCGCGAGACCTCCGGCAGCAGGCGTTCCAAGGCGATCTCGACGGCGGCATGCTGCACATCGGCGTTGCCGTCGTGCAGCCCGGCATACACCAGTGAACGGAAGTCTCGACTGGCGACCAGCACGGGGAAGGACGATGCGGCGCGCAGCACGGCGGCATAGTTCGCGGGGCGCGGCTGGCGCTGCAGCAGCGTCTGCAGCGCAGCGCTCAGGTCGGCATCGCGACTCCACGGCGAACCAGGAGCGAGGGCGTAGAGCAGCGGCAGCACCACCTGTTGGCCTTCGGGGTCGTGGCTCGCGAGAATGCGCACCATGGTGCGGGACAGCTGTGGGTCGGGTGTGCGCGGCTGGTCGAGGTTCAGGATGCCGCGCTGCCCGTTGGCGTAGACATAGGACACCGTGTGCCGCACTGCAGGATCGGGATCGAGACTGAGGCGCAGCGCGGCGGCGGCGAAGCGCGCCGTGCCGGCGGCACTGAGCGTGCTGCCCGCCTTGAGCACTTCGATCTTGGTGTCGCGGTCGGCTCCCAGCAGGCATTGCACCAGCGCCTCCTCCAGCTCCGGGCCGGTGCTCGAGAAAAAGTGAATCAGGTCGCTGTCGTTCCCGATGCGGGTCTGGTAGAAGCCGTTCTCCGGCGCATAGCGAAAGTTCACCGTTTCGCGATAGGGCGGGTACTCATAGCCGGGGCGGTGCAGATCGGGCAGGCCGGCGACATAGGTAGTAAGCACGCGCGGCAGTCCGACCGCCACCTGATCCTGCTTGAGCGTGGGCAGCGACATGTGGCGGGTGTGGAAGTCCCACATGGCGTTCAGGACGCTGAGCCGTCCGCGCGGCGTCGCGGTGCGCAGCACGGCGGCCAGCACCCGCGCCTGCCCTCGCACCACCGCCTCGTAGCCGTCGTCAATTCGGTTCTTGTCCTGCTTCGAGGTGGCGGTCTTGACCCAGGCGGCGAGGTAGCCGGTGTTCTCGTCAAGCAGGTCGTAGATGCTCTCCTGGAGGCCGCGCCGCACCAGGGGGTCGGCTTCGACGTTCAATCGGGTCGCCAACGTGCGCAGGATGCCGTCGCGCTCCATCGGCTGGTCCACCTGCCAGTAGTACCAGCGCCACAGCCCGCTGGCGGCTTGGAAGCGGACCATGGGCACGGGGTCGTTGAGCGTGCCCTCCAAGGCGTGCAGCAAGGCCGGGTCCCCGGTCAAATATTTGAAATGTTGATTGAAGAGCCGCGTGGCGCCCCAGCGGACGCGCGCCTCCGGCGACTGCAGGGCGCGGACCAGCTGCGCGCGTCCAGCGGTTGCCTGCTGCGGACGGCGCGCCAGCACCTCGCGCAGGGCCCACGCCGCAGTGCGCTGTACCAACTTGCTGCGATCCCCCAGCGCACTGATCAGCATCGGGGTGGCGCCGGGATCGGCCATGTGTCCCAGCGCGCGCGCCGCGGCCTCACGCGCCAACGGTTGATCGCTGTGGGCAAGGACGGCACGGATCTGCTGTAAGGTCGCCTCCGGGGCGAGATCCCAGAACTGATCGAGCTGGAAAAGCAGCCGGGGCAAATCGTGCTGCGCGAGGCGGGTGGGCGGCGCGGGCCAGCCCGTCGCCCAGGACGAGACTGGCGCGCTCGCCCCGTGCGCGTAAGGTCCCGGGTACAACGTCGAGAGCGCCATAATGGCGAACTGCGTGTCGCGGAACGGCGTGTTGAAACCCTTGTAGACCGGGTCACCCTGCCAGTCGCCCTCCGGACGCTGCGCGTTAAGGCAGTACGCGACCGCTTTGGCGAGCTGCGGGTTGGTCTCCGGGCGCTCGCCGGCGCTGGCCAACGCATAAATGCTGTGGAAGCTGACGAAATCCGCCGACTTGCTGGCCGGGTCGAAGAGGTAGGACCAGGTGCCGTTGGGCCGCTCCAGGCTGTAAAGCCGCGCGATGTCGGCACGCAACTCGGGGGCGTACTTGACCCGATCGGCAGTGGCGAGAAACGTGATGCGCCAGTTCAGGTCAATCACGTTCACGGGCTTGTAGCCGATGGCCAGCGCGGTGACGCGGTCCCGCTCCGACTTCCATTGCAGGGCGTGGCTCCGCTTCCACAACAGGTCAAAGGTCTGCCAGCTCTGCGTCGCGATCTCGTAGGGACTGATGTTGGGCTCGCATCCATCCGGCTCGTCGCCCGGCATGGCGGTGAGACCGTGGTAATGGATCTTCAGGAAGTTGGCGAACCCCTCGTCATAGCCGGCACGGGGCGCGTCATGGGTGACGTGGCGCTCGAATGCATCGAGCAGGAGTGGCAGGCGACTGGCCACCGTGCGTGCGGAATAGATGACCCGCACCCAGTTGGTGCCCGGCTCCCCATACAGCGGTCGCGGGTTGTTGTACAGCCGGTCGGTGATGAACTCCAGCGACGGGCGCTGGCGCACCGGGTAGCCGTGGGCCACCGCGGTGAGATAGCCGCGTGTGGTGAATTGTGTCGGGTGGCAGGCGATACAGAGCTGCGTCTCGGAGTGCGCCATCGTGCTGCGCAAGGCCACCGTGCCACGACGCGGCGTGTTGGAGTGCCAGCTGTCCCCCATATTGATGAGGAAATCCATGCCGGTGCGCACCGCGGTTTGCGCGTCGCGGCTGGGGCTGAGCGGGTAGTCGTAGGTATGGAGCTGGTAGGCGGGATGGTTGGCGTACACCCGCACGTAATAGGTCTGCCCCGGTTGCAGGATCCGCGTGCGGAACTTGTACATCCCGGGATAATTCTGTGTCGCCTCCGGCAGGTACACGAACTGCCCGGTGGTAAAGGGCTGCACGTCGCTGCCGTCCGGTTTGAGCTGGAAGAGATCCACGTCAAACGGCACGTCGCGGTCGGTGACATCGAGCACGAAATACGCCAGGCGTGGCGTGGCGCCTTGAAAGGTGAACTTGAACCACTGGAAGCCCTTCAGCAGCGCCTGGTAGGCATCTTCCTTGGGGGCCGGAATGTACGGGCGCTCGTCGGCGCTGCCGAAGATGGTCTGCCCAAAGCGGAAGCTTTGCGCGGCCTGCCAGGTACCGTTCGGCTGCGCAGCAATTACGGCGGGCTCCGCGGCCGATTGGGGACCGCGCTCCGGCGCCGTGGCAATGGGTTCGATGGTGACGTCCACGTCGGCGGCCAGGGACGCCGCTCCACTCAGCACCACGCTACCCGGCCCCGCCGCTCGCGGCGCCAACGTCAGGAAGAGGTCCAGATCGCCGGCATGCAGCGACTTCTCAATCACCGTCCCATCAGCGTCGCTGACCGCCACCCCAACCGCCTCCTCGCCGTTGAATCGGGCTGGATGTCGTACCGAGACGGTGACCCCGTACGCCGAGCCGGGGTGGAGCGCACCCAGCCTGTGCGTTTGGACTGGCGTCGCGGTCGCCGCCACGGGGGAGGAACCCGCGACAATGCGCATCCATCCGAACCCAGTCAGCAGGACTGCCAGAAGAAACATCAGACTGCGCCGGTGACTCAAAGGTAGGTGCAAGGTGGGCATGCGATAACGTCCTCGACCGGGCCGATTATAACGGTTGACGGTTGTCGGTTGTCGGTGGTCGGCTACAAACGCCGCCGATGGACTCTCGTCAGCCGTGCTCGTAGCCGTCAAACGTGAGCCGTGAACCGCCAACCCTTAACCAATCTGCTACCATCCGCACGTCTGTCAACGGGGGTAAGTCATGCGCATGTTGCTCAAAGTTACGATTCCGGTGGAAGCTGGGAACCGTCTGGTCCATGAAGGAAAACTGGGCACCACTATCCAGGGGATTCTGGGTGAACTGAAACCCGAGGCCGCGTACTTCGTCGAGGACGACGGCGAACGTACTGCTTTCATTGTCGTCAACATGGATGAGGCATCGCAGATCCCGGCGGTCGCCGAGCCGTTCTTTCTGGCGATGAACGCCCGTGTCGAGATCCACCCGGCGATGACCGCTGCGGATCTGGCCAAGGCCGCAACATCCATCGAGCACGCAGCGAAGAAATACGCGAAGAGTTGACGGTTTTAGGTTGTCGGCTACAAATGCCGCAGTCGGGCTTGCTTCAGCCTGCTTGTCGCCGTCAACCGAAGACTGTCAACCGTCAACCGTTGTCGCGGCGCGGCGCGCGCCTGCTGTCCACTCGCGCCAGCCGCCCAGCAGCGGGAAGTAGAGGCCGAGACGAATGGGGCGCTCGTCGCGGCCGGCCATGAGCTGAGCGTAGGTCTCGAGCTGCTGTCGGTAACGGCCCTGTTCCCGATCGAGAAAGGCGTCGAGGCCGCCGCCCTCGTGAGCGCTGGTCTTGTAGTCGATGATCCAGCGCACCCCGCCCTCCACAAAGGTGCGGTCGAGCAGGACGTGCTGCACGCCGCCCTCCACCACGCCGGCCAGCTCAAATTCATTCGCCGCCTCGTCGTGCGCCGCGAGAATCCAGCGGCCGCGGGCATCGGCGAGGGTCCGGAGGGTCGCGGCGGAGACGCGCGCTATGGCCTCGTCCATTTGTGAGGCGACGATGCCCTCGGCGCGCAACGCGGCGCGGATGGCGACCTCATCCCAGGGCGCGGCGGCGCGGTGCGTGGCGGCGAGGCGCTGCAGGGCGGCGTGCACGACCGTGCCCACGTGGCGCTGCAGCTCCCCCACCCAGCGGTAGCTGAGCGGCGGACGCTCAGCGCGCGGGCCGGCGGGCGGCGTCCAGGCAATCGCGGCCGGAGGCACGGGAGGCTGCCAGTTAGACTCGACCCGGCACAGCATCAACGGCACGCGCGGGGCGGCCGCGAGCGCCCCTACCGCGACGTCGCCCGCATTGCGCATAAACTCGGCAGCGGCTGGAGTCCAGATGGCGGCGAGCAAGGATCGCGATTCAGGCCGGGGATCCACCTCCCCGTGCTCGTCGGAGCGGACTTTCACATGTCCCACCACATGCAGCCTGTTGCGGGCGCGGGTGAGCGCGACATAGAGCAGGCGCGTGCTTTCGAACTTCTCGCGCAGAGTGCGAACTTCTTTCAAGTAGTCATAGACGGGATCGGCCGGGGTCCCCGCCGCCTTGATGGGGGCCAGCAAGAGTCCATGCGGCCCCCGGTCGCATTCCAACCAGAGCAACAGTTTGGCGTCGGAGGTGGGCGGCCTGCGGCCGAGGCCGGGCACAATTACGGTGTCGAACTCCAATCCCTTCGCGTCATGCATGGTCAGGACCTGGACACGACCGCCGGGATCGGCAGCGGCACGCAATTTTTCCAAACCCTGTTCGAACTCATCAATGTCCGGCAGGGCGGCGCCCGCGGCAGTCTGTTCCAGCCGGGCAAAGAAGGCGGCCGCGTCATCGCGGCTACCCGCTTCGGGCGCACAGGCGGGGCCGCCAAGCGCCAGCCAGGCGGTCTCCACCAGCCTTCGCAATGGAATCCGTCCGGCGGTGGCGACGGCCGCCGTCAGATGCAGTCGCAGGGCACGCACGCGCTGCTGGCCGTCCTTCGAAAGACTGGTCAGCAGCACATCGTTGTTGAGCCGTTCCCAGAGTGTTTCCCGTGAATTGGCGGCGCAAAGTGCCCAGAGGTCGGCCAGGGTCAGGCCACACCACCGGGCGCGCAACAGGGCGAGCCAGGCGATCCTGTCGGCCGGGTGCAGCAGGGCGCGCGTCAGCGCCAGCAGGTCCTGCACCACCGGCCGTTCGAGCAGCGTCCCGATCTTGACAGCTTGGTAGGTAATGCCGTCGCGGCGAAGTTGCGTCAGGATGGCGGGCAGGTGGCTGCGCGCGCGCACCAGGATGGCAATGCTGGCCGGCGGTCGCGTCGGGTCGGCGCGACGCACGGCGTCGTCGTCCTCGATGGCGGACTGCACAATCGCGCTGACCCATTCTGCCTCGCGGCTGTCGCGCAGACTCGCGGACTCCGCCGCGGGTACGAGCAGCAATTGCGTCGTCACATCGGGACCGGGCCGCGCCACGCGTCCCGTCGTGGCGGGGTGGAACGGAACCGCGCCGCGTAGCGCGTCGGGCATGGCAGGAAACGCCGGGTGAAAGATGCGGTTGAACCAGTCGACCAAGCCGGGAGTGGAGCGGAAGTTGACCGTCAGCGGGAGGAACTGCAGGCCAAGATGCTCGAGACCCGATCCCTCCCGCCCCGGTGTCGGTGTTCCGCCGGCCTCGTTCTGCACGCGCAGGAACAGGCCCACTTCCGCCTCGCGAAAGCCGTAGATGGACTGCATCGGGTCACCCACCAGGAACAGTGTGCGGCCGTCCTCCGGCTGCCATTCCGCGGTGAGGGCGCGCACCAGCTCAAACTGCCCGTGCGAGGTGTCCTGGAACTCATCCACCAGCAGATGCTGCAGCCGGGCGTCCAAGGCGAAGGCGAGGTCGGTGGGCGTTTCGGGCGTGCCCAAGGCGAGACGCGCGGCCAGGCTCACCTCGATGTAATCCACCGCTCCGGCATCCTGAAAGGTCACTCGCAATGCCGCCACCAGGCGCGGCAACAGGTGGAACAGGGCCTCGAGCGCCGGCCACTGCGCCCCATAGGTGGCAGGCGGCAGGCCGCGCACGTCATGCAACTGCGCCAGCCATGGCGGGTCCATGAATACCGGCGCGGCGCGCAGCAGGTCCTCGAGTTGCGCTCGGAGCTGCTTGGTGAAGCCGACCCTCTTATCCGGCGCTTTGCGCGGCTTTCCCTCCTTCGTGAGCAGGATCTCCCCCAGCGCGCACCAAGCCGGGATGTCGTCCGGCTCACTGCCCGGCCAACCGATCGTCTTTTGAAAAACGACCAGCCGCGCGTCCGGCGGTTTCGCCGGTGGATCGTTCTCCAGATTGATTGAGGCTTGCCGTGCGATGGCGCACAGCGTGGCAAGATGCGCGTCGGATATCGCCGCACGCAGCGGCTGCAACGCCGCCCGGATCGCCGCCTGCAGTGCGCCCTCGAGGTCGTTCCGCAGTTGCAGGCGGTCTGCCTCTGAACTTCCCATGCGGCCGGCCACATGGCGCAGCCATTGATCGCGGCCGGCCAGCAGGTCGAGCAACAGCCGCTCGAGCAGGGCCGTGTTGTTGTTGAGGTGATCCAGCACGACCGCGAGGGCGTCTGCCGTGACAGCATCGTCGCGCTCTGCTTCCAGCACTTGCAGCAGCTGACGCACGGCGCGGCGATAGAGCGCCTGCGGCTCGGGCTCGATGCGCGGCATTCCCCCGAAGCGCGACAGCCACGGCATCTGCCGTACCAAGGCGGAACAGAGTCCGTCAATGGTCAGGATGCGCAACCGCGACGGGTTGTCCAGCAACTGCCAGCGGTGCGCTTCGTCGTGCGCCAGAACTGCGCGGGCCAATTCCCAAGTGCGCAGCAGGTGGGGCTCCTCGGGACGGGCCCCTTTTGCAGTCTTGAGCGCCTGGATCAAGCGCCCTTGCAACTCGGCGGTGGCCTTGCGGGTGAACGTCACCGCCACCACCGACTCGGGTTCCTCGACCGACGTCAGCAGGCGCAGGAAACGCTGCATCAGCAGCTCGGTCTTCCCGGACCCGGCGGGGGCCTGCACGAGGTACGAGCCCAGGGGATCGAGCGCCTGCAGGCGCGCGGCGTCGTCGGCCAGCGGCTCAGGCATCGGCCGCCTCCCCGTCCTCATCGTCCCCGGCCTCGTCACCATCCATCGCGAGCGCGCCGCCATCCGCAACGCGGCAGAGGGCGCGCAACGTGCAGTATTCGCAGGTTTTGCTCCCGTCCCGCGGATCGACCGCCGCCTCTCCGCGGGCGAAGTCCGCCGCGAGATTCCCGAGCACAGCCCCCCACTTCTGGCACTGCGCCTCCCAATCCGGAGAGGTGACGCACTTGGGAAACACCCCATCACGCCCTTGCGCGCCGACAAACTTCATCTCGCCAAGCCTGAGCTGGGCAAGGGCGAAACCGGCCGGCTGTGCCGCGTGCGTGATGGCGTACAGCGGCAGCTGCGGCTCCTCGGGACGTTCCCCGTCCCAGGCTTTCGCGCTTACCTTGCCGGACTTATAGTCGAGCAGCACCTCGCTGCCGTCCGACAACCGGTCCACGCGATCCACCTTGAGATGGAGAGTCAACCCCCCGACGGTGACCTCACGCGGCACCTCGCAGCCGGCGACCGTGAAGGGCTGGCGCTGCTTTTCGATCACCAACCACTCCTGCGCCAGACGCACGAGGCGCTTCTGCTCGAGGGCGCGCAGCGGCGCGTGCCGCAGTGCCGGCAAGCGGAGCTTCTCGAGTGCGGCGCGTGCCGCAACTTCGATCTTCTCGGTCAGGTACGGTTCATCGAGCGCTGTGCTGCCGCCCAGCTCCGCCCACAGCCGCGCCAGGAACGCGTGCGTCACGGTGCCCTGTTGCTTCGCGTTCAACCCTGGGGTGACGGCCACCAGGGGTTCAGCCCGCAGTCGCAGCGCCGCGAAGGCGCGGAAGGGGCAGGCGGCCTGTTCGCTCAGCACCTTGGCACCGCCTGTCTGCAACGCCACACCATCCTCCGCCACAACCGGCGGTCCCTGGGAGTCGTCCTGGGCAAGCAACGTTGCGGTCGGCTGCGTCCACGCCACGGCATGGGGCGAAAGTGGTTCGAGCTCCAACTCGGGGCCCGCCGGCAACAGGGGGCTCGGCCGCCGCTCCGCTTCCTCGTCGTGCTGCGGATAACTCAGCACCACCTCGGGAGCGCTGGTCCGCCAGCCCTGCATGAACTGCGTGGCGAAGTGCATTTGCTGGGCGGCGGAGCTGGCCGGCAGGCCGTGCTGGCGCTGCAGGTCGCGCGGCAGAAAGGGGTTGGGCTGGGCCGGAGGCGGCCAGGCGGTGTCGTGCAGTCCCGTCACCCAGAGATGGCTGAACTGCAGTCCGGCGGCCTCGAGCAGCCCCAGCACCTGGATGGGAGCGGCGCCCGTCTCGGGCTGAAAGATGGTGTCCGCGGCCAGGCGGCGCAGGTGCGCCAGCGCGTCCCTTAAACGCAAGGGGGCATGCTCGGCGTGCAGCACCGTTTCCAGGCGGCTGAAGGCGCGCAACGTCTTCGTCCACGCTTCCAAGGTCTGGAACTCGGCACTGTCGCGGCCGCGTTCCCCGGGCCAGCCGAGAGCGTCCAAGGCCGTGTCGAAGGCGGCGACCCATTCGCTCGGCCACTGTTGCTGGGGCCTATGCCTCACCAGTTTCAGAGCGGCGTCGATGTGTTTCTGCAGTTGCGGACACCTGGCCGCGGCGGCTTTGGCCGCGAGACGCGCGAGCGAGAGGGGCGATTCTCCATGGCGCCGCAGCTCGGCATCGAGCAGGGCGCGCGGGCCGCGTTCCGCCTTCGCCCCTCCGAGAAAAGGCGAGCGCAGCCAAAGTCCCACCTCCATCAGGTCCAGCGGGCCGTCCAGCCCCCCGAGAAGCTGCAACGCCGCCGCGATGATCGGATACCCGGCAAGTGGACGCCCGAGCGAGATATTGAAGCAGCGCTCCTCGTCGGACGGCGCGCGGCCCGGGTAGAGGACATCGGAGAAAATGCGCTCCACCTGCGCCCGGCGCGAGCCGAGATCGGGGACGACGATGCCGATTGCGGCGGCGCCCGTCTCGAGTAGACGTCGGCTCCAGTGCGCTGCCTGCCGCAGCTCGGTCTCCGGGTCGGGGCAGGCGACGCGCCGGCAACGGTCCGCGTCCGTGCCGGGCGCCAGGAACTCGACCTGTGAGCCGGCCTGCCGCAGGGCGTCCACCAGCGCCAGCAACTGCGGCGTGGGAAAGTCAAAGCCCTGCAACAGGACGCGCGCCGGCAGTGCCACCGCCGCGAGGTGCCGCGTCAGCCGCGCCGGCAGCTCCGCCGCCGTGATCCAGCCGTGCGCGCGACAGCGCTTCTGTACGCGTACCGCCCACGCTGTAAAAGCCTCCGTCTCGATGGTTGGGTGCGTGGTGGAGGTGAGGTCGAGCGCCCAGGCATGGCTGAGCTGCCAGGCGTGGCGCGCGGCACGTGCCGTGGCAGGGATATCGAGCAGGGCCTGGATGTCCGGCTGGTCACCTGCCCGATCGAACGCAGAGCTGGCGATGACGCGTTCCCAGAGCAGCAGCTCCTCCGCATCACTCAGCAGATCCTCGCGGGCACTGCCCGAGGCGGGCGACAACTCGCGCCAGCAACGCTCGACCCAGTCGCTCCACAGCAGGATGCGTGCCGGTTCCCAGACCGAACGTCCGGCGGCAAGCTGGGCGGCGTCGAAGGCGGCGCGCGCCACGCGCTGCAACCGCCGGTTGGCGGTTAGAAGCAGGGCGCCGGATTGAAGAGCTTCGAGAACCGCAGACTGCATCACGACCTGTGCAGGCCAGTGTACCGGAGGCGCCTGACGTGCCGGCCACGCGGGCGGGAGATAGACCGTGCTAAACGCCATACAGGGATCACCCTGCATGCTTCAAACAACCAACAACCAACAACGATTCAGGCTTTGGGGTGCGTGCGGTCGTAGACTTCCATGATCTGGCGCAGGTTGGTCTGCGTGTAGCGCTGCGTGGTGGCGAGGCTGGCGTGGCCGAGCATCTCCTGGATGACGCGCAGGTCGGCGCCTTCGCCGAGCAGGTGCGAGGCGAAGGCGTGCCGCAGCGAGTGGGGATGCAGGTCGGCGGCGATGCCGCTTTGGCGGGCCTGCACTTTCACCAGCCGCGCCACGGAGCGCGTGGTGAGGCGTCCGCCGCGCAGGTTAACGAAGAGCGCGGTGGCGGCCCGCCGTGTGGAGGGAGCCTGCGCCACCCGCAGGCTGCGCGCCGGCAGGTAGGCGACGAGAGCGAGACGCGCCTTGCCCCCGAAGGGCACCAGACGCTCCTTGCGGCCCTTGCCCAGCACCCGCACCATGCCGCCCGTCAGGTCGAGATCACCGAGGTCGAGCCCGGTGAGCTCGCTGACCCGGATGCCGCAGGCATACAGCAGTTCGAGGATGGCGCGGTCGCGCTCGGGAAACGCGCAGGCAGCTTCCGGCATGCGGTCGAGCAAATGTCCCACCTGTTCCAGCGTCGGGATGGCGGGCAGGCGGTGCGGCAGTTTGGGCGAGGTGACCAGGCGCGCCGGATTGGCCGCCAGCCGGCCCTCCCGTACGCAGTAGCGAAACAGGGAACGGATGGCCGCCAAGCGGCGTGCCACCGAACTTTTCTTGGCGCCGCGCGTGGACAGATCCGCCAGAAACTGCCGGATACGGATGTGATCGATCGCCTCAAGTGACGTGTCCGGGCCCAGGAATCGGCTGAACTGCTCGAGATCGCCGGCGTAGTTGCGCAGCGTGTGCGGGCTGGCATTACGCTCGCCGCGCAGATAGCGCTCGATGAACTCGCGGCTGGCGTCCTGCAGTGAAATACTCACACCCGTGCCGCATTATCCCCCGTCCCGCCGTTCGGCCGGCTCAGGAATTGAGGACCGGAACCGACGCGGTTACGGGGGCAGGGGCGATGCGGGATGCGGCGGGCGGGCGGTTCTCGCTCCACCAGGCGGTGAAGGCTTCGAGGGCGCGCGCGCACTGCCAGCGATGGCGCTCTGCCTTGTCGCGCCGCAGCGTCGCGGGCGCCGGCGGGAGCAGATCGAAGGTCATGTTGGCGGGCACGTAGGGCCGCGTCGGCGAGGCGCTGATGTAATGCACGAGCGAGCCCAGCGCGCACTCGCGGGGTGGCGGGGAGAACGGAAGCCCGAGCTGCAGGCGCGCCGCCGCCACCCCGGCCAGCAGGCCGGTGGCAATGGCCTCGACGTAGCCCTCCGTGCCGCACAGCTGCCCGGCGACAAACAGGCCGGGTTGGGTGCGGGCTTCCAACCCGGCGCTCAGCAGCCGCGGGGCGTCCACGTAAGTGTTGCGATGCACCTGGCCAAAACGCACAAAGCGTGCCCGCTCCAGACCGGGAATCAGGCGCAGCACCCGCGCCTGCTCGCCGAAGCGCAGATGGTTCTGGAAGCCGACCAGGTTGTAAGAGTCGGCACGCAGGTTCTCGCGCCGCAACTGCACGACGGCGTGCGGCAGGCGTCCGGTGCGCGGATCGGGCAGCCCGACCGGCTTCATGGGACCGAAGCGCAGCGTCTCGGGGCCGCGACGCGCCAGCTCTTCGAGCGGCAGGCAGGCCTCGAAAAAGCAGGCCTGCTCGAAGCTGTGCAGCGGGTAGCTCTCGGCCGCGCGTAGCGCGGCGAAAAAGCGGGCGTACTCCTCGCGCGTAAACGGGCAGTTTAAGTAGTCGTCCCCGCCCTTGCCGTAGCGGCTGGCGGCGAAAACGCGGCTGGGATCAATCGAATCGGCCTCGACAATGGGGCTGATGGCGTCATAGAAGTAGAGGCTGCCGCCGCCCGCCACGCGTTCCAACTCGGCTGCCAGCGGTCCGGAGGTCAGCGGCCCGCTGGCCAGCACCACTCCGGGCCGTGGTGGCAACGCCCGCACTTCTTCGCGCACGATTGCGATGGCCGCGTGCGCCCGCAAGCCGCGCTCGATGCCGGCGGAAAACTCGAGCCGATCCACCGTGAGAGCCTGACCGCCGGGCACGGAGGCCGCATCGGCGGCATCCAGCAGCAGCGACCCGGCGTGGCGTAGCTCCTGCTTGAGAAGCCACGGGGCGCTGTTGGGGGTCTCGGATTTTAGAGAGTTGGAGCAGACCAACTCACCCAGCGCAGCCGTCTGGTGAGCCGGCGTGGAAACCTGCGGCCGCATCTCAAAGAGACGCACCGTCACACCCTGGCACGCCGCTTGATAGGCAGCCTCCGGGCCGGCCAGCCCTCCTCCAATTACGATGACGGGATCCACAGGGACAGTATGGACGCTGGCGGGTCGGACACGCGGGCACTGTAGGCCGAGTCGGTCTCCACGGCCCCCAGCGATTCCTCAACTCTTCTCGCGTACCACGCTCGGTTCCACCTCGAGAGCGCGCAGGAAAACGCTGACCAGCAACGGATCAAATTGCTGGCTGGCAAGACGCCGCAGCTCCTGACTGGCGGCCTCACGGCTACGCGCGGCGCGGTAGGGGCGCGCCGAGGTCATGGCATCGTAGGCCTCGGCCAGGGCGATGATGCGGCCGCCAAGCGATATGGCGTCCCCCTTCAGGCCGCGCGGGTAGCCCTGACCGTCAAACCATTCGTGGTGGGCTCCCACCATATCGGCGACCCGCTCCCCCCCCTTGAGCCCGGCGAGCATCTCGGCGCCGGAGAGTGGGTGACTGCGCAACAGCTCCCAATCCTTGGGGGAGAGCTCGTTTTTTAACAGCAGTTCAGAGCTGAAAGCTGACTTGCCGATATCGTGCAGGCGCCCGGCGATGCGGATCTCCTCCTGCTCGGCCTCCGGCAGGTTGAGGTTTTGCGCGATCAGCGCAGCGTAGCGGGCCACGCGGATGCTGTGCTCGCTGCCCAGCGCGTCCTTGCTGTCGAGCGCGATGGTGAGGGCAAACAGCGCCGGCAGAGCGGTCGCGAAGTTGCCGGGGTCAACTTCGCGCGCGTCGGCAAGCAGATTCTGCAGGTAAGCCTTGGTCTGTTCCGGCGAGGTGTAGTCGTCCGTGGAGCCGATATTGTCGCCTCCCGAACGCTTGGCGTCGTACATGCCGAAGTCGGCTGCGCGCAACAGTTCCTCGGGGGTGGTGCCGTGTTCCGGAAAGGTGGCCAGCCCGAAGCTGGCGGTCACGCGCCGTTCCCGCAGCATGGGGTCCTGGTCAATCCATTCCCGCAACCGGCTGCAGAGAATGCGCGCCTGCTCGCCGGAGGTCTCGGGCAGCAGCACGGTGAACTCGTCGCCGCCGAAGCGGGCGACGGTATTGCTGGCCCGGACCTTCTGGTCCAGCAGCCGGGCCAGCCGCACCAGGACCAGATCGCCCTCGAGGTGGCCCAACTTGTCATTGACCTCCTTGAACTTGTCGAGATCCACGATGACGACGCAGAAGGTGCGATTGGAACGGGTGGCGCGCTTCCATTCCGCGTTGAGCGCCTCCATGAAGAAGCGGCGTGTCTTCAGCCCGGTGAGGCTGTCGGTAATGGCCTGCTGCTGCATCTGCTGGAAGAGCAGCGCGGTGTTGAAGGCCACGGCAAGCTGGTCACCCAGGGTTTGCAGGATCAGCACCTGTTCCTTCTGGAAGGGCTGCGGCCGGCGGCTTTCGACGTTCAGCACGCCGAGCGTCTGGCCGGCATAGACGAGGGGCACCGCCACCACCGACTGAGCCTCGGCGCAGACCGGAATCTGCTGGCTGGAGGGGGCGAGGTGGTCCAGCTGCACGAGTTGGCCGGTGCGCGCCACATTGCCGGCGATGCCCACCCCAAGGGCGATGCGGCGCAGCGGGCTGCCGGCCGCCAGCGCCCATACCCCCGCCTCGGCACGGAACTCAATCTGCTTGGACTGGAGGTTGAGGATGCCGATGCCGATGTAGTCGTACTGGAAGGCCTTAAAAATCTCCTGCGCCACGGCCCCCAGCATGTCGTCGGCGTCGAGCGTCGAAATGGCGATGCGCGCGATGTGGTTGAGAAACGCGAGGCGGCGGGTGTTGTGCTGTTCCTCGGTGAAGAGGCGGACGTTTTCCAGCGCCACCGAGGCCTGCCCGGCCACGATCTCCATGATGTGCAGGTCGTCCTCGTTGTAGGCGTTCTCCGCCTCGTAGTTCTGCACCGCCATCACGCCCACCGGCTTGCCGTAGATGACGATCGGCACACCCATCCAGCTCTTGGCGTTGCGGCCGCTGCGCGCCAGCCCAACTTGCACCGAGTAATTGCCCACGTCGCGGCAAATCAGCAGCGGCCGGCCGGTCAGCAGCACATGTTCGGTGAGAGCATTACTGCGGCGGCGGCTGCGTTTGGGCTGCAACACGCCGTCCTCGACCTCCAGTTCGAAGCGCACCTCGTCGCGCTCCTCGTCGAAGAAGGCCACATAGAAATTGCGCACGTCAATCAGCTTCTGCAGTTCGGCATGGATCAGGCGCAACAACGCGTCGCCATCGAGCGCCGAACTGATGGCGGTGCCGATGTGCGTCAGCAACTCGAACTCGCTGCTGCGGCGCAATGACTTCTTGACCAGCTGCAGGTTTTCCAGCGCCACCCCGGTCTGACCGGCAAGCGCCAACAAGAAGCGCAGCTCCCCGGGTTGGAAGCCGCGGCGGCGCGAGTGGGAGACCAGCAGCAGGCCGAAGATGTGCTCTTTGCTGCGCAACACCAGGCTGGTGCAGCCGTTCACCCCCTCAGCCAGCAGACGCTCCCGGAACTCACGGTAGCCGGGTTCGCTCTCAAGGCTTCCCATGCGTCCGCTGGTTCGCAGGTCGCGCGTCACCACCACGCCCCCATAGCGCGGCAGCAACTCCGTCATACGGCGGCCGCCGCCGGCCTGGAAGTAGGAGACGAAGGCGGGGGAAAAACCGCGGCTGGCGCGGGTGGGCTCCGGCAACAACGGCGGTCCCGCCCAGAAGGCGACCTGGCGCACGTGCAGTACGCGTCGCAGTCGTTCCAGCACGTCGTCCAGGATGTGGTTCAGTTCCCGGCCCGGTCCGGTCACCGTGCTGGTCAGGTTCAGCACGGAGAGGCCAAGAAGGTTTTCTTCAACGCCCCGCCGTTCCTGCTCGTAAATCGTGACCACCATGCAGAGCGAGGCCAGCACGCGTCCCGCCACCGCGAACACCTCTCCGGCCACAGCCAGTCGCGGGACGAAGAAATACAGCACCGCGCCCGCGCCCCAGGTCATCATCCCCAAGGCCAGCAGGCGCTGCCCCCAGTACCGGTGGCCATACCAGAGGAAGCTCAGCGCCACGAATACCAGGACCACCAGCGAGGGCGCGCCTCCCCAGACGAAAAAACGCGGCATGGGCAGGAAGGCGACGGCCAACGAACAAGCCAAGCCGATCACCGCAACCACGCCGTAGAGCTTCCATTGCGGGACCACGCCATTGCTGGCATGGGCGCTGTACAACAGCAGGGTGAGGGCGATGAACAGCCCCGCATCCGCGCAGCCCATCAGGATGGGATGGGGACCACCTCCCCGCGCGGCCTGCAACATCACCCCCGCACGCACGGTGAGGACCCCCCAGGCCCAGAACCAGGCGCGCACGTACCCTTCGGGCTTGATCCAGCCCAAGTACGCGAATACCAACGTCGTCAGCCCTGAGAGGGCGACCAAAAGTTCGTAGATCAGCATTGGGGAGTTACGACGACGCCGTGTGGCGCAAGGGGGGGGTGCGGTGGCGCGAGGAACTCTCCTCCCGTAGGACGCACTATAAGCGAACCGGGGGAGGCAGGTCAAAACAGAGTGGAATTGAGGGTCGTAGCCGGGCCGCGTTCCGGACGGACGAGCTCCGTCGCTCCTCGCCTTAGGTCTGAGCAACTCTTACCCGCCGCCCGGCATTTGGGGAAGAAGACACCAGATTCAGGACGCGCAGACAGGAGCCCTCGCAGCGTCGGGCCGGGCTCTCTGACGTGTCCACAAAGGACCAGCCCCAATGAGATCGCATCTTTCGTTTTCTCCCTCGCTCGCAGCCCTGCCACGGGCCGGCCGCCGCACGTGGGGGCCGATTTGGACCCTCGCCGCCTGTCTCGCGGTGAATGGCGGGCTTTGCCTCGTCGGACAACAGAACCCGACGTCGCCCCCGGACAGTGCTGCCGCCCCCGGCTCCGTTCAACCGCAGCAGCCCAACGCCGAACAGGCCAGTCAGGTCAGCGATGCGCAATTGCTCCAGCAAGTGCAAGCAGCCTTGGACGCGGAACCCGACCTGCACGCCGCCGGGATCACAGCCAGCGTCAGCCAGGGCGTCGTGACACTGAACGGCAGTGTTGCCGACAAGCAGCTTAAGCAAAAGGCGGAACAGACCGTCCGCAAGATCGCGGGCGTACAGCGTGTCGTCAACCACGTGACGGTGGGCGCCGGGACAACCACCCCGAATCCAGGGGAAGCGGCCGCCAACCCTGCGCTGCCCGGCACGACGGTACCCGCAGCGCAGGCCAGCGCAACGCCGGCGGGAAACATGGCCAGTCCACCAGCCGGAGCCACCAGCATGACACCCGGCAACGCCGCTGCCGGCGGCTTGGATACCCAGGTCATGCAGACGTTTTTGAGTGACCCCGAACTCAACAAGTACGCCCTCAGCGCCACCGTGCAAGGCGACAACGTGGTCGTGTTACACGGCACGCTGCCCACCCCGGAAGCTAAGATGCGGGCACGGGATGCCGCCAGGAAGATTGCCGGCATTAAGAAGGTACGCAACGCGATCTACGTCAACCCGACCATCACGCCGTTGTCGGGCCAGCGTGCCGACATGCAGGCCATGGGCATGAGCAATAGCTCCCCGACCAATCCTGTTGCGGCCACCGGACAGGCCACGCCTCCTCCCGAACAAAACCAGCCACCACAGAGTTCTGCGGCGAACCCCAGCGCCACCCCAGCCGCCAATGCTGGGGCGGAGGACCCCGCGAGCCAAGTACAGGGGCAGTTCAAAAACGATCCGGCGCTGGCATCGGTCATGGTGGAGAGCACGCCACACGGCCTGCTGTTGACGGGCACGGTCAGCAACAAAGCCGACAAGAAGCGCGCCGCCACGATGGCCCGCCAATCCGCGCCAAAGTTGAGGATCAAGAACAAGATCACGGTGCAGGCCGCGGGCATGGCGACGCCCGCCGCACCGAATGGACAAGGCACGCCGCCAAAGTAATGCCGGCGCGTTACGTTAGACCCGGCGCGTGATCACAGCCGCGAAAAAGCCGTCCCCGGGCACCTCGCCGGGTGTGGTCAATAGAAACGGCCCGCGCGTAAGCCCATCGCGCCGCACCCAACCGGGGGCACGCAGGGTCGCGAGCACGGTCTCGGCCGGGAGCAGTTGCAGCGTTTGATCTTCATGCAACAGCGTGGTGACGACGCCTTCGCCTTCTTCGGGCTCCAACGAGCACACGCTGTAGACCATGCGGCCGCCGAGCGCCAGCGACCCGGCCACGTTGCGGATGATCTCCAGTTGATTCAGCGCCATCCGCTCCACGTCCGCCTCGTTCAGGCGCCAGCGGATCTCCGGGTTGCGCGCCAGCGTGCCGGTGCCCGAACAGGGCAGATCAGCCAGAATGCGGTCGAATTGCCGCGCGGTGGGTAGCGGACGGCGCGCGTCAGCGGCCACGACTTCGATCAGTTGCCGGCTTCGCAGCCGCTTCAGAAGCTGCGCGCGATGTGGGTGGAGGTCGAGGGCGAGGATCGGCGCCAACGGGTGCAGCTCGCGCAAGATCGCGGTCTTGCCCCCCGGCGCGGCGCAGCAGTCCAGGATGGGCGTTGTCCCTCCGTTGCCCAGCAGGAGGGCCACCAGCTGCGATGCCTCGTCCTGAATCCAGACCTCTCCAGATGCAAACAACGGGGTGGAACGGACATCGCCCACCTCAATGTGCAGCGCGCACCCCAGCAGATCGCTCTCCCGGGTCTGGATGCCGGCAGCGCGCAGTTGCTCCCGTACCTTGGCCATGTCCACGCGCGCAGTGTTCACGTGGATCGTGGTGGGCGGCACCGCGTTGTCATGATTGGCAATACCCTCCGCCACGGCCGAACCGAAGGCCGCCGTCCAACGGCGTAGCATCCACTCCGGGTGCGAGAGTTCAACCGGTTGTGCGGCCCGGTGCCCGGTCAGCAGTTCCGCAATCGGCTCACGTGGGCAGGCTCGCAGGACGGCATTGACCAAACCGGCGGCGGAGCTGCAGCGGGCGCGCCGCGTGAGGTTGACGGCATCGTTGACCACCGCCGAGGCCGGCGCCCGTTCCAAATGCCGGAGCTGGTAGACGCTCATCCGCAGGACGGTCAGCACCGCCACGTCGAGCTTTGACAGCGGACGCAGCACCAGTCCGGCAATGATGAAGTCGAGCTGCCCCCGCCAGCGCAGCACACCGAAGACGATCTGCATCGCCAGCCGCTGATCCGCCGCCGCCAGGCGCTCGCCCTCGGCGGAGTGCAGCAGGGCGGAGGCGTAAGCGCCCCGCTGCTCAACAGCCAGCAGGACATCAAACGCGAAGCGGCGCGCGGGGGAGAGCGGCATGGGCGTGTTTCCACCTTAGCCTGTTCCGGACGCTGGCGCGTCGGCCACGTGGGTGCTCCGTCCCCGGCGCTCCCATTGGTCGCTGCCACCGCCGCTCCCGGGGTTTGGCCGATATGCAACCCCTCTCCTGGTCAGGCAGGGTGGCACCAACCCGAGACTTATCCGGCTGGAACCAGCGCCGGCTTGCCGGCCCGAACCTCGACGTGCGCCCACGGGATCTCCGGGTCGTGCGTGAAGACCAGCAGCCAGTGTTCCCGTACCGCTCGTTCGAGTAGCCGCTGCTTGTTGGCGATGGTCTCCAGCGGAAACAAATCAAAGGCCATGACCCAAGTGGGTTTGAGGTGCCAGTGCGTCGGCATCAGGTCGGAGATATAGCAGGCCGTCTCGCCCTTGGAGCGGACCAGCACCGCCTGCATGCCCCGCGTGTGGCCCGGCAGCACTTCGACGGCGATGCCGGGCAATAGTTCGCGATCCCCTTCCAGCAGGGTCATCCGGCCTGCTTCCACCAGGGGATCGTAGTTCTCGCTCAGGTAGCTGACGCGATCGCGCTCGTGCTGCTCGCGCGCCCGCTCCCATTCGGTTCTTTGCACGTAGTAACGCGCCCGGGGAAAGCTCGGAACGATGCTGCCATCGCCTCGCCGCACGGTGTTCCAGCCGCAATGGTCATAGTGCAGATGCGTATTGATGACGATATCAACGCTCTCTGGGGCAATGCCCGCTGCGCTCAGCCGGTCCAGGTAGTCGCGCCGAGGGTCCACGCCGAAGTGTTGCATCTGGACGTCGTTCAGCTTGTTGCCGCAACCGGTCTCGATCAGCACGGTCTGATCACCCGTCCGCACGATCAGGGAATTCATGCCGGTACGCACCAGGTTGCGTTCATCGCAGGGCGTCTCGCGGTTCCAGAGCGTCTTGGGGACAACACCGAAAAACGCCCCGCCATCAAGGGTGTAGGTCCGGTCGGTGACGACGGTGAGCTGGTAATCGCCCAAGGATCGGTGCACGGGATCATGCAGCATGACGCGTCCAGTCTGGCGTCAGGCGCAGAAAGGCGCAAGAAGGTGGGGGGTAGGGGGTGGGG
>Ga0207416_1000238_pt1 | contig 101122 bp, 74 predicted proteins | sample PaiPotPPM11metaG_FD_184107 | JGI IMG/M metagenome (GOLD analysis project Ga0207416, IMG submission 184107) | Iron sulfur acid spring bacterial and archeal communities from Banff, Canada, to study Microbial Dark Matter (Phase II) - Paint Pots PPM... ... | reverse complement strand
CCCCCTTCCCTGGTTCCCCCCGCCCTGCCTGTCTTCAAGCCCCGCGTTCCAGGCGGAACCAGTAATACCCGTACGGTCCGAAACTGAGCGGGAAAGGGCGCTCGGTGATGGTGGGAAAGGTGGCATCGCCGAAGAGTTCGCGGGGAACGCAGCCCTGAAAGGCGGACAGATTCACCTCCGCCGCCTGCGACGAGCGCGCCAGGTTCGCCACCACAACGACGATGTCTTCCTCGTGACGGCGCAGGTAGGCCAGCACGCGGTCGTTGTTGACCTCGAGGAACTCCATTGTCCCCAGCCCGAAGACAGGGGTGCGGTGGCGGAGCTGCACCAGGTTGCGCATCCAGTTCAGCAGCGAGCTCGAATCCTGGAACTGACGCTCGACATTGACCGCCTGGAAACTGTATATCGGGTTCTGGATGAGCGGCGAGTAGAGGCGTTCCGGAGCCGCCTTGGAAAACCCACCGTTGCGGTCCACGTTCCACTGCATCGGCGTGCGGACGCCGTTGCGATCGGAAAGATAGATGTTGTCGCCCATGCCGATCTCGTCGCCGTAGTAGAGCACCGGGGAGCCGGGCATGGAGAACAGCAGCGTGTTCATCAGCTCAATCTCGCAACGGCTGTTCTCCATGATCGGGGCCAGCCGGCGGCGGATGCCGATATTGAGCTTCATGCGGGGATCACGCGCGTACTCGTAGTACATGTAGTCGCGCTCCTCGTCGGTCACCATCTCGAGCGTCAGCTCGTCATGATTGCGCAGGAACAAGCCCCATTGGCAGTTGGGCGGGATGCGGGGCGTCTGCTTGAGGATCTCAATGATGGGGCGACTGCTCTCCTGGCGCAGCGACATGAAGAGCCGCGGCATGAGCGGAAAGTGGAACGCCATGTGGAACTCGTCCCCGTCGCCGAAGTAGTGCACCACATCGGAGGGCCACTGGTTCGCCTCCGCCAGCAGCACCCGCTCCCCGCCATAGCGCGCATCCACCTGGCGGCGCAGGTCCTTGAGGAAAGCATGTGATTCGGGCAAGTTCTCGCAATTGGTGCCCTCGCGCTCGTAGAGATAGGGGACGGCGTCGCAGCGGAAGCCGTCGAGGCCGAGGTCCAGCCAGAAGAAGACGATGTCGATCATCGCCTGGCGCACCGCCGGCTCGTCGTAGTTGAGATCCGGCTGATGCCGATAAAAGCGGTGCCAGTAGTAGGCGTTGGCCTGCGTGTCCCAGCTCCAGTTGCTGCTCTCGGTGTCGGTAAAGATAATGCGCGCCTCGGGGTAGCGATTGGGGTCGTCGCTCCACACGTAGTAATTGCGATAGGGCGAGGTGGGCGAATTGCGCGCCTCCTGAAACCAGCGGTGCTGGTCCGAGGTGTGGTTCAGCACGAGATCGGTCAGCACGCGGATCTTGCGGGCGTGCGCCTCCTCAATCAGCTCGCGGAACTCCTCCACGGAGCCGTAATCGGGGTCAATCGCGGTGAAATCCGAGATGTCGTACCCATCATCGCGCAAGGGCGAGGGATAGAACGGCAGCAGCCAGAGGCAGTCCACCCCGAGCCACTCCAGGTAGTCGAGCTTGTCAATGAGGCCACGGAAGTCGCCAATTCCATCCGCGTTGGAGTCGGAGAAGGCGCGCACGGGAAGTTCGTAAATAACCGCGTTCTTGAACCACATGGGAGTGAGTCGCTCGTTGAGATCAAGCGCTGCGGCGCGGATCGCCGAGCGGTGCGGGCGGGGTGCTGATGTCTTGTGCAGCGGAAGTGACGGCTACCGGGGCGGCGGCCTCGCGCGGGGGCAGGCGCACCCGAAACACCGAGCCCTGCCCTTCCTGGCTCTGGACTTCGATGCTGCCGCGATGCAGCTCAACCACGGACTTGATGAAGTAGAGCCCCAGCCCGGTTCCAAACTCGCGCGCGCTGAGGGGATTGGGGAGGCGGACAAACTTCTGAAACAAACGGGGAATCTGGTCGGAAGGGATGCCCACCCCGGTGTCCGCCACCTCGACCGCCACCTGACCGTCGGACCGGCCCACGCGCACCGAGATGCGTCCACCCTCGGGCGTGTATTTGACGGCGTTGTCGACCAGGTTGGCAAAGACCTCGCGCAGCCGCAAGGGGTCGCCGGCGACCTCCAGCGGCCGCTCCGCCGCTGCAAAGCTCAGGCTCTGATGGTAGCGCTGGGCCCGGGGCTGCAGCTCGCTGACCACCGCCTCGACCAACGCCGTCAAGTCGAGCGGTTGGGGCGCGATCTGTAACTGGCCCTGTTCCAATTTGCCGACGTTCAGGAGATCGTTCACCAGCGTGATGAGCCGCTCGTTGGCCTCGTTGGCGCGCTCGATATAGCGCCGCTGTTCGGCGTTGAGCGGCCCGAGAACACCCTCCAGCACCAGCGACAGCACCCCCTTGATCCCGGTCAGCGGGGTGCGTAACTGGTGGCTGGCGATGCTGATGAACTCCGTCTTCAGGCGGTCCACCTCGCGCTCCTGGCTGGCATCGCTGAAGACGACGACGCAGCCCCGCACCTGTCCCTGGTTGTCCAGAACGGGAGCCGCGTTGAGGGTGACCGGAACGCGGGTGCCGTTCAGGCGAGCGAGCGACAGGTAGCGCAGACGCTGGCTGCGATGTTCCAGGATGGCCTGGCGCACCGGGTCGGGCGCCGTGCGTTCCTCGCCGAACGCGGCGCCACCCCCCGGGCCGGTCACCACCCAGCGCATCACTCCTTCGTAGGGCTGGCCCTGCACCTCGCTGCGCGCCCGGCCGGTCAGCAACTCCGCGGCGCGGTTGAACTCGATGATGTGGCCGTTGGCGTCCACGGCGAAGACCCCGTCGCCGATGCTGCCCAGCAGGGCCTCGGTCTGGTTGCGGGCGCTTTCCACCGCCCGGCTGTACCGCAGGTAAGACTGGAACGCGGCGCGCAAGAGGGCGCCGCTCACCACCGCCAGAAGAAACACGATGGTCGCGATCAGCGCCAGCTTGTCGTAAAACACCCGCGCCACGTAAAACCCGATCCGCACCGGGCGCACCACCACCAGCGCGGCATGCAACTCTGGCAGTGGCGCATAGCTGACGACCAGCGACTCCAGCCGGCTGGGGCTGAGAAACTGCACCGCGCCGCTCTGGCCATGCAACGCGGCGCTCACGCCGGGAAGGCTCGCCAGTTCGGCGGCGCTCATCGTGACCCCGCCGTTGGGGTTGGCCCACACATGACCCGCGCTGTCGAGAATATAGACGGAGCGTTGTCCCACGGGGTTGGAGCGCCGCAGCAGACTGCCCAGCAGCGTACGCGGCAAGGCCGCCGCCAGCAAACCGACCTGATCGTCTTCCACCTCGACCGGGGCATAGAGGCAGAACGTGCCGACCATGCCAGGACAGGAACTGGGCGAAATCAGGGCATTGTGCGGCTCCCACGCACTCTCCCACTGGTCGGGTTCCCATTGGTTCGGGAATACTCCCCAACCAGAACTGGCGGCCGCCCGCAGGCGGCCGTTGACGTCGTAGATGCCCACCGCGGCCAGCTCCTTGTGGCGGCGCAGAAAACGGTCCAGCGTCACTTGCTCGCCGTGCGGGCTGGCGATGCGGAACGGCGAGATCTCCTCGGGCCCCAGGATGCGTCGCCACGTCGGGCTGTCCCCCAGCGCCGACAACGCGTCCAACTCGGCGTGCAGGTTGGTGCGCACCACCAGTCCCGCCACACCCAGCACCTCACTGTCGGTCCGCGCCTCCTCGGCCTTGGAGGTGCGGATACTGGAGGCAACGATGTAATAGGTCAGCAGCAGGACGGGAAGAAATGTCAGGACGATAAAAATGGCGGTGGAGCGAAAAACCGAAGCCGTCAGCCAGCGCAACGAGATTTCCGCCAGATGCGCCAGACGCCGTGTGATACGCGCGCGACCGGCAGCAAAGGCGGACATGGCATCGGGAAGGGTCACAGCGGTACTCGTTCCACGCCGGCTCAACTCTGACAACGCGGGCAGCGCAGCCGCACGCGGAAAGTACGCGACCAGGGATCGGAGAAGTCACCGGTAAGATGCAGCAACAGGCGGTCCTGGCACTTGGGACAGAGGTAATCCTTCGGATATCCCAGCAGCGACGCCAAGGCCGTCGCGTCGCCGGCCGCCGGATCCACCGCCAGCGTGAAGTTGGCGATGGGACGCTCCCCCCCAACGCTCTCGCTCAGCAGCTTGCGCACCCTCTCGACCACATCGGTGGGCGTCACCTCGGACTTGACGATGTAATCGGTCGCTCCCAAGCGCGCCGCCTGGTGTTTGTCCATGTGCTGGCTGAGGTTGGTGAACAGGACGATCGGGGTGGTCAAAAAGCGGCGGTCGGCACGCAGTGCCTTCAACACTTCCAAACCGCTGATGTCGGGCAGCAAGACATCGAGCAGAATCAACTGCGGCGGCTTCACCCGCGCCTGACGCAGCGCTTCGCGCCCGTTGGGCGCCTCGGCCACAACGTAGCCTTCATGGCTCAGTCGCCGGGCGTACGTATCGCGAATCAACTCCTCGTCTTCGACCAGCAGAATGGCAGCCGACATGCCTCTCCCCGTGCGATTCCCGACGCGTGACGCGAACCTGTTGCCATCATACGCCCGGACGCCGGCGCGTTGGCCCCGCGGGACTTCCCACCCCGGCGCGCCCGATGGTCGCTGTCCTTACAGGTTCTCGCCGACGCGCGACGTTGCCTATTCCAGTCGGGCAGCTCCGGACCACCCGCAGGATTTGCTCGGACGTTTTTTGCTTGAGCGCCCCCGCCCTCGCCGCCAAAGCAGCCGAGAGAGAGCGTGCCTCGACCAGGCGCGGCGGGGATGTCCGCCATTTACGGTCGCGTCACCCGCAACACCGCCGCCGGCAGCTCCTGCGGATCGAGACGCAGCCGCTGGTGGCGGCCCCGCCACCGCGCGTCCCAACCGCGCAACTGCTCGGCGACACAGTATTCCTCTTGCTCCCCAATGCCCAGTTCGTCGAGCGGCAGTTCGATCGCGGCCTCGTGCGGGTGATGGGGATCGAGATTGACGGCGATCAACAGGGCGTTGGATCCATCGGCAGTGCGCTTCAGATAGAACAGGATGTTGTCGTCGTTTGCGGGGAGGAAACGCAGGGTTTCCAGGCGTTGCAGGGCGGCGTTCTCGCGGCGCAACTGGTTGAGGCGCGCCATCAGGTCTTTGATGTGGCCGGGCCGCTCCCAATCCCACACCTTGTACTGATACTTCTCCGAGTGCAGATATTCCTCGGTGCCGGCCACGGCGCTCGCTTCACAGAGCTCGAAGCCGCTGTAGATACCGTAGCTCGGCGCCAGCGTGGCGGCCAGCACGGCACGCAGTTGAAAGGCAGGACGACCGCCATGCTGGAGGAGTTCTGGAAGAATATCCGGCGTGTTCGTGAAAAAGTTGGGCCGGAAGTACTCGCGTGCCTCACCATGCGCCAGCTCGTTCAGATATTCGATCAATTCCGTCTTCGTATTGCGCCACGTGAAGTACGTGTAGGACTGCGAAAACCCGATCTTGGCCAGGTACTTCATCACCTTGGGCCGCGTGAAAGCTTCCGAGAGAAAGATTGCTTCCGGACACTCCTCTTTCAACCGGCCCAGAAGCCAGTGCCAGAAGGGCATCGGTTTGGTATGGGGATTGTCAACGCGGAAGATGTGTACCCCATGGCCGATCCAGAAGCTGAGCACGCGGCGCAGCTCCTCCCACAGCGCCGCCGCCCCCTCGCCATGAAAGTTCAGCGGATAGATGTCCTCGTAACGCTTGGGAGGATTCTCGGCGTACTTGATGGACCCGTCGGGGCGATGAAAGAACCATTCCGGATGTTGGCGCACCCAGGGATGATCGGGAGAGCAGTTGATGGCGAAATCGAGCGCCACCTCCAACCCGTGCTGATGCGCCGCCGCCACGAAATGCTCGAAGTCGTGAAGGGTTCCCAGTCCCGGTTCGATCGCGTCATGACCACCCAGGGCGGAGCCAATGGCGTATGGACTTCCCGGGTCGTCCGGTCCGGCCACCAAACTGTTGTCGGGACCCTTGCGCTTCGTGACCCCAATGGGATGAATGGGCGGCAGGTACACCACGTCAAAGCCCATTCGCTGAATCTCCGGCAGGCGTGCTTCGCACTCGCGAAAGGTGGCGCTGCGGGTCGGATCGGTTCCTTGGGAGCGCGGAAAGAACTCGTACCACGCACTGAACCGGGCGCGGACCCGATCCACCACCACCTCCAGCTCGGGGGCGTAGCGGACTTTCAGCGCAGGATCCGGGTAGCGCGCGGCCAGCAAGGCGGGTGCGTCATCAAGCAAGATCGCCGCCGAAGGCGCATCGCCTGCGAGCGAGGCCAGAATCGCGGACAAGGCGGCGCGGTCCCCACCCTGCGTACGGGGCAGATAAGAAGCCAGCAACGCGCGTCCTTCCAGCAGGTCGCTGCTGAGATCCTGATCGGCCGCTTGCTTGCGCAGCGTATCGCGCCGCCAGCTCTCAAAACGCTCCGTCCACGCCTCCACGGTATAGCGATAGCGGCCGACCCGTTGGAGTGGGAAACTCCCCGACCAGCGATCATTGCCGATCGGCTGGAGGACAACTTGGTGCCCGTCCGCGGCATCGAATTCTCGAAACCATAATGCAGCCGCGATGACGTCGTGTCCGTCGCGAAACACATCGGCCCAGACGGTAAAGAGGTCGCCCACCTCGCGCTTGACGGGATGGCGGCCGGCGTTGAGTTCCGGCCATAGATTCTCGATGATAAGCGGGTTGGCGCACTGGGCTTGGGATGGCGGAAGTTGGGACTCAGCCGGGTGGTGCACAGCCGCCTTGACCGGTTCACACCGCTTCGGATCGGTTGAGGACCCAGCCCCATCCCGAGTCCGGCTTTTTGTACTGGACGGCACGTCAGCCATGCGCTCCTCTCTCGTCCCCCTGTTCCTCCACCACCCGCTTGAGGGTGTCCGTTCTGGGGCACCTCCACTATAATCGTCCTGACATCGGAGCTCGCCGATGAATCCGCACTCGTTTTTGCGCGAAGTCACCTCGCTTGAGGGCCGTCGGTTCCTGATCGTCTCGAACCGACAACCCTTCGCCCACGTTCGCCAGGACGGGGCGGATGGTGAGATCGTGCGCGTTGAGAAGCCCCCCAGCGGCCTGACGCTGGCGCTGGAACCGATGCTGCAAGCCACCAGCGGTACGTGGGTGGCCAGTGCCAGCGGCAACGCGGATGCCGAGTTCACCGACGCCCACGGTCACGTCTTCCCTCTGCCAGCGGGCATCCAGTACAGCGTGCGGCGCGTCTTCCTGCCCGCCGCCCTGAGCGAAGACTATTACAGCGGGTTTGCCAATTCCTCCCTGTGGCCGCTCTGCCATATCGCCTATCGGCAACCGCAGTTCGAAGAGCGCTGGTGGAAGGCCTACGTCGAAGCCAACCAACGTTTCGCCGACGCCGTCGCGGAAGAGGTTGACGGTGAGCGTGCGGTCATCTTCATCCAGGATTTCCACCTCGCGCTGCTGCCCCAGATGCTGCGCGAACGCTGCCCACGCAGCCTGATTGCCCAGTTCTGGCATATCCCCTGGCCCAACGCGGAGGCCTTCCGCATCTGTCCCTGGCGCAAGGAATTGCTGCGTGGCTTGCTGGGCAACGACCTGCTCGGCTTTCATCTGCCCTACCACTGCATCAATTTTCTGGAGAGCGTGGATCGCGAACTTCAGGTCCGGGTAGACCGCGAACGGGATGCCGTGGTGGCCAGCGAGCATCGGACCAACGTCGCTGCCTTTCCGCTCGGCGTGGATTACTCACGCATTCGCAGTCACGCCCAACGTCCCGCGACGCAACACGAGGCCGCCGCCCTGCACGCCCGCTATGCCGGGAACCGCAAACTCGTGCTCAGCGTCGAGCGCATGGACTACACCAAGGGCATCCTGGAGCGCATCGAGGCCATTCGTCGCCTCTTCGAACGTCATCCCCGACTCAAGGGTCAGGTGGTGTTCATCGAAATTGCCACGCCGACGCGCACCTCAGTGGAGGCCTACCGCGATTATGCCGCGCAGGTGGAAGTGGCCGTCGCGCGTTTGAACGCCGAGTTCGGCACCCCCGACTGGACGCCGATCGTGGACCTGCATCTCTATGTCGAGCCGGAGAAGGTTTGGGTGTGGTATCACGCCGCCGATGCCGTCATTGTCAGCTCTTTGCACGACGGCATGAACCTGGTCGCCAAGGAGTTCGTCGCCGCCGGGCGTGACGACGCCGTCCTGCTGCTCAGCGAGTTTGCGGGCGCCGCCCGGGAACTGCGCGAGGCCGTGCCGCTCAACCCCTTCGCCACCGACCATTTCGCCGACGCCATCGCCGGTGCCTTCGAACTCAACCTGGCGGACCGCACCGAACGGATGCGGCGGATGCGCTGGCGTGTCTCCAACCACGACATCGGTGCCTGGGCGCGCGACGTGCTGCGTGCCATCCGGCAACATGAGTTTGACGCACAGAACGGTGCGTTTGCGGAACCGGTGAGTCCCATGCCGCGCCGCAGCAACGCCCGCTCCGGAACAGCAGGCCCTCGTGCCCGCTCCGCCAACTCCGGCGACTAGGCGCTGGCACGATGGCAGCCCCGGTGCTCTCGGCACCCCGGGAGCCGCCTTGCGGCGCTCGATTTGTGGGCCGGCTCGTCGCGGCACGTTTCACGCGCGGACGTGCGTTTCGTAAGCCGTGATCTCCGGCTCATGCTGCAGCGTGACGGCGATGTCGTCGAGCCCCTCCAACAGACATTGTTTGCGATAGGGGTCGATTTCGAAACCCGCGTGCCAGCCGTCCTGATCGCCCACCATCTGCCGCGCTAAATCAACGTGCAGTCGCAGACCCGCCGGGCGCTCCACCGCCTGAAAGAGCGCGTCCACCTGCGCCGCGGTCAAGACGATCGGCAGCATCCCGTTCTTGAAGCAGTTGTTATAGAAAATATCGGCGAACGAGGAGCCGATGATGCAGAGAATGCCGAAATCCTTCAGCGCCCAAGGCGCATGCTCGCGCGAGCTGCCGCAGCCGAAGTTCTCCCGCACCAACAGAATGCTTGCGCCCTGATAACGCGGCTGATTGAGCGTGAATTCCAGGTTGGGAGCGCCGCCTGGCAGGAAGCGCCAGTCGAAAAACAGACCGGCAGCCAGCCCCGAACGCAGAATGCTCTTCAGGAACTGCTTGGGAATGATCTGGTCGGTGTCGATGTTGGCGCGATCCACGGGAACGACCAGGCCGTCGAGGGTGGTGAAGGGTTTCATGGGGATGAGTGAGTGATGAGTGACGAGTGATGAGCGACTAGCCTGACTGGCACCCGATTCGGTTCTTGGCTTCTTCCGGGTTGCTTTTTCGTCAGCGATTCACTTCCACTCGCGGATATCGACAAAATGCCCCGCGATCGCGGCGGCGGCGGCCATCTCGGGGCTGACCAGATGAGTCCGGCCGCCCTTGCCCTGCCGGCCTTCAAAATTGCGGTTGCTGGTCGAGGCGCAGCGCTCACCCGGTTGCAGGATGTCGGGGTTCATCCCCAGGCACATGCTGCAGCCCGACTCGCGCCACTCGAAACCGGCGGCGCGAAAAACCTCATCGAGGCCGAGTTTCTCCGCTTCGCTCTTCACCTGTTGAGAACCGGGCACCACCATGGCGCGCAAGGTGGAGGCCACCTTGCGACCGCGGACAATCCGTGCCGCCGCCTGCAGATCCTCCAGCCGCGCGTTGGTACAGGAACCGATGAAGATGCGGTCCAGCTTCAGTTCCTGCATGGGCACGCCGGGCTTCAGGCCCATGTACTCCAGCGCCATCTCCGCCGAACGCCGGTCCACCGGGTCGGGGAAGGCGTTGGGATCGGGCACGCGCTCCGTAACGTTGACCACCATGCCGGGATTGGTGCCCCAGGTCACCTGGGGCGCGATCTCCTCCGCCGAGAACCTCAACTGGCGATCGAACCGCGCGCCGGGATCGGTGGCGAGGGAGAGCCAGTCGGCGGCGGCCGTGTCAAAGGCGGCTCCCGACGGAACGTGCTCGCGCCCACGCAGATACGTGACCGTGGTGGCGTCGGGCGCGATCATGCCGGCCCGCGCTCCCGCCTCGATCGACATGTTGCAGACGGTCATGCGCTGCTCCATCGAGAGGCTGCGAATGGCACTCCCGGCGTACTCGACCACGGAACCGGTGGCGCCCCCGGTGCCGATCTTGCCGATGATGAAGAGGATGATGTCCTTCGCCGTCACCCCGGCGGGCCGCTCGCCGTCGACGCGAATCTCCAGGGTCTTGGGGCGAGACTGCCAGAGGCATTGCGTGGCCAGCACGTGTTCCACTTCGCTCGTGCCGATGCCAAAGGCCAGCGCCCCGAACGCACCGTGAGTCGCGGTATGGCTGTCACCGCAGACTATCGTCATTCCCGGCTGGGTCAGTCCCAACTCGGGGCCGATCACATGCACGATGCCCTGATGGGGACTGTCGAGGTCGAAGAGCGGCACGCCGAATGTCCGGCAGTTCTCGCGTAACACCTCGATCTGGCGCTTGGAACTCGCGTCCAGGATCTTGAACGGCCGCGGGTCGGTCGGCACGTTGTGATCGAGCGTGGCAAAGGTCCGCTCCGGGCGGCGCACCTTGCGCCCGGTCTCGCGCAAGCCCTCGAACGCCTGCGGCGAGGTGACCTCGTGAATGAGGTGCAAGTCAATGTACAGGAGGGCCGGCTTGCCGGCCTCCGCCCGGACCACATGGCGCTCCCAGATCTTGTCGAACAACGTCTGCGGCATCACTCTCAATATTATCCGCTAACCGCGGCCCTGGGTGGCCTCCGCCACCCGAAGCGCCGGAAACCGGGGCGCTTGACCTGCGTTACGGTTGGCCGTGGCAAGGGTATGATTTGGCTTCATCGGAGGCCCCATGCCCCTGCTGCCTCGTCGCCTGCGCCTGGGAGCGCTGCTGGTGCTGGCGCTGCTCACCGCGGCGACGGCGAAAAAACATCCGGTGCGGCCCCTGACGTCGCACCTGCTCGACGCCTTGCCGTTCCGACTCATCGGGCCCGCCAGTCCCGCCGGGCGCGTCTGGCAGGTCGTCGGGGTCCCCGGTCAGCCGAAGACGCTCTACGCCTGTACCGCCGACGGCGGGGTCTGGAAGAGCACTAATTACGGCACCACGCTCCTGCCCATCCTCAACGACGAGGCGGCGGCCTCCTGCGGCGCCGTCGCCATCGCCCCGTCCAACCCGCAGCAGGTTTGGGTGGGCACCGGCGAGCCCGCCTCGACGCGCGCGAACTCACAGGGCCGCGGCGTCTTTAAGTCCACCGACGGCGGGCAGACGTGGCACAGCGTCGGTCTAAGCGCCACCGAAGAGATCGGGGCCGTGATCATTGACCCGCGCGATCCCAACACGGTCTACGTGGGCGCCCTCGGCCACCTGTGGGGCAAGGGCGCGGACCGCGGCGTGTACAAGACGACCGACGGCGGCGCGACCTGGAAACAAGTGCTTTTCATCAACGACACCACCGGCGTCAGCGACCTGCAGATGGACCCGGGCAACCCGCAGGTCCTCTACGCCGCCGCCTGGCAACGGTTGCGCTTTGGCGGCGGCGACATGGCGGAATCAGGCCCGGGCAGCGGCATCTACAAGACCACCGATGGCGGGACCACATGGTCCCGCCTGACGAACGGGCTGCCCGTGGGAGATGCCGGAAAAATTACGCTCGCCATCGCGCACCATAACACCCAGATCGTCTATGCCGCCGTCCTGACCGGCGAGCCGCAGCCTGGTGGCGGGCGCAGCAGCGAGCGTGGCGGCATCTTTCGCTCCACCGACGGCGGCGCCACCTGGGAACGGGTCAATGCCTCCATGACCAGCTATTACTACGACCGCATCGCGGTGGACCCGAACGACGACCAGCGTCTCTGGATGCCGGTGTTTGAACTCATGCGCTCCGATGACGGCGGCCATACCTGGGTCAAACACAACATGAAAAACGTGCATGACGACCTGCACAGCATCTGGATTGACCCGGCCGACTCGGCCCACCTCGTGCTGGGCGGCGACGGCGGAGTGAATACGAGCTTTGACGGGGGTGCGGCCTGGTCGCAGCAGGTGCTTCCCATCGCCCAGTTTTACGAGGTGGCCGTTGACGACCAGCGCCCGTACTGGGTCTACGGCGGCATGCAGGACACCGGACACTGGGCCGGCCCCAGCCAGACCTTCGATCACGAAGGCATCACCAACGACGACTGGATCAAGCTGCGCTACAACGGCGACGGCATGGCCATTCATCCGGATCCCCGCGATCCCAACGTCCTCTTCATGGTGCAGGAGTTCGGGAACACTTCACGCCTCGACCTGCACTCCTGGACACGGACCGAGCTGCAACCGCCGGCCAGTTTCGCCAAAGAGCACAACCTGCATGCATTGCGCTGGGACTGGACGCCGCCGATGATTCTCTCCAATCAGAACCTCGACCAGTTCTTTTTGGGCAGCAACTACCTGTTCCGCTGCACGGTCGGGATCGTGGGTCCCGGCCAGGACCCCACCCACTCCTGCGCCGCGATCAGCCCGGACCTCAGCGCTCAGCAGGAGCGCAACCCGCTGGGGACCCGCGACGGATATCACAGCTACGGTGCGCTCTTCTCGCTGGCGCAGTCGCCGGCCGACGGCAACGTGCTCTGGGCCGGTGCCGATGACGGCCCGCTCCACGTGACGCGCGATCTGAACCAGCCCGGCGGTCCGCACTGGACGCGCGTGGACGGCAATTTCCCGCCGGGGACGCCGCCCGGCGGTGTCATCTCAAAGATCGAGCCGGGGGATGCCGACCCCGGCACCGCCTTTGTCGCCTACGACCGGCACACGCTCGACGACGAACATCCCTACCTCTTCCGCACCACCGACTACGGCCAGACGTGGACCAGCATGAGCGGCGACCTGCCCGCCGATGGGCCGGCGTATGTCATCCGCCAGGATCTGTTCAACTTCCACGTTTTCTATGCCGGCACGGAGTTCGGACTCTATGTCTCGATTGACTCTGGGGCGCACTGGGTGCGCTGGAAGAGCAACCTGCCGATGAGCGCGGTGCGCGCCCTGGTCTCGCATCCGCGAGACCGCGACCTGATTGTCGGCACCTTCGGCCGCGCCATCTGGATCGCCGACGCTGCCCCGCTGCAGGAACTCGATGCCGCCCTGGCGCAGCCCGCCTACCTGTTTGCCGTGAAGCCGGCCGTCGCCTACAACATCCGCCACACCTACGGAACCACGATTGAGGAACTCAACGGCGATGCCTTTTTCCGCGCTGCCAACCCGCCTTATGGCGCCGTCATCACCTATTACCTCGCCGATCCCGTCGCTGGCGACATCAAGCTGGAGATCCAGGACGCCAAGAACAAGCGGGTGCGCACCCTGACCGGGCCCGGAACCGCGGGCCTGCACCAACTGGCGTGGGATCTCGAGCCGGACCGCGCCACCACCCTTGCCGCTGCGCCCCCGCCCGCGGGGGAAGCGGAACTCACGCTTTCCGAACAGCAACGACAACGCCGCGTTGCGCCGGGCAAGTACACCGTCACCCTGCGAACCGGGAAAGACAAGCTGTCGCAGTCGATCGAGGTGCGCGCTGAGGATGTAAGCGGCGTCCGCAGTGTACTGGCGCGCAAATAGCCGCCGACGTCTGGCGCGTTTCTATGGACGCCCGCAAGTGACTCATCACACCTCTGGAGTCTTCCCATGCCGCCCGGCCTTCTAACCCCCGTCCACACCGCCTTGGAAATCGTGGTCCGCTGTACCGCTGTCTACCTTCTGGTGCTGCTGCTATTGCGCCTCATGGGCAAGCGCGAGGTGGGGCAGATGAACACGGTTGATTTCGTGATGCTGCTGCTCATTGCCAACGCCGTGCAGAATGCCATGACCGGGCCGGACACCTCGTTGGTCGGCGGGGCGGTTGCCGCCGCCACGTTGATCGGCATCAACTTCGTCCTCTCGCACACCTTGTTGAAGCACGCACGTCTGCGCAAGTTGGTCGAAGGCAGCCCGACTCTGCTGATTCACGATGGGCAGATCCTGCAAGACCATCTGCGCAGCGAGGGTATTACTCAGGAAGCATTGGAAGCGGCCTTGCGTGAGCATGGCGTGGCACGCGCCGCCGACTGCAGCTCCGCCATTCTCGAGGTGGATGGCAGCATCAGCGTTCTCAAGCCCGATGACATCAAGAACAACACCGGCCGCACACACCGCCGGATCCGCTTCCTGCAGCGACCGCACTGAGGGTTGTCGGTTCTCGGTTGTCAGTTCACGCAAATACTTGGATGTGTCCGGGTTTTGCCGACAACCTTCTACTTGCGAACGCGCAGCATGACCACACCATGCGCCGGCACGGTGGCGGTGTAGTGGTCGCGATGCACTCCGCGGTTGGCATGGGCCCACAGGTCGCGAACCCGATACGCGCCGCTCAGGCCGAGGTCGGACCATTTGGCCGTGACCGTGGCCTCTTCCGGGCCGCGATTGAATAGGCCCACTGCCAACTCGCCCCCGGATAGCGGCTTCATCCAGACCTCAAGTCCGTCCTGCTGGGCGACGCGGTGCCCCTGCTTGCCGAGCTTGTCCTGGTCGATCGCAATCACCTCGCGGTTGGTCAGGATCGAAACCGTCGCGGGCGTCATGGCGCTGAGGTCGTTGCCCGCCAGCAGCGGCGCGGCAAGCAGGGACCACAGGCTCAGGTGCGTGCGGTACTCGGTATTCGTCATGCCACCGTTGCCGATCTCCAGCATGTCGGGATCGTTCCAATGGCCGGGACCGGCGTAGGCCTCCAGCCCGACCTGCTTGTCGAAACCCAGGGTCGCCATGCTCTTCCAGGAGTCGTTGATGTCGCCGGTGGTACGCCAGAGGTTGCCGCCCACGGACGGGCCCCACTCCCACACCTTGTCCATCCCGTACTGACAGAGGCTGAAGACAATCGGCCGTCCGGTGGCCTTCAGCGCATCGCCCATGATTTTATAAATCCTCGGCATGTCGCTCGGCTGGTAGAGCTTGCCGGCACTGCACCAGTCGTACTTGAGGTAGTCCACGCCCCACTTGGCGTAGGTCTGCGCATCCTGCGCTTCGTGCTGGTAGCTCGCCTCGTAGTGCGCGCAGGTGAGAGGCCCGGGGCCGGAGTAGATGCCCAGCTTCAGACCCTTGCTGTGCACGTAGTCGGCCAGCGCCTTCATGTCGGGAAACTTTTCGTTGCTGGTGATGTTGCCCTCGGCGTCGCGCTTGCCTTCCCACGTGTCGTCGATGTTGACGTAGATATAGCCGGCATCGCGCATGCCGCTCGTCACCAGCGCGTCCGCGGCGTGCCGCACATCGGCGTCGGTGACCTTCCCGGCGAAGTGATTCCAACTGTTCCAGCCCATGGGCGGCGTAGCCGCCAAGATGGGAGCCTGGGCCAGCGCAGGAAGGCTGAGCAGGAAACATCCCAGCCCGAACGTCGCGAACGCAACTTTTTTCATCATGGTCGTCCTTCCGATCAAGAGCGGTTTTCCGACGATCCAGTTACTGTCGCACGCGAATTACGACAACTCCGTGGCTGGGAATCCGTACCTTGAGGGCCTCGGGCACCACGCCCAGGTCCTCGTGGGTCCACAAGTCGCGGACGTGTTGATTGTTCGGCAACCCGGCATCGCGCCATGGCAGGGTGACGTTGATGCCCCACTCGGTGGTGTTGAAGATTCCGAGGGCGTAGCTGCCGTCCGCCAGGAGCTTTTTGTAAACCGGTGCGTTGTCGACCTGCGCCACGACCACCGCCTGCTTGCCCAGCGGATCCTGGTCCACGGCGATGAGTTCGCGGTTGGTCAGAATCGCCTTCGTTTCCGGGGTCATGTGGGCGATGTCGTTACCGGCCAGCAGCGGGGCGGAGAGCAGGCACCAGAGGCTGAAGTGGGTGTGGTACTCGGTGTCCGACATGCCGCCGTTGCCCACCTGGAGCATATCCGGATCGTTCCAGTGGCCCGGGCCGGCGTAGCGATCGAGCCCGTTCTGGTTGAAGCCGATCTGCGCCATGCCCTTGCCCCAGCCGAACGCCCAGCTCAGGCTCCACTTGTCGATGATGTCCCCGGTGGTGCGCCAGAGATTGCCGCCCACCGAGGCGCCCCACTCCCAGACATCGTTCTGCCCGTATTGACAGAGGCTATAGACAATGGGCCGGCCGGTGGCGCGCAGCGCGTCACCCATCTTTTTGTACACCGCCGGCATCGCGTCGCTGCGGTAGACCGTGGAGGCGCTGCACCAGTCGTACTTCAGATAATCAATGCCCCAGCTGGCGTACGTCTGGGCGTCTTGCGCCTCGTGCTGGTAGCTGCCTTCGTAACCGGCACAGGTTTTCGGACCGGGCGAGGAGTAGATGCCCAGCTTGAAACCCTTGCTGTGCACGTAATCGGCCAGCGCCTTCATATCGGGGAACTTCTCGTTGCTGGTGATCTTGCCCTTGGCGTCGCGCTTCCCTTCCCAAGTGTCGTCAATGTTGATGTAGACATAGCCGGCAGCGCGCATGCCGTTCTCCGCCATCGCGTCCGCCGTTTCGCGGATCAGTTTGTCGCTGACGCGGCTTTGGAAATGGTTCCAGCTATTCCAGCCCATGGGCGGCGTCGGGGCAATGTCCCCAGTCTGGGCAACGGCGGCGGGGATAGCCAGGCCGGCAAGCGCCATGGCCGATAGCAGATAACGGGCAACACTCATGAACACTCTCCGGGGGACTCCACACTGGGCGGCTCACCGAGGAGCGCTGGGGGGGAGTGTAGCAAGGGCTTGCAGGCTGTGACAAATTCCCGGCTGGCCGAGGGGCCAAGGCCGACTTCGTATCTGCTTGCCACGTTGGCGTTTCGGCCTTCGCCCTTCGGCTTCATCAGCCGGAAAAGTCGAAGCGCCGGGAGAACTTGAAGAACACGCCGCGTTGCTGCAACACGAAGCGACGCTGGGGCGCGCTCAGCAGCGGCGCGGGGCCGTTGGCGGGGGAGGCTTCAAGGCTGCGCAGGTAGTTCGACCCCAGCCCGACGTAGAACTCCGTTCCCGGGCTGATGATGCGGCGCAGTAGCAGCGACTCGCCCAACGTCTTGTCGCTGCTCGATCCCAGCAGGATGCCGCGGAGGTAGGTCCGCTTGTCGAGGTAGTACTCTGTGCGCCAGAACCAGGCCAGATCCGAGAACACCTTGCGGCCGCCGGCATGGCGGTAGAAGCTGGAGTTCTGGGCGTTGAGGCTGGTGTGGAAGCGGCGCACATCGGTGCCCAGTCGCAGGCTGAACTGCCGGCTGTAACCCAGGTAGTTGTCGCCGTAGTTGATGGCCGCCCCGCTGCCGGTGAAAAAGTTGACGTCCAGCCAGCTGAGGTAGTGCGTCCCCAGGCTGAGAAAGGTGAAGGTGGCCGGGTAGAGCACATGGTTCCACTGGCTGCGGCTGTAGCTGTTGCCGAAGAACAGGTGCGTGTTGCCGACCAGGGAGGCGCCCAGGTTCCAATTGTCGAACTGCTGCGTCAGACCGAAGTGATAACTGCCGGCGCGCTGGTGGTTGGTGTTGATCTGCACCTGTTGCACACCGTGGCGGTTGATCCGCCAGTGGTAGTTGGCGCCGACCAGCACGCTCTTCTGATCGGTGTAGCTCTGAAAGCCGAGTTGCGGGTCGAAGTCGGGCGAGATGGCCCAGCCCACGGTGTAGGCGTTGAAGTTGTCGGTCGTCAGCACCAGGAACGTCGAGGCGGAGTAGCCCTGCGAGTGCAGCAGGTCGGGGTGAACGGAATCGGGGCCGGTGTTGGAGACCGACTGCGCTGTCTCGTTTTGTCCGCCGGTATGGGATACCAGGAAGGCATTCTGCCAGTCGATCCGCTTGCCGAGATGGAGGTCCGCGTCCACACCCACCGTCTGATTGCGGGCCTGCGGGGAGCTCTTCAAGGTCGACATGAAGCCGACGTAGCTGGAGGCGTGAATGGCCCGCTTGAGGCGCAGGACGGCATCGTTGGCGTCCTCCGCTCCCACGATGCCGGGATGGGCGCGATCCTGCGCCAGCAGGGCCCCGAACTGCCAGCGGCCGAACTCGCCGGTGGCCTTCAACCCGGCCTGCGGGTTGACGATCTTGCGGGAATAGAAGAGGCCTCCGACCGGGCCATTGTCCCCCAGCGAGGTCGGCGCGGCGGTGTCGAAGACCCGCGTGCCGGAGGTGAAGAAGGGCCGCTTTTCAGGAAAAAACAAGGGCTGGTTGAGGTTGACATCGATCTGCGGCTGATCGGCTTCAACCTCCGAGAAGTCCGGGAAGATGGTGCCGGCCAGCGAGATCTTGGCGGTGGGGGCGTAGAAAAAGTCCGCCCCGCCCCGGCCGCCATACGAGTTCGCGCGGCCCGGCTGGGCCAGGAAACGGCCGCCCACGTAGGGCACCGCTGCCAGCTCGTGCGGCGCCACGTCCACGGTGAGGCGGGCGTGCTCCAGGTGGGCCAGCTGATCGTTTTCGAACTCGGTCAGCGACATGCGCGGGAAGACGTCGATCTCATTGTTGCGGGCGCCCAGCCGCACCAGCGTGAAGTCCCAGGTCTGCGGTCCGGTGCCGTTGTAGCGCAACGAGCGAAAGGGGATGGCCATCTCGACGTCGTAGCCGTCGCGGGTGCGGCGTCCGTCCCCGGTCCAGATGGTGTCCCAGCTGTAGTCGATGTTGCCGTTCTGCGAGGTAAAGATCCCGTCCGCCTGCACCCCGGCGGGCGTGACCTGGAACATGTTGAGCTGCTGGTGGGCGCCGGTCGGGTCCAGCCCGATGAGCACCGAGTCGCTGCTCTGGACGTCGTCGCGCTTGGTCACGTAGCTGCGGATGGTGGCGGGCGCTTGCTGGACATGGAACGCGACATACAAGGCGTGTGCGCCGCGGGCCAGGTAGGCGGTGATGGCGCCTTGCGGCGGCGCGGCGTTCTTGGGCCGCACCTGCACGAAGTCGGTGATGCGGCGCGCGGTCTGCCAGCAGGCGTCGTCCAGCACGCCGTCAATCTTGGGTGCGACCGCGCAGTAAGGCACTTCCAGAGTGTGCGCCTCGAGCGGCACCGCAGGAGCCTGTCCCGCTGGGGGGTCGGCCGCCCAGATCACGGGACAACAGACGAGCAGGACCAGGGGCCACAGCCCGGCGGCAAACTTCAGGGATCGGGGAGGCATGATGGGCATGTGGGCCGCGGCTTCCTGCTTGGACGCCTCCTCGGGAGAGGCGATAGGGGAAATTATTTCGGAGCAGTTTTGAAGACGCTTGGCCACTGATACGACGATGGTTTGACACCGGTTCCAAGAAATTGGCGCTGGCCGACGCAACCCCGGCCGCCGGGCCTGTCTCGCCCGCTATAATGGAAGCTCGTTTCGGACGGGAAGCCGACGGAAATCATGGACATCGCCGAGTGGCGGCAACAAATCGACGCCTTGGATCGCCAACTGGTCGAGATCCTGAACGAGCGCTGTCGCTGCGCCCAGGAGATCGGCCATCTGAAGCGCGGTCAGGCCCTGCCGGTCTACGAACCGGATCGCGAGAAGACGATTTACGACAACGTGGCGCGTCTGAACCAAGGTCCGCTCAGCACCCGGGCCTTGCGTCACATCTATGAACGCATCATTGACGAGATGCGCGCCATTCAAAAGTATGAAGCGCTGACGGACGACACGAGTGCGGCGGGCAAGCATTCCGCCAGTGCCGGCCGCCCCGGCGGCGACTCGGGGCGCTAGGAAAGTGCGAGGACAGTCATGATCGTAGTGATGCAGGCCGGAGCCAGCGAGGACCAGATTCAACGCGTCATGGAGCACCTGGTCTCCTTTGGCTTTGATATTCACCGTTCGACCGGCGTGGAGCACACCGTGCTGGGCTGCGTCGGGGTGCACCCCGACTTCGACGCCCGCCAGGTCGAGCTCCTGGACGGTGTCGCCGAGGCGCACCGCATCTCCTCACCCTACAAGCTGGTCGGCCGCCCGTTTCGTCCTACCGGCTCGGTCGTCAAGGTTGGTGATGTGAGCTTTGGCGGCGAGGATGTGCCGGTGATCGCCGGGCCCTGCTCGATCGAGACGCGCGACCAGTTGTTTGCCGTCGCCGAGGTGGTGGCTGAAGCTGGGGCGCGCGGCCTGCGTGGCGGCGCCTTCAAGCCGCGCAGTTCCCCCTACAGTTTTCAAGGGCTGGGCGAGGACGGGCTCAAGATCCTGCGCGAGGCGTGCGACCGCTTCAACCTGCTCGCCGTCAGCGAGGTCATGTCGGAGACGCAGATTCCCCTGTTGCTCAAATACGCCGACATCCTGCAGGTCGGTGCGCGCAACATGCAGAACTTCAACCTGCTGCGCGAGCTGGGGAAGACGCGCAAACCCATCCTGCTGAAACGCGGCCCCTCGGCCACGGTCGAGGAACTGCTGCTCTCGGCCGAGTATCTGCTGGCCGGCGGCAACTACGACGTCATTCTCTGCGAACGCGGTATTCGCACCTTCGAGACCTACACCCGCAACACCTTCGACGTCTCGGCCATCCCGGTGGTGCACAAGCTGTCGCATCTGCCGATCATCGGCGACCCGTCGCACGGCACGGGACGGCGCGACCAGGTGCCGCCCATGGCGCGCGCCGCCGTCGCCGCTGGCGCCGACGGGCTGATCATGGAGGTCCATTGCGACCCCGATCACGCGCTGAGCGATGGCGCGCAATCACTGCGCCCGCCGCAGTTCGTGGCCTTGATGGACGAACTGCGGCTCATCGCCAAAGCCGTCCACCGCAGCGTCAGTTGCGAGCGCGTGGGCGCCTGAAGTAAGCGGGCACCGCCGCCCGTCGGGAACAGACCCTCCTCGCGCCCAAAGCGGACCATGCCAGGGAATGCGAGCCCGCGCATCAGGCCGGTGCATTCGGCCCGTCCATCCGGTACGATCCAATGCCATCGCTTTGGGGGCTGTGATTCTTCTTGCGGGGAATAGATCATGGATCAGGGGTCGAGCGCGTCGGATAACTTTACGGCGCACCAAGCGGAGCGCCGTCGCGAGCTGTGGGGCCTGCTCGGCCGCCTGCCGCGCGATCATCAACCGCGTCCGCCACAACAACAAGCGGTGGAGAAGCATCCCGGCTTTACCCTCGAGCACTTGCTGTTGGACCTGAACGGCCTCGAACCGGTGCCCGCCCTGCTGCTGATCCCCGACCGACGCGCGCCACGCGCTCCCGGACTGCTCTATTGCCATTCTCACGGCGGCGTCTATTCGGCCGGCAGCCGGGAGTTACTCGAGGGAAGCACGTTTCAAACCGCGTACGCCCCGCTGTGCGCTGAACTCGGCCTGGTCACACTCGCAATTGACAGTTGGTGTTTCGGCCAGCGGCAGCATGCCGCGAATGGGCGGATCGGCGAGCAGGACACCTTCAAGCGCATGTTGCTCTACGGCCAGGTGTTATTCGGCATGATGCTGTTCGACGAATATCGGGCGCTCGATTACCTCGCCTCTCGAACCGAGGTGGACCCCCAACGTCTGGGCTGTCTTGGATTTTCCATGGGGGCGTTGAAGGCCTGGTGGCTGGCCGCTCTCGACCCCCGCCTCCGCCTGTGCGTCAACCTCTGCTGCCTCACCGATTTCGCCGCGCTGATTGGCGCCGGACACCTCAGCGCGCACGACATTTACGCCTATGTTCCCGGTCTGCTCCGGCACTTCCGGACGGCACAGATCGCCGAACTGATTGTGCCGCGGCGTCACCTCAGTTTGAATGGTCGGCGCGATATTCTGGCGCCGGTGGAGGGGGTGCGCGCTGTTCGCGAGGCTCTCCTGCCGCTCTATCGCGCCCATGGACGCGAACAGGACTGCCGAATCGAACTCTACGACTGTGGCCACGAGGAGATTCCGGCCATGCGCGCCGAGGTCCGTCACGGGCTGGCGCAACTGTAAGCACGGAACACCACACCATGCAGCCGCTTCTCGCCTTGCAGGACGTCTCGCTCCAGCTTCCACGGGGGACGCAGCGCGGTTTTGAGCCGGTACTCCGCAATCTCTCGTTTTCACTGCAGCGCGGCGAAGTCCTGGCCCTGGTGGGCGAGTCGGGCTGTGGCAAGACTTCGACCGCACGGAGTGTGCTTGGTCTCTTGCCTGCCGGGGCACGCCTGAGCGGCTCCATTCAGTTCGCTTCGCGCACCGGGATGGTGGACTTGGCCGGGCTGCGCCCCCACGCAACGGCATGGTCACGCATCCGCGGCGCCCAGATCGGGCTGATGATCCAGCAACCCATGCATGCCTTGGATCCACGGCTGCGGATTCGCACCCAGTTGATCGCCGCCGCCCGCGCCCATACTCCGGTCCCCCGCGAACAGGCGCTCCGGAAGTCCTTGGTGCTGCTGCAGGAGCTGGGACTGGAGGACGCGGAAGCATGCAGCCGGCGTTATCCGCACCAGTTGTCGGGCGGGCAACTGCAACGCGTCATGCTCGCCCTCGGCCTGGTGCACGACCCCGACTTGCTGATTGCAGATGAGCCCACGTCCGCGCTCGATACCCTGACCCAGGCGGACACGCTCGCGCTGTTGCGTCGGATCCGCACGACGCGCAGCCTCGCCATTCTCCTCATCACGCACGATCTCAGCGTGGCGACGGCGTTGGCGGATCGCATCGCCGTGATGCTGGCCGGTCGACTGGTCGAGATCGGTCCGGCCTCCGCGGTGTGGACGCGCCCGGCCCACCCCTACACGAAGCAGTTGTTACACGGCGTCGCCTCGGAGGCTCCCAATACGATCGCGCCGCGGGCCGCTGATTTTGAAGGCGCCTGCGTCTTTACCTCGGCTTGTCCGCAACAGCGCTCCTCCTGTTCCGCGCAATTGCCCGAACTCGAACCTTGCGGCGAGGCGCACTTCTGTCGCTGTCCCTACTGGATGGAACCGCACCAACCCGGAAGTGCAAGATGAAGCATCCGGTATTGGAGTTTCGAGCTGTCTGCCGGCACTTTTCGAGCCCCACCGGACCGATCACGGCTCTCGCGGACATCTCCTTCACCCTGGATGCGGGGGAAACACTGGCGCTGGTGGGAGGCTCGGGAAGCGGCAAATCCACTCTGGCCCGTTTGGCGGTGGGTTTGGTGGCTCCCACTTCGGGTGAGGTGCGGGTGACCGGCGATGATCTGGCGCGCCTCTCGCCCGCCGGGCTGCGGCAGAAACGCCAGCGCATCCAGATGGTGTTTCAGGATCCGACGGCGTCCTTGAACCCGCGTTTGACGGTCGGCATGTTGGTGACCGAACCGCGGCGCATTCATCCCGCGGCCACCACTCCCCGCTGGGGGCGCGCCCGTCGGCGATGGTTTCGCGAGCTGGCCGGCGAAGCCCTGCAGGAAGTAGGCCTCGCACCCGCCCTGCAGGATGCCTTTCCTGCGACCTTGAGCGGCGGGCAGCGCCAGCGGGTGGCAATCGCCCGCGCCCTGCTGTTGCGACCCGACGTGATCATCGCTGACGAGCCGGTGGCTTCGCTCGACCGCCGCGCCGGCCTGCAGATTCTTGAATTGCTCGGGCGCTTGCAGGCGCGGCACGGGTGCGCCTGTCTGCTGATCTCCCATGATCTGGCCGCAGTCGCTCCCCGGGCGCACCGCGTCATGGTTCTACAAGCGGGCCGCGTTGTCGAGTGCGGCGAGACCAGAGCATTGCTGGAGAAGCCTCAGCATCCTTATACGCGCCGATTGCTGGCCGCCGGCGGCATGTGGAGCGCTCCGCCGGAGGGCGGCGCTTAAGCGAGGCCTCGGCCGTTTCTGGCCGTCCGCCGGACGACGATCGCGGCTCGATGGCGCCGCCACCAACTCGCTTGACATGTGACCAAACAGTCACCGTGCCTGAAGAGCCGGCGCCGCCACAAGAACGCCGTCGCTGGAGATCGTTTCTCGGGCGCGATCCGGCCGTGGCGGTCAGGGGTTTGCTGAAGACCGCCGACCGCGTGCCAAGGCGGGGCCGCTACCCTGCCCGGGCAGCCGCCCGATGCCGCGCTGAGCGAGAACCTGGCGGCTCAGCCGCCGAACTGCTGGCGCGCGTACTGCACAAAGACGCCGATGACTTTGGGGTCGAACTGCGTACCTTGGGCGGCCTCCAGGCGACGGCAGGCTTCCTCAACCGGCAGACCACGGCGGTAAGGACGATCCGAAACCATGGCATGGAAGGCGTCCACCACCGCGAGAATGCGAGAACTGAAAGGAATGGCCTCGCCTTGGAGCTGACCGGGATAGCCCGTGCCATCCCAGCGCTCGTGATGATGCAGGATATAGAGCGCGATGCGTGCGAAGCCCGGGACCTGCCGCAGGATGGCCCAGCCGTATTCGGGGTGATGCTGCATGACGTCGCGTTCTTCCGCGGTCAGCCCACCCTCCTTGCGCAAAATCGTATCGGGAATGCCCACCTTTCCCAGGTCGTGCAACGTCGCCCCAACTTCCAGGTCGTGCAGCTGCTCGTGTTCCAGCCCGAAGTGTGCCCCTACGGCCAACGCCAACTCGACGATCTGGGTACTGTGCAAACCGGTGCCCAAGTCGCGCAGATCTAGAACCTGCCCCATGGCACAGGCCACGGCGTTGGTCAGTGCTTGCGGGTCACTGCTCCGCAGAGCGTGAGGGAACAAGGACATGCAGTTGCGAAAGACGCTGCGGGTACACGACGCCGTTTAGCGCGCGTGGGTCAGGGCGTCATACAGATCAACCAAGCCATGACCGAGTTGATTGTCGACTTCCTGCTCGGTTTGCTGCGCCGTCGCCGTACGTTCCGCACTGGTCAGAATCCGTTGTCCGATGACGTGGTTGTTCCAGTAGTACTGGAACAACAGCGCTGCTTCGCCAGAGACCAACGGCGCCGCGAAGGAAGTGCCTGAAACCGCCGCCCAGTGATTCGCGGGATAGGCGGCAATCAAACCCACGCCAGGGGCCGCGACTTTGATCGATTGCCCAAAATTGGAGAACGAAGCCTTGGCGCCCTTTCCATCGACGGCTGCCGTGTTGAGCACCCCCTGGAAGGCTGCCGGGTACACAATGGTGTCTAGACCGTCGTTACCGGCCGAGGCCGCCACCACGACGCCGGCCTGCTGGGCGTACCGGATCGCGGTCTGTAGTTCCGCCGACTTGGTGGTGGTGTCGAAGCTCAGGTTGAGCACGTTGGCCCCGTTGTCAACCGCGAAATAAATGGCCGCAACAATGTTGGCGAGGGCACCCGAGCCGTCCGGCCCGAAGGCCTTCAACGGCATGATCTTGGCCGCGGGCGCCACGAGGTGAATCAGGCTGGCCACCGAAGTGCCATGGCCGATCTCCGGATACTGCGCCAGCAGCGCTTGGAAGGAGGGATCGGTGGAGCTGACCAGACTCCCGTTGAGAACGGACACGGTGGACTGGTTGAGGACGGAAACCGTGGATTGGTTCAGCACCGACACCGTGGACTGATTGAGCACCGAGACCGTGCTTTGGTTCGCATAGCAGGACCAGTCGGCGTTGCTGCTGAGAAAGTTGTATCCAGTGGTCAATGCTCCCTGCAAGGAGGGGTGTTGCGGATCTACACCGTTGTCTATGTCGGCGACCACGACGCCGCCGCCCAAGGCCAGGCTGCGCGCCTTGTCGAGGTTGATCTGCGCCACCAAGGGCTGCGTCAGATAACCCTTCAGCACGGTCGAGCCGTAGAAATCGGTGCTGACGCTGTTCAGCACGGACACAGTCGACTGGTTCAGAACCGAGACGGTGGACTGGTCCAACGCAGGGTTGGCGCCGAAACTAAAGCTGGAGTTCGATTCCGGGGTACCCGAGACCTGACTGTCGCCGCTGATCTCGGTCTTGAACGACGCCGCATCGCGACCGTCGGCGGGCTGCACCAGATACAGGCCATGGTTGTTACCAACCTGCACGCCGGAGGCGTTGTGCCGCGCTTCAAAACCTGCCAGGTCACCGTCGCTCAGACGCACCAAGACACCCGTCGCACTCTGGGCCGCCGCGCTCAGACACAGTGCGGTCAGGGCGAGCAGCACGACGCCTGCGCGCGAGCCGGACCTGCGGGGCAATGGGGGAATCAATGAAGGACGCATGGTTACCACTTCTCTTTTTCTCTTACCAAACCCCGTTCAGGGAACGCGCAGCGGCGCGATTTCGTATCCGTTCTCATCCACTTGAATCTGCAAGTGCAAGCCGCCGGCGTTGGTGACTACCGGGAAGACAAACTCGCCCTGGTCGTTCGCCAGCCCATTCCAGTGATGCTGCTGATCATCGCGGAGAGCGACTTGCAATCCCGGCAGGCCGTTGCCGGCGGCCGACAGCAGCTGCCCGGCCACGCTCCAGCCGCTGCCACTCGCGCCCCGCTCCACCATGAGGTCGAGGCTGCCGATACCGGGCAGCTCGTAGACGGTGTGCCGGGCATGGCGGGCATTGGAACGGAGGGCCACCGAGGCTCCGACCAGAAAACTGTCAAAGACAGGAAACAGGGGCAGCAGCAGCCGGGACCGGCTGGCCATGGGCCGCTGCATCGGAAGATGCAGCACCCGCTCCAAGCTCGGCGCAGGCGCCTGGCGCATCTCCTCCAGGGTGGACGAGAGCGTGCGGCAGAAGGCATGGTCCGCCACACAGATGGCGCAGCCAGCATCCAGATGTGCGCTCAACTCGTGGGGCGCGGCGGCGACGCCGCGTAAATAGGCCACCCACTGGAGGGTTTCGAAGTGTTGCTCCATCGCCGGTGCTCTCCAGAACCCGGAATTTGGGTCCTGTTTCTCTAGTGGGGGGAAGAGGCTGGTAAGTATAGGGCAGGCGAAGAAATTTGTCGAATAAAGTTTCCGGTCAGCACGAACGGCGCCCAGAACAGCGGGTGCGGCTCCTCGGCCCGCAGCTCCAACATACTGCCTTGCAATGACTTAGCGAGACTGCACCCATCTGCCAAGTGACTGTAGAAGTATTTCATGAACCTGGCCGTCGTCCGGTCGTTCACGTCCCAGAGACTGGCCACGATGCTGCGCGCCCCGCCGTACAGGAAGGCGCGGATCAGGCCGACCACCTCGTCCCCCCCGCTGACATTGCCCAAGGCGGTGCCGCAGCCGCTCAAGACCACCAGGTCGGCATCCAGCCGCAAGTTATAGACGTCAATCACGTTGAGCCGGCCATCCGCCATCTCGAGGGAGGAAAAATAGGGATTGTCGGCGGAGTAGATGCCGTGCGCCGCGATATGAATCAGGCGGCTCTGCTCCGCCCATTGGCGGAAGCTGGCCATGCTGGAGGCGGTGCGTTCCAGTACATGCGCCCCGGGCAGATGGCGCGCCACCGCTTCCACCTCCGCCGCCGCGTACTTCGGCTCCGCCGCCACCAACAATGAAGCGGTATGCGGAGACGGCAGGCGCTGGCAGCACAGCGCCAGCACCGTGGCACTGGGCGCCACCGAGACCGTGTGCCGGTCAATGAGGAATTGACGCCGGTCGTGCAGGGCATGGAACGGCAACGCGTGCAGGATGCCGTGCGGCACGAAGACGATATGCTCCTCGCGCAGCCGCGATTCCAAGGGTCGGATCAGCTCATCGTAGAGAGACTGCAGATGGGAATCCGCGGCGCGGGCGAAAGCCCCGGCGAAGCGCTGGTAATACTCCGGTTCCATGGCGCGCTTGCCCACTTGGAAGCGCAACAGTCGCAAGGCCGCCTCGATCTGGGCCAGCGGTGTACCGAGGGGCACAATCTCGACCCCCGTCCGATCCACGACGGCAGCCACCAGGTGCTCCTCACAAACGGCGAACTCGACCAGCGTGGCGTCCGGCAGACAACCCTGCAGCGGAGCGAGATCCACCACGCGGTCTTCCTGCAGAATCTTGAACTCGCCCTCCGGGAGGAGGCGGATGGCGCGAAGCAGGTCGCGTTCCCGCACGCGGATCGCCTCGACCACGGCGTCCACGCGTCCCTCGCCCGGCGGGCTGCGCGGATCCAGCTGGCGGTAATACCAGTTGAGTTCCTCGCGCAAGGCCATGATGCGGCTGACCACGGCGCTGCTCGCGCTGGGACGCGCGGCGTTGAAGGCCGACTGGCGCGACATCAACGCCACCAGGGAACGCGCCTTGGCGCGCTCCATCTGCTGCAGGATCAGCTCGGGGGCCACCGGCGGCAACAGGCGCAACAACACCCCCAGATAGCGTTCATAGACGCCCGCCTTGTCACGCATGAACGAAATGCGCAGCTCATCGAAGTTGATGTTGCCGCGCATGGCCTCGGTCTGCTCGATCGCCAGGCGGCATTCGGAGGCCGCCGTCGCCCAGTCCCCGCGCCGCACCGCGAGTTCGGCCAGAACGGAATGGCAGTGAAAACGCAGCCAGGGCGCATCGAGGGTTTGCAGCGCCGCCTGCGCCGCCTGCGCCGCGGCTTCCGCCGCCGGCCACTGCTCCGCCGCGGTGCGGGCGTGGGCGACCACCACCAACGCGTAAATCTCCTTGGTGATCACGCCCTGGGACTGGAAGTAGACCCGCGCTTCCTCGCTCAGACGGATCGCCTCGAAACAACGCCCCATCTTGAGCAGCACCACCGCCCGGTACAAATCCACGACGTGAACCCAGAGCTGATTGCCGGCCGTCTGGAACTGCGTCGCCGCTTCCGTCAGCAATTCCAAGGCCGACAGTTCCTTGCCGCGATGCTGCTCCGCCACCGCCATGTTGGTGATCGCCTTGCCGCTTTCGTAGGGCATCGAGAGGGCGCGGAACTGGGCCAGGGCGGAGCCGGCCAGCTGCACCGCATCATCGAAAAGGTTGAGCTCGATGCAGACGTCGGACTGGTCCAGATCGCAGAGCGCCAGGTGCAGGCGGTCCTGGTAGCGGGTGGCGGTGGCCCGCGCCCGATCCAGCATGTGGATCGCCTGCACGTACTGCCCGCGCAAAAAATAGAGGTAGCCGATGTTGTAGTCCGCCTGCGCCACCAGCACCGGCATGTTTTCCCGCCTGGCGAACTCGCGCGCCTCCACGTAGGTCGACTCGGCCTCGTCGAAACGGGCGAGGCTGATGAGCGTGACGGCGCGGCTGATCAGCACCGCGGCCATGGCCTCGCGGTCTGTCGCGACCGACAGAGCCACCGTCGCCCGGTCGAAGGCGGCCAGCGCTTCAGGAAAACGATCCAGTCGGAACAGCGCGCCGCCGAGATTGATGTCGAGTCGGCCAAGGCGTAACAGGTCGCCCCGACGTTCCAGAATGGAACGCGCCGCCTCGGCCGTGGCCAGGCTGCCGACGTGGTCGCCCACCATGGCCAGCGGGTGCACCAACGAACTGAGCGTTCGCGCCTCCTCGAGTTCCATACCGGCCGCTTGGAAGACCTGCAGGGCCTGCCGGTAGTGTTCAATGGCGGCGGGGTACAGCCCGCCCAGAAACGCCTGATTGCCCGCGGCCCGCACCACAAAGGCCTGGGCCCGCAGATCCGCAACATCCGCCACCCACTGTTGCAGGGTGCGCAGCAGGAGCAGACTTTCATCGGGGTCCACGCGTCCGTGCTGCGCGAGGGCGTCGGCGGCGCTGTCGAAGAACTCCCAGCCGGCGTCCGGTGGGCGTTCCCCGCCGTGGCGCAGCGCTGCCAAGGCGGCTTCCGGATCGGGTCCCGCGAGCGCTGGCGTGTCAGCCAAGATCCCACTCCCCGCCGGGACGCTCTGCACGCTCAAAGGCCAGCCGCAACTGCTTCAAACAGCGGGCGCGCAGGAAGCCCAGCGAATTCCGCGCCACGCCCAGACGGCTCGCCATCTCTTCATAGCGGGGCGGGGGATCGGAGTAAAACATCCATTCCATCAGCGCGCGACAACGGGCGGACAGGCCCGCCAGCGCTTCCTTCATGCGCTGGCTCCGCTCGGCGGCAATGAGCACGGTATCTCCGGCCAACTCGCCGCCGGTCGCCGGCTCTTGGACTCGCAGGTCGTCCCACTCGGCAAAGCTCACCAGGCGCTGCTGCGCGCGCCGTTTGGTCAGACTGATCCGCCGCGCCACCGCCATCAGCCAGAAACGCGCACGGTCCGGCTGCTCCAGGCGGTCGAGGGAGCGCCAAAACTCGGTGAATACCGCGTCAAACACCTCGTCGGCGTCCTCGGGCGAAAGCCCGTAACGCAAGGGGATGGAATACACCAGGCCTTGGTAGCGCTTGACCAAGGCGGTCCAAGCCGTCTCCTCGCCACGCCGCATGGCTTCAACGAGTTCGCGATCTGAGGGCGGCGAGGTAAACATCATGAGGAGTTACTCTTGCGCAGTTATCCTATAACCAACCGCGCTGCCACGCTAATTGCTGCACGTTCCACAGGGCATGCGGCGCCAACAAAGCCGCCTGAGCATGCATCAGGCCCGCCGACATGCCCACCAGAACGTCGGGTGCGACCAGGGGAATCATGGGCAGTTCTTCCCGCTCGATCTCCTGCAGACGGCGGTACAGCGTCCGTCGTGCGACCGCGTTGCTGGCGACCGCTTGACTGCGAATCAGACGGTCCATCTCCCGTTCCCAACTCGTTGCCTGCGAGGGATGAAGGTTCCAGTAGTGGGCGGCGCCATCCAATGTCCAGACCGACATTTCTACGTTGGGATCTGCATCGGGAAAGCCCAACCCGAGAAGCGCCGCGTCGTAGTCTTTGCGGTGCAGCAACCGCTCCACGTAGGAGCGAAACTCCAAGGGCACCACGCGGACGTCAAGGCCCAGCCGCCGCAGATCTTCCTGCAGGAAAACCGCCGCCCGCACCCGCACCTGGTTGCTGGAGGGAACAATCAGGGAAAACGTGACCCGGGTCTGCGCCGCGTCAAACAGTTCTCCGCCCTGCCAATGAAAGCCTGCCCCCTGCAATTTCTGGCGCGCCAGCGCCAGATCCTCCGTCGGAAGGGACCCGGGCTCTGCCCATAACGTCTCTGCCGGGCTGGTCAGGGTGGTGAGCGGCGCACCACGGCCGCCGAAAACCGCCCGCACCAGACCTGCACGGTCGATGGCGAGCGAGACCGCCTGGCGGAAACTCTGCAATTGGAACCACTTCTGCCGTCGGCGTACCTGGGCATCTTCCACCGCCTGGTTGAGATTGAATATCAGCGCCAGCGGTTCCAGACTCGGCCCGGCGTCGAGCACCCGTAGTCGGCCGTCTCCGGCCAAGCCGGCGATGTCTTCGGGGCGCAGTTTCTCAACCACATCCACCTGATGACGCCCGAACAGCGCGACTTGCGCTTCGGGATCGGGGAGAACGACCAGACTTACCGCATCCAGATAGGGAAGCTGTTCTCCGGCTGCATCGTGCTGCCAGAAATAGGGATTGCGCTGCAGACGCAACAGCCGGCCTGGCTGGTACCCGACGGGAAGAAATGGACCTGCGCCCACCAACTCCGTGAACGGCGTATTGAGTCCCCACGCTTGAGCCAGTCGTCCGGCGCGGTACAACGCCTCAAGCTTGTGACGCGGCAGAATCCAGAGGCTGTCGAAAAGGCGATCGCCCACCGCGTAACGCCCGGGCAGCGTCAACTCGATCTCAAGCTCACCCCGCGCCTGGGCTTGGATCGGGCGATCGTGCACCAGCAACAGGTCGCGCTGCGGCGCCGCCAGCGCCGGATCGGTATACACCTGAAAACTGAACACCACATCGGCGGCGGTCAGGGGTGCTCCATCACTAAACCGCAGGCCTGGCCGCAGGTGCACTGTCCAGTGCAGATCATCGCGGGAGTGCGTCACGCCGCGCGCCAGGGCCGGTTCCACCTTCTGCGTGGCCGCATTGATGTGCATCAGGTCGGCCATCATCAGGCTCACGGCCAGCCGCGAGGCGTTGTCCACGGCAAAGACCGGATTGAGCGTGACGGGCTCGGAGGAGGCGGCCACCGTCAGACTGCCGCCGCGTTGCCAAGCTGGGCTGGCCGGCACCGCGTGCAGAGCGGCGCACACGGTCATCCCCAGCACCGCAACGCGTATGCCCATTTGCCGAACCCGGATGATGTTGTCCGTCACGCTCCCGCTTTCGACCTTCCCAGACCTGCCGGGACCGAGTCTGTTATGCTGCGCCCGTGTTGGCACGGCTGTTGCCCCGCATCTTACCGCGTCTGACCACGTTGGCAATCGCCCTTCTGCTGGGGTTCGTGCTGGCCGCCCACGCCCCCGGGGACGCCTTCAGCGATCTGGAACTTGACCCTGCCATCTCGCCCCACACGCTGGCGTCGCTGCGCGCCCGTTATGCCCCCGACCAACCCGTGGGACAGCGCCTGACTGCCTGGCTCGGGGCGGCGAGTCACGGCGACATGGGCTATTCCTTCACCTTTCATCGCCCTGTCACGACGCTGTTACGGGAGCGAACGCCGTCCACCGCCCGATTGGTCATTCTCGCGTGGCTGTTGGCCTGGAGTTTGGGAGTGGGGCTGGCGGGTTGGGCCGTCCTCTCGCGCTCCACGGCGGGCGCCGTCTTACGCTCCAGCCTCGTGCTGGCCACCTCCGCTCTTGCCTCGCTCCCGTTGGCGATGCTCGCCATCGCCGCCCTGCTCTGGGCCCCTGTGCAATGGCTGCCGTCACTTCTGATGGCGCCGGACAACACGCCGACGTGGCCATGGCTCCCCGCCGCCGTCCTGGCTCTCGCCTTCCTGCCGCTGACCTATCTCCAGTGCGCCAACGCGTTGGCGCTGGCGTGGGAAAAGGACTTCGTGCTCACCGCGCTGAGCCAGGGTCATCGCCCTCGTTATGTGCTTTGGCGCCACGCGTTCCCAAACACCTGGGACACGCTGCTGCCGCTCGCTGCCCTGACCTTTGCGCAGCTTCTGGCCGATGCCGTCATTGTGGAAACCCTGCTCAACTGGCCCGGCATCGGACAACTGGCGGTGACGGCGGTCACCGAACATGATGTCCCCCTGGTGGCGGGCTTGGTCCTGCTCACATCCGTGGTGGTTGTCGCGACCAATATGCTGGCGGATTTTCTGCAGTTCCTCTCCAACCCGCGCCTGAGGATGACGTGAGGTTCCGCCGCCTCGCCGCAACCGTGGCTTTGGTCTGGCTGGCGTTGGCCACCCTGGGTCCTCTGCTCGCCCCGTATTCGTATCGGGCGCAGGATCGCGACCTGATTCTGCACGCACCCTGCATGCGCTGTGGGATGACGGCCGACGGCGCCGCCCGGGCGCACTGGCTGGGCACCGATGATCTGGGTCGCGACGTGCTCTCCCGCCTCTTGCTTGGAACCCGGATTTCGCTGACCCTGGCAATCGCCATGGCCGGCGGCGCCTTGGCGATTGCCGTGCCCGTCGGCCTGTGGTCAGCCGTTTCCCCCGCCGTCGACGTTCCGGGCCGTATTGCGGGCGAGGTCGTCCGCGGGTTGCCATGGATTTTCGTCCTCCTCGCCGTGCGCTCCGCTTTACCCTTGAATGCCTCCCCCGTCACTCTCGTTCTTGCTCTGGTAACGATCTTCGCAGCTGCCACCTGGGCCGTTCCTGCCTGGATCTTCCGTGGCACGGCACGTGCGCTCATGCAACGCGAGTTCATGGCGGCAGCTCGGGCCCTGGGCGCCTCGCGGCGCTACCTGATCTATCGTCACCTCTGGCCCAACCTTCAGCCTCTGGTATGGACCTACTTCGCTTTCCTCTTCATCGCCGCAGCTTTGGCTGAAGTCAGTCTCTCGATGATCGGGTTGGGAATTCCGGAACCGCTCCCCAGTTTGGGCAACATGCTCGCAGTACTGCGCAACCCCTCGCTGATACAGCACGCTTGGTGGCTGCTGGCTCCGCTCGGTGTTCTACTGCCGCTGTTAACCTGCCTGAACCTGTACGCGTTCTCCGAGTCCCGACGCCTGAGTGGGTAATCACGCGGGCACGACAGCGCGGCGCAGGCTCCAGAAGTAACGGAAGCGTTACCCCTGTTTAGGGGGCTGTTTGCCCGCTCCGTCGGCTTTCGCTATGCTAGCCACGCGTTTGAGTGTCCGCGACTCCGGTCAGACAGAGCGGCCCTTCGTCCACCCTGCCTATTCGCCCGAGACGAGCTCACAGTCAAATAGCTCATAGCGAGGATTTAGAGTGAAGAACATCTTTGTTGGAAACCTCGCCTTCAGCACCACTGAAGACGAACTGCGGCAACTGTTCGAGGCGTACGGGGCAGTCGAGCGGATCAGCATCATGAACGATCGCGAGACGGGTCGGTCGCGAGGCTTTGGCTTTGTCGAGATGACCAACGAAAACGAGGCCATCGCCGCTATCAATGCCATGAATGGCAGCACGGTCGGCGGTCGTGCCCTGAACGTCAATGAGGCGCGGCCGCGACCCGAGCGCACCGGCGGCGGCGGGTTCGGTGCACGCAAGCCCAGCGGCGGCGGCGGCCGAGGCGGCTACGGTGGGGATCGCGGCGGTGACCGCGGCGGTGACCGCGGTGCCCCGCGCGGACAACGCGAACCCCGCTGGTAGACAAAAACGATTTTGGTTGTTAGTTGTTGGTCGTCCGCTTGGCAAAAGACCCCGCAGCGTGTCACCCGCGGGGTCTTTTTATCGCCGGGCAGAAGTCGTGGCGGCTGCCGACAACGATTTGGGATTTTAGTTGTTGGTTTTTCGCCCGGCTATCTGCCTTGATCACGGGGACGCAGCAGAAGGCCGGCACATATCGATCAACCATCAACCAAAATCGTCCCGCGTCAGCTCTTGTGCCCGTCCGGGTGCGTGCAGCCGGGGAAGCTGTCGTAGAAGTAGTTGCCGTCGTAGCCCAGCTCTTTCATGCCGATCTCGGATGAGTAGTAGGCGCCGCTCACCCAGCCCTTCAAGTGTTCGAACTGGTCGCGCAGCGTCATCGCCCCCGCTATTCCCGGAGCCAGGGTGGACGCAGTGGTCAGCAGCTCATTCTGCTGCGCCTCAGTGAGGTCCTTGAAGGGAGCGCCATAGGCCTTCAACGACGCGGCGTCGAAAGCGGAGACCGCATTAATAAAACCCTGTTGGGCCTCGCGCGTGTCAACGCTGAGCAGCAAATCAATGAACTGGTTGCTCTTGGCCGCGGTCGAGCCGGGAACGATGCGCTCGGCAAGGACGATCAAGGACGCATTCTGGTGTGGGTCGAGAAAGAGCGGCTGCCAGTCGCTTGCAGCGGCCTTGGCCTCGGCTTCGGCCAATGTGGAGATATCGGTCAAGTGCTTGTGGATGGGGTGCGTGGCGGTGGCGGCGAAGGCCGGCAACGCTACGCCCGCCCCGGCGCCTGCCAGCATGTTGCGCACCATCTGCCGACGGTTCATGCCGCGCGTCGCCGCGTCAGCTTCAAAGCCGCTCGCGGTTTGTCCGACCACGGGAAGTTCGCTCTTGGTAGCCATTGACTCGCTCGCCTCACTTTGGCCGCCGCCCGTGCCTCGAACAGCGGAAGGCCCAACATAGCACCGCAACCCGGGCAGGTACAAGACAGGACGCACAAGGCCGGTCAAGCGGGTCCTGCCCCTGATGCCCGCGCCCCAACACCCTTCTGGCGCCTGGCGCCGAGCAGAGAGCCGGCATTCCACCGCACCTCGGTGGGATGAACCTCGTCTCTCGGGTGAATCCCCGAGTGGCCCCGGCGCGAGTTCATGGCACAACTAACGTATCCCCCTTCAGGAATTCGATGCTTTCACCCCTTTCCTGCCGTTCTCCTTTTTTTCGCAACGTCTGCCTTCTGGTCTTCCTCGGTACAGCGCTCGTTAATAGCGCCCTGGGCGAGGCACTGCCGGTGGCCGACCCGATCCTGGCCGCGCGCGTGACCGGACTCACGTTTTTTCATCGCGTGCTTCCTGAAGTGGGTCGGGCGATGGGCGCCGTGGTGGCTATCCCCGGCATGATGTCGCTTCGGCTCGAGCAGTTCGCCCTCCATCCTCCGCCGCCCGCACCACCGCGACTGGACGCGATGTTTCGCAGCGCGGGCTTGCGCTTTTCCGTGGATCCGCAACTCGTACGTGAAGTGGCGCGGCAGGAGTCCGACTTCCATGCCCGCACGGTTTCCAACCGCGGTGCGCGCGGTCTCATGCAACTCATGCCGAGTTTGGCGCGGCGGCTTGGTGTTCGCAACCCGTTTGACCCAAAGCAGAACATTGACGGTGGCACGCGTTACCTGCACTCGCTGCTGACGCTCTATCGCGGCAATGTGCCGCTCAGCCTTGCCGCCTACAATGCCGGACCCGGCGCGGTGGCGAAATACGGCAACCAGGTCCCGCCCTACCCCGAGACTCAGCAGTACGTGCGTGTCATTACGCGTCGCTACGTCGCCACCATTGCCGCCGGCTGGAACTCCGGAAACCATCGGCCCCTGACCGCCGCGGGCGACATTCAGTCCTTCCTCGCCCAGTCCTTCCTCGCCGGCGAGTAAAGCTCCGTTCCCCGCCCCCGAATTTGGCTCTGTGGGGCCATGACTGCAGGAACCGAGGCGAGAAATAGCCTGCGGCCAATACGGCGCCGCGCGACGGGATAGGGCAAAGGGTCACCTGGTGGTCAGAACCCGGGTATGGGGGGACAGCGACCAACGGGAGCGCCTGGTGCGCAGCCTCGCGTGGCCAACGCGCCAGCGTCGGCTCTAGAGGCCCAGCTTTTTCCACATGGCATCAACGCGTGTTTTGACCGCAGCATCCATGGTGAGTTCCTTCGGCCAGGGACGCAGGAACCCCTCGCTCGGCCACTTGCGCGTGGCATCAATGCCCATCTTCGATCCGAAATTCGGCAGCCGTGAGGCGTGGTCGAGAGCATCCACCGGACCGAGCGTGAACTGAATGTCGCGCTCCGGGTCAATGTGATTGAAGACTTTTAGGACCACCTCGGCGAGGTTGTGCACGTCCGTATCTTCATCCACCACAACGATGCACTTCGTAAACATGGCCTGCCCCAGTCCCCAGATGCCGTTCATGATCTTACGGGCATGACCGGGATAGGACTTGCGGATGGCCACCAGCATGAGGTTGTGGAACACCCCTTCGACCGGCAAGTTGACATCGCGGATCTCAGGGAACTGCATCTGCATCAACGGCAGAAAGATGCGACTCACGGCTTCCCCCATCCAGCCATCTTCCATGGGTGGCTTGCCTACGATGGTGGTGGAATAGACCGGATCTTTCCGGTGAGTCACGCAAGTCACGTGCAGCACCGGGTATTGGTCGGCCAGCGAATAGAATCCAGTGTGGTCCCCGAACGGGCCCTCCACGCGTCGTTCATCGAGGTCGATATAGCCTTCGAGCACGATTTCCGCCGAAGCCGGCACCTCGAGATCCACCGTCTTGCACTTCACCAACTCCACCGCCTTCTGGCGGATAAAGCCAGCCAGCAGCATCTCGTCAATCCCGGGGGGCGCGGGGAGAATAGCCGAAAACGTCACCGCAGGATCGGTGCCGATCGCCACCGCCACCTCCATCCGGCTGGCAGAGCCCGGCGCCGCAGCGGGTGCCACCTGTCCAAACTCGGCTGAACTTCTGCTGGGCGCTGGAAGGCTTTCCAACCCGTGGGCACGCTCGATCACAGCTTCGGCCGCCGCACCCGAACGCGAACGCAGGCGTTCCCGCATCTGCTCCGCGCCTTGCTTATGGATCTGCCAGTGCATGCCGCAGGTGCGCTCGTCGAAGACCTGCAGACGATACATCCCGACGTTGCGGCGTCCGCTCTTGGGATCCTTGCTGAACACGCACGGGAAGGTGATGTAGCGTCCACCGTCCTCGGGCCAGCACTGCAGGACGGGGAAATCGAGCAGGGAAAAGTTCTCCTTGAGCACGACTTCCTGGCACTCGCCATGACTCACCACGCGGGGAAAGTAGTTCCCCACCTCGGCCAGAAGCGGCAGCAGCTTTAACTTTTCTATGAGCCCGGGCGCGGGCCGCAGATCCAGCAGCTTGCGGATGCGGTCGGCGATCTCGTTCACGTCATCGACACCCAGCGCCAGGGCCATGCGACGCCGCGAGCCGAACTGGTTGATCAGCAACGGACGACCACGATACCCGGTGGGGTTCTCGAAGAGCAATGCGGGGCCGTGTTGTTTGCTGATGCGATCCGCCACCTCGGTGATCTCCAGGATGGGATCCACCTCGTGCCGAATGCGCCTCAGTTCGCCCGCCTTGTCGAGCGCATGGATGAATTCACGCAGGTCGGAGAAAGCCATAGGTAAGGAACGGCAGGGCCGTCAACCCCGGCCTTCATGGTAAGCCGGACTCGGACGCGTCGGCCACTGGATCCTTCCTGGGCAGAAGCGTCACGCTTCCGGATGGCCGCAATGCGTGTCCGAACGAGGGACCGTGTCTGAGGTGAGGTGGAGAGGGCCCCGGTTTGTCTGTGGCTCAAGCAACCCGGCACCCGGTAACCCTCGTCGTAGCGTTATGTCCCCTCAGCCGCTTTTGCAGGATCCGCAGCCCGACCCGCCTGCTCGCTCTGACCCTGCGAAGTCGCACCGCGAAGAGGAGGAGGAAAAGTACGACGAGACGCTGGAGGATTCCTTCCCCGCCAGCGATCCCCCGCCGGGACCGAGCAAGATCGGCCCCAGACGCGATCGGGCGGCCCACAGTGCCCGTGGGCACGCCTGACCCAGGCCTGACCTAGGAACAGCCTCGGGCTCATTTCTCGGACCACACCGGCAACCGTCCCGGCGTCCACGGCGCCCCATCCATCTCCAGAACCTTCTCAATGCGGGGCACGTCGGTTTCGGCCAACACGCGCAACCGCCCGAGCTGCTCTGAGAACTGTGCTGCGGCGACGGTGTAGCTTTCGCGATCAGTGCCGGTGGGCGCGCCGGTGGCCAACCGTTCGTCATCGGCAATCGTCTCCACCCGCTCCAGCAACGCGGGCGGTTGATTCACGTTGAAGGCGTCCAGCGTCGGATCACCTTCCAAGGCGCGCAGCATGGCAGCGTTGCGGCGGGTGAGTGCCTGCAACTGGTCGGCCAGGCCGGGGTCGGCGCCGGGCGTCTGCAGGAGGGCGCGTTGCATGGCGGCCAGCCGCGTCTTCAGCTCGTGCGCCGTTCCCACCGCACCGTAGAGCGCGCGCTGCAGGCGGCTCACCTTCTGTTGGAAAGCGGCCAGCGGGGCACGATCCTCGGCGGCCACCGCCGCGGAGTTGAATGCGACAACCTGGAACGCCGCCGGGCCGGCGAGTGGCTTCCAGCCTCCGTCGGTGTGGACTGAAAGCGTGGCCGAATATTTGCCGGGCATGAGCAACGGTCCGGAGGGCGGTCCGCCCTCATCGTCGCCCGGCTGTTTCGGAGCGGCGGGATTGACGAGCCGGGGCGCCGGTCCGCGCAGGTCCCAACTGAGGCGGTGCAATCCCGCGTCGGGTACTGCCGACAGCAACCGCACGGCCTCTCCACTGGCGTCCCGGACGGTTAATACCATGGTGGGCGCTTCCGCTTCTTCGCTGCGGCGCAGCTCCTCCGGCGTGGGGTAGGGAGCAAAGTCGGCGTTCTTTTTCACTGCCTCCGCCTCGCGCTCCAACCGCAAGGCATGCGCCGTCCGGTAACTGTCCCGCAGGTAGTAGGTGAACGTCACGCCAGCCGGCGGGTTGGGAGCAGTGAAGAAGGCTTCGCCTTGGAATGACTTGCCGCGCCCACCGTAGGGCGCTAGCGGCGTGTAGAGGAGACCGTCACGCGGCGTAAATAGTGTCGCGGCTGCTTGATCCGCGGCGATCGTGCGCAGCGGCGTCATATCGTCGAGGATGTAGAACCCCCGCCCAAACGTGGCCACCACGAGATCGTTCATCTGCGGCTGGATGACCAGGTCGCGGACTGGAATGGTGGGCAGTCCGCCCTTGAGCGCTACCCAGTGTTGACCGCCGTCGAAGGTGGCGAAGAGGCCGAACTCGGTGCCGGCGAAGAGCAGTCGCGGATTGACTGTGTCCTCAACGAAAGCCAGGACCGGACCGTCAGGCGGCAGGTTGCCGGCAATCGAGGTCCAAGATTTCCCGTTATCGCCGCTCTTCAACAGATAGGGCTTGAAGTCGTTGTTCTTGTGGTTGTCAAAGGCGGCGTAGACGGTGTCGCGGTCATGCGCCGAGGCGGCAAGGCGACTCACGTAGGTGTTGGCCGGAACGCCGGGAAAGGCATCGTAGCGCGCCCAGTGGACCCCGCCATCGCGCGTGACCTGCACCAGCCCGTCGTCCGACCCGACATAGATCAGGCCCTCCTGCAGGGGCGACTCGGTCAGCGCGACGAGATTGCCGTAGAACGACGTCGAGGCGTTCTTCGCCACGGCATCGGGGCCCCAAACCCGCCCCATGACCTTGAGCTGATCGCGATCCAGTTGCCGCGTGAGGTCGCCGCTGATCGCCTTCCAGGAGTCGCCACGGTCGTCGCTGCGAAACAGCTTGTTGGCGGCAAAGTATAGGCGCGTATGGGAGTGCGGGCTGACCAGCAGCGGCGAGTCCCAGTTCCAACGCAGCGGCGGCTCTCCGACGCCGACCTGCGGCTGGATCCCGACATGTTCCCCGGTGCTGCGATTGAACCGTGCCAGCACGCCGTTCTGCAGCTCGGCGTAGACCGTATTGGGATCATCCGGGTCCACCTGCGAACGGAAACCGTCGCCGCCCTGGGTGATGAACCAATCGGCATTGGTAATCCCGGCGACGTTGCGCGTGCGCGACGGACCGCCGACGGAGGAGTTGTCCTGGGTGCCGCCGTAAACGTCGTAAAAGGGTGCGGCGTGGTCAACGGCGACATCGTAGAACTGGCCCAAGGGCAGGTTGTTCTTGAACCCCCAGGTGGCGCCGCGATCGAAGCTCTCGTAGACGCCGCCATCGCAGCCCACGAGGTAGTAGCTCGGGTCGGCGGGATCGATCCAGATCACATGATTGTCGGAGTGCTTGGAGCGCTCGCCGAGCGGGTGCACCGTCTTGCCGCCGTCATCGGAGACCTGCATCCGCACGTTCATGACATAAATGCGGTCCTGGTTGCGCGGGTCGGCGAAGATCTGTCCGTAATACATGGCGCCGACGTCAAAACCATTGCGTTTCTCCCACGTCGCGCCGCGATCCGTGGAGCGGAAGATGCCTCCCTTGTGGTCGGCGGCCTCGATGGTCGCGTAGAGGACGTCCGGATCAACCGGCGAGATCGCCAAGCCGATGCGTCCCATGTCCACCTTGGGCAGGCCGGAGGTCAGCTTGGACCACGTCGCGCCGCCGTCGGTGGTCTTGTAGAGAGCGGATTCCGGACCGCCGTCGATGAGCGTCCAGACATGGCGGCGGCGCTGGTAGCTGGCGGCATAAAGGACCTGCGGATCGCGGGGATCCATGACCAGTTCGGTCGCCCCAGTGTTGGCGCTGACGGCAAGCACGTGGCTCCACGTCTTACCGCCGTCTGTAGTTTTGAAGACGCCGCGATCGCCGCCCGGACCCCAGAGTGAGCCTTGCGCGGCGACATAAACGGTGTCGGTGTGGGTGGGGTCAATAACGATGCGGGCGATGTGCTGCGAGGTCTTCAACCCCATGTTCTTCCATGTCTTGCCGCCGTCCTCGGACCGATAAATGCCATCGCCATAACCCACGCTGCGCTGGCTGTTGCTCTCCCCCGTGCCGACCCAGACCACGCTCGGGTTCCTGGGATCGAGCACCACCGTCCCGATCGAGTAGGAGCCTTCATGCTCGAAAACCGGCGTCCAGGTGTTGCCGTCATTGATCGTCTTCCAAACCCCGCCCGAGGCCGCGCCGACATAGTAGTGACTGCGATGACCCGGCTCGACCGCGATGGCAACAATACGGCCGGAGATCATGGCCGGGCCGATGGAGCGAAACTCCAGCCCGGCGAGAGTCGTGGCGGCGAGTGGGTCGGCATGCGCCTTCGCCGGGGCATCGGCCGCCTTCGTCGGGGCATCGGCGGCCGCCGCCGGCGCCTCTTGCGCCACAACCCACACGGGAACCAACAGGCACAGCAAACTAAGCAGGATGACAGGACGCAACGTGGGCAACGGGGACTCCTCGCCGGGCATAATTGGCAAGCGGAAGTGCTCAGCCTACACCGAGTACGCCGCCAAGCACAAAACGCTACAGACGCTGACGCGCGGGCCCTGCCTGCGGCGCTCTTGTGGGTCGCTGCCCCCGTACCCGGGGTGAGGCGGGGGCCGCGGGGGCGTTCCCTATGCCTGCTTCACACGGCGTACGATCTCGGCCAGCAGGCTCTCCCAATCGAAGTCGGGCGAGGCGAAGGCATCCGCAGCCACGGTCAGGGGCGCGCCCAGCACAATCAAGGGGGCGCCGCGCGCGGGCAGCGTGATCGCCTGCTCCAGCGAGAGTCCGCCCACGGCCTGGACTGGAATCGTCACGGCCGCCACCACGGCATCGAGTTCATCCAGCGGGCTGGGGGTGCCGCCGTGACGCGCGACCACTTCGGGGTCGCGGCGCTCATCGTAGCCGACGTGATGCACGATGTAGTCCACGCCCAGTTCCTGCATGCGACGGCAGGCGGCGGGCTTGTCGTCACATCCCAGATCGTCGCCCATGACCTTGAGGCCGTAATCGCATCCCGCCTGTACGACCGTCTTCAGCGTCGCCTCGTGCGCCCGTGCCATGACCACCACGTGCGTGGCTCCCGCCTTGGCCATCATCTCGGCTTCGAGGTATCCGCCATCCATGGTCTTGAGATCAGCCACGATGGGGTGGTGCGGAAACTCCGCCCGGAGCGCCTGCACGGCACGCAAACCCTCTCCAAGCAGCAGCGGGGTACCGGCTTCCAGCCAGTCCACGCCCGCGCGCACCGCCTTGCGGGCATGCGCCAGCGCCTCGTTAATGGTTGGGAGGTCGAGCGAGATCTGGACCACAACGGGATGCGCGGGTGTGTAAGCCATGCGGAGATCAAGTGTAGCTGGCGTCGAGAGTGAAGGCCGAGCGCGGAAGGGAGAAGGGCGAGAGCACGCAAGCCAAGCGCTGGGACGTCAGACGACAGCCAACTCCTACGCTCCACCGTCCACGCTCGACTCTCAACTTCGATTAAAGAGTCCAGCGCCACGGCCGACTCCCGGGAATGCGCCGCGCACCGCCGCGTTGTTCCAATCGCACGAGGTGACCGTAGAGGGCCCACATCAACAACCAGTCGTTGTGGCGCGGCCAGTCCCCCAGTTTGGGGGCCAGTACATTCACCAGCTCGCCGAGGCTGGCGCCCTGTGGACGGTCCAGTTGGGCGGGCAACAGCGCCTCGGTGCGCTCCACGAACTGGCGCGAAGAGTCAAGGAAGGCGAGTACCCCGGCGCCATGGCAGTCGGGCCAGTGTCCGGAGTACAGATGTTCGAGCGGCTGCTGTTCAAGAAAGTGAATGGTCGCGAGATACGCGTCCACCCCGTAATAGGTCGGGCCGAACGCCGGCGCACCGCTGGCCATGGGACAAAAGGCGGACTGCACCGCGTCGCTGGTAAACACGGCGCGGTGCTTGGCGTCGTAGATCGCCAAGTGGCCGTCGGAGTGTCCCGGCACGTGCCACACCTCGAGTTCCCAGTCCGGGGCCAGTCGCAGGCGCTCGCCGCCCTGCAGCAGAACGTCCATCAGCACCGGCCCTCCGGCCTGCGGCATCGCATCGCGCGGCGCGGGCGTGCCGCAACTGGCATGCAGATGGTCGTAACGCAAGGCATACAGCGCCTCGGGATGTTCAATCAGTACGCGATCCGCCACATGGCAGGCCAATTGCACATGCCGCGCGGCGTCCCGCAACGCGCTATTGCCGCCCTGGTGATCGAGATCGGCATGCATGGTCACCGCCAGCGCCAAGCGCTGCGGCGCCACCCCAACCGATTCCAAGTAAGGAAAAATCGTTTTTTCGGGTGTCTCCGCGACACCGCTGTCGAGCAGGATGACCTGTTCACCCACGAAGACGTACTGAAACAGGTTGCGCCCGCCAAACAGCGAGCGGATCTGGTGAACGCCGGGATAAAGTTCCATAAGGATGGTCGGCCGGATTGATCTTAAGGCAGACGCTGGACCCAAGCAGTGGGCGGTGGACGGCTGCGCAACCATTTGCCGCAGTTCAGCAGCGGCGTAGCTTTCAACCGTCAATTATCAACCGCCAAAAGACCGGGCTATCTGGAGCCCGGCGCCAGCCGGGCGGCATCTCTTCCTTTCCACTTTCCACTTTCCACTTTCCACTTTTCACTCTCCCCTTTTCACTCTCTTCCCCTTTCCCCTTCTGAACCGTATAGTCAGCGTCATGACTCCCACTCGTCGTGAGCTGTGTCTGGGGCTGGCTGCTGGGTTGGCGGTGCAAGCCTCGGGACAAACCTCCAAGCCTGCGCCTCAGCACGGCACGCTCCTGCCCTCGAAGGTCTACCCGTTTGACACGCTCCCGGTTCACGGAAGCGCGAGCGGCAGCTCCCGTCCGGTCTTGGACGGACTATTGCACAACGGCTGCCACCTCGAGGTGCATGAAACCGAGCTGGCGCCCGGCGGCGCCCCGCATCCTCCGCATCACCATGAACATGAGGAAATGTTCCTGATCCGGACCGGGACGCTGGAGATCACCATCGATGGTGTCAGCCAGCGCTTTGGCCCCGGCTCGGTCGCCTTCGTGGCCTCCAACGCCGTGCACGGCGTGCACAACGCCGGCACGGACCGCGCCCAGTATTTCGTCGTCGCGTTCTGAACCTGGGTGGATGCTGGTACGTTGGGGGCGCGGGGTCTGCGCCCCGACTACGGTGACCGATCCCTTGGTCGCTCATGCCAAAACTGCTGCGCGCTCTTCTTGCTCTCTTGGTGCTGGCCGTGCTCGGTTATCTGGTTTACTCGAGCACGCATGCCGCACAGTTTCGGGTCGAGGTGTGCGTGAACTACCAGGGCCGCACCGCCTGCCGGATCGCGGCGGCGCGCACCCGCGAGGAGGCGCGGCGCGGCGCCCACGACAATGCCTGCGCCGACGTGGCATCCGGCGTGACGGAGAGCGTCGGCTGCAACAGCACGCCGCCGGCGAGTGTGCGTTGGATCACAAGCGACCCCACCGTGCCGTAATCCCGGCAATCACCCGCGTCCACCGCCCACCGGCTAGCCAAGTCCCCCTCGACTGCCGTACGCTGTCCAGCTATGGCCCTCGCGCGTTGCTCGTTTTTCCGCGGCCTCTTCTGTGGCGTCGCGTTGCTGCTGCCGGCGGCGGCTCAGTTCACGCTTCCCCAAGTCCTGAGCTACTCCTTTCCCAGCGAACTGGTCGCCGCCCCGCATGGCGAACGCGTCGCGTGGGTCTTCAACCGCGAAGGGGTGCGCAATCTCTGGGTGGCGGACGGCCCGGACTTCGCCGCCCGCCAGATCACGCACTACAGCGCGGACGACGGACAGGAAATCGACAGCCTGCGGATCACGCCCGATGGCAAGACGCTGGTCTACTCACGCGGCAGCGAGCTCAACGCTGCGCAAGCCTCCGCCAATCCGACCAGCAACGTGAAGGCGCCCGAGCAGCAGGTCTGGGCGGTGGACATCGCCGGCGGCCAGCCGCGTCTGCTGGGCGCCATGGGCGTGAGCGACGAAGATGCGGAAGACATCGAGCTCTCGCCGGACGGGGCTTTCGCCGTCTGGGCAGCCAGGAAGCAGATCTCGATCGCGCCGGTATCGGGCAGCACTCCGGCGCACCTGCTTTGCGCCATGCGCGGCACAAACGATCAGCCGAAATGGTCGCCCGACGGCACGCGCATCGCCTTCGTCAGCACCCGCGGTGACCACGGCTTCATCGCCATCTACGACTTCAAGCGTGACACCCTGCGCTATCTCGCGCCCAGCGTGGATTTCGACACCATGCCGCGCTGGACACCCGACGGAAGCCAGGTCGTCTTCGTCCGCACGCCGGGTACGGAAAAGAAGATGCCCATCATTCCGCTCCGTCCCACTCCGTGGGCGCTCTGGGTGGCGGACGCTACCAGCGGAGCAGGCCACGCCATCTGGCACAGCGGCAATGACGCCAATGGATCCATTCCCTGGCTGCGCGAGGATGCGTCACTCCACGTCGTGGGTTCCCGCGTCTTGTTTTCTTCGGAACAGGACGGTTGGAACCACTTGTACTCGATATCCCTGCAGGGCGGCGGCGCCACGTTGCTGACTCCGGGCACCGCTTTTGAGGTCGAGGACGTGACGCCCAGCACCGACGGCCAAACCATCCTCTACTCGTCGAACCAGGTCACCAACGACCCACTGGACATCGATCGCCGCCATCTCTGGCGCGTTCCTGTTGCCGGCGGTACGCCCACGCCTCTCACCCAGGGCGCCACCATGGAGTGGACTCCGGTCGAGACCGGCGACGGCAAGCAGATCCTCTGCCTCGGCTCAACTGCCACCGTGCCCGCCATGCCTTACCGCCTGACCGCCACCGGCCGCGAGATGCTGGCCGGCGACGTGCTGCGCGGTTACCCCTCGGCACAACTGGTTACGCCCATGCAGGTGCTCTTCACCAGCGAGGACGGGTTTCAGATTCACGGCCAGCTCTTCATGCCTCCGCATCCGGCAGCCCAGGCCCCGGCGGTGGTCTTCATCCATGGCGGCTCGAGGCGGCAGATGATGCTCGGCTTCCATTACATGGACTACTACCACGGCTCCTACGCCGAGAACGAGTACCTGGCGAGCCGTGGGTTCATCGTGCTCTCTGTGAACTACCGCACCGGCGTGATGTACGGCCGCGCCTTCCGCGAGCCCGCCAACGCCGGCTGGCGCGGCGCCAGCGAGTACCGCGATATCGTTGCCGCCGGACACTTCCTGCAACATTTGCCGGGCGTGGACACCAAGCACATCGGCCTGTGGGGCGGGTCCTACGGCGGCTTTCTGACCGCCATGGGTTTGGCGCGCAATTCCGATATGTTCGCGGCCGGCGTCGACATGCACGGCGTGCACGACTGGTGGAACGAGGTGCGCGCCGATTACGCCGCCAACGCCCCGGACGGCGCCGAAGCCGCCAAGCTAGGCTGGGCCAGCTCCCCCGACAGCGCGGTCGCCACCTGGCGCTCCCCGGTGCTGTTGATCCAGGGCGACGACGATCGCAATGTCTCGTTCTCCCAGATGGTGGACCTGGTGCAGCGCCTCCGGGCCGAGCACGTGCCCTTTGAACAGATCGTCATCCCGGACGAGATCCACGGCTTCCTGATGTACCGCTCCTGGCTGCGCGCCTACGCCGCCACCGCGGACTTCCTGGAACGCACGCTGATGCAAGGCGAGACGATCAGCCGCGAGAACTGAGCGGAACGGGAGTTAAGCAGGGCTTCCCCATACTTACGTAGATGGGTGTTGGGGAAACGCCTGCGTGTCGCGCGCTGCTTTTGGCATTCATCCTGGCGGCCAGCTTGGCCAAGCGACGTACACCGGATGCAGGTTGCCATGTTTGGGTCAGCGTAGCTCAACCGCATGCTTCGTCGTCTGAAGTAAAGAAACGCTGGTTCGCCCACGACCAGCTTCCTCCCGGCCGGCTGCAGTAGAGCTGAACCCGGTGGGGGCAATTCGGCGTGCCCGCCAGGGTCGCCTGAATCAATGGTTCCAATTTGCGCTGTGGCTCTCCCTCGTGCGTGCTATTATGACTAGACTGACCAGTTGACGTTCCCATGCCCCGTCCCAACCGAAAAGTTTCCGCCCCGAAGCCCTCTGCAACCTGGCAGCTGCAAGAGGCCAAGGCGCGCTTCAGCGAACTCTTCCGCCAAGCGCGTCAGGAAGGGCCGCAGTGGGTGACGCGACATGGCAGTGAGGCGGTCGTGGTGCTGGCTGAGGAGGAGTACCGGCGGTTACAGGGCGCCCCGCAACCCAATCTTTGGGACTTCTTGCGCAACTCGCCCCTGTTCGATTCTGGCCTCGACTTGGACCGCCCGCGGGAATTTGACGATCGCCCGCTCGACCTATGAACGGCTACCTGCTCGACACCAACGTGTTGTCAGAGCCGCTCAAGCCGAGTCCCGAAGCACGGATACAAGCTTGGCTGGCGCAGGTGCCGGCGTCCCGTATACACATCAGCGCGATCACGCTGGGAGAGATACGGCGCGGTATCGCCCTTCTCGCGGAGGGATCCCACCGTGCCCGTTTGGAGCATTGGATGGAACATGAGCTGCGGGAATGGTTCGGCGGCCGCATCCTGGCCATTGACGCCCCCGTAGCTGAAACCTGGGGATCATTGCGCGTGATGACCGCCCGCCTAGGTCGTACGCTGCCCGTTCTCGACAGCCTGATTGCGGCCACCGCGTTGCACTTCACGCTTACGCTGGTCACGCGCAACGTGCGCGACTTTCAGGAAACCGGCGTGCGGCTCTTCAACCCCTGGGATGCCTGAGCGAGCGTTGAGGCATTCACCCGACGTCGTGGTTCCCCGCGCGCCTTTCCACTTTCCACTTTCCACTAGCCTGCACGAGCGCGTCGGCCCGCCTCAGGGTTTGCCGCCGTACTCCCGGTAGAGGCGCAGGCCCTTGTTGTCGAGCGGGGTGGGGCGGCCGTCGATAAACAGGTAGCGCACCGTGGTGCGCACGTCGAGCGGGTCGCCGTTGGTGACAATCACGTTGGCGCGTTTGCCTGGCGCGAGCGAGCCCAACTCATCCTGCAGCCCGAGAATTTGCGCCGGGTAGAGCGTGATCGCCTTCAGCGCCTCATCGGCCGGCAAACCGTAAGCCTCGGCCAGGGCGGCGTTGTAGGGCAGGTTGCGGGAGTCCACTGCCGAGGCGGTGGCGATGGCGAAGGGCACGCCGGCGGCGGCCAGCTTGGCCGCATTGCTGTAGGGCGCGTCGTAGGGGTCGTTGTCGCTGGTGGGCATGGCCGTCACCTCGCCGAGGATGACCGGAACATGATGTTCGGCGAGTGTCTGCACCGCCTCCCAGGCATCGTTGCAGCCGGCGAGGACGTACTTCAGCTTCATCTCTTCGCCGAAGGTGACTGCCGAACGAATGTCCTCGGCGCGGTCCACCTGGAAGACGACCGGGAGCCGGCCCGCAACATAGGGCGCCATGGCCTCCATCGCCAGATCGCGGTCCGTGGCGTGGTCGGCGACACCGGCGTACCGGCGGGCGGCGCTGAAGTAATCGCGCAACTGGTCGACCTGCTTGCGGTAGGCCCGCTCGCGCTCCTCGGACGAAGGGGGCGGCTCGCCGGCCAGCAGGCGACGGTACCTCTCGAAAAAATCGCCCTGGCCGTGATGCTGCGGGAAATTCACCCACAGCGCGGCAGCACGGCGCACGTTCATCTGGTCGGTGGTGCCGATGCCGAGATCAATCACCGAACCCTGGCCGCTGATCACACCGCCGTGCGGCGCGGTAAGTGCGGTGGTGATGCCGTTGGCCCGCGTGGTACCGATGATTTCGCTGCTCGGATTGACCGCAACGCCGGCGGCTTCCGCCGGGTTGAAGGCCCCCACCTCATCCACATCCATGGTCCCGGGCGCGCCCAGCGGAATCTCCGCGATCCCCAGGGTGGTGTTCGCGTCAAACATGCCGGGATAAACCCAAAGGCCCTTGGCGTCAATCACCGTCGCGCCGGCCGGAACGGACACGCCAGCCCCCACGGCCGTGATCTTGCCACCCTGCATCAGCAGCGTGCCGTCGTTAATGACCGGGGCGCTGACCGGGACAATACGGGCATGGACGATGGCAATGGGGGCTCCCGCTTGGCGCGGAGCCGGCGCGGCGAGGATAGGAAGCACAAGGAACGCCACGCTCATGCCGCCGCGTCGCACAGTCGTGGAAGAGCACGGGGTCCGCATTATTGATTCCCTCCCGTTTGCGCAGCAGCCAGGCGCTGTTGCAGCGCGTCCCGCTCCTCATCGCCGCCGAAGAACCCCGAGCCGGGCTTGAAGAGCTTCTCGTACTCGGCCGGCGTCTTGCGCTGGGCGAGATCCTGGGCGCGGTCGAAGTAGACCTTGCCGTCCACGATGGTCTCAGTGACCAGCGCGGCGGGGGCGAACGGGTGGCCGTTGAAGATGGCGAAGTCGGCGTCCTTACCGACGTCGATCGAGCCGACCGTCTTGTCAATACCCAGCGCCCAAGCGGCGTTGAGGGTAATCATGCGCAGCGCCTGTTCTTCCGTCGCGCCGCCGTAATGGATCGCCTTGGCGGCCTCCTGGTACAGGCGCCGGGCGCGTTCGTCGCTGTCGGAGTTGATGATCACCCGCACGCCCTTCTGCGTCAGCAGCGCGGCGTTGTACGCGATGCCGTCCGTGGCTTCCAATTTGTACTGCCAGTTGTCGGCGAACGTGGAGACCGCCACATCGTGCGCCTTCAAGGCATCGGCCACCTTGTAGGCCTCGAGGCCGTGCTCCAAGGTGCGGATCTTGAAGCCGTAGTCATCGGCCACGTGCAGCAGCATGAGGATCTCGTCCGAGACGTAGGAGTGGGCATGCACCAAGATCTTGCCCTGCAACACGCCGACCAGGGTGTCGAGGTTGAGGTTGCGCTGCGGCGGCATGGGGTGCTCGCCGCGCGCCAGCGCGGCATGGTAGGCATCCCATTGTTTTTCGTAGAGCCGCGCCGCGTTGAATGACGTCCGCAGGACGTTCTCCACGCCCTCCCGCACGGCCGGATAGCGCGCCCCGCCTTCACTCAGGAAGCGGTGGCTTTGCTTGGGATTTTCGCCGAGGGCGAACTTGACCCCCTGCGGCGCGCCGGGATAAAGCATCTCCTCGACCGGGGCGCCCCACTTCAGCTTGACGACCGCGTCCTGGCCGCCGATGGCGTTGGCCGAACCGTGCAGCACGTGGATGATGGTCACCCCGCCCGCCAGTTGACGATAGATATTGACGTCGTGCGGGTTGAGGACGTCCTTGATGTGGGCCATCGGGCTGATGGCCGGCGCGCCCTCATTGATGCCGCCATCGATGGCTGAGTGCGAGTGCTCGTCGATAATGCCGGGCATGACGAACTTCCCGGTGGCGTCGATCACCGGCACGCCGGCGGGGGCGGTCAGGCCGCCACCGATGGCGGCGATCTTGCCGTCCTTCACCAGGATCGAGGTGTGGGCCAGCGTGCCGTGCGAGGCCGTGAGCACGGTGGCGTCGCGGATCAGCATGTTGCCGGTCTGCTGGGCAGAGAGCCGGAACGCGCCTCCCGATGCGACAACTCCGGCCACCAGAAGACAGAATGTCTGACGGTTCATTGGGTCGCCCCCAGCGTGACAGCGTTGACGCCGGCGGGTGGGCCGGCCTCGTCAGTTTTTTTCTGCTTGTTCTTCATGTCTTTCTTCGGGCTCTCCGGGTGAACGGGAAGCGGCTGGCCGTCGATGAAAAGCATGCGGACCTGGGTACCCTCCGCCAACGGATCCCCAGTGGCCAGCACCAAGTCGCCGATCTTGCCGGGCTCGATCGAGCCGAGTTGGTGATCGACAGCAAGGATCTGAGCGGGCCAGAGGGTCAATGCCTTCAGCGCGTCCTCAGCGCTCAGGCCGTGCGCAATGGCTATCCGCACGCGAGAGAGAAAATGATCCTTCGGCTTCAATCCCTCGCTGGTGAAGGCAAACGGGATGCCGGCCTGGGCCAAGCGGGCGGCGTTGGCGGCGTTCTCGTCCTGTTCCTTCTTGAGCTCCTCGGTGCCCAGCTCGTCCTTGTTGGCGGGGTCGAATTGCAGGCTGACCAGCACCGGCGCACCGGCGGCGTGCAGCGCCGGTGTTACTTTCCATGCTTGCGTGCCCCCGGCGATGATGGGGCGCAGTTTGAACTCCGCTGCCAGGCGCAGAGAACGCAGGATGGCGTTATCGTCACCGGCCAGGAAAATGACCGGCTGTTTTCCGTCCAGCGCCGGCAACAGACTCACGACCGAGGACCGGTATGCCGGCCGCGGCAGCCCGCGCTCACTGGCCTGCTGATAGATCGACTCTGCCTGCTCATATTGCTGCGCGTCCAGAAAGTCCTGGCGGAAGACCGCCACCGCCCCCATCACCGAGGAGGGGTAGCGCCCGAAGCCGCGCTGCGGCCGCAGTTCGGCCACCAGCGCCACGTCCGGCTGGATGACCATGGAACTGGGGTACGGTCCCCGCAAGTTCACCAGCGCCGCCTCGCCTTGCAGGACGCCGCCGACGGGCGCCACCAAGGCACTGGTGATGCCCTTGGCACGGACGTTCTCGAGATCGGACTGCGGGTTCAGCAGATCCACCGCCCGGCGCTGCGGCGTGTTGCCGACAGGGTGCGGCGTAAGATAGAGAGCCGGGTCATTGGGGGCAACCGCATCCAGCGGACGTAGCGGCGGCCCGCTCACCCCGCGCGCCGGGGGAGGACCGGCCTGCGCCGGCGGCAGACCATACTGGCTGTAAGCGTCAAGAAAGCCGGGAAACACTGTGAGGCCTGCCCCGTCAATCACTTCGGCGCCGTCCGGCACCGGCCCGTCGGGGCTCACCGCGGTGATGATCCCCTGGCAGAGGACCACCGTCGCGCGCGGCAGCGCCGGACCGCTCACCGGCAGCACTCGGGCGTTGCGAATCGCATAGCTTTCGCCGGGACAGGTCGCGGCTTGGACGACGCCCGCCAGCAGTAGGCAGGCCGGAACCAGCCAGTGACACATTCGCATGGTCATCCTTTTCCCACAGAGAAGTCGGGATACCGCTCACTCTACGCCGAGTCACCCGGGAAGGTTGCTTTAAAAAGTGACGTCGCGGCGAATTCCGGTTCGCGGGGGCCGGAAATCTGGCCGACGCGCTAGCGGGCGATTTGTTCCACGATGCGGTAGAAGTCAGGAAAGGAAATGGCCGCGCAATCCGCGTTCTGAATCTCCGTTTCACCGCTGGCGAGCAGGCCGGCCACGGTAAACGCCATGGCGATGCGGTGGTCGTCGAAGGTCTCGATCACCGCCCCGTGCAAGGCCTGCGGTCCGGGCACGAAGAGGCCGTCCGGCCGTTCCTCGCAGGTGGCGCCCATGGCACGCAGGTTGCGGGCGATGCTGGCAATGCGGTCGCTTTCCTTGACCCGCAGTTCGCCGGCGTCGCGAAACTCGATGCCGCCCTGGGTGGCGGTGGCGAGCACGGCCAGCACGGGGATCTCGTCAATCAGGGAGACGGTTTCAGCGCCCGCAATCGTCGTGCCCTGCAACGTCTCCGGAGCGCCGGCCGAAGCCGGTCGTGCCCCCAAACCGAGAAAGACCTGGTGTCCGTCCGTCCCCTGGCGCGGGCCGTGCACGCGCAACGTTCCCACCAGCTCGCCGCCGCGATCCTCGACCGCCAGCACGTCAACGTGCGCCCCCATCCGCCGCAGCACGTCGAGCAGGGTGGCGCGTGTCGGGTTCAACAGCACGTCATGCAGTTCCAGATCGGCGTCCGGAAACAAGGCGCCCGCGCACAGGAAGAACGCGGCGGAACTGGCATCGCCGGGAATATTGAAGTTCTGTGCTGCCAGAGCCGTCACCGGTCCCTGCACCGTGATGCGACCCCGTTGGCGATGGATGGGCACGCCGAAGTTCTGCAAGGCCAGTTCCGTGTGATCGCGGCTGCGCAGACTCTCCTCAACCACGGTTTCCCCCGTGGCATACAAGCCCGCCAGAAGCACGGCGCTCTTCACCTGGGCGCTGGGCACGGGAAGCCGGTAGCTGATGGCCTGCAGGCCCGGCACGGGTGAAAACACCAGCGGCGGCCGCCCGCCGTTCGGCGCCTCGCCGCTCGCCGTGATGCGCGCGCCCATCTGGGTCAAGGGCTCGATGACGCGTCGCATCGGACGGCGGCACAGCGACGCATCGCCGGTGATGGTGGAGGGAAAACTCTGCGCCGCGAGGACCCCTGACAGCATGCGGATGGTGGAGCCGGAGTTGCCGGCATCGAGCGCCTGGTTGGGGGCGGTCAAACCGCGAAGTCCCACGCCGTCAATCTCGACCGTCTCGCCCGCCACCGTGATCGGCACGCCGAGAGCGCGCAGACATGCCAAGGTGCTGTGGCAATCGGCGCCGCCGGAGTAATGCTCCAAGCGGCTGCGTCCCGAGGCCAGTGCTGCCAGGATGGCGTAGCGATGTGAGATGGACTTGTCGCCCGGAGGGCGAACCACACCGGAGAGGGTGCGTGCGGCGCGTAGCGTGAAGTTCATAGACGTGTCGGGGGCTTGCGGCACCGGGACACCACGCGGCACCGGAAGAACGGTCAGCGTAAAACAGTTGCTCTGGCAAGCGGCCTGTAAGCCGGATTCTGTCCCCGCCACGGCTTGCGCCGTGACGGGGGGCAACCATTCCTCTAGGAGGGCCATTACTGACCCCCTCCAGCAACCTACCCGGGAGTGCCGTCCCTTGCGGGACACGGGCCGGGTCAGCCCTGCCTCCCCTATTTGGTCTTGCTCCCTGTGGGGTTTTCCCTGCCCTCGCCGTCACCGACGAGGCGGTGCGCTCTTACCGCACCATTTCACCCTTACCCCGCCCTTGCGGACGTGGCGGTATATTTTCTGTGGCACTGTCCGTGACGGGGCTTTGTGAAGCCCAACCCCTGGCCGTTAGCCAGCACAGCACCCTGTGGAGTCCGGACTTTCCTCGCGGTTACCCGCGCGATTGCCCGTCCGCTTGCCAGCGCCTCTCCAGTATAGACGCTGGCGCGTCGGCCGATCGGGGGCTGTCGCCCCGGCGCACCCGAGGGTCGTTGCCCCACGAACCCCGGTCTGGGCCGATACGCGACATTGCCAAATCGCGTCGGGCGGCGCCGGCCCGCCCGCGGGAATTTCGCAAACTCCTTCCCTGTTGGGCGCCTGCGATCTCGGCTCCACAGAGCAGACGCGGTGGATGCCTCGAAAGGTCGGCAGCGAAATCCTCCACGCGCTCGCGCCGCACCGCCGGAGCCCGCGCCAACGGGCGCAGCGCATGACGTCCGAGGCTCGCTGGACCAACGTCAAACAGCCACAACCATCGTTCTGGCAATTGGAGGCCACGTCATCGTCTGGTAGAATTGACGTGTTTTTCGCCGGAAGGGCGTGTAGCTCAGCTGGGAGAGCGCTGCGTTCGCAACGCAGAGGTCAGGAGTTCGATCCTCCTCACGTCCACCATCCTTCCCCGTCCCACTCTATGCAGCGCGTCGCCACGTGGCTCGGCCTGATCGCTCTCGTGCTGGGCACGGTCCTCTGGCTTTATCCCCGCTTGCCGGCCAGCTCCGAACACCCCTCCGACCCCACGGTCATCTTCGCTCATCCCTACCCTGCGCCCCACTTTTCGGCGCTGGCGATTGTGCTCTGTTTCGGTGCCGGCGTGGCGCTGCTCGCATACGGACGGAAATAGGCGCTGGCGCGACGACCTCCGAGAGCAGCCGGTGCGCCGTGTAGGACAGGCAGCGTGTTCGAGGCGTGACGTTCGGGCTCGTCGGCCGCCGCCACGAACTACGAATCTCGAACCCATCGAGAGAACGGCCATGCCGCGGTGCGCGGAGCCGCCAGCTCCACCGACCCCAACTGCTCTCCGGGACGCCCGTGAAAATCCGACCCTCCCGTCCATCCCAGGTGGTGCTGCGCCGCGATACGGACATAGGCCCGCCCCTGCTCGACCGTATGCGAGCTGTGGAACGTCTCCAGCGCGTCGAGCCCCATGTCGCTCAGCGTCCCAAGCCATGGTTCCCAGGCAAATTTCAAGCGGCCCGGGTGGGCAAGGCTGGCGATGCCGCCCGCCGCGTGGATCGCGGCGATGGCGGCATCCACCTGCGGGCCTTCGAGCGGAACGTAGGTCGCCGTCCCCGGCATCAGGAAACGTTTAAAGGCCTCCGCGACATCGCGCGCGAAGCGATTCTCGACCAGCCAGCGGGCGATGTGCGGACGCCCGAACTGCGGCACCGTGCCCTTCGACGCGGCGGGCGCCGCCATCCTCGCCATTTCGGGAAACGGAATGCCCCGGCTTCGCAACCGTTCGCCGATCGCGGCATTGCGTTCCCGCCGGCGCTGCGCGGCCTGGCGCAGCCAGGCCTCCCACGATGCCTGCGTCGTCGCATTGCCCGGCCAGTCAACGGGGAAATAGCCCAGCAGATGCAGCGAGCGCCGCTCTCCAGCGACCTGCCCCGAGGTGCTGATTTCCACTCCCGGCAACAGGCGCAGACCACAGGCGTGCGCGGCACGGCGCGCCGCTTCCAAGCCCGCCATGGTGTCGTGATCGGTGAGCGCCAGCAGCAGTACGCCCGCCTGGTGGGCCGCCGTCACGACTTCTTCCGGGGAGAGCACGCCGTCCGAACAATTGGAGTGGCAGTGAAGGTCTGCCTTCGGGCTTTCCCCCGCGCTCATTCGCTCGCCTTTCGCATGCCTGTCGAGATTACCTTTTTTCGCCGCTGGCGCTGGCGTGACGCCCACCGAGCCGCCCGGGCCGACTGGTCGTCCCCTGCGTCCACCGCCGGGCGAGATGGGGCACCATGACGCATGCAGGAGATGCGAACATCTGGCCCCGATCGTCGCCACCGCGTCATGTTATGGCTCGGATGCATCGTCTGGCTGCTGCCCGGGAGTGCGCCCGGGCAGCGGCCGCCCGTCATTCCGATCGGTTACGACGCCTACCAGCAGTGGGCTCGCTGGCCCTACCTGCGCGTCGGCGAGCGCACCTCCATGCGCAGCACTTACGACCGCGCCGGGGGAAACGAGGGAGCCGACGCCAGTCACTTCCTGTTCCAACTGAGTGACGATCGCAACGTCACGCTCGACCTGGAGGGCGCGGGCGTGTTGGCCTTTGTCCGCTTCAACCACTGGCACGGCAGCCCGTGGCACTTCACCATTGACGGCCGCGATCACCAGGTCAGCGAATCCAGCACCTCCGATCCGCTGCATCCGGTACCGGCCTCGACCTGGCTGCCGTCGCGGGTGTTCGCACCCCCGTGGGCACTGACGTGGGCGACGACGCGCGGCGCCGATCTGAGCTGGGTGCCGATGCCGTTTGCTCAATCGCTGCGGCTCGCCTACACGCGCACCCACTACGGTACCGGCTATTACATCTACGAGCAGTTTGTGCCCGGGGCGCGGCTGTCGCAACCGCTACGCACGTTTGACTGGAGACCACCGCCGCAGCCGCTCTCGAAACTGCTCGGCGAGGCCGGCACCGACCGGCTGCTTCCACCCCACTTGCACGTCCGGCAAGGGCATTTCACGCTACCCGCTGGCGGTACGGTCACGCTGCTGCATTTATTGCAGTCGCCCACGCTGTTGCGCAGCCTCGAGATCTCCCTGCCGCAATCCCGGGCGGTGGCGCTCTCCCGGGCGCGCTTGCGCGTCTTCTGGGACGGGCGCCCGCACCCCTCCATTGATGTACCGCTCGCCCTTTTCTTCGGTGCGGGCACGCTCTATAACCGCGATGCGAGGGAATACCTGGTCAAGGCGTTTCCTGTATCCATTCGCTTTGTCGGCGGACGGGTGGTGCTGGCTTGTTACTTCCCGATGCCGTTTCTGCATTCGGTGCACATGACGCTCCAGTCGCCGACGGACGCCCCGGGTGTGCCTGACCTCCGCTGGCGGGTGCGCTACCAGTCATTGCACGACTCAGCCGCCTTTCCGCGGCGCGACGCGGCGTACTTCCACGCGACGTATCGCGATCATCCCGAACCTGAGGCGGGCAGCGACCTGCTGCTGCTCGACACACAGGGCGTGGAACACGAGCCGCTGTGGGCCGGGCATCTGGTGGGGACGTCGTTCATTTTCAGCCATCGCGCCAACCTGAGCACCCTCGAAGGCGACCCGCGGTTTTTCTTCGATGACAGCCAGACGCCGCAGGTGCAGGGCACCGGCACGGAGGAGTGGGGCGGTGGCGGCGACTACTGGGGCGGCGAGAATATGACGCTGCCCTTCGCCGGACATCCCACGGGCGCTCCCAACCCGGCAGCGGTCCGCGAACCGGAAGACGGCATCGAGTCGGCCTACCGGTTCCTACTCGGCGACCTGATGCCCTTTGGCAGGCGGGCGGTCATCCGGCTCGAACACGGCGGCGAGGACCAGTCCGAGGAACACTATGAAACCGTCGCCTACTGGTATGGGTTGCCGCGTCCCATCTTGGTCGCGAGTGATGCATTGCAGGTCGGCAACGCCGCCAGTGAGGCTGCCCACCGCTACTATTCGCCGCAAGCCTCGCCTGCCACCCCGTTGACCTCACGCTACGAGTGGGGCGTGGATCACCTGCAAGGCCGCGAGATTTTCCCCGCCTCCAGTGATCTCGGGCGAACCACGCACGGCACTTCGGAATTCTCGTTGCGCTTGAACCCCGACAACTGGGGCGTGTTGTTGCGCCGCAAGCTCGATAACTCCTACGCCAACCAGCGCGCCCGCGTGTATGTCCGTTGTGAGCGGTGCTCCCACCCTGCATGGCAGACGGCCGGAACCTGGTTCCTGGCCGGATCGAACACGGTGGTGTATTCGAATCCGCCGGGCGAACTCGGGATCACCGCCCATCGCATCGAGACATCCAACCGCCGCTTCCGTGACGACGAGTTCCTGCTCCCACTGGCGCTGACGCGGGGCCGCCGCCAGATCCGCCTGCGTCTCGTGTTTGCCCCGCTGCACCTGCCACTGTTTCCGGGCGGACCGGTACCGCCGGAAGCATGGAGCGAAATGCGCTATAACGCGTACTGCTTCGTTGATCGTTAGATCACCCGGCTTGCGCGGGGTGACGGGTCGCTGCCTAAGTGCCCGGTTTTGGCCGACACGCGACGCTTTGACCAGTTCCGTCGGGGGGCGCCTCGGGGCGACGCCTAACGATAGCTGGCCACCGCTTCCTGCACGTATCCCAGCTCCTGCAGCGCGGAGAGGATGCGCTCGGTGCTTTGTTCCGGCGTCTCCTGGTCACTGGCGAAGCGCACCTCCGGCTGCAACGGTGCTTCGTAAGGGTCCGAGACGCCGGTAAACTGGGCAATCTCGCCGCGCAGGGCTTTGGCATAGAGCCCTTTGACGTCGCGCTGCACCAGAACGTCCAGCGTGCAGTCGGCGTGAACCTCGACAAAGTTTCCAATCTTGGTACGGATCTCGTCGCGGATCTCGCGAAAGGGCGAGATGGCGGCCACGATGGTCACCACATCGTTGCGGCTCAGAAGTTCGGCTACATAGCCGATGCGCCGCACGTTGGTGTCGCGGTCCTCGCGCGAGAATCCCAGTCCCTTGGACAAATTGGTGCGGATGACGTCGCCATCAAGAATCTCGACCTTGCGCCCCTGCTCGCGCAGACGGGCGGCAACCAGGTTCGCGACCGTGCTTTTTCCAGCGCCACTGAGGCCGGTAAACCAGAGCGTGAAGCCCTGGGAGGGAACGGAGGTGGTGGACATATCAATGAATCCTTTCGAGTTCGATTCGTATAGCGAGCGTGCCGGTGAGTGGCGCCGTATCGGAGCGATCTCCATCAGCCCAGCAGCGATTCCAATGCCACGTCGAGCGCGCGACGGGGAGCACCTGATGCGGTCAGGTGCAGGCCGCACTCTTTTGTCGCGTCCTGCTCCCACCACCAGCGTCCGGCCCGTTCGCCTTCGCCCGCCTGAACGGCGCGCGTACATGGAGCGCAGCCGATGCTGGAATAACCGGCATCGTAAAGCGGGTGGCGAGGTACGGCATGGGCTGCGCTGTAGGCGGCCACGTCCGTCGCACTCCAGCCGGCCAAGGGGGCCAGTTTCCAGACGCCGGGGTGCGCGTCATCCGCAGCGATCTGGGCAGCGTTGCTGCGGGACGGGGTCTGTTCGCGCCGCAAGCCGGCCAGCCAGGCCGCCGGGGCGTCGCGCTCGATGCCGTTGAAGAGCGCCTCCAAAGGGCGCACTTTGCGGACCTGGCAGCAGAGCTGGCGGTCCAACCGCGACTCGCGGAAGCCGAGGGCGCCGCGCTGGCTCACCAGCCGCTGTACCTCGGCATGCTCCGGCGAGAGGATCTCAATCGGAACCAGGTAATGCCGGCTGACCTGGTCCATGAACTCGTGCGTCGCCTCCGGCAGCCGGCCCGTATCAAGCGTGATCACCCGTAGATCCGGCCGCAAGCGCAGGCTCATGTCGAGCAGGACCATGCCCTCCGCTTGAAAACTGGTGACCAGCGCCAGGTCTCGCCCCCAGTAACGGAAGGCCTCGGCCAGCAGAGCCTCCGGCGCCACGTCCTGGCCCGCGGCGTGCCACGCGCGCAGCCGCGGCGAGAGCGAGGATGCGGTCGCCTCCCCGGAATTGAGGGGGGCAGTAAGAAGCGTGCTCATACCACCCCCACCGGCTCCGCCGCCATGGCTTCAATCAGAATGCGGACCACTTCCGGACGGGAGAACTCGGGCGGCGGCAACTGGCCGGCGCGCAGGAGTTCCCGCACCTGCGTCCCACTCAGTGACACCTGCTCGGAGGCGGGATGCGGGCAGGTCTTGTTGGAAGCCATGCCGGCGCAGCGCCTGCAGTAGAACACCGTGTCGAAGAACACCGGCTCGATGCCCAGCTCGCCCGGCGCAAACTCGCTGAAAATTTTCTGCGCATCGAACGGCCCGTAAAACTTCCCTACCCCGGCGTGATCACGACCCACGATGAAGTGAGTGAAGCCGTAGTTGCGGCGCACCAGGGCGTGAAAGATCGCCTCGCGGGGACCGGCGTAGCGCATCCAGCCCGGGTAAAGGGCAATCAGCGCCCGCTCGGAGGGGAAGTATTCCTGTAACAGGGCCTCGTAGCACTGCATGCGAACTTCAGCCGGGATGTCATCGCCCTTGGTCTCGCCGACCAGGGGATGGATCACCACCCCGTCCGAGCTCTCGAGCGCCGTCTTGATACAGAACTCGTGGGCGCGGTGGATCGGGTTGCGCGTCTGGAAGGCGGTGATGCGCGTCCACCCGCGTTCGGCGAAGGCGGCCCGCGTCTGTGCGGGCGAGATCGGATAGCCGGCGGTGGCGCCCGGAGGCAGCCAACCGTTACTCACCCGCAGTGCGCCACTTGCGTAGCGAGTCGGCCCCTCGGCGACCAGGCGCACGCCGGGATGGCTGGGGTCGGTGGTTCGAAACACCTTTTGATTGAAAACCTCCGGCTCGAGCTGGAAAATTTCCTCGATGTGCATCGCGCCCAGCAACTCCCCACCGGGGCTGCGCAATGCCAGGCGCTGCCCAACCGTGGCGTCCTGAAACAAGGGAAACAGCACGGGGATGCTCCAGGGCGAGCCATCGGGGAGGCGCATGCTGTCGAGCACCGATACCGTTGACGCCAGTCCCTGGAAGCGGTCCAACGGAGAGAAGGCGCCGCTGGCTAGCAGGAAGAGATCCGACTGCCGTCGTTCGTCGAGCACCCAGTCCTGGGCACCCCGCGCCCAGGACTGAACAGCAGCATCGGTTGTAAAGAGGTCGGTTAGAGCAGGGCGCGAACTTAAAGCCATGAAGTCTTCCTTTCATCCATGCCGAACCAGTTGGCATCCAGCAGGTCTAGCGGGGTGCCCATCCCGAGCGCACCGCGCCCAGGGCAATCACCGCGATCAAGAGTTGCGCCAGAATGCCCAGCACCCAGGTACGACGCGGTACCCGGCTGAGCCCGGCAAAAGAGGTCCGTAGCCCGATGCCCACGAAGCCCAGCGCAAACAAGCTGCGCGAAGCGGCGGACAGAGGCCCGGCCCAAGCAGTGGGAATCCAATCGAGTGCCGCCAGCAGCCCCATGGCGGCGAAGCCCCACAGGAACGAGGGCACTTTGGGGCGCGGAGCGTTCTCTTCTTTCGGCGATGAACGCTGCAGCCAGGTCAGCGCCGGCACCAGGAACAACGTGCGCACCGACTTCACCAGAATGGCGGTGACTTCGCTCACCGGTCCCCACAGAGCGCCGGCCGCTATGCACTCCGAAGTGTTGTTGATGGCGAGACCGGCCCAGGCGCCAAAAGCAAGAGCCGATAGTCCCATCCACTTGCCCAGGATTGGAAAGAGCAAAAACGAGAGCAAGCCAAAGATCAGGATGACGCTGGAGGCGGCACTGACCTCCTCGTCGCTGGCGTCGCTGTGGCGGGCATAAGCCACGATGGCAGTCACGCCGCAAATCGCCGTTCCCAAGCCCAGCATCTGCGCCAGACGGCGTCCCAATCCCAGTGAGCGCCCCGCCCAGGTCACCAGCGTCAGCACCAGCACCACCTGCAGACCCAGCGTCAACAACAACCGCAGTGAGAGATGCATCCACACCCCGGCCATTTGCGCCCCGGCCAACACCACCGCGGAGCGCTGCAGTCGTTCATCCCAGAGCACGCCAGACTGGAAGCGCGGTGCCACGCCGGCCCATTGCCGTACTCCGACGCCCAACCCGATGCACAACAACACATAAGAAACGGCCACGAGATGACTCATCGCCACCGCCACCAAGGCCAGAAGCGCCAGTAACCCGAGTCCCCACACCGGGGAATAGCGGATCGGCGCGGCACGATCCTGCCTCTCGATGGAGACAAGCGCCCATGGGGCGGCGGGCAGGCTGCTGGGCAAAGTGGTCATGAGGTCCAAGAACGCGGTGGAAAGCAAAAAGCCCGTCGAGAGTGCTCGACGGGCCGAAGCGGACGAGAGATAAGAGTGGGGACTGCTAGCCGCACACCTCCGCCGCTGACCCGTGCATACAACATGCGGGACAACAACAGGCGGACATGGTGCTCTTCGGCTGCATGAGTAATGAGACTACCACGCGTTTCCGAGGGTGTTCATTCGATTTTTGAATGGACAGCATTCGGAGGACGCTGGCGCGTCGGCCCGGCGGGGGCGTATTGCGGTGCGGGGCGCGGGCGGTGATCGCGACCACCGCCCGATTGCTACGCTCAGGCCGTCGCGCCCGTCATCAGCGCAGCCGGCACCACGGCGGGCTGCAAGCCGGCCTTGGCCAACACCCAATAGACGACGAAACCCACGACAAACGAGTAGAGAACGGCCGGGTTGTCGTAGCGCACCAGGCTCGCCGGAGCACCCGGGATCTTATCCAGGATTCCGACGAGGAAGCCGATCGCCCATGCCGAGTACCCCGCCCAATTGATGCCCTCTCGTGGACCCGACCATTTTTTGCCGGCCAGCAGGTAGTCGGCGGCCATGGCGCCGCAGATGGGCCCAAACGAAGCGCCCACCAAGGAGAAGAATCCGATCAAGTTGGCCGCAACTCCCGTGATGGCCAGTCCCACGCCCACTGTGACCCCGATCATGGTCGAAAGCATTTTCGGCACTTTCGGCATCATCGTCCCAAAGCTGTTTGAGGCAATGAAGGCGCAGAAGCAGGTGGGCACCAAGGAGGCGGCGGCAAACAGGAAGTAGGCCAACCCTGACAAGCTACCAATGGTGGCGATGGTGTCGGTGTAGTTGAAGCTTGCGGTGCTGCCCTTGCCGATTGCCCCGGCAACGGAGAGCAGCGGCAGGCCACCCGCCACCAGAATGGCGAGCGCGATGCCCACCAATCCGCCCCAGGCCACGTCGTGCTTGTTGCGGCTGTTCATCCCGAAGTCGGCGCCCGCAGCGCCCGCGGTGGCGAAAAAGCCGATCACGATGCTGAGCAACGTCGCAAACGCCAACTTTGGATGCAGACTCGCCGGATGGTAGCTGGCGATGCCGTCTTTGGTGGCGAAGAACACGATCAGGATGACAACCAGCGGAACCCAGTTCAGGAACTGCGCGAGTCGGGCCACGTAGCCGATTCCCTTGATCGCCACCCAGGCCAACCCGTAGGCCCAGATCAGCGCAATGATGGTGAACAACGTGCGCGAGGTAGCGGGGTCCTTATGGAGCCCCAACAGAATGTACTGCGCCGAAAAATAGGTGGCGACAGCGAACCAGCCGATCTGCAGCAGCCCCATCAGCAGGCCGGGCATGAGGTAGCCCCCCGTCGTGCCGAACGTCGAGGTGCCGACAATATAGAGCGGTCGGCCGGTCTGCATACCCAGCATCCCGGGCACGTAGTAGAAGAGCGCGAAGCACAGCAGGCCCGCCACCAGCAGGGCCAGCAGGCAGACTCCGACGCTCGTCTGGCTCAGCGTTCCGGTCGCCAGCGTGGCGTAGAACGCAATCCAGAGAAAAATGCCGGCGTAGGCCGGGGCGGTGTTCTTGTACCAGGGACCACGCTTCTCGCGCGGGTTGGGGACCGAAGAGGCGACGTAATCGGGCAGGGTGGACATAGGGGTGTGCTCCGGGGGCGCGGCGCAGTGAGCCGACGCGCCTCAGCATAGTGAGCCGCGGCCCGCGTTGCAAGCGATTGCTGCTCGCCCCGCCCGGGAAGCGGTGCAACCGCCGTTCTGTCCCCGCAGCGGGCAGCGGACAAGCAGTAACCCGACGCCAGCCGGGGGGCATCTCTCCAGCCCCGGGTGCGGCGTGGCCGGGAAGGCGCAAGGCGCCTTGCCGCCGCGCGGAACCCGGGGCCAGGGCGGGCATCCTGGCCGAGCCCGGCGTGAGCCGGGCGGCGGAACCGCAGCCAACCTCGCGACAGCGATGCGTCATGAGGCGGGGGTTCACGTTCTCTTCAACTGATGACGCGTCGCAGGAAGCCGCGCATCCCGACCAAGGTGAGGATGCTTCCGGAAATGACCAGCGCCAACAGGATGCCCCAGGTGGGCAGGTGGGGCAGGTTGGGGGTCAGACAGGTGCGCAGTCCCTCGCTGATGTAGACCAGCGGGTTCAGCAGCACCCCAACCTGTAGCCAGCGCACCACCGAAAGGCTCGCCCACGGGTAGTAGACGCAGCCCAGAAAGGTCAGCGGCACGAGGATCATGGAGAACACCAGGCCAATCTGCTGCGGCTTCACCGCCGTCCCGATGGTCAGACCCAGCGCCCCCGCGGTCAGGCTGGAAAGAATGACAATGACAATCAGCAAGGGCCAGTTGTTGATATGCACCGCCACCGGCTGGGCCGGAATGTAATAGGCCAGCGGGAAGACGACCGAGGCGGCGATGATGCTCTGAAATGAGCTGAAGACGATCTTTTCGAACGCAACCGCCGCCACCGGCAGCGGCGCCATGACGCGGTCTTCGATCTCGCGCGTCCCCCCGAACTCGACCGCCAAGGGCAGGGCCACGGCGGCGATGCCCTGCAGGATGATGGCGACCGCCATCAGGCCGGGCAGCAGAATGGTGGCGAACGTCGCCCGCCCCGCTGCGGTCGCCGCCCCAGCGGCTGCGGCACCCCCGAACCCCTGTCCAATCTTGGGAAACAGGTAGGCGAAAACAAAGACGAAGAGCAGCGGCTGCATTAACGTGCGGCTCAGGAAAGGGACGAACTCCCGCTTCAGCACATGAGCGTCGCGCACCATCAGGCCCCAAAAGGCACGGGCATACATGCGGGTGCGGTTCTCGGCGCGGAGCGCTGCCAGACTGGCTGCCGCCTGATTCGGTTCGCTATTCACGCAGTTCTCTCCCCGTCAGGCTGATAAAAACGGTCTCCAGCGTGGGCTCGGTAATGGCAATGTCGCGCAGGTTATAGCTCTGTGCCGCTTCGGCGACTCGCGGAATCAAGCCGTCGCGGCTACTGGCAAACAGCCGCAGCCCGGTCGCGGTCACCTCCACCTGGGTCACTCCCGGCAACTGGCGCAGCGTGGTGGCCAGCTCCTGCGAGGGGGGATCGAGCTGCAAGGCAAGCACGGTTTGGGCCCCCAAGCCACGCTTCAGCTCCGCCGGCGGACCGCAGACCAGGATCTTGCCGTGATCGATGATGGCCACGCGATCGCAGAGCCGGTCGGCTTCCTCCATGTAGTGGGTGGTGAGCAGCACGGTGACCCCGCTCTGCCGCATGCCCGCGACCAGTTCCCACAACGCCAGGCGGCTCTGGGGGTCGAGCCCGGCGGTGGGTTCGTCGAGAAACAACACCCGCGGGCGGTGTGCCAGGGCGCGCGCCAACTGCAGGCGTTGCACCATGCCGCCCGAGAGCTGCCCGGGGAGGCTGCGGGCCCGCTCGCCCAGTCGAAACTGGGTTAGCAACTCGTCCGCCCGCGCCCGCGCTACCGTGTGCGGCATACCGAAGTAGCGGCAATGGAAATAGATATTGTCCCAGGCGGTACAGGCGCGATCGAGCGTGTTGTGTTGCGTCACCACCCCGATCGACTTGCGGGCCCGCGGTGGATCGGACACCACGTCCACGCCGTGTACCAGCACCCGCCCGTCGGTGGGAAGCACGCGGGTGGTACAGACTCCCACCGTCGTGGTTTTTCCCGCTCCGTTGGGCCCCAGTAGCCCGAAAATCTCGCCTTGCGGCACCTGCAAATCGATGTGGTCGACAGCGCGCACTTCGTGAGTCCCGCCAAAAACCTTGACCAGGCGCTCAATATGGATGGCCACACTCATGGAACATTTATCCTACGCCAGTGCGGATGCCGGGGCGTCGGCCACGCCGGACGCTCGGGGTGGGGCAAGGGCGGTGCGGGGTGGTTGGGGTTCGAGGGCCGAAGCACAGTCGACACTGGGCACAGGGGGGGTGAAGATGCGACGGATACGTTATGTCGTGGCGGCGAGGGCGAGGCGGACTGGATCATCATGGATCCCGAGATTGATTTTGGCGCCCTGTTCCAACAGTTCGATACCGCGCTCATGGGGCGTCGCACCTACGAGGCCCTGACACGGGCCGGCCGCGGCTTGTTGCCGGGCATGATCAGCGTGGTGTTTTCACGGACTCTGCGACAAGGCGACCATCCCGACGTCATCCTGGTGAGCGAAGACCAGGAAGCGATACTGCGGGGACTGCGCGCCAAACCGGGCAAGGACATCTGGTTGTTTGGCGGCGGCGCACTGTTTCGCAGTCTGCTCGCGCTCGGGTTGGTGGACACGGTTGAGGTCGCGGTCATTCCCATTCTGCTCGGCGGGGGCGTCCCGCTGCTTCCCGCGCCCGCCCAACCAACCCAACTGAAGCTGACGGGCCACCGCATCTACGCGACCGGCATCGTGTCGCTGGAGTACGCCGTGCAGAGGCCACCCGTGCCGTCGGTCCAGGAAAGCCGCGGTTGACATGGACCGGGGCCCCCCGTCGCCCGCTTTCGCCTTTCAGCGCACCCGGAACAACAAGCACTTCAGGTACAACGTCTCGGGGACGGTCAGCAGCACCGGATGATCGAGCGCCTGGGTGCGGCGTTCGAGCACGGTCAGCTCGCGACCGGCGTCCAAGGCGGCGCTGGCGACGATGGAGAGCAAGTCCGCTTCCGAGACGTGATGCGAGCAGGAACAGCTCACGAGAACGCCGCCCGTCCGCAACAACTTGAGAGCCCGCAGGTTGATTTCCTTGTAGCCGCGCTCAGCGTTGCCCAGGGCGCTGCGGCTTTTCGCAAACGCCGGCGGATCGAGCACCACGACGTCGAAACGCCGTCCCTGCGCCTGGTATTCCCGCAGCAGGTCGAAGGCATTGGCCTCGATCCAGTCAATGTTGGCGATCTGGTTGCGCCGGGCATTGGCCTCGGCCGCTTCCAGCGCCGGGCGCGAGATGTCCACGGCTTCGATCTTGTGGCAATGGCGCGCGAGGTGCAGTGCAAATCCGCCCTGGTAGGTGAACAGGTCGAGGGCTTCCAACCCATGCGGGGGGTCGGACGGCAAGTAACGTCCCACGGCTGCCCAGTTCTCGCGCTGGTCAAGGAAGCCGCCGGTCTTCTGCCCCTGCAGCAAGTCCAGTTCGAACTCGAGACCATTGAAACGCACCGCCACCGCCGCCGAATCTCCCCGCAGCAGTTGCGCCCGCACCTCGAGCTCTTCCAAATACCGCACCTTGGCATCATTGCGCTCGACGATCACCTCGGGGTGCAGCAGTTCGTCCAGCAACTCGAGCAGCAGGTCCTGCCGGGCGGCCATGGCTTGGGTCAAGGTCTGGAAAACAAGCGCCGCCCCATAGCGGTCCACCACCAAGCCGGGAAGGCCATCCGCCTCGCCCCAGACCAGGCGGTAGGCGGTGGTATCGCGCACCAAGGCCTGACGATAAGCCAAGGCGGCTTGCAGGCGACCCAGAAAAAAGGCGCGATTGAGCCGCGCCTCGGGATCAGGACTGAGGCGCCGCAACGCGATCTGCGAGCTGGTACTGAAATCGGCGATGCCCAGGCCGCGGCCACGCCGGTCGCGTAGTCCCATGGCTTCCCCGGGCGCGGGCAGCACCGCCGGCCACTGCTCCACGTCGCTGCGATACACCCAGGGATGACCGCCGCGCAACCGCTGTGTGGCGCGGTCGTTCAGAGTGGCGGTCGGCATCCCGCCCGCAGGTGCGACCGGTAGTTTGGGCGGGGCGGAGCTGCTCACGCGTAAATGCCACGCAGCTTGATGGAGAACGCGACCCGGTCAATGGCCAGCATGTAGGCGGCGATGCGGTTGTTGACCTGATGACGGTCGGCGTAGGCCACCACGTCCTGAAAGCTGGCCTCCATGATGTCCTGCAACTGCCGGTTGACCTCGGCTTCCTTCCAGAAGTAGCCCTGCCGATCCTGCACCCATTCGAAATAGGAGACGGTGACGCCACCGGCGTTGGCCAGGATATCGGGAATGACAAAGACACCCTTGGCCTGCAGGATCTCGTCAGCGGCCACCGTGGTGGGGCCATTCGCTCCTTCGCAGATGACGCGAGCCTGAATGCGGTCCGCATTTTGCGAGGTGATCTGGTTCTCAGTGGCCGCCGGCAACAGAATCTCGCACGGCATGGTCAGCAACTCGCCGGGCGGAACGGCATCGGCTCCCGGGAAACCTTGCAGCGTTCGGTTCGCGGCGCGATACTCCGCCAACTTTGGCACATCCAGCCCCTTTGGCTGGTAGAGCCCACCATCAAACTCGTCAATGCCGACCACCTTGTAGCCCGCCCGATGCAGCAGCAGGGCGGCATTGCTGCCGACGTTGCCGAACCCCTGTACGATGACGCGCGTCGTCTCGCGCTGCATGCCGAGGCGTTGCGTGGCCTGATCGCACATGATCATGCAACCCCGCCCGGTCGCCTCGCGGCGTCCCCGCGAGCCACCCAGATCGAGCGGCTTGCCGGTCACCACGGCGGTGACGGTATGGCGCATGTGCATCGAGTAGGTGTCCATCATCCACGCCATCACTTGCTCGTTGGTGTTCACGTCCGGAGCAGGCACATCGCGCTCCGGACCGATGAAGTCCAGCAACTCGGAGGTGTAACGCCGCGTCAGGCGCTCCAACTCGCCGTTCGACATCACCTTGGGATTACAGATCACCCCTCCCTTCGCGCCTCCGAAAGGGATGTTGACTACAGCGCATTTCCACGTCATCCAGCTGGCCAAGGCGCGTACTTCATCCAAGGTGACATCCGGGGCGTAGCGGATGCCGCCCTTTCCCGGCCCGCGTGCCAGGCTGTGCTGCACCCGGTAGCCGACGAAAACCTCCAGCCGTCCATCGTCCATTTGCACTGGAATGTGGAGCGTCAGCTCCCGTGTGGGATAACGCAGCACCTTCACCAGACCTTCGTCCAGCTTCAGTTTGCGCACCGCAACGTCAAAGCGTGCGGCCTGCGCTTCCCACGGGTTGGTTTCCTGCTGCAGCGTGAGAGTGTTCATAGCGGAGCGCAACGGAGCGCCAGAAGTCGTTTTCAGTATAGTTCGGGGCCCACTGCACGCCTGCGAAACGCAACCAAGCGGTCGGTAAATGGAGCGCTGCCGGATGCGGAACTGTCATTCGGTAATCGGCTTTGATCGTCGCTGCCTCGCAGCCCAAGACCAAAATCCAACAACCGTATTCAGTCTGCTCCCGGACGCATGAATTCCACCGCCGGCAGCGCCGCCACCGGCAACAGTTCCTCGACCGGCACCGGCTCCCAGAGGCGCCGGTCACTCAACAGGCGTTTGACCAGCGCGGTATGCAGGGCATGGCCGGCGCGGTCGGCGCGCACGTATCCGATCAGGGGCTGGCCCAACAGCGCCAGGTCGCCGATCAGATCCAGCATCTTGTGACGTACAAATTCGTTGGGAAAGCGCAACGGTCCGTTGACGACACGGTGCGCGTCCAGCACCACGGCATTGTCCATGGAGCCGCCACGAATCAACCCCTGACGGCGCATGGCATCGAAGTCGGCTAAAAAGCCGAAGGTCCGGGCAGGGGCCAGTTCCCGACGGTAGGCATCGGGCGTGAGATCCAGTTCGAAGACCTGGTGGCCGATAGCTGGATGCGGGAAGTTGATCTCGTAACGCAGACGATACCCGTCGCCGGGGTAGATGCCGATGAACTTTCCTGCTTCGCGGAGCTCAAGCGGCGCCACGATGCGCATCGCCATGCGCTGCCGCCGTTGCCGCCGCGGGCCCGCCTCTTCGATCATTTGCACAAACGGGAGCGCGCTGCCGTCCAGGATCGGCAACTCGAGGTTATCCAGCTCGACGATGACGTTGTCAATCCCGGCTCCCACCAGGGCAGACAGCAAATGTTCGGTGGTCGAAATCAGCACGCCTCTTTTCATCAGGCTGGTGGCGTAGCTGACCTTGGCGATGTTGGCGGAGTTCGCTTCGAGAATGAACCCTTCGAGGTCCACTCGACGGAACTGAACGCCGGTACCGCTCGCCGCCGGCAGGAGCCGTAAGCGCGCTGGCGCTCCACTGTGCAGACCGACGCCCGCAGCCTCGACGGGGCGCGTCAGGGTACGCTCAAACGTCATCGGCTCCTATGCTGCCACAGAGTTCCGTTTGCACAGCTAAGTCTTTGCCGGGGTATTACTTGCAAGGGTCGTAGGATCAGAAAACGTGGCGTAAAAGACACAGAATTGCCGACAATCAGCCGCAGTTCGGGTCGCCATTTTGGAGGTCCGGCGCGGCGGCGGGAGCGGGCAGGGGCTGGCGGCTCACTCGGCGGTTCACGGACCCTAATGGTTCTGACCGATCTGTGTGGCGTCTTTGGTTTGAGTAACGGTGCTTGCTTCGAGCTTGGTGGCCGCAATCTGCACAACTTGCAGCGAGACCGGCTTCATCTGCGCGGTGCCAGACGGCATCCGCAGCGTCCCGTTGCACTGTCCACCTCCCCCGGGAGGGGGCAGTGGCGCATCAATCTCAAACGCCTGACCGGGTTGCACCGTGGTGGGATTCTGGATGGAGCCGACGTTAGTGGATCCGGATTTTCCCATCACGTAGGTATGGTCTTGGTCCGCAACCACGGAAAACTGGCTGTTGCCCTGCGGCTGAAAGCTGGCCTGCGGGGTGACAACCGTCACTCCGCCGGAGACTTGCGCCAAGCCTTGTTGCAAGGCAATCTGCGGGTTCCCTTTGGAATCCGTCATCACAACGCCCTGTGAATCATGCCCCAGTGCCGCCAAGCCGCCCTGCTTGGAACCCGACAATAGCGCCGAACCCGAGCTGCTGGTGGTGATGGACTCGCAATTGAGCACCGCCGTTCCGGGGAGCAACGGCTTGTTGAGCAATTGCGCGCCCGAGCTGGACGGACCGGTGACAAATCCGGGGCGGCTGCTGTCTTGGGCAGCGAGAAACGCCACGGCGCAAACAACGAGAAAACAGACGCGTCCCGAGGCTCGCATAGGGGCATTATGCGCTACTTTGACGCCGGCGTTGGCCGGGGCGGCTTCACCCGAGTGCCCAGAGCGTGTCAAGCGCCACCCCATCGTTCACGAATCGTTCAGGACTTCCTTGACACCTGGGCCGGGGGACCAAGCAGACGTCTCACCTTGCCTCAGGCCCGATCCCGGCTCAGGCGACGATCATGCCTCTCGCCATATTGACCGATCATCCTTCTGTGCTGCCAGGTTCTCCCGCGCTAAACTCGCAGCTATGCCCGCCTCGCCGCCAGCCCCACGTCCCGGACCTGCAAGCCTCGTAGGCCATGCCGGGCGGGCGCTGGGCATGCTCATCGGGCAGCCGCAGCAGCTCTCGCGCGACTTGACGCGGGCCGGGGCGGCCGCCGGCCGCAAGCTGTTTCTGCATGTCGGGTCGGTCCTGCGCCAGATCAGCCTGCAACTGGTGGGCGTGGCCTTCCTGTTTTTCGCCCTCGAGTTTGGAGTCCACGGCTTGCACGCCTGGCACGTCGCGCAGCAACACCATGTGGAGAATGCCAACGGTGCGCTGCTGAAGCTCGGACTGGCGGTGTTGTTCGCCTACTTCGGCATCAGCTCCTTCTTCCGCGCCGCCCAAAGCAAGCTGTGAGCCGGCCTCTTCAACCCGTTCCCGGGACGGCCCGTCGCACCCAGACGCGCTCCGGCATTCCGCTAAAACCCGTCTACACGGCGGAGGACGCACCCACGGCCGATCCCGAAGCGCCGGGCAGTTTTCCTTTCACGCGCGGGATTCAGGAATCCATGTACCGGGGCCGCTTGTGGACCATGCGGCAATATGCCGGGTTTGCCGGCGCCCGCGAATCCAATGCCCGCTACAAGTACCTGCTGGCCCAGGGAACGACGGGCCTTTCGATCGCCTTCGACTTGCCGACACAGATCGGGCTCGATAGCGACCACCTTTTGGCGAACGGCGAAGTGGGCAAGGTGGGTGTCGCCATTGCCTCCCTGGAAGACATGCTGGAGCTGTTCGACGGCATTCCGCTCGAACGGGTCTCCAGCTCCATGACCATCAACGCCACCGCCGCCATCCTTCTGGCGATGTATGTAGCCGTGGCCAAACGGCAAGGGGCGGACCTGCGCAAACTTTCAGGGACCGTGCAGAACGACATCCTGAAGGAGTACATCGCGCGCGGCACCTACATCTACCCCGTGGCGCCGGCCATGCGTCTGGTCACCGATGTGTTCGAGTACGCGACGCGGGAGCTGCCGGAGTGGAACACCATCTCGATCTCCGGCTACCACATGCGTGAGGCGGGCTCGACCGCCGTGCAGGAGATTGCGTTTACCTTGGCCAACGGCCTCGCCTACGTCGAGGCGGCGCGGGCTCGTGGCCTCGAGGTGGACGCCTTCGCCCCGCGCCTCTCGTTTTTCTTCAACTCCCACAACAACCTGTTCGAGGAAGCCGCCAAGTTCCGCGCCGCGCGCCGCCTCTGGGCGCACCTCATGCGGGAGCGTTGCGGCGCGCGCCAGCCGCGCTCGTGGATGCTGCGCTTTCACACCCAGACGGCAGGGTCGACCCTGACCGCGCAACAGCCCCAGGTCAACGTCGTCCGCACCGCCTACCAGGCGTTGGCCGCCGTACTGGGCGGCACGCAGTCGCTGCATACCAATTCCTTCGACGAGGCGCTGGGTCTGCCCACGGAATCCGCCGCGCGTCTCGCCCTGCGCACCCAGCAGGTGCTGGCTTACGAGAGCGGGGTGGCCGATGTGGTGGACCCGCTCGCCGGTTCTTACTTCGTGGAGTCGCTGACCAGCGAACTGGAACAGCGCGCGAGCGCCTACATCGCGCGCATTGACGCCCAGGGAGGCATGCTGCGCGCCATCGAAACGGGCTTCATCCAACGCGAGATCCAGCACGCCGCCTACGAGTACCAGCGCGACGTGGAAACGGGCGAGGAGATCGTGGTCGGGGTGAACGCCTTTCAACAAGAGGAGCCGCCGGTCGCCGCCCAACAGATCGCCTCCCAGGTGGAAGCGGAACAGGTCGCCCGCCTGCGGGCTTTGCGCGCCCGCCGCCCCGCCGCCCCCGCCCAGACCGCATTGGCACGACTGACCGAAGCCGCCCGCGGCGCCACTAACCTTCTGCCTCCCATCCTCGACGCGGTCGAGTGCTGGTGTACGGTGGGCGAGATCGCCGACGTCCTACGCCGTCAGTTTGGGGAGTACCGGGAGACGGCAGGGTAGGGGGTAGGGCGTGAAGACCGAGGGCCGATTGGCGAGAGCACGGAGGCGTATCCGCCCTTGCCTGCATCGATCACTGCGCGCCGCTTCGGCAGGTGCATTACACCGCTCTTTTAAAACGAGAGTTTCAGCCCGAACTGAAACTGCCGTGGATCGAAGGCGGCAACCGGGCGTCCGGCGTGCGTGTAGGTGGTATCGACCTCGCGCACGTTGACGTGATTCCACAGGTTGAAAGCGTCCACCACGAAATCCAACCCTCGCGATTCCAGCAACGGGATGTGCTTGCTCAGCCGCAGGTCGGTCGAGTAATAGGCAGGGGTGCGGTAGACGTTGCGTCCCAGCGTCCCGATGTGAAATGGGGCCGGCAGCGTCAAGCCCACCTTGCCGTCCGGCGAGGGAAACGAGCCCGGCGTTCCCAACGGCACCACCGAAGGACGCGCATCGGAGCTGTTGTTGACCAGGGTCTGGTCCTGGTTGGTGATGATGTTGAACGGGCGCCCCGCCGACAGCTCCACGATGGGAGCGACCGTCCAGTTGCCCAACATCTTCGCGGCCAGCCCCGCCTGCGGTCCGGGCAGCGTATAAACGCCGCTCGCCACCAGGCGGTGACGCTGGTCAAAGTTCGAATTGCCGCGATCAAGACCGGGATGCTGCGTGTCCTGCGGCTCCTGCAGGGTCTGCAGATCGGTCGAGTCGTCAATGGCGTGCGAATAGGTGTACGAGAGCAGGGCCTGAAAGCCTTTGCTGTAGCGGTGATTCACCGTCACGGTAAGCCCGTGATACACCGAGGACCCGCTCGATTCATATTGCTTGACGTTGGAGTACGGCACGAGCCCCCCGCTCGGCTCGGTCGGCAGGCTGAAGGCCGCCGCCAAGGCCTGCAGCGAGGTTTGTGGAATGCCGAGCGCATTCTGCGCCCAAGGATAGTTGGGTCCGCTCGGCCGGAAGTCATTGAAGATCAGGCGCCCCAAGGGAGCGGCCGCACCCAACGCCTTCACCAACAGCGCCAGCGGACCGGTACCCGCCAGCGCCTGCGCGTACAGGCTCAGCAACAGGGCGTTGCCCTGGTTGATGTTATGGGGACGCAGGAGATGCACGCCGTGCGTGTAGCTGTACTGCAGTCCGAAGCTCGTCTCCGGGGTGAGCTGTCGTTCCCAGCCCACCCCCGCCTGCTCGCTGTAGTCAAACTTGAACGCCTTGGAAATGGGCAGGGTCTGCGGCAGGATGGGGCTGATCCCGAGCGCGAACGCCTGGTTGGTAAACGCCGGAGAGAGCGCGTTGTAGCGCTGTTGTGTGGGGTCGTAGCCCAGCTTCGGATTCGCCACCACGCCGAGCGGCGTGAAGGCGGCCCCTTGAAACAGGTCATCGGCGCCGGCCAGGTGCGGCGCGATGATATAGGGCGAGGTCACGCCGTCCACGATGTCGGAAAGAAACGCCAGCGCCAAGAGCGGGTGCCCATAAAAGATGCCGTAGTTGGCACGGAAGACCTGCTTACCATTCCCTTGCGGGTCCCACGCGATACCAAGGCGCGGGCTGAAATTCTTGTCTCCCGCCGGAATGCCCTTGGTCACCCCCAGCGCGTTCTGCGCAAAAGCCGCCTGCGCGTTGGCCGGCCCGAAGGCGGGTGGGAATTCGCGGTCGTAGCGCAGCCCGTAGTCGAGCGTCAGCCGGCTGGAAACGCGGAAGCTGTCCTGCACGAACAGCCCCAGCGAGTTTTCAAAAAACGATGCCGCGGCGCGCTGCGCGCCGCCAAACTGCTGCACGAAGGCCTGTGGCAGCCCGAAGCCGTAGGTCTGCGCGACATTGAAGTCCGGAGCCCCGGTCGCGCTCCAGAGTTTCCCCAAAGCGCCAAACAACGGATCATTCACCTGTTGCGACGAGGGAAAGAAATAGACGCCGCCCTGGTTGAGGGGAAAACGGGCATTGACCGGGATCAACTCGTAGTCCACACCGAATTTCAGATTGTGCCGTCCGAGGCCCAAGCTGACGTTGTCGGCAAACTGGTAGTGTTTTTCGGTGCGCACCTCGGGAGAAAAGGGCTCTTCGCCAAAACTCGCCACGCCGGGCAGTTCCACCGCCACCCCGCTGCTCTGCGGCAGCACGCTGATGCTGCGCCGGCTCACCTGGAAATGCAGTTCGTTCAGCCGCGTCGCACTCAGCGTCGAGAGCACCTGACCCGCCGCCGTGAAGTCGTGCGACATCGTGGAGGTGGTGCGCGAGAAGGCGTTCAGCCCCGTCGCCTGGTTCTCGCCATTGGAGGGAACTCCCGTCTGACGCCCGGGCTGGAGGCTGAGCCGGAGAAAAAAGCTGTTGTTGGTGTCCAACTGCCGGTCGAATCGCATGGATCCGAAATAGGACGCTTCCGAGGTGGGGTAGTTGCCCACCAAGGCCAGCAGCGGCGTGAAGGAGGCCGGTAGCGGCGCGCCGGAAAGCGGAAAGGCGTTCGGGTTGCCATTGACCACCGCCATGCCGTTACCGGCCGCGCTCCCAGTCAGCGCCAGGTTGGAGGCGGCGCCGGCCAGCACGTAATAGCTGGCGGCCGCCTGCGGGCTCACCGCCGCGATCTGCTGGATGTAGGCCACCTGCTGCGGCGTCAGCAGTGCCACCGCCCCCGCCGTGGCGACATAGGTTCCGCTGGGCAGGGGGACCCCCACCGTGGTTCCGAACGGATTGGGAACCTTGACCAGGCCAAAGCCGTCGCGACCAATCTGTGAAAACCCGGTCGAGTGGCGTTGTGAGTTCTCGAACGACAAGAAATAAAAGGTGCTGTTCGGTTGCAGCGGACCGCCCAGCGTAAAGCCGCTTTGTAGGCGGGTGTCGGCCGGGTTGGGCTCCCCGGCGAGGGCGTTGCGCGCCTCAAAATTGCGATTGCGCAGGTAGGCGAAGGCGTCCCCGCGCGTCCGGTTGGTGCCCTGCTTGGAAACGATATTAATGACGGCGGCGGAGGCGCCGCCGTGCTCGGCTTGATAACCGCTGTCGAGGATCTGGAATTCCTGTACCGCCTCCTGCGAGAGCGTGGCCCGCACGCCGTTGGTGGCGGCGTCGTTGGCTTCCACGCCGTCAATGCTGACCGAGTTGGCGCGGGCGCGCTGGCCACCGAAGTTCAACCCGCTGGTGGGCGCGGGCGCCAGCACCGGCTGGTTATCGCGCGTGGTCGAGGAATCAAGCAGCGTGAAGTTGATATAGCTGCGGCCATTGCTGGGCAGGTTGGCGATGGCCTGCTGGCCGATAGTCGAGGAGTTGTCGGTGCGGGTGGTCTCGACCACATCCGGGGCGCCCTGCACCGTGACCTCGCTGCTGACCGTGCCCAGCTTGAGCGCGATCGGCATTTGTGCCTCTTCGCCCACCGTCAGTGTCAGCTCGCGCCCCGCCGCGGGGGCGAACCCCGGCGCTTGCACATGCAACTGGTAGCGCCCGGGCGGGACGGCCCGGAACACGTAGGTCCCGTCGGTCTGCGAGGCGACCGTGCGGGTCAGGCCGGTATCCGGGCTGGAAAGCGTCAGGGCGGCGGTGGCCACCCCCGCACCGCTGGGATCGGTGACGGTACCACTGAGACTGGCCGTGTTCACCTGGCCGAACGCAACGACTGCGAGACACAGCAAAACCAGCGACAGAGAAAACCAGCCGTGCTTACTCCCCATGATCGAAGTTCTCCAAGTCTGCCTATGGATTGTAGTGACTGGGAGCCGATTTGCAACCGGATGCCGGCGCGGCGACGAGCAGCTATCTCGCCACAGGTCTCGCGTCCCGCGCCGTATTGCGAAACTCGCTGCGGTGGCGGCTGTAAAAGACATAGATCAGCAAACCGATGACCAGCCAGACGAAAAAGCGCAGCCAGGTGATCACCGTCAGCCCGGTCATCAGGCCGGTACACAGGACGATCGAGATCAGCGGGAACCAGGGAACGAACGGGACGCGGAATCCGCGCCGCCGCTCCGGCTGCGAGCGCCGCAGGAAGATTACCCCCAGCGAGACCAGCACGAACGCAAAGAGCGTGCCGATGTTGGAGAGATCGGCCGCATCCGCGATGTCCACCAAGCCGGCGGGAATGCCCACCGCCAGCCCGGCAATCCAAGTGGACCAACTGGGTGTCTTGAAGCGCGGATGAAGCCGCGAAAAGATGCGGGGCAGCAGGCCGTCGCGCGACATGGCGAACCAGATGCGCGTCTGCCCGTACTGAAACACCAGCAGCGAGGAGAGCATGCCCATCAAGGCGCCCAGCGCGATGACGAACTGCACGAACGGGTTGGCGCCCAGGGTACGTAACGCGTAGGTCACCGGGGCGTCGGCCGCCGGCCCCGAGGCAAACGTCGAGTAGCGCATCATGCCGAGCAGCACCACCGCCACGCCGACATAAAGAATGGTGCACACCACCAGCGAGCCGATGATGCCGCGCGGGATGTCGCGTTGCGGGTCGCGCGCCTCTTCCGCCGCGGTGGAGACCGAATCGAAGCCGATATAGGTAAAGAAGACGATCGCTCCCCCGGTGAGCACGCCGCCGAAGCCGGAGGGGGCGAACGGATGCCAGTTGGCTCGGTGGACCAGCATTCCGCCCGCCACCAGGAAGACCAGAATGGCGCCGATTTTGATCGCCACCATGATGTTGTTGGCCCCGGCGGATTCGCGCACCCCGCGGACCAGCAACACCGTGAGGACGAACACCACGAGGAAACCGGGCAGGTTGAAATACGCCCCGGTCCAGTGGCCCCCCGCCCAGACCGGCGAGGAAAGCGTGTCGGGCAGGTTGATGTTGAACTGCCGCAGAAAGTCTTTCAGATAACCGGCAAAGCCCACCGCCACCGCCACATTGCTGACGGCGTACTCCAGGATCAGATCCCAACCGATGATCCAGGCAAAGATCTCGCCCAGCGTGGCGTAGGTGTAGGTATAGGCGCTGCCGGCGATGGGAATCATCGAGGCGAGTTCCGCGTAACACAGGCCGGCAAAGCTGCAGGCCACCGCCACCAGGATGAAGGAGATGGCAATGGAGGGGCCGGCTGCGGGCCGGCCATGCATTAAGGCGCCCGCCGTGCTGCCATGACGAATCAGGCTGCCCATCAGGTCCATGACCTGGGCATGCAGGATGGAGGGCACCGCGTAGTGCTCTCCCGCCGCCGCCGTACCGGTGAGAACAAAAATTCCGGAGCCGATGATCGCGCCGATGCCGAGCGCGGTCAGCGTCCACGGGCCGAGCGTCTTCTTCAGCCGATGCGCCGGGTCTTCCGACTCGGCGATCAGGGCGTCGATTGACTTGCAGCGCAGAAGTTGGGATGCCATGCAGAGGAGACTGCATGATAGCGGAGACGGAAGCCGAAGGGCGAAGGTCGAGGGGCGGAGGCCGAGAAAGCCGGAAAGATAATGATGGGCCGCCCGCGGCCGTCGCCCTTCCGCCCTCGCCCTTCGGTCTTCCCCTAGGCCAGCACGGCGCCGCCGTTGGCGCTGAGCACGGAGCCGGTCATGAACTCCGCCCACGGGCTGCAAAGGAAAGTGATACAGCCGGCGATCTCCTCGGGCTTCCCGGGGCGGCCGAGCGGAATGGCCTGCTGAATCCGCTCCGGATGCTCCCGCATCGCCGGCGCCGCCATGTCGGTCGCCACCCAACCCGGCGCCACGCAGTTCACTAAAATGCCGGCACGCGCGACCTCCGGCGCCAAGCCCCGCACAAAGGCGATCGCGCCGCCCTTGGAGGCGCCGTAATGCGTGTGCCACGCTTCGCCGCGCTGGCCGGCGGTGGAGGCGACGATAATGATCCGGCCGCGCGGCCGGCGGGCCGGCTTCTTCTGCCGTTTCAACTGCACCACCGCCGCTTGCGACAGGGTGAAGATGCTGCGCAGGTTGGTGTCGAGCATGGCGTCCCACTGCGCCAAGGTCATGGTTTCCAATGGGAGATCCTCGGCATTCCAGATGCCGGCGTTCGCCACGGCGACGTCGAGCCGTCCGAAGCGACGGACGGCGGACGCCACGAGCCGCTCGCCGAAGCGGGGATGCGCCGCTTCCAACTGCACGGCCAGAACCCGTTCCGCGCCGTTTGGAATCTGCGCGATGACCTCCGCCGCCGCCCGCCGGTTGGCGCGGTAGCTGAACGCCACTTGGGCGCCAGCCTGCGCCAGCAGCTTGACGGTGGCCGCTCCAATGCCGCGCGACCCGCCGCTGACGACTGCCACTTGCCCTTCAAGAGAAAATGTCAGCATGACCGAACGATTGTGGCAGAAACGCCGCAGGTTTTCGGTTGTTGGTTGTCGGCTACAAGCACGGCCGACAGGCCTCCGGCCAGTGCTTAACCTCAACGCTTCACGTCACGCGCCTCACGGGCGTGCGCCGAACCGCCAGCCGGTGCCCGCAGCCGGTGCCCCCCCGTTGTACGCGGCATCAGGGTACACGTGCGACGACCGGCAGCGACGAATTGGGAGACGCCTGGTCCGCGAGCGTGGTGCGTGGGGTCTCGGGGCTCGTGACGCGGGTCAAGTAGGGCATGTAGGGCGTGACCTCGAAGGGCATCTTCTCCCGCGCCGAGAGCAGGGCCACGGAGGAACTCTTCAGCAAGGTGACGCGATCACTCCACGGGTCAAGCTTGACGCGCGCGCCGAGCGGCAACGCCGCCACTTGCCGCACATCGCCCACCTGCAACTGCGGCGCGCCGCCCAGGAGTGCGGCCATGCGCTCCACATGGCTCCCATTGGCCAGGCGGTTACCCAGGTGCGCACCGGCCAAATGAGGCAGGGAGGGCGCGCGCAGGGCCAGGGTACGCAGGAACAGTCCAGCGTTGCCCAACTTGTCCTTGTAAGGCGAGTGACTGAGAAGTTCCAGCGCCTTGGCATCGGCCGCTTCCTCCTCTTCCGGTTTGTGCCGCAGGGCGAAGGCGTGGAAGCTCTGTTCGTCGGGGAAAAGCATGCGGTCGTTAAAGGCGTAGCGCGTGTCGAGGCGATGGCCAAGGATGATGTGGCCCAGCTCGTGCGCCAGCACCATGGCCAAGCTGGCCTCGTCCGGCAGCACGTCAATCAGACCGCGGCTCAGAACAATGGTGTGCCCCACCGTGAACGACTCTAGCGGGGTGGTGAGCATCACGCGGCAGCGCACGTCGGGCTGGACGTCGAGGTTGTTGGTGACCTCCAGGTTGTTGATCACCGTGGCCAAGACCTTGTCCACGGCGCCGGCAGAGGCGAGCAAGCCGGCCGCTTCCAGGCGTTCCAACGAATCGTCCTCGGCCTTGCGCTCCCATATGCGCTGGCTTTCGACGGGCGAGAGATCATGGTCAATCGCGCTCTGGTCCTCGGCACCGGGCGACTCCACCGTCATGGTCGCCATTTCCTGCTCCTGATGCGCCGCGCCCAACGCGTAACCCCAGAAGCGGGTCTCGCCCTTCATCTGCAGGTGCTGATGGAACAGCCCGAAGGGCATATTCGATTCCTCGACATAGATGGCGGCCGGCAGCCAGAGATCCGGGCCCATGTTGCTGCGCCAACTGTCGAAATGGACGAAACGCTGGGTATAGCTGCCATGCGTGTAATGGCCGTCGAAGCGGACGAGGTGATCCGTCTTGTCCTCGACCCAGATGCGACCTTCGAACTGTCTCCCCTTGCGCGGTAGGACGTCGAACAGGCGGCAGCGAACCGTGCCCAGAAACTCCTCACGCACGTAGGTAAAGGCGTAATGTTGGCGGTCGAAGCGTCCGTTGTCGGGGACCACCATCTGGGCAAACCCCACCGGGTCGTATTGCAGTTTGTAAACCATCTCGCCGCGTTGCAGCAGGCGGTGGGCCCAATTGGGCTGGGTGGTGAACATGTGTTCGTTGAGACCGTGTCGGGCGTCCAGCCAACCCAGGAAGTAGGAGTCGCCAGCGGGCGTCGTGCCCAGTTCCTTGTCGGGCTGCAGGCGCTGCACGTAGGTTTCCACCCGCGGATGAAAGCGCGGCAATTCCTTCATGAATGCGGTCTCATTGGCACTCATGCGACTGATGACCGCGGCAAGGTCGGGCGCCTGGGCGGACAGCGTCGCGGCGGACAGGGATAACAGCAGGAGCGTGAATGTGCGTTTCATGGTGATGACCTCTCAGCCTGCGATCTGGAATGCGATGTGCAGCAGGGCGGGCGTGTCAATCGCCTCCCCGGCGCGGTGAGCCGGGACGAACTGGATCTGTTGCGCCGCCTGGACGGCGGCTTCGTCGAGGCCGTGCCCCAGACCGCGAAGAACACCTTGAGTGCGCACACGGCCGTCGGCGCCGAAAATGACGCGCAGCACGACATCGCCCTCGAGGTGCAAGCGGCGGGCTTCGTCGGTGTAACGCGGCGTGGGCTTGGCCAGGATCTCGACCGGGCTGGCCTTGGCGACGGCGGCGGCGGCGTGGTGCGGGGTTGCGACCGGCGCGTCCGCCGCATCGCCGAAGCCGGCGGAACGCAGACTGCCTGGTCCGGCGCGGCGTCCACTGCCGGCCTCACCGTTGCCGAAGCCGACGCTGGCCACGATGCCGCGCACCCCGTGAGCGCCGCCGCTACCGTTGCCGTAGCCAGCCCCGGCAGGCAGATCGAAAGCTCCCAGCTGAGGGGTGTTGCCCGAGGCACGCGCGGTGCCGGATACGCCGGAGGGCGCGCCGAAGCCGCCGGTTTGCACGGCGTACACCGGACGCTGCACTGTAGCCACGGCGGCGCTGCCAAAGCTGTCGAGACGCACCGTGGGCCGCGGCTTCGCAACCGGCAAGACCGGCGCGACCACGACGGGCAGATGGATGCTCATCGGCACGGGATGCACCGGCGTCAGCATTTTCGGCAGCGGCAGCACGACGGGGCGGATCAATGACGGACGTGTGATCTCCGGAATGCGTGGCGGGGCCGGGCGGCGTGCGACAAACGTATGGACCACGCGCGGCGTCACTGAGACCAGCGGAATATAGACCAGCATGGCCGAGCTCTGGCGCGGACGCAGCGCCGGCTGCATCACCCCGAACCAGATGAGCACCAAGCCGAAGCCGATCTGCAACGCCGTGCTGATGCCGAAGGCGGTGCAGTTGGCGCGCCACCCGCGGGCCGTAGCCAGCATGGAAAACGTCGGCGCATACACCGGGATAGGCCAAGACTTTGCAGCAGCCATGCGGAGATCCTCCAAGCCGTCAACCCGTGGGGGTACGGGCACTTGGGGACTGGGCATGCAATGCAACCGCCAAACTACGAACCTTGTTTGTTCTGTGTGAGTTGGAAAGTCGCGACACCATCTCACATGGGAGTCACGCTGTAACTAAACGTGACGAAGCCATGCGGACCCGTGCTTGTTCGCCGCGCTACCCCCGTACGCTGCCGTACGATTTTGGCTGGAACCAAGCGGTGGGAGCGGGCGGTTCCGGGGCATGCAGGTCGAGACCTGCGCCGGGCGTTCAGAGCGGTGCTTCCTTCAAACGGACGCCGGCCCGCACTAATTCGCGGCGGTCAATGCCGGCAGACCGGCGGCCTGCACGGCGCGGTTGGCCGCGTTGAGTTCGCCGGCTTGAATCTTTCGCCATTGGGCCAGCACCGCCGCAAGATTCGATTCCAACTCCGCGGTGGTGGCGGTTACCGCCACGGTCGGTGTGGCATCAGCGCCGGCCATCTCGCCCAGCACCGTTCCCAACGCGACGTTCAACCCGGCGAGTCCCGTGGGAGAACCCTCGCCGTAGCCTCCGCCGACCAGTCCGCCCAACGCCCGGCTGAGCGTGGCCAACGCGGCGGCTGTAGCGGACGTTGCATGCGCGGCGCGCCGCCCGGTTTCGGCTTGGAGTTGCTTCACCGCCTGCAGCGCGCGGTAGTCGCGGTCCATGGCGGCGGTGATCCGGCGTTCCAGGCGGAACTGCTCAACCAGTCCGGCCACCGGCGTCTTCACGCGCGGGTCCATCTTGATGACCAGCGGCTGTGAGTAGCGCTTGCCATCCGCCGTCAAGGTCACGGAGTAGCGCCCCGGCAACACCGCCGCCCCCTGCGGAATGCGCGGCGTGTCGTGCGGGATGGCGGAGATCGGGTAATCATGCACGACGGAGTCGGGCGCCGGTTGGTGCAGGTCCCAGACAAAGCGGTGCCATCCCGCCGTGGCGGGCAGGACTTGGGGTGGGCGAATCCAGTAGGTGGGGACGTTGACCTCGCGGGCATCGAACGGCGGCGGCTGATCGTTGCTGGCGAAACGTCGCACCAGCGTCCCGGCGGCATCGCGGATCTCGATCGTGACCGGCCCGACCGGCGCGGTCTGCAGGTAGTAGTCGAGCACGGCGCCGTTCGGCGGGTTCTGTCCCGCCGGCACTTCCGGCGGCAGCGGCGTGTCGGGATTGTTGTCGCGGCGCAAGCGGTAGGTCAACTCCGGGCGGAACAGGTGGGCGCCGGAGGTGAGCAGTTGCGGCTGGAACTCGCGCAGCGGCGTGATGTCGTCCAGAATCCAGAAGGATCGGCCGTGTGTTCCGACCACGAGATCGTCGCCGTGGATGACCAGATCGCGCATCGAGGTTGCCGGCAGGTTGTTCTGCAGGGATTGCCACTCGTCGCCGTCATTGAAGGAAACGTAGATGCCGCGTTCCGTGCCGCAGAACAGCAGTCCCTTGCGGGTCGGATCCTCGCGCACGGCGTTGACCGGCGCATCGTCGGGCAGACCGCGGGTGATCTTCTGCCAGCTCTTGCCGCCGTCGTGGGTGCGGTAGATGTAGGGCTGCAGATCATCCACCCGCAGCCGGTTGACCGCGGCGTAGGCGGTGGCGGTGTCGAAGTGCGAGGCCTCCATCAACGCCAGTTTGCTCCACGGGGTCAGGCCCGCCGGCGTGACGTCCTTCCACGTCCTGCCGCCGTCGTGCGTGACCTGGATCAAGCCGTCGTCGGTACCGACCCAGATCAGGTTGGTGTCCTTGAAGGAAGGCGCAATGGTATAGATGACGCCGCGATGTTGGCCGTGCCGCGGGTCGTTGTCGGCGAACTTGCCCAGGCTGGGCGGAATGCCGGGATCGGGCCGCGTCAGATCGGGGCTGATGATCTGCCAGCTATGCCCGCCATTGACGGTCTTGAACAGCACGTTGGAGCCGAGGTAGAGCACGTGCGGGTCCAGCGGTGAAAACAGCAGTGGTGCGGTGCGATTGAAACGGTATTTGCCGGTGCGCAACGCGACCGGGCTGACGTCATGCACCTGGCCGGTGGTGCTGTCGTAGACCGTCGTCTTTCCGCCGTAGATCAGGTTGGGGTGCAGCGGGTCGGGCGCGACGTAGCCGTACTCCTCGACGCCCACCGGATGCCAGTCCCGAAAGGTGATCTCGCCGTAGTCGCTGCGACTGGCGGTGCCGATCGAGCCGCTCTCCTGCTGGCCGCCGTAGACCCAGTAGGGAAACTGGTTGTCGGTGATGACGTGGTAAAACTGCGCCGTCGGCTGGTTGTACCACGAGCTCCAGGTCTGTCCGCCGTTCACGCTGATGGTCACGCCCTGATCGCTCGCCAGCAGAATGATGTCCGGGTTGTCGGGACTGAGCCAGACGGTGTGGTAGTCATCACCGCCGGGTGCGCCCTTGATGGCGGTGAAATTCGCCCCTCCGTCGGTCGAGCGGTAGGTTGATGTGTTGGCGACGTAGATCGTGTCGGGGTGGTGCGGATCTACTTTGACCTCGGCGAAGTCCGAGCCGCGGCCCCAGATGCGCCTCTCGGTGTTGACCAGGCGCCAGTGCGCGCCGGCGTCATCGGAGCGATACACGCCGCCCCGGCGGCTGGCATCCACCATGGCGTACATGCGCTGCGGATCACTGGGAGCGATGGAGAAGCCGATCCTGCCCAGACCGTCGGCCCAGGTGGGAAGGCCGCCTTCGAGCTGCGTCCAGGTGTCGCCGCCGTCGGTTGATTTGAACAGACCGCTGCCCGCCGCTTTCAACGAGTCGCCCGCGCTCCACGGCGAGTGACGCGCGGCCCACAAGTCGGCGTAAATGATTTGCGGATTGTCCGGATCGAAGGCCACCTCGATCGCCCCTGTGTTCTCGTCCTTGTAAAGCACCTTCTTCCAGGTCACCCCGCCGTCGGTCGAGCGAAAGACGCCGCGTTCCGCGTTCGGCCCATAGGGATGCCCCACCGCGGCCACGAAGACGCGGTTGGGATCGTGCGGATCCACAATCACCGCCCCGATCTGCTGCGCGTCGCGCAATCCCAGGTGCGTCCACGTGTTGCCGGCGTCGGTGGATTTGTAAATGCCGTTGCCCACCGAAAGGTCCGGGCGCTGCAGGCCCTCGCCGCTGCCGAGATACAGGATGTTGGGGTCGGAGGGGGCGAGCGCCAAGGCGCCCACCGAGCCGGTGTTTTGTCCATCAAAGATCGGCGTCCAGGTCTGACCGTAATCAATGGTCTTCCACGCCCCGCCGTTGGTGGCGGCCATGTAGAAAACGTTCGGCTGTCCGGGGACACCGGTGGCGGCCACCGTGCGGCCGCCCCGGAACGGCCCGATCAGGCGCCAGCGCAGGCTCGGGAAGGGATCGGCGCTTTGCGCCGCCAAGGGAAAGACCACGGCCAGGACCAGCACGGCCAGAAGCAGCAGGGAAACACGGCGCAAGGGCATCCTCCGGGGAACGGCACGAGCATAAACCAGAAGCCCCGGCTGCCGGGGCGGCGATCAACGCGAACGCCGGGGCGTCAGCGTCGCCAGCGTCACCGCAGTTGCGCGGCGGCGGCCTTTAGTGCCGCGCGGTAGAACCCGATCCATTCATGCGCGGCCAGGTCCGCGATCATCGGCTGCGACGCCTTGTCGCCGAGGCGCGCCAGCCCGAAGGCGGCGACGATCTGGGTGTCGCCGACCGGGCCGGCAAGCGCAGCGCGCAACCGCGCCAGCACGGCGGGGCTTCCCTTGCCGGCCACCCCGAGTACGGCCAGCGCGGTACGGCGCGCCGGCGTGGGTATCTCCGGCGCGGACCAACGCAATAGAACGGGCAACGCCGTCGCACCCTGCTTGCCCAGTGCCTGCAGCGCGGCGGACTCCACCTGCCACTCGTAACTTTTCATGCTCAAGGCCTGCTCGATGTAGCGAGCGGCGTGCCCCCCATCCTGCGCCAGGAGTGCCCGGAGCGCCGTGGCGCGCACCGCGGCGATTGGGTCGGCCATGAAGAGCTGCTGCAGCGAGGCGATGGCAGCCGGCGACGCGGCGCTGATCGCCAGCATGGCGGCGGCCGTCTGCCGCTCATCCGCATCGCGAGCCTGCAGGCGTGCCAGCGCCAACGGCGCTGCCGCCGTGGGATTACTCTTGACCAGAATCTGCAGCGCAGCATCCTGCACGGCGACGCTGGGGTCGGTTTGAATGGCGGCTTGCAGCAAGCCGGTTAGTTCTGACGGTGCAGGAAGCGCGCCGGTGTGAGCCCCGGGAGGTGCGCCGCTCAGCGCCTTCCAGGCCTCGATCCGATCCACCGCGTAGCGCGCATGTTGCGCCGTATCCTGCCACTCCGCCGCCGTACGATGCGCGACAACCGTCTTCAGCCATTCGTGCTCGGGGTCGAGTTGCACCCGGGTGGGCGGACCGGGCAGAGCGAGCGTCCAATTCTGGTGCGTTTGATCCAGCTGAAAGTTGGCGGCAATCTCGCGGCCCGCCACCCAGGCAGCAACCCGGATCGACCCCTGATAGGGCCGCGGACTTTTCTGGTCCAGCGTCAGGCGGGCGAGCTTGGCTGTCGCGTCCCACTGCCAGGCGAAGTCAAACTGCGGGTGTCCGGCGGTCAGAAACCATTGCTGGAAAAAAGCGTGCAGATCCCGCCCGCTGGCCTGCTCCATGGCTTGCTCAAACTCCGTCGTATCGCCCGCGCCGGCGCGATAGCGGGTCAGGTAGAGATGCAGCCCCTTCCAGAACGCGTCCGCGCCCACCTGGTCTTCCAAGTTGCGCACCGCCCAGGAACCCTTGTTGTAGGTCGTGGCGCTAAACATGTCCCACGGATCATCGGGCTGGTGGACGACCGGCCGCGGGTGCGGACCCTCATTGCGCAGGTAACCCTGGGCGATGTCCTCCCAATCGAGCAGGGCACGATCGGTGCCATTGGCCTGCTCGTCCCACTGCTGCATCATGAAGTTGGCCATCCCTTCGTTGACCCAGAGCTGCGACCAGTCGCGACAGGTCACCAGGTCGCCGAACCACTGGTGCGCCAACTCGTGCGCCACGCCCACATCCTCGCCACGCGCCGCTTCCTGCAGGTTGGCGGCATCGGCGTTGGATGGGAAGTCACCCGGAAACTCGGTGGCACTGACGTTCTCCAAGCCGGCAAAGAACCCGGGATTGCGGACCTCGGCGTACTTCGCCCACGGATAAGGCACGCCCAGGTGGGCCTCATCAAAAGCGATCATGGCCGGTGTACGACCAAAACGTAGTCGTGCTTCGGCCACACTCTCGTCGGGCGTGGTGACGTATTCGAGCGGCACGCCGCTGGCGCTGCGATCCAGGGCGGTGGTCCAGCGCCCGACATAGAGAGTCAACAGGTAATCGGAGATGGGGATCGTCTGCGCCCAGTGAAACTCCTGTGAGCCGTCGGCGAGCGTGCGCACCCCCATCAGCTTGCCGTTGGCAATGGCGCGGTCGCCCGCCGGCGCCTGAATATGGAAATCGGCGGTCAGTTTCGCGTCCGGACGGTCGAGGATTGGCAACCACAACCGATTCGACGTCGGCTCGCCGGCCACCCAGAGATAGGTCGCCTGTCCGGGTTGCGTGAGATCCCCTGGAAAAAACACCATGCCGCCCCGCGGCGTGCAGTGATAGCGGATCACCACGCCTGCTTCCGCGCCCGGCGGCAGCGGATGCGGCAGACGAATGTGCAACTGCCCGGCTGCAAGCCGGTACTGGAGTCGGACGCCCCGGTCCACTCCCTTCGTCTCGATGGCATCAATTTGCGGCCCATCGGCATCGAGCGTCAGGTCCCGCAGTGGAACTCCGGCGGCTTTGAAGGTCAGGGTTTCGACAGCCGTGAAAGAGCGCGCCGCCAAGTCAGGGTGGATCTCCAGCTCGAGGTGGATCGGTTCGAAGGGAAGCGGCGAGGTTTGTGACCAAGCAAGGCTGGAACCCAGACAGAGGGGCAGGAGAAAGAGAAGGCGAAGACGCATGGCAGCGCCCAGCATAACGCGGGACGCTGGCGGCCAAGCCGCGCGGGGGGGGAGGCTACCCCACGTCGGCTAAAGTGACGTCTGTCGCCGCCCCAGAAGCGAGAAAACAAAGAAGTGGGGGGAATTGCCATTACTACCCAGCCACTCCCTCCTTGGATTCATGCGTGGCTCGCCCCATTTGGAATGGCTCTATTTGGGGGGACACCGCATAGTTTCTTATTGAAAAAACACCGGCAGGACGCCGGGATTTACCGAAACTGCCCTACACTGGAAGCACTGGCAAGATGGTAGCTTGGTCTGAAGAGCAAGGTTTGTTGTATCGCCGTTCATCCGAGCTGCATCAATTGCGTCAGAATCCCACTACTGAGTTGAATCCAAGACACCCGATGGCTGAAAACGCGATTGAACAATACCGCAAGTTTAAAGAGCAGGAAGCCGCCCTATTTGTCCGGGCCAAGGCCGACCTGATGGCAAAGTACGACGATCTAGCCAAGCAATTTGAAGCGCTCGGCATTGATATGCCGAACCGTTCCAAAGCGCTTTCGGTGGTCGCCACCGGCCTGAAGCGCCAGCGTGACCCGCAGCGTCCCTGTCCTTATTGCAACGTAACCGGGCATGATGGCCGGCTGCACCGCAATCAGGGAGACCGCAAGCGCGCCTTTACGAGTGACGAGCTCGAAGCCTACGCCCGCCAAGGTCGTCACAGCGCTTAAGGTTGGGCTGGCAAGCGTCTGGCCGACGCCGTCTTAATTCGCCTCGGATATTCCAGCGCCCGGTTGCCGGGCGCTGGAATTATGTGCGCTGTGGCCCTTATCCTGCACCGCTGTCCCGTACCGCTGATGTGGTGCTCTCCCCTCTCCGCATCGTTCCCCGCATCTAATTGAGTGACATCCGCCGAGGTCACTCATGCCCGAGAAATCCACTATCAAAGAAGCGCGTGCGGCGAAGCGCGCCGGCAAAGTTCCCTCCACCCAAGCCGGCGCGTTCGTTCGCGAAGAGATGGATCACATCCGCGCAGGCAAGCACGGAGCCCGCTCCACCAAGCAGGCCATCGCCATCGGGCTGTCCAAGGCGCGCCGTGCCGGCGTGAAGGTGGGGGCCGCAAAGCACGCCTCCACCGCTACCCGCAAAAAGGCACAGCAGGAAGTGGAAGGCGGCAAGAAACATTCCCGCCCTTCTGCGCGTCGTTCACGTGCCTCCACCAAGGCCTTGCAGCGTGAAGGGCACGAAGCCGCCTCGCACCGGGCGCTTTCACGGCATGCGCATAAAAAGCGTTAACAATTCAAGTCGAGGCACCCCCGAGTCAGCTCCTGCGGAGCCGAGATGATGGGCGCCTCCTGCGCCAGCGTCCCATGCATTAGAATTCGGGGCGACGACATCCTCGTGTTGCCGAAATGCGATCGCCCACCCCCAGCTCGGCTATGGAATTGCGCGGCAAGGCGGAACGTCTGCTACAACTGCACGAGCCGCCGCCGGTGCTCCTGCTGGTCAATGTCTGGGACGTCGCGGGTGCGCGCCTGCTGGAGGAAGCGGGTCACCCCGCCTTGGCCACGACCAGCGCCGGCATCGCCAACAGCCTCGGCTACCCGGACGGCGAGCAGATTCCGCGCGAGGAGATGTTGCAGGCGGTGGCGCGCATCACCGCCGCCGTGAACGTCCCGGTGACAGCCGACATGGAAGCCGGCTATGGCGCGACCCCCGAAGCCGCCGCCGTCACCGCGCGCGGCGTGCTCGCCGCGGGCGCCGTCGGCTTGAACCTCGAGGACGCGCACCAGGAACACCACCTGCTCGACGTCGCCCAGCAAGTCGAACGCATTCAAGCCGTGCGGGAAGTCGCGGCCGCGGCGACAGTGCCGCTGGTGATCAATGCGCGCACCGACGTTTTTCTGGCCCAGGTGGGAGACCCCGCGCACCGGCTCCACACCGCAATTGATCGCGGGCAGCGTTATCGAAAAGCGGGAGCGGATTGCATTTTCGTGCCGGGCGTCGCCGACGCCGCAACCATCGCCACCTTGGTCGGCGAGATCGGCGGCCCCATCAACATCCTCGCCACCCACGGCACGCCAGCGGTGGCCGAACTGTCCCGACTCGGCGTGGCGCGCATCAGCTTCGGCTCAGCCCCCATGCGCGCCGCTCTCGGCCTCTTGCGACAGATCGCCCTCGAAGCGCAGAACGCCGGCACCTACTCCCGCTGTCTCGAACTCGCCGTGAGTTACGCCGAGGCCAACCGCTTGGTGGCGCCTTCGACCGACCCCAACCCTGAGTAGGCGTCCATACCTTTCCGCCGCCCCCCGCCGTTCCCGAACTCCGTCTAATCACTTTCAATTGGCGACCTACTCACAACCGTGCATGGTTGCCTTCTCTCTCTTGCAGCACGATGTCGCGGGCTGTGAGGGGATGCACACATGCGACCACTGTTTGCTGCGATCTGGTTGTTGCTGTTTTCTGCGGCCGCGTCGGCGCAGGCCAATCTGGCGGTGCTGAGCGGCGTCACCCACGACGCCCAAGGCGGTGCGCTGGCCGGCGCGCAACTCACGCTGCGTGCACCCCAAACCGGCTTGACGCGCTCCCTCAAGAGCGGTGCCGACGGCAGTTTTGAGTTTGCCGAGTTGCCGCCCCAGGACTATGTGCTCGAGATCAGCGCCGCTGGATTCACCACCCGGCAGGAGACGTTCACGCTCGAGGTCAGCCAGCATGCCCGGCTCGAGCTGACGCTTCAACTGCAAAGCGTGGCTCAACGCGTCGAGGTCCACGCCGAGGGAGCATTGCTGCACACCAGTGATGCCGCTCTCGGGGAGGTGATTGAACCGAAGACCGTCGAAGAGCTGCCGCTCAACGGTCGCCACTTTTTGGACCTGGCCCTGACCGCCCCTGGCGTCCACATGTCGCACGGCGCGCAAACCGGCTCGACGCTGCCGCTCTACTGGCGCCCCGGCCAGGACGCCGCCATTACGGTGGGCGGCAACCGGCCCAATGCCAACGCCTACCTGCTCGACGGCTCGACCGACACCGACCCCACCTTCAACACCTTTGCCTTCAGCCCGTCGCCGGACGCCATCCAGGAGTTCAAGGTGCAAACCGGAAGCTACTCCGCCGAGTTGGGCGGCGCCGGCGGCGGCCAGATCAACGTGGTCACCCGCTCCGGCACCAACCAGATGCACGGCAGTCTCTACGAGTTCCTGCGCAACAATGTCTTCGACGCCCGCGCCTTCAATGAACCCTCCAAGCTGCCCCACCTCAGTCAGAACCAGTTTGGCGGCTCGATTGGCGGCCCGCTGCAGTCCAACCGGACGTTCTATTTCGTGAACTACGAGGGCTATCGCATGAGCCACCAGATGACCATGGTGGAAACCGTGCCGACCATGGCGGAGCGCATGGGCGATTTCAGTCAAAGCGGGCTGACCCTCTACAACCCCTTCAGCAGCCACGCCAATCCCAACTTCGACCCCGCGCAACCGGTCAGCTCGAAGAATCCCAAAACGTTACGCGATCCCTTCGCCAACAACATCATCCCGACCAGTTTGCTCAGCCCGGTGGCGCTCCAGGCGCTGAACAGTGTTCCCTTGCCGAACGGCGGCAGCCTGATGGGCATGGCCGGCATGAACATGAGCGGCCCGGGCGTCTTCGGCGGCCCCGACTCCAACAACTATCTCGACGTGCGCGCCGAGCGCCACTTCACCGACCAGGCGACGGTGCGACTCGACCACAACTTGGCCGGCGGGGCCAGTCTCTTCGGGCGCTACTCGCTCGGTGACGAGCACGGCTTCACGCCGCAGAACCTGCCGGGCTTCGGGGCCACGCACAATAACCGCGCCCAGAACCTGACCGTCTCGGCCACCCAGCCGCTCTCTTCCAATTCGGTCAACTCCCTGTGGTTCGGCATGATGCGCCTCGCCATGCATCGCGACTCCGAGAACGCCTTCACCCACGACTACGTCAAGCAGCTCGGCATCCAAGGCGTCGGGTTCGGAGGCGCCGAAGCCTACGGCATGCCGGCCTTCAACGTCCAGGGCTATGACGCGATGGGTGACTCCATCCTCGCCACGCCGATGCAGTCCTGGGACACGCTGCTGCAGACCGGCGACATCTGGGCCCACGAGATGGGACGCCACTCGCTCAAGGTGGGCGGCGACTTCCGCCGCTTTCTCTGGCCCATGCTGGGCTTCTTCCAGAACCGCGGCTACTACCAGTTCACCCCCGGCTTCACGACCCGCACCGCGAGCAACGACGGGACCGGCGCCGCCTTGGCCAGTTTCCTGCTCGGCCTGCCCGCCGTGGCGCAGCGTCAAGCCGGCATTCCCAGCATGGACATGCGGCAGTGGTATGCCAGTGGGTTCGTGCAGGACGATTGGCGCCTGGGCTCGGCCACGACCGTCAACCTGGGTCTGCGCTACGAGTTCATGAGCCCGCTGCACGATCTCTCGAAGCCGCTGACCAACCTGACCTTCAAAGACGGCCGGCCCTTTGCCTTCATCGGGGGACAACAGGGCATGCCCAGCGGCCTTCTCTACTCCAACCGGACCAACTTCGCCCCGCGCCTCGGCGTGGCGCACAGCGTCGGCGGGCGCTTCCCCTTTGTGGTGCGGGCTGGTTACGGCATCTTCTTCACCCCGGTGGATATGAACACCTGGTGCAACCAGGTACACAACCCGCCCTTGGTGTTCGCCGAGGTGAAACAGAGCGACAATTTCAATCCCAGCATCACGGGTTTTAATTTTGCGGACCCGGTCCTGGGCCAGACGCCGGTCAGCCTGGCGGCGCTCGACCCCCATTCCCCCTCGGAGTACATCAGCCAGTGGAGCCTCAGCGTCGAAAAGCTGCTGCGCGGCAACGTCGTCCTCGAACTCGGCTACCAAGGCTCACGCGGTTATCATTTACAGCGCTCCCACCTGATCAACAATGCCCCGCCGGGACCGGGGCCGTTGAAAGCGCGACGCCCGTATCCCACCCTCAGCTTCCTCCCCGGCACCACGCTGCCCGCCGGGGTCAACACCGTCAGCCAGACCTTCCCGGTCACGGCGATCAACCTGCTCGAGAACACCGCCAACAGTTGGTACGACGCCGGCTGGGCCAGCGTGCGGCGCACGCTCGGCGGCCGTCTGACCGTGCTCAGCAACTACACCTGGTCGAAGAACCTGAGTGACGCGCCCGATTTCCGTTCCGCCATGTTCGAGGCCGCCATCCCCCAGGACAACTCCAATCTGCGCGCCGAAAAGGGGCTGGCCTGTGACCTCCGCCAGCGCTTCTCGGCCAGCCTGGTTTATGCGCTGCCGGGGCTTGTGGCTTCCAACCCCGTGGCGGCACTCACCCGTCACTGGCAGGTGGCCTCCATCTACCAGGTGCAGACCGGCTTCCCCTTCACCGTCTCGGTCTTCGGTGACACCGCCAACGCCGGCACGCTGCTGGGAGAAAACCCGGTGCGCGCCAACCGCACCAACGCTCCCCTGTTTCCCGCCGGCACACAAACGGCGGCGGCATGGTTTAATCCTGCCGCGTTCGTCGCACCGCCCGCCTACCAGTTCGGCAACGCGGGCCGCAATACCGTCACCGGCCCCGGCATGCAGGTGCTCGATGTGGCGCTCAGCCGCAACGTGGCCTTGGGCGAGCGCCGCGAACTGCAGTTGCGCAGCGAGTTCTTCAATGCGCTCAACCACACCAACCTGGGCTCACCCAACCGCTTCGTCAACACGCCCCAATTCGGGACGATTACCGAAGCCGCCACTCCGGGGCGCGAGATCCAGTTCAGCGCCCGTCTCAGCTTCTGAGGCAGACACTGATGTTGGCCGTAACGTTGTTGGATTTTGGTTGTTGGTTGTTACGGCACAGCAAGCCGCAACAACCAACAACCAACAACCAACAACCAAAATCGATTTGGAGATCCAGCGAAGTCCCCGGCATGGGATCGGGGCGCGTCCCGTTCACGATTCCAACAGCCGCCCATGCTACGCTCGGCCTTCGCACGCCCGTGCACCCTCGCCTTGAACCAACCGTATGCCGGATTACAGTCGTCCCCTGGCCAAGCTGGAACGCACTTTGCGCCGCAGCCGCGACGCGGCGGCGGTGCGCGAAGCGCGCGAGTTGGTCGACACTGCGCCGGACGATGACGCGCTGGTCAGTCGCGTGGCGACGCTGCTGCTGGCTGCCGGGCATACGGCCGACGCCGTCGAACTGCTGGGCGAACGTTTTGACCGCCGGGCGGCAGGGGACCAGGAGGCCGGCAAAGGGGCGATCACTCTTTTCCGCCAGTTGCAGCCCCTGCAGAAGCAGACCGGCTCCCGTCTCCTGACGTTCGCCAAGTTGCTGGAAACGTCGAAGCAAACCGAGGAGGCGGAGAAGGCGTACCGCCACGCCGCGCACGCCTTCCGGGTGGCCGCGGCGGCTGAGGCCGAGCTGCAGGCGTGGCGGCACGTGTTGCGCCTCAACCCCCGCGATTATTCGACATTCCTGGAAGTGGCGGCACGGGCGGAGGCGGCGGGACAACCCAACGTTGCCGGCGAGGCTTACGCCGACGCCGCCGGATTGGCCCAGGAAGACCCAGCGCTGTTGGCCAAGGCCTTCGCGTTGCTCCCCGCCCGGGCTGACATTCAAGTGCGCTATGCCCGGGCGCTGGCCGCGACCGGGCAGCATGTCGCCGTCATCGCCCTGCTGGAGCCCCTGATCCAGAGTCCAAACGCGCCGTCGGCCGCCTTCGAGATCTACACGGATGCGTTGCTCAGCGAAGCGCGGCCGGCCGAAGCACAATCCACGATCGAGCCTCGCTTGGCCCTGCCGGGCTGGTTCGAGCGGGGTCTCCGTTGCCTCTCGCTGCTCGCCGAGGCCAGGCTTGATGAGGAGGGCGCCACCGCCGTCGTGGCCTGGGCGGAACGCTTGGAGGGACCGTCGCGCCAGGGAGACCGCAACCCGCTATGGACGGCGGCCTTGGAGAGCGTACGCGCCAGCGCGCGGCAACCGGTACTGCTGGACTTCCTGGTGGACGCCTTCGGCCGGGCGATGGTGGAACCGGCGCAACTGCGAACGTTGGACCAAGCCTTCGACCTCGCGCTGTCCGAGGGCGACTATGGCCGCGCCGGCGATCTGCTGACGCGACGCCGCGATCTGGACCCGGAGGCTGCCCTCCCGCCCGAGCGCATCCAGGCGCTGGAAGGACACTTGCCTGATGAACGGCTTGCGCCCCTGCGCCGCCGCCCGATGGAAGAGAGTCGCACGCCGCCTGCCCCTGATGTGCAGCCCGCCGCGGACAGTGTCGCAGCCGAAGACGCCGATCAAGCAGAAGGCGCCTCGCTGGACGAACTGATCTTGCAGGCCGAGCTCTTTGTCCAGTACCACTTGGAGGACAAGGCGGCTGACCTGGTCGCCGGCTTGGCACGGAAGTTCCCGGGCGAGGAAGTTCATAATCCTCGCCTGTTGCAGCTCTATGAAGCGACCGGCGTTCCGGTCCCACGCGCCCCGGCGGGCGGGTCGGCGACAATTAAAAGTACCGCCCCGGCCGCTCCTTCCTCGACCGAGCCGGAACCCCACGGTGTGGCGCAGCTTGCCCCCATTTTCCGCGCCCTGCACCGCGAGTCCTCCCCCAAACGCATTTTCTTCACCGCCGTTCACCAGGTCGGACACCTGTTTGAGGTGGATCGCTGTCTCGCTGCCAAATTCAACTCCGGTCAACCGCCCTCCAACGTGGTGGAGTTCTGCGCTCCGGGTATCGCGAACTCCGAGCCGGGCGTTGTGGCGCGGTTGCTCAGCTTGATCGAGGCGCAATTTCAGGCCCATGGCAGCAAGCCGCTGGCCCTGCCGCGCGCCAACGAATCGCCGGCCATCCAGCAAACGTTGGAGAAGCTCGAGGTGGATACCCTGCTCGCCCAACCCTTGGAAGAAGGCGGGATGGTGGTGGGCGTGATCGTGCTGCAGTCCTGCCGCCCGGGACGCACCTGGACCGGAAACGAAATCGGCATCATGGGCAGCCTCGCGGATCAGATGCTTCTCGCCCTCGGCAATGCCCGCCTGCGCGCTCTGCTGCGGCAATTCACCGCCGTGGACGAGCACACCGGACTGCTGCAGGTCTCCTCCATGTTGGAGGTGCTGGTGGCCGAGTGCGCCCGCGCCCAGGAGCAGCGCTCCAATGTCGCGGTGCTATGCCTCGGGCTGCCCCGCACCGTTCCCCTCGACTCGCGCCAGCCTGACCTCGGCCCCTGGCTCGATCAGTTGGCCCGGAAAATCACGTCCTATCTGCGTGCCAACGATGCCGCCGCCCGGCTGCAGTCGGATCGTTTCCTGCTGCTGTTGCCCGACACGATCGCCGCCAACGGAACCGCCACGCTGCATAAGTTGCGACGCGCCTTGGGCGATCTCGCCTGGCCGGATGGTCAGCCGCTCTACCTTGCTGCCGGGGCCGCGGAGATCGTCGTCAGCTTGGCGACGGCCGGCGGCGGCGAGGCCGTGCCGCTGCAGCCGGAAGACATCGCCACTGATGTGCTCGACCGCTCCCTCCGCGGCTTGGAGACGGCCAGCGGCGAGCCCAGCTGCCCAGCCGTCATCGTCGCCCCACGCGTGTAGCGCGGCGAAAGAACGTAGATGGTAGGCGGTGGACAGTGGGTGGTGAGTCGTCCCGTGTTGCGTTCCACCGTCCCCCGCCCTCCGTCCACCGTGTCCGCCTCCTGTTACGATGACAGCGACGCCCATGGCCTTTGTCCATCTCTTGCTGGATCGCCAGCCGCCGCTGACCCGCATCACGCTGAACCGCCCGGCGAAGCTGAACGCGCTCAACGCCGCCCTACTTTCGGAGTTGGGGTCCGCGCTCGACGCGTTGCGGGACGATGCCGAGGTACGCGTCATCATTCTGACGGGAGCCGGCGATCGCGCCTTCGCCGCCGGCGCCGACATCGCGGAGCTGAGCCAGCTCACCCCCATCGCGGCGCGCGACTACGGCACGCGGGGCCAGGCGCTGTTCCGGCAGATGGAGCTCTATCCGAAACCGATTCTGGCGGCCATCAACGGCTATGCGCTGGGCGGGGGCCTGGAGCTGGCGCTGGCGTGCACGCTGCGCCTCGCGGCCGATACCGCCAAGCTCGGTCAGCCGGAGGTCAAACTGGGATTGCTCCCCGGCTACGGCGGTTCGCAACGGCTGCCGCGCCTGGTGGGAACCGGACAGGCGCTCGAAATGTTGCTGACCGGCGAGCCCATCACTGCCGCCGAAGGCTTGCGTCTGGGACTGCTGAACCACGTGGTGGCGCCGGGCGAACTGCTTGCCAAGACCGAGGCCATGGCCCATCAGATCGCCGCCAACGGCCCCCTCGCCGTCCGGCTTTGTTTGGAAGCAGTGCATCGCGGCGCCGCCATGAGCCTCGACGAGGGGCTGGCGTTCGAGTCGAATCTGTTCGCGCTGGCGTGCGCCTCGGAAGACATGAAAGAAGGGACGGCAGCCTTTCTCGCCAAGCGGCCGCCGCAGTTCAAGGGACAGTGACAGCCAAGGAAAAGAGTCTTCTGCAACGCACGCCGACGCACGTCGGCGATCTGCGCGCCGATGGGCTGCGTTTCGCCATCGTCGTCAGCCGCTTTAACGAGTTCATCACTGAGCGTTTGCTGGTCAGCGCGGTCGACGGGTTACGGCGCTTGGGAGCCGCGGCGGATGCCGTGGAGATCGTGCGCGTGCCGGGCGCCTTCGAGATCCCGGCCGCCGCCCGCAAGGCAGCCGGCACCGGGCGCTTTCAGGCGATCCTCTGCCTCGGTCTGATTCTGCGCGGGGAGACGCCGCACTTCGATTACATCAGCCGCGAGGTGACGCGCGGCATCGGCCAGAGCGCGCTCGATAGCGGCGTACCGCATGCCTTCGGCGTGCTGACCTGCGAGACGCTGGCCGAGGCGGTGGACCGCGCCGGCCTGAAAGCCGGCAACAAGGGCTTTGAAGCCGCCCTGGCCGCCGTCGAGATGGCCCACCTGTTCGCGCAAGGCCTGCCGGTTGCGCCGCCGAAGAAGAAGACCGAAGGGCGAAGGGCGAAGGGCGAAGGCCGAGGGGCGACGGCCGAAGAAAGAACGGCTAAACCGAGGCGAGGGTGGGTAGTTGCGGGCGACTGCGGCGAGCCCGGCTTCAGCCGGGCGACATCCGACCCCTGTCAACCGTCTGGGCGGCCTTCGCCCCTCGCCCCTACCCCGCGCGGTGTTCGTGGACCGGGATCACGCAGCCATGACTGATGGCGCACGCGCTGTTCTCGAACTGGATGGTGCTATGCCGGATGTTATAGCGATCAGCCAGCAATTGTTGCAGGCAACGCAGGATGCTGTCGCTCTCCGACGGTGGGATATCGGCGATGCGCACGTGGCAGCTCAGGGCATGCGCCTGCGAGCCGAGGCTCCAGATGTGCATGTCGTGCACTTCCTCGACGCCCTCCACCGCCTCCAGGGCGTGACAGACCTGGTCGGTGGCGACGCCGCGCGGCGAACCCTCGAGCAGAATGTTGAGCGTCTCGTGCAGCACACCCCAGCTTGACCAGAGGATGAACGCGGCGATCAGCAGTGACAGCGCCGGGTCCACCCAGACCTTCCCGGTCGCCGCGATCACCAGCGCGCCGACGATCACCAGCGCGGTCGAGAGCGCATCGCCCACCATATGAAGAAAGGCGCCGCGCACGTTGACGTCCGCCTTGCCGCGATGGAGCAGGGCGGCGATCACGCCGTTCATCAGCACGCCCACCGCCGCCACCAGCAGCATGGGGCGCGTCGCCACCGCCACCGGATGCTGCAGGCGCACGATCGCACCCACGACGATAAAGACCGTCAGCACCACCAAGGTGACCACATTCAGCAGCGCGGCTAGAACACCGGCGCGGTGGTACCCAAAGGTCTTCGATTCCGTGGGCGGCTTCGACTGCAGGTACACGCCCACCCAGCTGACGATCAGGGCGAGGAAGTCGGTGAGGTTGTGGCCGGCCTCGGAGAGCAGGGCGAGGGAGTGCGCATAGAGCCCTGCAGCAAAAGCCAGCAGCACGTAGCCCAGCGTGGCCACCGCCGCCGCCTTAAGAATCAGGCCCTGCCGGCCCGAAGCCGGGCCATGACTGTGAACGTGCACACCAACTCCCTAGTTTCGAGTGTAGCGTCCCGCCGGGAGGCGGACAAGACAACGGGGGGATAGGAGACAGCGGGGTTTGAAAGTGTACCCCCCACGCTTGGGGGGGGCTGGATGGATGACACAAGGTGGGGATCGGAGGGGCTCCATCCCGCCGCCCCACCCCACCCAGGCGCGAGCCACGGTACCCACAGGACGCCTGCCGCAGGGTGGGATGGGGATATGCCCGCCCTTCCTCCGTTCGGCCCGGCTCCCCTCGGCTCGGCACCGATCGCCGGAGGCCCCAGGCGCGAGCCACGGTGCGGTAAGGACGGCTGCCGCAAGGTGGGGATGGGATAGACCCGCGCGGCGCGCCGCCACCGCCCCGAACGGCATAACCCCCACTCCATCGCCACCCTCCGCGTCGCCGTCGCCCGTCTCCTCCTCCCCCGCCTACCCTGCTGCCCGCTCTGCGCCCAGCTCCGCTTATAACACAGTAGTACTAGAACTCACGCCACGGCGGCTCAAGATGCGGCCTGTCATCGCGTCGCGTTTTCAAAACCCCGTTCTCGAAACTCAGCCATTCCACGCGTCCCCGCCCATCCATGAGCGTAAAGTATGCCCATCCTTCCGACGCAAGGTTCGAGGTATTCGCGAACCAGATTTCATCGATCTTTGCGAGATCGGGGAACTTCGGGGCTAGTCTCACTACTTCCCGGTAAACTTGGCGGTCGCTAAGCACGATTTGCTCACACTCCAAGAGCAGGATGCGCTTGTCCGCCGCCGTCTTGACCAGCTTCGGGATTTTCGTCTTGAGCGCTTTTTCCGTGATTGTTCCCAGGTCTCCGGGGATATTGTCGCGAGAGATGAGACAGTTGCCAGCCATGCCGGGCAGGCTCGTAGTTCGCAAAGTGATATTCAACAGCAACTCTCCCTTTTTCGAGTTGCTCCCAACCGGAACGGTGTACTGGGACTCGCCCTCATTCGACGCCCCGGCGTGGTTCACTAATAGCCAGGTCAGCAAGTCCTTTCCCACTTCGTCCCAGTCGTAGCCTTTGGGGATCGCATGCACCGGGATGACGACATCAAGCGTCCGCCCCGGCAGCACCAGAATCGGGTTCCTATCGATGCGTCTGAAAGCCGTCATGAACTTCTCGGAGTCAAACCTCTCACCGACGAACGGTTGAATCAACGTGTGTTCGAGTGCCAACCTAGTTCTATCCACCCCCGTAGCGATCACCTCAACCGCACCATCCTGCTTTTCCTCCACCCAATCCAGGGAAGCACCTTTCCAAGTGTCGCTCTCGTACGCCGACAGCAACATTTCGATGATTGGACGTTCTCTTGGTAACGACTTGACCGGCATCCCATTATGTTAATGCATTGGAGATGTCCCTCAAAATCAGCTTTGAGGAAGCTTGCATGGCATATCCCGGGACGCCTGCTCTGGACCGGATGGGCGCATGTGCCCGATGTCCGAGCGTGACCGGATAACCGCCAGCCCGGTGGCCACCACTGGTCTACCGGTTCGAGATTTTTTCCGTGTAGCCGACAATTCGCCGGGAATTGGAGGCGAAGGGAGGCGAAGGGGTGACCTGCCCCCTGTTTCCGTACAACTGGGAGATGGCTAGCGGCGGGTGCGAAAGACAGGACCTTAAAGCTCTTGTGCAATTCGTTAAAGTACAATGTCGGCAACGGCGTGGCTGCGGCCACCCAAGGCTTGAAGACGAATTTCGGAAAAGCCACAAGAAGAAGACAAAGGCTAGAACCCATCTCATAAACAGGCCGGGGGCCGATTGTGCTGGAACGGAGGGCGGAAAGGCGCGAAGGTAGGGGTGCTCTGGGACTCCGCAAGAAGCGCATGGTGAGAGGCTGGGACGTAAACGATC